>Ga0068856_100000378_pt1 | contig 48711 bp, 50 predicted proteins | sample KBSCornC62_FD_66595 | JGI IMG/M metagenome (GOLD analysis project Ga0068856, IMG submission 66595) | Corn rhizosphere microbial communities from Kellogg Biological Station, Michigan, USA - KBS Corn C6-2 | ecosystem: Host-associated > Plants > Roots > Rhizosphere > Soil ...
GAGATCCCACATGTCGGCCGCGCCCGCCACACCGCGTACAGCCACGACCGTGGCGACACTCCCATTGACCCGTAACACCCGCTCGCCCGTCTGGAGGAAGCTGGCAATCAACCACCCGTGTCAATGAATAGGGGAAAGCTGCTAGTACGCTGAGATCATGGGTTGGACATTACACTACGGGAGCAGGCCAAATCTGAACGGTTTTATCCCAGCTTCCCGAAGCGATATAGCGGCCGTTCGGCGCCCACTGTACTGATGAGACGGCGCTCGTATGTCCCTGGTAGGTGTAGAGATGCTGCCCGCTCGCCGCTTCCCACACGTGCACCACATTATCATTGGAGAGGATCGGCGGCGCCGTGCCGCTGTTCGCAAAAAGGGGTGTGGCGGCATTGCCACTGGCTGAGGCAACGTAGCGTCCATTCGGCGACCAGGAGATGTCATAGATGTTCGTCGTATGGCTGGCATGCTCGGTATGTCCTGCATAGGCGGTTAGGGCCTTCTTGCCGAACACATCACGGATCTCGACAACACGGCTGGTACCTCCTGACGCTAGAAAGTACCCCTCTGGCGACCAAGAGAGCGCAAAGGCCGCTTCGTGCAACGAGCGAAAGGTGAGTACTTTGCGGCTGGTCACGACATCCCAGATAAACCGATGCCCATCATCGTCCGCAGATGCGAGATACCGTCCGTCGGAGGACCAGGCAAGTGCTAATGCATGACCATGATGTCCGTAATAGGTCGCGACCAACACCTGTTCGGGACACTGCCACAGATAAACGCGCCGAAAACTACCGGCAGCGAGATGGTTCCCATCGGGCGACCACGCCACGCTCTGGACGAACGAGATAAGCTTGTGCGTACTCACCTGAATTCCGGTACGTGCCTCCCAGATGTCTAGTGTCTCATCCATACCTCCTGAGGCCACGTGCTGCCCATCAGGTGACCACGCAACCGAAAAGACCTGCACCGTATGCCCCGTATAGGTCAAAAGGTGCCGACCTGTGAGCGCCTCCCAGACCTGCACCGTGGCGTCTTTGCTGGCCGATGCAATGTAGCGGCTATCAGGCGACCACGTAATGTCAAGGACGTCTCGGCTATGGCCTGTGTATGTGACATACGCCGGATTAACTTCGTCGGGCATGTTCCAATCTTTCATGCTGACATCGTTGATGCAACAACGAGAAGCCAACTCGCGCCTACTCAATCTACCCCAGTGAGTAAGCCCGGTTCAATTTCGGTGCTGAGACGGCTTCTCGCCTTGCTACGTCGCATTGATGACCAACGTCATCCGTACAGGTATTTTCCCTGTACCTGCCCAAATCAATCCTGGTAACCAAACGGATTTCTCCATTGGGGATTATAGTGAGGTGCACTCCACCACCTTCTGCCTACGTTGGAGTCATAGGGCCTATACCCGCCATGGGCTTCATCCTGGATACTCACCAATCTAGGGTCATCGGGGTCTTTGTACCAAATGGTATACCACTTTCCACGGATTTTGCCTGCCTGAGCGTAGTTGGTGGTCCTCGTATCATAGAGCGACCTTCCATTCGTGAGGACATCATCCATCTCATCAGTGGAAGGCCTACCGCGTGCTTTCCAATCGTCGGCAAAATGAGTGGAGTGGTCACGCCAGTTATCGAGCTCCGCACAATTATGCACCACATACGCGCCGCTGCCGACCGCAAACGTATGCACCTGACTGACGGTGAGATCCCACATCTCGGCCGCGCCCGGCACACTGCGCACGCTTACCACCGTGGCGACGCTCCCATCAGCCTGTAGCACTGGCTCGCCCACCTGCAGGAAGCTGGCGATCAGCCAGCCATGATCGGCGGAGAGCCAGGGATGGTTGGCGGTAGTGTGGACCACTTCAGTGTGAGTGGTAGATGGCGCGAGCTTGGCTTGTGGCGCAGTGGCCTCGGTGGCTATGCTCGTGCCCGTGGCCGGTGTGGCTGACTTGCCTGCTGCCGTTGCCGTTGCTTGCACGCTCGCATGAGCAGGCGTTGTGACCTTGAGCGTGACATCGACCAGATTGTCGTCGTGGTGGATGCTGGTTGCCTCCACACGCTGACTGCTGCTCGTGCCTGTCTGCGGATCGTAGGCGGTCACTTGGTCGCCAACCTTGAGCGACGCAATCGCCCGCTCGCCGGTTGGCGTTAGCACTGGGGTACTGGCGCCAAAAGACTCGCCACAACCGCGTTGTACTCCATTGGCGAGACTGAACTCATCATCGAGGGCATCATCGGCAACAACGCCCCCGGCAGCCGGAGCCACACCGTAGACAGCAAAGTTTGCGGCGGCGGTTGACCCAGCAATGGCGGCCGAGTCAAGATCGGCCGGACGCGTCGCGTACCTGTCTCGGCGATCCGAGAGTACGTCGAGCGGTTGATGGATGAAGAGGTGGCGTAATTACAGCGTCGGTTGGTGCCGTATAGGAATCAGACAAGACTATATGGCATCACCTTTCGAGGAGGACATGCATGAGCGACGACCAGACCAAGCGACCAACTGAAGATGACGAGCAGCCAACGGGGTGTACCCCTGAAATGCTAGAGTGGGCGACGGCGCTCCTAGAGAAAGAACGACGCAGACGCGACGAGCTGCTGGAAAGGTTGGGCGACGTACTCGGCAAGGTGTTCGATAGCGATGTCACGAAAGGCGAGTAAGATGGCACAATGCGGCGGAGCTATGCTCCCGTAAATTGCTGTGCAGCTCGTACCAGCTGTGTGCGCCGCGATACCCCATCCTCGTGTGGAAGTCCGAGCCTTAAATAGAGGAGGCCGATACGCATGTTGGCCGCGTCAAAGCGGATACCGAGTTTATCCGCGATTTCTCGAATAGTTAAGCCTTCGACGACATACTTCCACACGAGTAGATCACGCTTACTCAGGTTCTCGATGTTCATCGTTCTGTCCTTTCGAGAAGATTCGACACCCACACCATGGCACTGGAGGCAACCACATGGCAAAGCGCGGGAATGGCGAAGGTAGCATCACGCGGCAGGCGCCATGGCAGGGAACGGCCAAGCGCCTGTCGCGCGCGGGGCGCGGTTTGTCAATCTATTTCCGTATGTTGCGCCCCTTCCCAAATCTATGCCCCTACGCCCAGCGATGTCTAGGCCAGGGGGCATTTCGCTGGCTTCTCACATCTTCAAAGTACCCGGCTCCAGACCCCACTCATCTCGCGGCCCGCACGGCGTTGGTAGCGCCTCCGCAGCGAAATAACCAGCAGACTATTCTTCTGAATATCCGCGCTCCTATCGATGGTTTCATTCGTTCTAATCGTAGGCAGATGGTTCACCAGCGTGTACCGCAGGGAAAGATGATGAATGAATCAGAACCACATCTGGTAGCACGGGCCACGCAGCGCGACCGGGAAGCCTTCGCCCAGTTATACAATCTATACTTTGACCGAATTTATCGCTTTGTGCGGTTGAAGGTGAAAAATCAGGCCGATGCCGAAGATCTGACGTCCAGAGTGTTTCTGAACGCCTGGCGCACGATCGATCGCTTCTCACCCAAGCATGATTCGTCTTTTGTTGCCTGGCTTTTCCGCCTGGCTCACAATGCGCTAATAGATAGCTACCGGCGAGGATACGAAATCGTATCGCTTGATGCTTCCGCGGCGCTTCAACCGGATGAATCATCGCTGCCGCCCGAAGATGACCTCGAGTGGCGATTGACTATTATGACATTACAACAGGCGCTCAGTGCGCTGACCAGTGACCAGCGAGAAGTGGTTCTTCTACGTTTTGTCGGGGGTCTCTCCGCACGTGAAGTAGGAGATATCATGGGTAAGCAGGAGGGCACAGTACGAGGATTACAGTTCCGCGCGCTGGAAGCGCTGCGCAGAGCCTTGGGATTTGCACGTGAGGGAGATATTCTTGACTGACACTGAGCGTGCTTTTGACAATCTGCTGAATGACGTCATAACAGGCCGATCTACTCCTGAAGAATGCCTTGCGCTCTGCTCTCAGGAATATCCGTCGCTCGTGCCTTCACTGCGGCTGGCGCTGGCACTCGATGGCGTCACGTCCGATATAAACGAGGTTGAAACTGCACGCGTACGCGTCCGACAACAGCTTGACACGTTGATGGATGAGACAGCTGACGCGGCGCCTGGACTTCACGTTTCTACATTTCCCACGACACGCAAACGGCGGATACGCCAGCGCCGCTCGTTGCAGTTGGCCGTATGTGCCGCGATTCTTGCCTTGACACTTGTGGGCTACTGGACCTTCTCAACAGCAGCGGCAACGGCATTGCCTGAGTCTCCATTGTACGGTATCAAGCAGGCCAGTGAGGCGATTCGTTTGCAATTGGCCTGGTCAAATCAGCAGCGCGGTGATGCGCTGGCGCAGATTGCCGCACACCGTCTGGAAGAGGCACGAGCAGAAGCCGCCCAGAATCATGCCCAGCAGGCGCTCGCACTGATGGGCGAGTGTGACAATGCTACCCACCAGTTGATTGTACTCGCCATCACAATGCGCCATCAGCATCAAGACGACACAAGTGTTGTCAACGCGCTGAGAGACACCATACGAGCTGAATACACGGCTCTTGAGCAAGCGCATAGCAACGGGCAATCGGCTCTAGCCCAGGCATTAACCAGCAGTGTTAATGGCCAACAACATGCACTCAGTGCAAGCAATATTGTTATCCCCCAGCTTGCGATTCCTTCCGCATCCGATCCTTCAGGTCACGTAACTCCTACGCCCCATAACAATGGCAACGGCAATAACAACGGTGGTAATGGTAACGGTAATGGCAATAACAACGGTGGCAACGGCAATGGCAATGGCAACGGCAACGGTAGCAAAAAGAACAGCACACCGACGCCGCCATCTCAACCGTAGCTCGCTGACACTCCCTGGCGCGCGGTTAGGCAGGTAGTTTCCCCCATCCTCTCGCCATTCCGCCAGCCCATTTCTCCTAGTACTTCGCGCTTATCCTAACGTTTACGCTGTCCTGGCGTTGTTAGCAGGGATGTGGAGTAGTATGCGCTCCACCCGGCCTCTTTCCAGCGCAATTTTTCCAGGGCGCTGCGCTCGCGGCGACCTTGCATTGTGGGCTGGTTAGCACAACTAAAGGAGGCGGTTTTCGGCACACACGGGTTTGCTCTCCGCTTGCTCTTGCCGATTGCATGACACGTTTCATTGGCGAGTTCTGGGTTGCTCGCGCGAGCGACCACTCCGTATCTTTGCGACTACAACGGAGTAGCTACCGGGTAGTTACCGGACGAAAGGGTATCTCTGTTCATGCGAATTCCCAAGCGAGCCGCCATCATTGGCGTGGCGAGTCTGGTTGTGGTGTCTATGCTCACCGCAGCGTTTGCCGTCTATACGCATAGCGCGCACGCGGCATCGCCCACACCACAGGTGATCGACGATGCGACGCTGAAGGCATCGGATGCCAGCATTGGTGGCGCGACAGTTCTGCCAACCACGCGGACCGTAGCCCACTGGTTTGGTACGACGACCGATCCGAACAACGGCGTGACCTATGGCTATAATATGGTCGGCGCCGACCCGAACAACTGCTCCGGCTCAGCCTGCTCGACGACTATCGAGGCGGATATCACGCCAATTAATGTCGTCGTCGGCGGCATGACCTTTAGCGGAAGCGCTGTCGTCGCTCCGACGCTTGCCTCACCACAGTTCACCAATCTCGACTATACAACCACCCCGTTCGCGACCGATGCGACCGGTAACAAGGGCAGTGGTGGCACACTTTCGGCGGGTAATTCCGGCGTCCAGCTCCAGGACGCAACCATGCGTGCGCAGTTCAACAAAACTGGCAGCAGTTCTTATCACGTCATCCTGCACCCGAATGTGATGCCAGCCGTCACCATCGTCGTGCCCCAGAACCAGGGCACGCTACTCCAGAGCCGCCGTGGCGTCATCTTCGGTGACGTAGATGTCGGCTGGTGGTCGTCGCAGATCAATAATCTTGAGAACAGCGCCAATCCAACGCACCTGCCGATCTACCTCACCAACAGCGTCATGCTGTATGATGGGAACAACCCGCTCAACTGCTGCATCATCGGCTACCATGGCACGTCGCCAACGGGCGTTGGCGCTGGCAGCGGCAACAGCAACGGCAACGCGGTAGTCCAGACATTCGCCTGGGCATCATACGTTCAGCCGGGCATCTTCAATCCGCAACTCGACTGGGCCTTGCAGGATATTCACGCGCTCAGCCATGAGATCGCGGAGTGGGGTGACGATCCCTTCGTAAACAACACCGTAGAGCCGTGGCTGACGCCGACCGCGCCACAATACGGCTGCACGGGCATCCTCGAGACAGGCGACCCAGTCGTTGGGATTGGCTTCGCGCTGGGCACAAACACGTATCAGCAGGGGCCGAATCCAAACGGCACGCAGAGCGCCGATGGCTATTACCATCCAGAGGATGAGGTATACCTGCCATGGTTCATGCGCACTGCGCCAAACACCGTCTCGCAGCCAACACAATCGACATCCGCGAATATCGGCCGCTATACCTTGATGGGTGACCTCAATCCGTTCCCTGGCTTCCGCCAACCGGCAACGGGCTGCTAAACCCTTGATAGGTCTGGTTCGGACTGAGTTCATCTACTTTCCCCAGACGCGAGAGGCCCGGACAACCTGGGCCTCTCGCGTCGCGCATGCCGTAAGTAACGTCAACGCGTGTGCCGACCCGTTTTACCTTCTTGCCCTCGCTCGCGTGCAGGGCGTTGTCTTGTTTGCCAAAGCCACACGGGAAGGAAGAACGATCCATGCAATCTGTCCTCCGACGACTTCTTCCGGTCTGCGTCATCGCAACTATCGTTCTGATTACTACCGTGGCCATACAACGAGCGACCAGTAATGCCCATGCGGCGTCTCCGAGTTCGCAAGGCCAATCCCTCTGCATTGGCCACCATCCGCAGGAGGACATCTGGTACACTGGCAGTTGCACTGGCCATGACGAGCCGGAGATTGACCCGCTTTCAAGCCACCCCGGTTCGGCTCAGGACCTGACATGGACGATAGTGCTGCCAACCGACGGCACCACCGCCGTCGATGCGGTCGGACCGACATTTTGGATTGGCGGCACAGTCACCGATCCCAATAGCCGCTATGGGCAAGCGTTCCTTGAGCTACAGTTCTACCCCAACAGCTTCGTCAACAACTGCGCAGCGGGCGGCGGCTTCAACGTTTCCTTCGCGCCCGGAATCTACACCGTCTGCTCTCCCGTTTGGGAGGTCTCGAAGACGGGCAACTCGGAGTCAGCGGCATTCAACGCGATGCTCACCGACAGTGTCAGCGGTGGACCGCTGATCATGCATGCGGGCGACACCATAACCGATCACCAATATGTCACCCCTGCCGCCGATGGTATGCACATTACGGTGACCAATCTGACAACAGGGCATTCCGGCACGATTGTGCTCAATAGCCACGCCGATGGACCCTTGATGCCCGCCTTTGACACGCAGCAACTGGGCAACGCGCTCGGCTGGGGTCTGGTAGATGATGCCCCCAATAGCCTCGTGTGGGAGATTGGCCACACCAGCCCATTCACCTCGCCTGGTGGCCAGTTCTGCCTCCCCGGAAGTGCTACCAAGCCGCCCTGTTACTCGTATAACGTGCCCAGCTGGCTTGGGTTCAAACCGTTGCAGATCCTCGGCGTGACCTTCGGGGATGGCAGCAAAGCCCAGGGCTGGGCGGCGGTGAGCGACTATGGCGGCAAGGCCGAGATCAATCAATATTGCGGCGCGGCGAACTATGGAACCGCCTTCTGCGCCTATCCGTGGTATTCGCTCAACAAGGCAGGATACTACACCTACGGCGGCGATTATCCCGGTACACAGAAGGATTTCGGACAGGCGGATCAGTTCCAGCAGACCAGGCAGTGTCCAGGCCCCCGCGGCCCCAACACGACCTACTGCGCAACCGTGCTCAAGTGACACCTCCCCACGGCTGAAGCCGGGGGCTTCTCAGCTAGCGAACTAGGCTGAGCTACATGCTGGGTGTCCGCCGGAACTACTACGCCAGGGGCGTAGATACTTCACCTGCTCAGGCAGGGAACGACCGGGGAGCATTTCACCGTGAACACCAAGGGACAGGATATTGGTTGCGCCTACCGCATCGCGCGGGCTGGTGGTCCCGCAATGGGGGCACCGATACATCCTGCCGTGTCTGCTCCGCCGCCCGCATACGGGACACGTCTGCGAGCTGTAGGCCTCATCAATGACGACGGCGCCGACCGTCTTGTAATCAAGCTGCTGGATAATCTTGCGGGTGCACGTCTGGCTGATCGTCTGTGCTTGCGTGCGTCGGGCGCGTTGCGCAGCGTCGTTGAACGGCTCGCCCACATAGCACAGCGCGCCAGGAAATGCCTCGGCCACCTGGTGTGTCGCCTTGTGGCAGAGATCGCGCACCTGGCGCTTCGATTTGTCCAGCAGACAATACTTGCGCCGTTGCAAACGCTTCCACCGGCGCGAATGCTTCTGGTGCTTGGATTGCTTCGCGCTCAGATGGGCCAACTGCTTATTGCGGTATTGGATCGTGGCTTTCGCCTTGCGTCCACTGATGAGGATGACCTTCTGCCCATCGGTGGCCGCAATCAGGGTATTCACCCCTAAGTCCACGCCGATCGTGGTCTGCTCAGGCCGGGCGCGTCGGGTATCTCGCAGATGAGGCGTACGAGGCCATAGGAGAGGCGTACCTCCATGCCCGGTTCATGTGTGGCGCGATAGGGCCACCCAGTTTTCACCCTATTTTCATCTCCCTGCCTGAAGGCAGGTGCCCTCACCTGGAAAATTGGTAGAACGTTTCGAGCGCCGCACGCGCCCCCTCGATGCCGTGCGCGGCGGTATCGGCCAGCATGTTCCGCTCGCCGCGCACGACCACGCCAGTTAGCGCCGTCGCCACATCGCGATCATCCTTTGCGTTCGTGTTTGGCTGCATCATCGGTGCTCCTGCGTACTCAATGCGCTGGTTTCCAGTCTTTGCGCAGGGTATCGCGCATCGTCTCGTAGCTCTGGCCCTCGCTCACCGCCCGTGCGATGGCCGGAGCGAACACCTGGGCATAGAAGTCTGGACCCATACGCTGAATGACTTCGCGGTCGAAGAGCGCATCCGTCTGAGGCTCGCCACCCAACTCGTGCCATTCCTGCCTGGCAGACGCCTGGCGAGATTCCTCCTGCCGCTCAGCGTCTTCTTCTGGGCCAGCAGGAACCGTATGGCGGCTGCCGACTCGCTGCCCGCCACCGCTCGCGACGACCTTGGCAAGCCATAGGCCATAGCCTTCCGCATGCGGCTCGTCCATGCCCTTATCAAGCGCCTTGAGCCGGTTGTATTCGGCAAAAACATCAAAGCGCCGGATGGGACGCCTGGGTTTCAGAGAGCCTGCTGTAGCAGATCGAGATCCCATTGCTATCCTGCCTCCCTGCTTTTCTTCTCTCTCCATGCAGCCATGCAGCCATGCAGCCATGCAGCCATGCAACGCTGCCTCTTCCCCGCGCATGATATAAGGCCTCTAGCACCGTCGCTCATGGAGTACATGCAACGTATGCGTCATAGAGAGTTTGAGCAGGAAGAGTGCCAGCGCAAATGCACCGGGGGCATGAAACACTGACGCGAAGAAACGGTATAATGTGGGTCATTACCCGCGAGACCCGCTAGAGCGGTGTCGCGAAATCCTGGGTCCAGTAGGAGCCGTACGTGCTGCCCTTCTGATAGTAGTACGCGAAGCCAACGTCACGTAGCGCGCAGTTGAGGAGGTTGCGGCGGTGGCCATCATTGGGCGGCGTCTCGTGGAAGAAGGCGTCAATGACGGCTTCGGGCGTCGGGTAGCCCGCGGCGATATTCTCCGCGGCCATGGAGAACTGGTAGCCCGCCGCATGGATACGATCCCACGGGGTCTGGCCAGCGGGGCTGTTGTGGTCGAAATAGCCATGCACCGCCATGTCCTGGCTATGCGCGAACGCGGCCTGGTCAAGTTGTGCGTTCTCGCGGAGCGGTGGACAGTTGAACTGGCTGCGGTAGGCGTTCGTCCTGGCGAGCGCGCGGCTGGCGAAGCTCGCGGGAGCGGCAGCAGGAGCGCTGGTCGGCGTGGGCGCCAGGCGCGCTGGCTGCGTCGGGGGCGGGGTAGCGACAGCCTGACCGGGAGTACCTGGAGACGTTGGCGTGCTACCCGTTTTGGCGAATACCGTCGCCGACGGCGATGAGCCGTCGCTCGAACGCGCTAGTCCCGCCGTCATGGGTCCGCAGCCCGTGATCGTGAGGAAAAGACCAACGATGAGGCCGATGAGCGCGAGCAGGCAGGAGAATCGGTGTCTCATTGCTATCCTCGCTCATAGGTTCGCCAAAGGTCCATCCGATCCCTGCGCCACGCCACGCCACACCATACCACTCCATTGTGCCATGCTATCATTGAGCAATCCAAGCGCTGTAAGCCGAACGGGCCACACCTGTGGATCTCTGGCATGCGGAGAACTCCGGGAGTCGCGTTGGCGAGGCCGAAAGGGAGGCTGGTCATGAGCGAAAACCATCGCATCGGCGTTCTCTCCGATACACACATCCCCCAGCGCGGCGCGCGGCTGCCGGACGCGGTGCTGCGGCACTTCGAGGATGTCGAGTTGATTCTGCACGCGGGCGATCTTTCGGCGCTGGCGGTGCTGGATCAGCTCAGCGCCTATGCGCCTGTGGAGGCGGTGCAGGGCAATGTCGAGCAGCCGGAGGTGGTGTTGGCGCTGCCGCTCAAGCGGACGCTCTTGGTCGGCGGCTGCGAGATTGGGCTAGTGCATATCCTCGGCGAGCGCAAAGACTACCGCCGCAACGCCCGCCGCGAGTTTATGTCGGCTCGCGTCATCATCTTCGGCCATTCGCATATCCCGCTGCTGGAGGACGCGGATGGCCTGATGCTGCTCAATCCCGGCAGCGCGATGGATCGTCGCCGCGAACCGACCTGCACCATCGCGATCCTGACAATCACCGATGGCGCGCCCGCCGCCGAAATCATCCCCGTATAGCTGGAAAGCCTCGGCGACGAGCGCGGGATTATACGCCGCTGAACTGGGGCGCGCGCTTCTGCAGGAACGCCTGTAGCCCTTCGGCGAAGTCGGAGGAGGCCGTGCAGTCGGCGAAATGCGCCTGCTCCTGCGCCAGCCCATCCGAGAGCGCCAGATCGCCCCCATCGCGGATGGCGCGCTTGGCGGCGGCGAGCGCCACGGGCGCGTAGCTGGCGATGTTCTGGGCCAGCTGGAGCGCCGCGATTTCCGCCTCACCGCGCGGCGTCACGATATCCACGAGTCCCCAGCGGTTCGCGGTCTCGGCGTCGATTTCCTGCGCGCCCAGCACCAGCGCCAGCGTATGCCCTAGCCCGATCAGCCGCCGCAGCCGCTGCGTGCCGCCGTAACCGGGAATGATCCCCAGCTTGACCTCAGGCATCGCGAAGCGCGCATCCTGCGCGGCAATTCGGATATCGCACGCGCTGGCAATCTCCAGCCCACCACCATACGAGATGCCTTTCATCGCGCAGATGAAGACCTTCGAGGAATGGTCGATACGGTCGAGGACGGCATGGACGCCACTGAGCCAGCGAACAGTCTCCTTGTGGCGGTCCGCCAGGTGGGTGAATGGCTCCATCTCGCGAATATCCGCGCCGACGGTGTAGAGCCGGTCGCCGCTGCCATGGATGACCGCGCCCCGCAGGTCAGGGTCGGCCTCGATCTCTCGCACATACCGGCCAAGCTGCTCAAACATCGCCGTCGTCAGATAATTGCGTGGCGGATTGTCAATTACCAGCCGTGCAACCGCGCCTTCACGGTACATTTCGATGGTTCCCATGAGCCTGTCTTCTTTCAATTGTGCGGCCAGTGCGGGGTGGTGCTAGCACTCAGAACCGGCCACATACGATAGCAGTGGTGAGGCAGGCGCGCCGCTGATAGTGCATCTCGGCGCTACCTCCGCATCACGCTTCCAGGGTAGCCGACGCGAGTTACGGGCACGTTACGGCAAGCGTGACGAAGCGGCCGTGCATAGTGAAGTGCCTCACAAAGCGGGAGAACGATCGCCAATGCTGGTGGGTGCACACGGCTTGGATGCCCTGGTGGCGACTGGGCTTTCATTCCGATCAGCGCCGAACTGAAGCCCGTGACACACAGCACGATTCTTTGGTAGAATGGCGCTACGCTTACTTCGGGCGAAACCAGCATATGTTTGAGGAGCAGCGATGATCATCTTCATGTCGCAGGCGCCAATTCTTGTCGCTATTCTGGCGATGTTGCTACTAATCGCCCTATTTGAGCTGATAGGACTCAAGACTCGATACAATATCGCTGTGCTCTCGGCGGTGTCGCTACTGTGTCTGGGGGCAGCGGCTCTCGAACGCAATGGCGACCCCGTCTTGCCCGCGATTCTCTACGCGATTGGAGTGTCATTGGCGATGCTGCTTGCGCTCTACGCACTGGCAACGGCTCGTAGGGGTCGGCAACGGATGTGGTTTGCAGGTCTCCTGATCGTCGCCATCCTCACGCTAGGGGCAGTGATCGTCATTCACACAGCGATGGGGGCACAGGACGCAGAGGGAGCGGCAATCATGACATACGCGCTTACCGTCGTCCCAGCGATAAGCGCTCTCATGTACGGGTTATTCGCGCCAGACATTCCGAAGCCAAAGGGCGGTCTGTGAGCCTGCTCACCGCCCGTAGTCGTTACAGCGTGATGGCGTCCGCTGCCGTGCGGGCGGTGGCCTCGGCCTCCGCGATGGTGGCGCCAAGCGCGGTGACATGGCCCATCTTGCGGCCGATGCGCGAGGCGAGCTTGCCATAGATGTGGACGTGCGCGCCGGGAATTGCCAGCGCGTCCGCCAGGCCATCGGCGCGGGCAGGGCCGGTGCGCGTGCCGAGCAGATTCACCATCACGGCGGCGGGCGCGACCATCGCCGCGCTGCCCAGCGGCAGACCCAGCACGGCGCGCAGATGGTTCTCGAACTGTGAGGTGAGACAGCCCTCGATGGTGTAATGGCCGGAGTTGTGCGGGCGCGGCGCGATCTCGTTGTAGAGGATGGAGCCATCGGCCAGCTCGAACAGCTCGACGCCGAAGACGCCGATGCCATCTATTGTCTCGACCGCCTGCCGGGCAATCGCCGCCGCCCGCGCCAGCATCGCCGCGTCACCCACAGCGGGCGCGCGCACGATATGGCAGATGTGGTTCCGCTGCACCGTCTCGACGACCGAATAGACCACACACGCGCCATCGCGTCCGCGCGCGACCATCACCGCCAGCTCGCGCGTGAAGGGCGCCCATGCCTCCACCAGCAGCGTGCGCTCCGGCCATCCCAGCCGAGTGCAGGCGTCGGCGATGTCGTCCGGCCCGCGCAGGGTGGCGTTGCCATAGCCATCGTAGCCGTTGCGCCGCGCCTTCAGCACTAGCGGCCAGCCCCAGCGCTCGCCCGCGGCCAGGATATCGTCGGTTCGCGTAACCTCCGCGAATTCGGGTACAGGCACGCCCGCCACGCGCATATGCTGTTTCTGCAGCAGCTTATCCTGCACAGTAGCAAGCGTCCGCGCCGTGGGGAAGACCGGTACGCCCCGCGCCGCCAGCCACTCCAGCGCCGCGACCGCGACAAACTCGTTTTCGAGCGTGACCACCAGCGCATCCTTCGCCAGCGCCGCCAGCGCCTGCTCATCTGTCCATGCGCCAGTGACCTCGCGCATAGCGATACGGCCGGCCGGGCTGTTCGGTTCGTGCTCCAGAATCGCCGTCTCGATACCGAGCGTTGAGGCGGCCTCGGCGGTCATGCGGGCAAGCTGGCCGCCGCCAAGAATGCCCACCAGCGCGGGATACTCGAGCGCATGGCGGGCTACTGGCTGGCTGGCGGTTTCGTCCTGGGCTGATGTCATCCGTGGCATTCCTCTTCGGTATTTCATCGCTCTCCGTCACATTGTAGCGTATCGACGGAGAGAGGCGCTGGATGTGCGCATACCGGAGGCTGACATCCTTCAAGAATCAAACCCGGCGTCATAGCCTCATAGCAAGAGTCTCACGAGATGCTCGCCGTCAGACGCTCGGGAACATCCACCGCCCGCTCTCGATCATCTCCAGCATGCTGGCGCTCGTGGCGTGCGCTGTTGAGGAGCACGGCGATCACCACCAGATGGACCGCTATGAAGGCGGGCACGGCATACGTGAGCAGCAGCCAGACAATCCCAAGATTATACGAGGGAATACCGAGGACCAGCCCCAGCGCGGTGGCATTGATGAAGTCCACCAGGCCTACCACGGTAAACAGCCACACGAGCGCCGGAGCGACCCGCCAGCCAGCGCGTACTGCGACGAGCGCGACGAACGCCAGCACTACGGCGAGCATGTCGCCCACCGCTGCGGGAACGGCGAACCCGGCAGGCAGCGCGGCGCCCACACGGCCAGGAATGAGTACGACCAGCCCAACCGTGCGGAGGGTCTCGATCAGCAGCAGCGGCGTCAAGGCGTCGCGCAACGAGCGTTGCCGCAGACGTGGGTAGATCACCCAGACCGCGATCAGCCCAAAGGACAGCAGACTCAGCGTAGCCTGCGTCGCGAATATCAGGATTGCGTCCATGGAAGTCTCCTTCTATATTTCTTGCGGCATGTTTGTGTGCGATGTAGCCGTCTTGCTGACGGGAATTTGGAGTTCGATAACGGCATCGTCGTGATTGGGTTGAGGAAGCTGCAAGAGGACTTGCCGTCCCTGCCCCACGATCTGCCAGTGTTGCTGCTCTACCCAGGTACCGAGGAGGCCATAACTGCGATGGATGTCGGTGATGCTTCCGGCGTGCGCCAACGTCGCCATGATCTCAACCTCAGGGAGGTCACGCACAGTCAGTATTCGTTCCTCTGAGAGCTGGACCGTGGCGAGGGCTTTTCCAGCGTTTCCAGGGCTGCCCGTGAGGAGATAGCCGACCTCGAAGTCCAGGGCGTCGGGGTCAAATGTCCGTGAGTGAATGACAAAGGCAATCTGGCCCAGGCTGCTCGCCGACATTTTGTGCGGCACAATGGCCGTCATCTGTACGACCAGCCGACGGACGGATGCAACGTCCGGGAAGACTTCGCGCAGCGCCAGGTACCGCTGGGGTGGGATCGTTTTCACCACCACATCGAGAACTGGTGTCCGGTCAAAGGCGTCAATCTGATCGAGACGCGCCTCGACCAGTTGGAGCTGGGCCAGGTCATCCCGCATCGCCTGGGTGATTTGGGCTTTGCGCAACAGCAGCATGCCCCGGATCTCCTCGGAAGAGGTGTCCTGATCCAGGAGCCGGGCAATCTGGTCGAGTCCCAACCCCAGCTCCTTCAAGACGAGAATGCGGTTGAGGCGAGGCAGTTGCCCGGCGCTATAGTAGCGATAGCCCGTCTGCGGATCGGTATACTCCGGGCTGAGCAGGCCAATCTCGTCGTAGAAGCGCAGGAGCCGTCCCGACACCTGGGCGATGAGGGAAAATTCCCCAATGCGAAACATAGGCGCCTCACCTCCTTCCTTGACGCATCAAGCCAGACATTTCACTATATATGTCCAGTGGCGTGCTTACGATTGGAGCCACGCCACGGCACGCTCCCGTATGAGCGCGGCGAGCAAATCGGGATGCTCGGCGGTGGTGAAATGGCCACCGGGCAATGTGCGAATGTCGAGGCCATCGCCGCCCAGCCGCGCGCGCGCCGCTACGATTTGGTTTGGCTCGTAGGGATCTTCCGTGCTGCCAGCAATACAAAAGCCGACCGAATCGCGTAGCGCGTGATACAGCCGGGCGAAGTCCCAGCGCTGGGCATGGGCTTTGTGCTCGGCGACGAATCCCGCCGCCAGGTGGAGGAATGCGGCCCCATCCCGTCGCGTAATCGCATCATAGAGATCATCGAGTTCCGCATCTGTCACCCCATACTCAGGAGCATACATTCTGGCGCCGCGCATGATGCTCCTGAAGAGAGCCGGAGAGCGCTGCGCGCGCCACATACTGAGCGCGCCCAACGGTGTCTTGAGCAGGGGCGTCGTCAGCAAAGGATGGGAATGCGCATCGGCAAATAGCCCACCATTGGCAATGAACACCGATTCGATACGGGTAGCAAGCGGCTCACCACGTGCGAGGCGTTCTTGCTGGCGCGCGAGCAGTTCGAGCACGACAAGCGAGGAGTAGTCGAAGGTCACCACGAAGGCGCGCCGCACCCCGTGCGCCCGCCACTGCGCCTCGACCAGATCAGCCCTCTCGATGGTCGAGTAAGGGTAATCCCTGGGCTTATCTGAGTCGCCCTGGCCGACGTATTCGAGATAGAGGCGTGGAGCCACTTGATTTCCCGCATCACCAAGCAGGGCGTCAACTCTGGCGTAGCCGTAAGAGCCATCGGGATAGCCAGGAAGCATGGTGATCCATCGGCCTGTGGCATCGGGTGCGCCGACGGCTCGCTCGAAGACCATCAGGTGCGGTGCGGTCAGGGTATTCGGGTCATCATGCGACGTGAGGATGCGGTGGTGGTTGGGATCGTAGGGAACGCGATGTCCACCGCCAAACCATTCGTTGGCAGTGATGAGAGCATGTTTGTCGGCGATTGCAGTGTTCATGATGAACCTCATTCTACTTTCTGCTCTGGGCGGATGGGCGCGAGCGGAACGACGACTTCAATCAGGCCCGTCTCCGTGTCATAGACCAGACCGGAGACAAGGATGGCAGGTGGTATGGCCGGGGTGGCGCGCAGCATCGCTACATCGCTGGCCACGGCGGCGCGGGGATCATCGATGGCTTTAGCCGGAAGCTCTGCGGGCGGGATGTCGAAATAGTCGGCCATCAGCGTCGTATTACTGGCCAGCCGGGTGATGCCACAGTCGGTATGGTGGAGAACGATCAGGTGAAAGGGAGCGCTGGCATTGTTACTCGTTGGCGCGCCTGATGGCGCTCCTGCGCTGGTGGGAACCTGGAGCAGCATGCTCAGCAGTTGCAGCGTTCCTGGCGTCACGCGACCGCCAACGTTGCGCAGCACGACCGCCTCACCCGGTTCCAGGCCGAGGATGTGGACCGGATCGACGCGCGGGTCTGCGCAACCGATAATCATCGTCCGCAGGGTTGGGCGCATCGGCAGACCAGCGACGAAGCGATGGGTGGCGAACTCTTGGTTACGCTGCACCAGGATATCAAGCGTGTCAATCGTGCTCATAGGAAGGTTCCTCTCAAATATATCGCAATGCAGGTTTATTGGCGTGGCCGCCGGCGGAATCGCGGTTCACCCGATTGCGACAACTCACACACTGAGGATGCAACATTGACGTAACGTCAAAGTCAAGAGAAGCCTCGGTCCTTGCTTTGAGGTTTCTTGAGCGAGCAAGGGCGTTTCAGAGGTGCGGCCCAACGAACGTACGAACATTACAAACATTACGAACATGTGGCCAGGGATGCTACGAGGGGAACGCCGAACTGCTGCATGCCTGTCTTCTTGTGGCCGCATGCTACACTGGATGGCGAGATCACCAACGAAAGAGGCGAATACATGGGCAATGAGGCGCTGACACAGCTTTCGGCAGCCGACCTGGCGGCACGCATCGCGCGGGGCGCGATTTCCTCAGCGGAGGCGGTGGAGGCGCATATCGCCCGCATCGAGCAGGTGAATCCCGCGTTGAATGCCGTCGTCGTCAAGCGCTATGAGAGCGCCCGCGCCGAGGCGCAGGCCGCCGATGAGCGCCGCGCCCGTGGCGAGCCGCTGCCCCCGCTGCATGGCGTGCCGATCACCGTGAAAGAATGCCTCGACCTCGCCGGGACGCCTTCGACGTTTGGCATCCAGGCGCTGGCGCAGAAGCCCGCCGCCAAGGATGGTCACTATGTCGCGCGCATGCGTCAGGCGGGCGCGATAATTCTGGGCAAGACGAATGTCGCGCAGGCGCTGCTCTACATCGAGTGCGACAACCCCGTCTATGGCCGCACCAACAACCCCTGGAACCTCGCGCGCACCAGTGGCGGTAGTAGCGGCGGCGAGGGGGCGATCATCGCGGCGAGTGGGTCGCCGCTGGGCATTGGCACCGATATTGGCGGCAGCCTCCGCGTGCCCGCCACCTTCAACGGCATCGTCTCGCTCAAGCCGACGAAGGGGCGCATGTCTGATCCTGGCCGCTACAGCATTCCTCTGGGCGAGCGCGCCATCGTCAGCCAGATCGGCGCGCTGGCGCGGACGACCGACGATGTGGCACTGGCCATCGAGACGCTCAACGGTGGGCGCGCGCCCGCGGTCGAGCCGCCGATGCCGCTGGGCGATCTGGCCGCGGTGGATGTGGCGAAGCTGCGGGTGGCCTATTACGCCGACGATGGCACGCTGGCCGTCTCCCCCGCCGTGCGCCGCGCGGTGATCGAGGCGGCGGGCATGCTCGCGGGTCGGGGCGCGCAGGTGCTGGAGTGGCGTCCGCCCGATGTGATGCACGCCGTGGACATCTTCTATGGGCTGTTGAGCTCGGATGGCGGCGCGACACTGTCAGGTATTCTGCACGGCGGAGAGAAAGATCCGCGTATCGCCCAATTGCTGACGCTGGCCAGCGCCCCCGCGCCGATGCTGGCCTCGGTGCGGGGGCTGCTGCGGGCCACGGGCCAGAAGCGCACGCTGGAGGTAGCGCGGAACTTCGGTCAGCGGCGGACGGTGGACTACTGGCGGCTGGTCGAGGCGCAGATGGCCTATCAGCAGCGCTTCCTGGCCGCGCTGGACCGCGACGATGGCGGCCCGTTCGATGTGATTATCGCTCCGGCGTGCGCGGTGCCCGCATTCCCCCACGGCGCGAGCAAAGACCTGCTGACGGCGGGCGGCTATGAGGTGCTCTATAATCTGCTAGGCTATCCAGCAGGCGTGGTTCCGGTGACGCGCGTGCGCGCCGAGGAGGAGTCGGCGCGCAAACGCTCAGGCGACCGGGTGGAACGCGCGGCGCGGGCGGCGGAACAGGGCAGCGCGGGCCTGCCGATTGGCGTGCAGGTAGTGGCGCGTCCCTGGCGCGAGCATGTGGCGCTGGCGGCGATGCGCGCCATCGAGGAGGATGCCCGCAAACGTGATGACTTCCCCGCCAGCCCGCCGCTGTAGGCTTCCCCAATAAGCAGTTAGCGGTTCAGGTGAATAGAAGTTACTGCCCCCTCTGAGGAGGCGCAGAACTGCGGCTTTTTTCCGCTTTCCCGTTGGCGCATGAGAAGAAGGAACCAGCGGACGCCCTGGGAGAGTGGGCCATGCTGTGCAGCCATTCCAGATGCATAGGGACAGGGACAGAGACACAGGGACAGAGACACAGGATGAACAGGAGGACCATATGATGGGACAGATGATCGAGTTCGAGGCCGATGGAGCGACCGCGCCGGGCTATCTGGCGACGCCGGATACCGCGACGGGGCCAGGGGTCGTCGTCTTGCATACCTGGTGGGGGCTGACTGAGCCGTTTCGTCAGGTCTGCGACCGATTGGCGGAAGCGGGGTACATCGCGCTCGCCCCCGACCTCTACCACGGCAAGACGACCGCGTCGGTCGAGGAGGCGCAGGCGTTAGGCTCGGCGCTGGACCAGCACATGGATCAGTGGCGCGGCGATATACGCGGAGCGATGCGCTATCTGCGCGAACACGGCGCGACGATTCCGGCGGACGGTCGCGGCGCGTTCGGCTTTGTCGCCTTCTCGCTGGGCGGCGCCTATGCGCTCGATACCTCCGTCGAGCTGCCTGATGAGATCGCCGCCGTCGTGGCCTTTTACGCCACGTACCCCGGACTGGACTATGGCCGCGCAAAGGCCGCCTATCTCTGCCACTTCGCGGAGGATGATCCCTACGAGTCGGCGGAAGCGGCGGCGGAGATGGAGCAGGAGCTCCAGGCGGCAGGCAAACGGGTCACCGTCTACACCTATCCAGGGACGAAACACTGGTTCTTCGAGGCAAACCGCCCGGAGACCTACGATGCCGCCGCAGCAGCGCTGGCGTGGGAGCGCACACTTGCCTTCCTGAACGCCGAGTTGCGCCGGTCGTAACCCCTGTCTAGGGCTACGTATCAGTAGCTGGAGGATGTCATGAACAGCAATGCGAGCACGAGCAAGGCGCAACTCCTCGATGACCTCAGGGCCGAACAGGCCGGGTGGGAGGCGTTGCTGGACGAGATCGGCGAGGAGCATATGACACAGCCGGGCGTCGCGGGCGAGTGGTCGGTTGCGGACATCGTCGCGCACCTCACTGGCTGGCGTACGCGGACCGTGGGACGACTTCAGGCGGCGCTGCGCCACGAACCGCCGCCCCCACCTGAATGGCCGCCGCACCTCCAGACGGACGACGAGATCAACGCATGGATCTACGCCGCCAACCACAACCGCCCGCTCGCCGACGTGCTGCGCGACTCGCGCACCGTCTTCGAGCAACTGGTGGAGGCGCTCGAAGCTTTCCCGGAGTCCGAATTGCTGGCGCCCGGACGCTTCCCCTGGATGGAGGGCGAACCGCTGACCGGCGCGATCTTCTTCGCCCATTATCACGAAGAGCATGAGCCGGATATGCGCGCCTTCTTAGCGAAGATCAGGCAGGAGGGATAGCGCTACGTGTCCGGTGAATCCAGCCGATCACTTACGATTGAGCAGGCGCTGTCCCTGCTTGAGGTGACGCCGCCGCGCCTTGCGGCGCTAACCGATGGCGTGACGCCAGCGCAGTTACGGGCGGCTCCCGCTCCTGACGAGTGGTCCGCCAACGATGTGCTTGCCCATCTGCGCGCGTGCGCCGATATGTGGGGCAAGTACATCATGGCGATGCTTGCCGAGGACACGCCAACGCTGCGGGCGGTCAATCCGCGCGCCTGGATCAAGCAAACGAACTACCGCGAGCTGGACTTCCAGCCATCACTCCACGCCTTTGCTACGCAGCGCGCCGAGCTGTTGGCCGTGTTGAAACCGCTGCCAGCCGCAGGGTGGTCGCGCTCGGCGACCGTAACCGGGGCGGGAAAGCCACTGACGCTGACCGTGCTGTCATATGTGCAGCGGCTGGCGCTCCACGAACGGCCGCATATCAAGCAGATCGAGCGCATCATCACTGCTCTCAACTCAGGGCATGAGTAGCGCCATTCCAGTAGGAGGGCACATGGAAACCATATGGAACGCCGCGCTGTGGCCGCAATTTGGCGCGGCCATCGGCATGCTCGAAAAAGCTCTGTTGGCCTGCCCCGACGCGCTCTGGCGGGAGCGTATCTGGCCCGACCCGCCACCGCCGGAGTTTCCGCCACAGTTCGCGGAGTTCTGGTATGTCGTCTTTCATACGCAGGTCTGGCTCGACCTGTATCTCTCCGGCGTCCCAGAGGAGGAATTCGCGCCCCCGGCGCCCTTTGCCCAGGGCGTGCTCGATTCCGTTGAGGCGCAGCCCGAACAGCCCTATACCAGGGAGGAGCTGCAGGCCTATCTCGCGTCGGTGCGCCAGAAGTGCCGCTCCACGCTGGCCACGCTGACGTATGAGCAGGCGCGTCGTCCGGTTGCGTATCCCTGGTCAGACTGGCAGCCCATCAGCTACCTGGAGCTGCTGCTCTATACGATGCGCCACGTCCAGGAGCATGCGGCCCAGCTCTGCCTCTTCCTCGGCCAGCACGGCGTCCCCGGCGCGGACCTCGACGCAATCCCGCGCGCGACGGACAGCCTCTAAGCGAGTGGAGGCCGCCTCATACGTCGGCGACGGATGGCAAAGAACACCAGCGCGCCCAGTGCCAGCACTGCCGGAATGGTGAACGGCAGCGAGCCAACCACGTTGTTGCGGAGCGCCGCCACGCGCGGATGGATATCATCCCAGGTGGGCAGATGGTCTGCGATCCGCACCGGAATCGGCTGGATAGCCATAAAGGGTGTCACCTCGTTGATTCGGACGAGGATCGTACGCGGCGGGCCATTGTCGGGAATGATGAACTGCTGATGAATGCGTCCATCGGCGGCGACTGTCACCGTCCCCAGCGCTGGATTGCTCTCCTTGCCGCAATTTGGCCCATTGACCCAGCTTCCGTCCTGCCAGTGGGCATTGCAGAACTTGATGGTGAACGTGTCGCCGGGATACCAGTGCTCGCCGCTCACCGTGATTGCCATCCCCGGTATGACGAGCGTATGATCCACTCGGAAGGTGGGTTGGGTGACGGGCAGCAGATAGATGAAGCTGGCTACACCATACGTGCCATAGCGCGGGCCAACACCCTCGACCATCACCAGCAGATTCCGATTCCAGGGCAGCCGCGGGTCGAGTAGATAGCTGGCCGTGAAGCTGCCCTGCGCGTCGGTGGTGGCGTGTACCTCGCTCGCATAGGGCACCGTCGGGGGATGCGAGGCGTCGCCGGATCGCAGGGTAATCGTCAGTGCTTCATTCGGCTCCCAGCCTGAGCCAGCGACCGTGATCGTCGTGCCCACCTTCATCTGGTACGAATTCGGGCCATTGCCGTTGATGGCGACCGTCGGCGCGGGCAGTAATCGGAAGGCGACCGGCGCGCTCACCTCACCGTCATCGGATGCCAGCACGAAGTAGCCGGTTGATCCACCAGCGGTATCGAGGTGGTACCCGCTGTTGGGCGCATTCGAAGGATCGTTGCAGACGTAGGCGGGAACTTCAGCCGAGGTGATTGTCACCGAGCCATCGCTTGCGACGATTGCCTGTGGCGCGGCCTGGGCAATCAAGACGGTGAGCCTCCCCGATTGCGGATCGTGCCCATCGAAGTGTAGGCTGACGCGCGCTCCGGGATGCCATCCGCTTGCACTCACGTTGATGCGCATACCAACAGGACCCTCGCTGTGATTGAGATGAATCGCGGGCCGGGTGGGAGCATGCTCATCGGTCGGCGTTATCACACAGTATCCGGGGCCTGCGGCGTGGACGGCTGGCGCCCACCCGGCGAACCACGCGAGCGCCAACAGGCAGAGCATTGCGCCAGAAAAGAGATTACGCAGAGCCACGCGAAAAGCGTACACTCGTCGAGTCAGGCCACTTAGCATCGTTGTCGCTGTCCTCGATCGTCGAATCCGTCATCACAAACTGCTTTGCTTATGAAGACGGAATCGCGCAATCAAGGTGTGCCAACCGCTGCCTGTTCTACTCGCCGGGCTTCTTCATCCAGTCGTAGGTTCGCCCCATCTCGAAGGGCGAGGCTGGGTCGTGCACTCCAGTCGAGGCGTTGCCACCGCCTAAAGAGGATGCAGCCGCATGTGGCGCAGATGGAGATGATGGCGTCGCGAGCAGAGCGGGCAGCACGATATCGCCGACGCTGACACTGTTGAGCGGCAGCGCCTCCTCCCACGGCTCGTCATCCTGCGGGGCGCGTTCCGGCGGCGCATCGGCCTCTTCGGCTTCCCCATCGTCTGCGGACTCGTCATCGTTCCTGGCGTCATCACCTGACGCTGGCGCCCACGGCGGCGACTCTGGTTGCGATGCATCGGTCGCGCTAGACGGCGGAGGCCAGGTATAGCCCTCGGGCAGAGGAACCCAGACCAGCAGCTCGCCCTCAGGGCCGCGATAGACCGTCGGGCGGCGCGCTACGGGCGTGCGGGTGGCGATAGCGACGGCGCAGCTCTCCTCGGCGTGGATGACCTCCAGCAGTTCATACGTCCGCCGGATGCGCAGAGAGGGTGGCTGCGACTCCGAGGAGGCGTCGGGCGCGAATAGATCGTGCAGGTCGCGTATGCCCGTCCCCACCACCAGCAGGTGCAGACCGACGGCGACACCGTCTCGGCTGCCACGGTTGATCAGCACCCAGCCATCTTCGTTGACATGGATCACATCGGCGGGCCAGGGCGCGCGGGCAGTAGCGGGCTGACTTGTGCTCACTTGGGAAAATGTCTTTCTAACTGGGCATTATTGCTGGAGGCCAGCGCCGTCGAGCGGGCGCGGTTCACCACCGACTTGATGTAGGAGCCTTTGGCGTCGGTATAGGCGGTGCGGTTGGTGGCGTGCTGTGCGGCGAGGGAGCGCTTGAGGGCAAAGTATTCGGCGGCGGTGTCGGTGTGGAGGCGGAGGAAATCGCGGAAGAGCAGCTTCTCGTGCCAGAAGGCGCTCCCATACTCGGTGATGTGCAGGTGGCGCGTGCTCGGTCCCCAGACGCCGTGGCAGAAGAAGCAGCTATCGGTGAAGTCGGCGCGCTCAACATGCTCATAGCCGAGGCGGCGGAGCGGCTCGATGCAGGCGGGGAGGTCATGCTCCAGGGAACGCACGGCGACCATGATATCGATGATCGGCTTCGCGCCCAGGCCCGGCACCGCCGTGCTGCCAATATGCTCGATGGCGATGACGCGCTCGCCCAGGGCGTGTAGAATACGGTTTTTCTCGTATTCGTAGCGCTTGGGCCAGTGGGGATCATACTCGGCGAGAACGACTGTTGCGCCCACCGTCTTCCTCCCTTCCAGCAATCATCCTCTACGAGTTTCTACGGATCGTCCATGAAGTGTGTTGGTCACTACTTTATCACAACTTGCTGCGATCAGACATCCAGCCAGCGAATGGCATCGGTATCCACGGGACGTTATGGTCCCGGTGCGCTAGAATAGACAGGCGCATCGGTTGGATATTTGCCCGCCTGCGGCGCGTAACAGAAGGAGCCCGTGGCGCCAATGACCCTTTTCTTCGACCTCGATGGAACGCTCTGCCGTCCGCGCATGCCGTTTCTTCCGATATTCCTCGCAAGCTGCGCGCCGCTGATAGCATCCCCACTGGTAGACACCCAACTGCTCCTGCAAGCCTGGGCCGAGGCGCTCGAAGCGCCGGGCCATTCCACCACCGCTGGATGCCTGGCGCGCGCGCTGTCGGCCTGTGGCGCTCCCGCCCCCGAGCAGCTGGTCGCGTCGTGCGCGCGCTCCCTCGCCGCCGACTGGGCCGCCACGCAGGAGCTTGCACCAGGGGCGGAATCCACCCTGGCATCCCTCGCCGAGCGGCGTCCGCTGGGGATTATCACCAACGGGCCGAGCGACTCACAGCACGCGGTCATCGCGGCGCTCCATCTCGAACGCTTCGTCCGCTGGCGCATCGTCTCGGGCGACGCCGCGGTCGGCATACGCAAGCCCCAGCCGGGCATCTTCGAGCACGCGCTCAGCATGTCCGCGAGCCGGCCAGAGCAGACCTGGTACATCGGCGACTCGCTGGTCAACGATATCGCCGGGGCGGCAGGCGCCGGATGGCGTACCTGCTGGATCAGCGCGCCCGATGCGCGGATCGCGGCGGGTCTGCCAGCACCCGACGCGCGCATCACCCGCCTCGATGAGCTGCCCCGGGTTCTCGGCCAATATGAGTGATGCCGTTTAGAGACCATATTCACGCAATGCTCGTTCCACGTCGGGATGACCGCTCGTCGCCAGCGCCGCGCGCAGCGACTCCATCGGCAGCGGCACCCGGCGAAACTCCAGGCTTATCGCGCCATCCGTCGCGCTGAGAATGGCGTATTCGGCCCACGGCTCGCGACGATAGCGCTCCTCTGGAAGCTCGAAGTTACCTGCCAGGCCGACGCTGCCGGGATTGAAAAAGAACGTCTCGGTGAGCTGGCGAATCTGTTGTAGGTGGGTGTGGCCGCCGGTCAGAATCGCGGGCGCATAGGGGTCGAGCACGCGGCGGAACTCGTCGGAGGGCGTTGACGGCAGCAGAATCTCGTCGAACGAAGTGGGCGTGCCGTGAAAGCAGAGCAGTGCGCGCTCCGCCGTAAGCGGAATCGTCACCGTCGGCGCGAAAGCGGCGATAAACGCCTGATCGTCGGCTGAGAGATGCGCCAGCGACCACTGGCGCACCCGCTCCTGCGTCTCGGTCACAGGCTCGCCGCCCGTTTCCACGCCGGTCAGCATCCAGGCGTCGGCGTTGCCCATCACCACGGGGCATGCCAGCTCGCGCAACCGCTGCACCGTCGCCGCTGGCTGCGCGCCACCCTGGATGGCGTCTCCCAGGCAGACGACCTGATCGACTGAGGCGCGGTCGATATCGGCCAGCGCGGCGTCGAGCGCGACACAGTTCCCATGGATGTCGGAGATGACGGCAATGCGCGTCATGCGATGGCTCCTCTCAGGATGGCGTGCTAGCTCAAGGACAAGGCACGCCCGATACTGAGGTGTATGACGCCCAGATATGCACGATGCTTACCATCCCGGAGGCGGCTGGTTGCCGCGTCTCGTGTCCGGCTCCGTGTTTTCCCAGTCAGACGCCCCCTGCCCCGGCTGCGGCTGCCCGCCATAGCCCGGTCGCCGCCCGGGTTGCTGCTGGCCATAGCCGGGCGGCTGCTGACCATAGCCTGGGGGCTGGTTGTAGCTGGGTTGCTGCCCGTATCCTGGCTGTTGCCCGTAGCCAGGCGCTTGCCCGTAGCCAGGCGCTTGCCCGTAGCCTGGTGGCTGGCCATAGCCTGGCTGCTGTGGCGCCTGTTGCCCATAGCTCGGTGCTTGCTGGCCATAGCTGGGTTGTTGCCCGTAGTTGGGCTGCTGGCCGTAGCCCGGCGCTCGTCCGTAGTCCGCCTGGGCAGGATACGGCGCCGTCGCATCGCCGCGCGACATCGCCGCTGGCGCGGGTTTTTCGTGGCTCTCGTGTGATCCGCCGCCAGCGAACATACCCACCAGCTTCGGCCCGAAGAAGCCGAGCAGGCCCACCAGCGCCGCGATGCCATAGACCGGCAGGAACGCGCCCGCGACCAGGCCAAAGACCGTGCGATAGGGCGCAAAGGCGTCTGGCTTGAAGAGCGAGAAGGCGAAGACCAGCGCGAAGATCGCCAGCACGGGCCACGCGCCATGCAGAATGGTCCGCGCGAGGCTGGTGAAGCGCTTCTCGCCCGGCGTTGTCAGCAGGGCCAGCGCCGCCGTGATGGCCGCCGCCAGCCAGAACCAGAGCAGCAGCGACGCGATGTTGGCATGGCCCGCGGCGGTGAAGGTTGCGGGTGAGAGGCCGATCACGCTGAACAGTGGCTGCAGGAATGGTGGCAACGTCGGCAGGTTTGCTCCCGTCGTCGTGGGGAGCGGCGAAGCTGTGCCGGTTGCGGTGGAGAACATGCCGAAGGCTCCCAGCGCTTTCTGCGCGTCGGCGGGGAGGGTGAAGACGCTCTGCGGGCCGTTGTCGTAGTAGCCTTCGGCGACCTTGGCATAGATCGCATGGAGGCCGTCGGCGTAGTTCTTGCCGACAATCACGCTTCCCGGAATCTGCACCTTGAGGATGGAGAGATCAAGCGCTTTCGACGGGTTGGCTTTGGCGGCGCTCTCCAGCTTGGCGTAGCTCACTGGCGTGATGCCGATGACGCCGTTGGTAATCTGAACCAGTTGCGGATTCAGCGTCTGCGCGCCCGCCTCGGTCAAGAGCGCCACCGCCGTGGGCCGCGCCGAGAGCAGTGTCAGGCTGGTGACCCAGAGGGCGCCGAGCAAGACGATACCAAAGAGCGTGTGCGCCAGGCCACTCACTCCTTTGAAGGGGAGGCCCATTAACAATTTCATGCCTATCTCTCCCAACGCCTTCGTCTGGAAGGCATCTCACACCGGCGCAGGCGCAGGCGATGCGCGAAACGCGAATACAGATACGCACATCACACAGGGCTGTGATGGGAGTGTATGAGAGCGAGGAACAGAAAACAAGTGGCGTAGGTCACATCACCCACTGCGCGCCACTGTTCTGTTCAGTCGGCGTAGGAGAGCGCGTAGACTGTGTCATTACCGCTGGCAATGAACAGCGAATCGCCTGAGATGACCGGCACGGAGGGAAACTTGCCGGGTCCTGCGATATTTTTGTCACTCCACATGCGGAAGTCCCAACTCACCTTTCCGGTCGACTTATCGAGCGCGTATAGGATATTGACGTTCTTGCCGGTCTTGGCCTCGAGCCTGGTCGCAAGCAGCAGATGGTCGCCAGCAATCAGGGGATTGGTCGGCAGAAGGTCCGGCTGAAGGCCATTGAGCTGCACCTGTTTGTCCGGCGTGCTCGACCACTGAATCTTTCCAGTTGAAGGATCAAGCGCATAGAGAAAGCCTCCAGATGGCGAGCCTCCGATGCCAAAGCTGTCTAATGGGAGTCCGCCACTGACATAGAGGACGTTATCGCTCAACGTCAGCCCCAGCGTTGTGAATTGAGCTTTGACTTCCGCGTCGAGGTTGACATCCTTGAGCAAATCTGTTTTCCAGCGCATGGCGCCGGTAGCCGCGTCGAGCGCGTAGCACCAGCCACCGTCGGCGCCGACATAGATGAGGCCATTGGCAACCACTGGCTGCGTGCGAATGGGCGTGTCAGCCGCGAATGTCGCTGGCCAGAGGGCAGTTCCACTGAGCGCAGAGAACGCATGGAGGCTATGGTCCCCCAACTCGGCAAAGACCTTGTCGCCAGCAACCGTCGGGGCGGAGAGAACCTCATTGAATTTAGTCGCCTCATTACCTGCGGTCTGATTCCACCGCACTTTGCCTGTAGTGGCGTCAAACGCATAGAGATCCTGATTATAGCGCATAAACGCCATGTTATCCGCCACTGTGATAGCTGATCGTATATTGTTGTCACTGGGGTCGGAGATGATAAGCTGACTCCAGCGCTCCGATCCATCGGACACGTTGAGCGCGACCAGATAGACCGTGTTCAGGAATGAATTGGCATTATTCGGGTCTTCGATGACATCTCTGTACGATGTGTAGACCGTATCGCCCACTACCGTCGGCGGCGCATCGGTATTGAGGGCGCTATAGCGCTGCCCGGTATCCCATTCGAGCTTACCGTCGGCGCCGCTCAACGCAATGACGATACCCGAGTTCCCGCAGATGACATCCTGCCCTGCCATCGCCACAACTGTCGAGATCCCGAGTGATAGAGGTTCAATCGTATAGGTCCAGCGGATACGCGAGGCGCCAGGCAACGCGGTTGGTGTCGGTTGGTGGCCGACTGGCAGGTAGAGATTCGGCGGAGGCGGGGTGAAGAATAGGGCCTTGCCCACCAGGCCCAGGCCGCCGAGTGCCGCCAGCGATGAGATGCCCACCCCCAGAAACGCACGCCGGTTCACCCGCCGCTCGCGTGAAGGAACGTCAAGCGCCTCGCGCAGTTGCCGCAGCCACTCGACCTGTGGCAGTTGCGTCGCGTCGATGATGATATCGTCTGCTTCCTCAGATGGGACAATATATCCCGATTTCATGACGAGCAGGATGACGCGCCGCTGGCCGCGATTGGGCGCCCGCAGGGTTCGTGCGAGTTTCTCCTCTTGAGCCATCCATGGCGAGGCATTGGCGGCGGGCGTGCAGATGCGCAGATAGATGTCGCGTTCCTGCATCCCGCGCTGGATATTGTCGAGTAGTTCCAGACCGGCGGAGAGCTGCGCCGTATCGAACCAGTAGTTGACCTGCCAGGCGTCGAGCGCAGCCAGTAACGGCGCGCAGACCTCATTATCTTCATGAGTATGGCTTACGAATATTTTCCCATTGCCAAACATCTGCTGCTCCCTGCATCACGAACCTAGTTATGGATTGACAGCGTAGACGTGGTTATCGGCCGCGCCGATGAGCACGAAACCATCGCTTATCACCGGCGGACTGATAGTACCCAGTTCTTCTTCGACGGGGATGTAACGCCATCGCAGCGAGCCATCACGGATGTCAAACGCGTAGAGTCCACCGTACGAAGTGGCGAAGAGCACGTTGCGATACACCGCCAGCGGATTCTCGATCCTCCGGATTTCGAGATTGTCGGAGGATGGATTAGCGCCCGCGTAGGCACGCCAAAACATCGCGCCAGTCCGACCATCTAATGCGTAGACGTAGTTATCCTCACATGGCGCGTAGACCACCCCATCGACCACCTGCGGCGCGTCGCGGAAACCATCGCTGGTGGCGAAACGCCAGCGGAATGCGCCGGTTTGGGCGTCGAGCGCGTAGAGAGAGCCATCCCGGGAGCCAATATAGACCATCCCGTTGGCAACGGCAGCCGGGGCGACAACTGCCCCCCGCGTCGGATAGTTCCAGCGGGGCTCACCCGTCTTTGCGTCGAAGCAGTAAAACTGGTGATCCTGATCAAAATATGAGCCGATGTAGAGACTGCCGTTGGCAACAACGGGCGTGAGGGTGGTATCGAAAGAGTAGTCCGTGGTTCGCCAGAGGCGTGTGCCATCCTTCGCGTGAACAGCATTCAGCGATGTCTGGTAATAGGCGGTGGTGGAGTTGGAAGCCGTTAGGTCCATCGAAACGTAATAGACAACGCCGTCCGCAAGCGTCGGCGTTCCAGCAAGTGCAGTCGTCACCGTCCAGATTTGCTTGCCATCACGCGCGCTCACCGCGCTCAAGACGCTAGACTCAGTAGGTGCGAAGACCCCAGTTGGGTTCGAGAAGAGGAACAGTGTCCCGTTGGCGGCGGCGAGCAGCTTGCTCTGCACCGGATCGATGTCTTTCACAGCTGGCTGGCTGGCAATTACTATACGCCGCTGTTTTTGGTCTCCGGCCGAGAGGACATAGACACTGCTATCCGGCGCCGTCGACCCGCTAGATTCGAGGTCCGGTTGCGCATAGACGGTCGCGCCATCCTGGAATACGGTCGCGTAGGCAGTGGTCTTTGTCTCGGCAAGATTAAAGGTGAACCGGGGGTTGCCCGATAATTTCCCCTGGACCGGCAGGAGCTGCTGCTGTTGCTGCTGCTGGGACTGGTATTGTCGTACCAGCAGTGTCCCCGCGACGCCCGCCGAGGCGACCGCCACCGCCGCGCCCGCGCCCATGCCGAAGAGCGCCCGGCGGCTGAGCTGCTGGGTGAGGGTGGCCGCGCCGACCGAGACGGCCAACTCCTCGAGCCAGAGCGGGCGTGACTTGCCTGGCGCCATGATGTAGAGTGTCTTCTTCTCTTCATCGTCGAGCAGATAGGCAGGATCGAGGATGAGGTTGACCAGCCTGCGCCCCTGACGCGGCCCCCTGCGGTCCTTGTCGAGCACCTGCTGGAAGAAGTCGGTGGCGAGCTTGACCGCGTTCGACTGGCGTGTGTGGGTCGTGCAGACGCGCAGGAACACCTCGCACTGGCGGATCGCCGACTCGATGGCGGGCGGCATGCTGCTGACGGGGTTCGGCACGACGCCCAGCTCGGTGTGGGGCACCTCCCAGGCGTTCAACGCGGTGATAAGCTCACCATAGTATCCGGCGTCCTCGGCCGCCGCGCAGATGAAGACCTGTCTCCCCGCCATCGCTCTTCTGGCCTCCTTGCGATACCGCTTACACTGTCAGGCTGTATCTTACACAATTGCTGGGGTAGGGCGCAAGAGGCAATCTCGGGCAATCTCCTGCTCGCTGTATCACGTGCAGGCTGGCGCTATTTTACAGGGCATGGGGTCGGCGGTTCGACCCGGTTCCCCTCGCCATCGTAGAGGTAGCTGGCGGCTTAGAGGTGCTAGGTTCGCCCTTGTTATCGCCTCTCCTCGGCCCGACGTCTCCACTCCTCAAGCTGCTGCTTAGCTCGGATGTCATCGTCTACAGTGCGCAGCATGAACTCGCTGAACGTCCCATCTATGACATCGAAGTGATCCTTGGTCTGGCCGTCACCAAACCCGTAGACAGGCGGATCGTCGCCCTCTGTAAAGCGAAAGAACCAGAATTGGTAGCCCTCATGCATGCTGAACACAAACGCATCAACTGGCAGTGGCTCAGGAAAGGCGGACTCGTCCAAGAGCTTGTGGGCCTCCTTGGTCAAATCCCACGGAGCTTCGGCATACCCAGGAATCCGGGGAAAATACATCAAGTCTCCCACCATGAACCCCTTCGCGCCGTGCCCCATCCACAGCAAAAACTCCTTGTAGGCGGCAGGCAGCGCCTGACCGAGCTCCTGCTCTAGGTGAAGCACCTCTTCTTCCGTAAAGCCATGCACGTCCTCGGGCGGAATCGCTTCTCGCTCGCTGAAGAGCGCCATTGCCGCATCCAGATACATGCCTCCCCCCTCACTCTGCTCTGCGCCAATTGCGTCCATTAAAATAGCCCATTCTCTGCGGTCAGTGCAGCGCCATGTGAACACGGCTAGTGTCGCACACTCATGGCTTGCGTAACACCCTAGAGTTTGTGGCCAACTTGTATCCGCAGGTGTTATTGTGCGGCGGCGAAGGGGAGTTGGAGATTGGGGCGGACGTCGAGGTCGAGGCCGGAACGCTCGCCCAGCCGCAGGTGGAACCAGGCGGCGGCGCCGATCATCGCGGCGTTATCGGTGCAGAGCACCACCGGCGGAAAGCGCAGATCGATCCCCAGCGGCGCGAGGTCGCGCGTGAGCCGCTCGCGCAGGGCGACGTTGGCCGCGACGCCGCCCGCCAGCAACACCTGGGTCACGCCCAGCGACTGCGCCGCGCGCACCGTCTTGGTCGCCAGCACATCCACCACCGCATCCTGAAACGCCGCCGCCAGATCGGGGATCGAGAGATCACCGGCCAGCGCCGCGCCCTCACGCGCATAGCGGCTCGCGCCGTCTCCCGCGCCGTGTTGCGCGCCCTCCACCAGATGCAGCACCGCCGTCTTCAGCCCGCTGAAGCTGAAGTCCCAGGTGCCGTTGAGCCAGGCGCGGGGCAGCCGGAACGGATTCTTCCGCGAGGGGTCGCGCCGCGCCGCCGCCTGCTGAATCGCCGGGCCACCGGGATAGCCGAGGCCCATCACCCGCGCCACCTTGTCGAACGCCTCGCCCGCCGCGTCGTCGCGCGTCTGGCCGAGCAGCTCGTAGTGCCCGTGGTGGGGAATCGAGACCAGCTCGCTATGCGCGCCGGAAATGACCAGCGCCAGCAGCGGAAATCGCGGATCGCCGGGCCACTCATCCTCGTCCGCGTCCTCGCTGGCGGGGATCGTGATTGTGTCGGCATCCTGCGAGCGCAGCCAGTTGGCGTAGATGTGCGCCTCCAGGTGGTTGACGCCGATGAAGGGCAACCCGCGCGCCAGCGCCAGCGCCTTGCCGCCCGTCAGCCCAACCAGCAGCGAGCCAGCCAGCCCCGGCCCGTACGTCGCCGCGATGGCGTCGATATCGTCCCAGGTAACCGACGCCTCACGCAGCGCCGCCTCGACCACCGGAATCAGCGCGTCGAGCTGATGACGCGAAGCCACCTCTGGCACAACGCCGCCGTAGCGCTCGTGGATGCTGGCCTGCGAGGCGACGACGTTGGAGCGGATGATGCGGCCATGCTCGATGACGGCGGCGCCAGTCTCGTCGCAGGAGCTTTCGATTGCCAGAATGCGCATAGAGGCTACTTTCCTGTCACCGATGGTACGAGCGCCGCGAACTATGGCCGCGGATTATGCCAGTTGCGCAGTACCACTGGTGGCGTCCGTGCCCTTGTCCTTCTCCTCGGCGGCCAGCCGCGCCGCCAGCGCCTGCGTCAGATGGAAATAGCGCTCGCGATAGTGGTTCGACATGATATCTTCGGTCCACATGATGAGCGCGTCTTCTCCATTATCGCTGTAATAGCGTCGACGGACGCCCTGCTCGCGGAACCCGTACTTGTGATAGAGGTTCTGGGCAACGGAGTTGGTGACGCGCACCTCCAGCGTCACCTGCCGCGCGCCGATATCATAGGCGATGTCGAAGAGCGAGGTCAGCAGCAGCTCGCCGAGGCCGCGATGGCGGTAATCGGGATGGGTGGCGATGGTCGTGATGTGCGCCTCATCCACCATCAGCCAGAGGCCCGCGAAGCCGACGATGTTGGTGATCTCCGGCGGCTGTTGCGGCTGCGGGCGCGCCAGCAGTGAGAGCGGAAACGGCCGCCGCCCCGAATCGGATGGGTTATCGCTCCCCACCTGGATGGACATCTGGGTATCGCGCTCGACGATGTAGTGGGCCAGCGGGTTATCCTGCAATTCCTTGCGATATGAACTGGCTGGCCAGGTAGAGGAATAGGCAAGCTTCTCGATCTCGATCACCCGCGGGATATCCGCCAGCGTCATCCGGTTCACGACGTAGCGCATCGGCTATTCTCTCTCCTCTCGGCGCATCGTTGCGCTACCCTGCTGTCTTGCCATGGTCGTATTGCCTGCCGCCTCGTCGGCGCCCTCTGCTGGCGTCGGGAGCCCTCGGCGCGCGCTGGTGGTGATGGCGGGCCGCCGAAGGTAGAGCGGTTCCAGCGCCACAGGATCATCATAGCGCTGGGAAGCGGACCGCGCCAGCGCCAGCTCCGCCAGCCAACTGGCACGGCGCGCATCCAGCGCCGACGTTGCCCGACACCGGCCACCGAGCGCATTCGCCAGGGCCGCGCGCGTCTCAGCCGACATCTCGCCGCAGCACAATACCTCGCTATGAACCTGCGCAGCAAGTTCGGCGGCTGTCAACACCGTGTAGCCAGCGACCGGTTCCCAGCGAGCGGCGTCGGGTCGGGCGGCGGCGTAGATCGCGGCGTAAAGCTGCCCGCGTCCCGCCTCCAGTATAGCGCAAATCGTGCCGCCGCTGAGGCGATGTCCCCAGGCGATGATGTCGAGCGTCGGCACGCCGTAGAGCGGCACGCCACGCGCGAAGGCGAGCGATTTCGCCGTCGCCAGTGCCACCCGCACGCCGTTGAACGAGCCGGGGCCAAGCGCCACCGCGACGCCCGTCAGGTCGTTCATCGAGAGGCGCGACGCCGCCAGCAGCCATTCGAGCCGCTCCAGCAGCTCCGTACTGTGACGCTGGCCCACCTGCCATGTCAGCTCGGCCACGAGGCGCGCGTCCTCCATCGTGCCCGCGGGCTCCGTGACGAGGGCGACGCTGGCGACGCTGGTGGAGGTGTCGAAGGCAAGCAGCATGGGTTAGCGACCTCCCGCGGCAGCCACAAACGCCGCCAACAGCGCTTCACCGCGCGCTCCACTGGCGGAGCAGGCCAGCGCGCGCTTCGATCCACCATCCGCCGCGATGGCAATGTGCAGCCAGCTCGCGGGCCAGAGGGTAGCGCCATCCGCTGCGACACCGCGATCCGCCCATTCGACGACGCAGATGCCCTCGCCGCCGAAATAGTCCTCGAAGCCCAGCGCGAACAGTTCTTCGGGGTCTTCGATGCGGTAGAGGTCGAAGTGATAGAGCGGCAGGCGGCCCAGATACTCTTTGAGCAGCGTGAAGGTCGGGCTGTTGATCGTCTCGCGCACGCCCAGTCCCGCGCCGATGCCCTGCGTCAGCGCCGTCTTGCCCGCGCCGAGCGGCCCCTCCAGCAGCACGACATCGCCCGGCCGCAGCAGCCCACCCAGCAGCGCGCCGAGCCGGTGGGTCTGGCTGGCGCTCGCGCTATGCAGGGTCACATGCGACGCATCGGGCACGACGGACATACTGGGCAATCCTTTCGGCGGACCTCTCCCCCAGCCCCTCTCCTACGAGGAGAGGGGAGCCAGAGTACGCAGGAAACTACGCAAAGCGGTACGCGATATTATAGCCCATCAACCGCCCTGACGCTGCCTTGACGCGCCCAGTGGCGCGGGCTACACTTCACTAAATGAATCATACGGACCGCCGCACATCGGCGCAAGAGGTGTGCACGGTCTCGATTCATTGGGAGGAGAAGCGCACTATGCCACAACCATCGTCACTGACCGACCGCGCCTCGCTGGATGGCGCGTCGGCGAATGGCGCGAGTCCGCCCGACACGGCAGCACCCGCTCAGGCCCCCGTCGTGGCGCCGCGCCAGCGCACCCGCTGGCCCGACGATATCGACGTTATCTTCGAGAAAGATCCGGCGGCGTGCACTATTTTCGAGGTGCTCACCTATCAGGGGCTGCATGCGGTCCTGCTGCATCGCCTCGCCCACGCACTCTACCAGCGCCACGTGCCGTTCATCCCACGGCTGATCTCGCAGATTGCCCGTCTGGTGACCGGCGGCATCGAGATTCATCCGGGCGCGCGCATCGGGCGGCGCTTCTTCATCGACCACGGCACAGGCGTCGTCATCGGCGAGACGGCGGAGATTGGCGACAACGTGATGTTGTATCATCAGGTCACGCTCGGCGCGACCGGCTGGTGGAAGCATCGCGGTGATGGGCGCGTCAAGCGTCACCCTACCATCGAGGATAACGTCACGATTGGCGTCGGCGCGTCGGTGCTGGGGCCAATCACCGTGGGGCACGACAGCAAAATCGGCGCGATGGCGCTGGTGCTCGAATCGCTGCCCGCGTGCTCGGTGGTGATGGCGCAACCGGCTCGCCTCCAGATTCGCCCCGGCTCGACCAAGGAGCTGGAGCCACAGTGGGACGAGGAATCGGGCAACGACTACGCAATCTAGGTGAGATGGAGCGAATATGAGCTCGGAGTCGTCGGCGACGGAGCCGGAGCAGGGCGTCAAGCTGGTCGAACGTGGCGTCGCGGTGCGTGGCGTGCGGCTGGCGTCGGCGATGAACGATACCCCGCGCGCGCTGTTGGCGAGGGCGCCGCTAATCGTGCTGCCCGCCGCCGCCTTCGCCTGGCAGGATTACACCACCATCCTCGAACACTTCGCCCCCGAACGGCGCGTCTTCACCCTCGACTGGCCCGGCTTCGGCGCTTCCGAGAAGCCCGCGCCCGCCGCATTCGCCTATAGCGCGGCCAGCTATGCGGAGACGCTCGCCGGATGGATCGACAGTCTTGGCATCGCGCGCGCCGTCCTGCTGGGCAACGGCATCGGCGCGACGGCGGCGATTCTCTATGCGGCGGCGCATCCACAGCGGGTGCTGGGGCTGGCGCTCTCCGGACCGCTCGGCTTCGGCGGGGGAGGCCGCGTAGGTCGGCTGGCGGGGCGCGCGCTAGGCAATCCGGTCCTGCTGCTGCGGCTGGAGCCGATCCTGACCTCGCTGGCGCTTGGCCCGAATACGCCGCTGACGGCGGAGATCGCTCTGCGGCGGCGCGAGCAACGCACCCGCGACGATTATCCCGCGTCGGTGGCGGCCTTCGCGGCGCTCTGGCGCAGCCTCGACGGCTGCCGCGATGACCTGCTGGCGACGGCGAAGACCGTGACAGCGCCCGCCATCATGCTCCGCGGCGCACTGGACGCGCTGGTGACGGAGGCCGATACAAAGCGGGCGGCGGACGCGCTGGGCGGGCACGGCGCGGTGATGGTGGCGCTCCCCGACGCGGGCCACCTGCCCTTCCTCCAACAGCCGGGGCCGTTTTTGCGCGCGGTCGCTGGCGTCCTGAATACCGCCGAGGCCAACGCAGCGGAGCAGAACTGAAGCTCATCGGGTAGCATTCGCGGCAAAGATCGTTTCGCGTCTTTCGCATTGAGATTGTCTTTCCTCAGCCCGCTGACCGCCCCCACGCCTCTTGGTCGGTCATTTGGTCGTTCTTACGGATGCTTTTACGAGCAATTCTACGGATACTCACTGGTTCGCGGCGCCACTTCAACCTATGCTGGCTTCTGACAGCAACATGGATAGGAGAGGAGTGGCCACGTGAAGATGCTCCGTAGGACAATCCTTTGGTGTATGTGTTTGGCGATGCTGGCTCTGGGCGCATGCGCGAGCAGCACAGGGACCACAGTCGCATGGAAGAACTACCCGCATCTGTGGAAAGCGCCCTTTCAGAACCGTCCCTTTCTGTTTATCAAATGCCAGCTCTCGGATGTCCCCACGATCCCCGCTGGCTTCGATACGGCGATCAACAACTTCACGACCATCGCGGGGCTGGGAACGGGTAACCTGGTAGACTATTACTCCGACATCTCCTATGGCGCGGTCTCGCTCTATGGCGACCGCGTGGTGGGCTGGGTCCCCGCGCCGTTCTCGACAACAACCTATCCTGGCCGCCGGGCTGGCGTGACCGCCTGCGCCAACGCTATACCCGAGGGTCAGGTGGACTTCTCGTCATTCTACGGCCTGGTCATCATCACCAATGCGCTTATTGGCGGCGGCGCCTGCTATGATGGCCAGCAGAACCTGTCGATCCACGGCCAAAGCTACCCGCTCGCCTGTGTGGTCTTCGACACAGGCAGCCTCTGGACATGGTTCGGCGCGCACGAAATTGGGCATGGCCTGGGGATGCCGCATTCCTTCGATACCACTGGTGATATATGCCAGGGGGGCAGCCTGCCGGGTGAGTATGAAGACCCCTGGGACATGATGAGCTCGATGTGCACGCGCGCGTTCCTGAACCCGAACTTTCCGAATACCGGCCCTGACTCTAATCCAGGCGACGCATCCGCCGGACCAGGGATGAACCTGCCCAATTTGATTCACATGGGTTGGGTGACATCAACGCGGCTGGCCTCCTATACGGCCTTTCAGGCGCCGCACACCTTCAAGCTGGCGGCGCTCAGCCACCCCACGGCGCGCGGCAATTTGGGTGTGCTCATCTTGCCGAACCCGAAAACACCCGGCTACTACTACACGGTCGAGTATCGCCAGCGGGATGGCTGGGACGCGGGCATTCCGAACAACGGCGTCATGATCAATTACTTCAAGGCGAAGGACGCTGGCCCCAACACGCCCTATTCCTTCCTATTTCGCAACAAGAGCAATCCCGACGAAGATGGTGACTGGCTCACCGGTGAGGGCTGGCTTGATCCGACACATACCATACAGGTCTGTGTCACCAGCATTGATCCCGTATCGGACACCGCTACGGTTCAGATCGGTGTACCTACACCTTTCTGCGCCTCCGGGCCGAGGGTCAAGATACTCTCCCCAGCCGATGGCTCGTCCGTGACGGCTGGCCAGTCGTTCACGCTCAGCGCCAGCGCAACCAACAATCTCGGCCAACCGCTGCCGGATCAGAAGGTCATCTGGCGCGCCGATAGCAAGCTGCTGGGCTCCGGCAAGTCGCTCACCACGCACATCGACACACCGGGAGGCTACAAGATCACCGTGACCGGAACGGACTCGTCGGGCGCGTCGGCGAGTGACAGCATCACGCTACAGGTCGTCGCTCAGTCCGCGACACCACCCGCCAAACCCACCGTCCAGATCATCTCGCCCACGCCGGGCCAGAGCTACTCCCTCGGCAGCGGCGACACCTCGCTGACCATCGCACTCTCGGCGCAAGGCTCGTCCGGCGTCGTCAGCTATAACTGGTCGGATTCCCTTGGCGTCATCAGCAGCAAGCAGGCGAATGAGACGCTGGTTGTCAATCTCCCCTTCAGCATCACGCCCTGCGGCGCGACGAACGATACTATCGTCGTGAAGGCCACGGACAATCACGGGCAGACCGCCACCGCATCGGTGAAGATTACGATCAATCGTTATTGCATCAACTGAGTTCGAGGAGGACAGGCGATGAGGCGATATCTCATCTCGGGCGCCGCGTTGCTGATCGGTGGGCTGGCGCTGGCCCTGGCGGGCTGCTCGCTGGCGCTGCCCGGCGGAACGCCCACAACCACGGCCAGCAAGACGCCCGCCTCATCATCGTCGGCGACCTTCGGCCCACCGGCCACCGTGCCGCTGCCAGCTGGCAGCTCGCTGGCGCAACAGACAGCGCCATCTGGATTCCTGTCGCCACGAATATGGGTCTACACGGCGCCCAACACCGATGCGCGCACACTGGAAGCTTACTACAGCAAGACGTTGCCACCAAAGGGCTGGAGCGACTATCGGGCGAGCTTCGAGAAGACGAGCGCTGGCGAGGTGGTGACCATCACCGCCAAACAAGATGGCACAGGTCTCCAGATCACAATCAGCCCGGGTACGACGCAGACCCCGGCGGGCAGCCTGACAGTGCGGATCAGCGAGCAGCCCGTCGGAACCTGATTCGGGCGCCCTCTCCCCCATCCCCTCCCCTAAAAGGGAGGGGAGCCAGAGACCTGGCCTATCGCAGCGATGGTTGCCTTGGCCCTCCCCTGATAGGGGAGGGTGGCCGAAGGCCGGGAGAGGTCCGAGGCGCGGCTGGTACCGCCTTCGAAGCTTCAGTGTTCACCCACTTAGCCGCCGATTCTGGTGTCCTTCGCGGCGATATGGGGCTTCGCGCCTCTGGTCCTGGGGGCCATCAGCGCCTGCTGCTCTGAGGTAGGGCGGGCGGAGCCGACTTTGCCTGAGGTGAACTCCTGATAGGCATAGGGATCGTCCGCCGACTGCTTGCCCGCCTCGACGATGGCGAACCGCTCGGCCAGCGCGCCCGCCAGCGTCAGCGTCGCCGCCGTGATCGAGAGCGCCCGCCCTACCGGACGCCCGCGCAATTGCGCCGGGAGCCGGAGCGCCAGCGGCATCAGCATGCCACCGCCGACCGCGCCGACACGATAGACCGTCGCCCATGTGCCGTGACGGAGCGGCCTGGCAATCGTCTGCGGCGTCACCGCCTCGCGTGCGATCTCCAGGCCAAGCTGGGTCGCCGTGCTCAGCGTCGCCAGCGTCTCGATATCCGCCCGCGCCTCCTCGTCATCCTCAGCGGCATCCGCGTGGGAGGTGCGGCCCCATCGCAGACCGGCCAGCAGCGCCAGCGCCGCCGCGCCCGACGCCACCGCCGTCGCCAGGAAGAGCGGCCCCAGCAGCAGCCCAGCCGTCGCCAGCAGCGGAATCGCCGTCGCCGCCAGCAAAATGCCTGTGTAGCCGCCAAGCCCCAGGCCGAGCAGCGCCTGCGCCAGCGAGAGCGGCTTGCCGGGCAGCAGCCGCGCCAGCCGCCCCAGCCGACTCTCGCGCTTCAGGATGAAGTTATCCTCGGCGGCCTGTCGCGCCGCCTGCGCGGCGGATGTCAGGCCGAAGACGAGCAGAATCCAGGTGCCAACGTTGAGGGGTGAGCTGACCTTGAAGACGCGCAGCATATGATGAAAGCGCCGCGGACGGCCCAGGTCAAGGATCAGCATCAACGGACTGATGAGCCCAGCGACCAGCGCGATATAGCGCGCCCGCCGCACCGTCGCCCGGTGACGCCGCCCGCCGAAGAGGTCGGCCAGCCCGCCGATCAGCGCGACCCCGCCGCCCAGCCCGCCAATGAAGATGTAGAACGGGATATACCATTTCCATCCCGGCTTCTTGATCATCGGGCGGTTGTAGTAGCTAGTGGGCGCGTTGACCTGCCCCATCTCAGCGATATCTGAGCCGCGCCCTTCTTCCATCATCTGGCGGGCGCCGTCACCGACGCGCCCGCGCCCCTGTAGCCCGCGATCCATCGTCATTTCCGCCTCCCGCCGAGCAGCGTCAACGCCGCTGCCGCGCCAAACGCCAGCGCCGTCAGCCCCGTCGCCAGATAGTGCATACCGACCCGCGCCTGCGGCAGTTTTGGCCTTTCCGGCAGGTTATAGACCTCCGGGCGATCCACCAGCAGGAAGAAGGCGTTGAGCGGGCCGACGCTCGTCCGCTCGTCCACGCCATAGAGGTAGGCGTCCGTCACGCCGCGCGCATGCAGCATGCCCACCCGCTCGCGCGCTCGCTCTTGCAACTCCTCGACCTCGCCAAACTGAATGGATTGCGTCGGACAGGCTTTGGCACAGGCGGGCTCCAGACCGTCCTTCTGGCGGTCATAGCAGAGGGTGCATTTCCAGGCGCGCCCGTCGTCGTAGTTGACCTCGATCACGCCGAAGGGGCAGGCAATCTGGCAGTAGCCGCAGCCGTTGCAGATATCCGGCTGGACGTAGACATCGCCGAACTCGTTGCGGATGATCGCGCCGGTCGGGCAGGCGTCGAGACAGCCCGCGTTCGTGCAGTGCTTGCAGACGTCGCTCATCATCAGCCAGCGGTTCTCGCCGAGGAAGCCTACCGAGGGATTGCTCACCCGCTCCGCGATGGCCGTCGCGCCATTGGCCACACTATTGGCCGCGCCATCGCCAGCCCCGTTCGGCTGGCGTCCCATCTGCTCGACGAAGGCGACGTGCCGCCAGGTGGTCGCGCCGAGGGCGGCGGTATTGTCGTAGCTCATCCCGGTGAACTCGTAGTTATCGCCGGGGAGCTGATTCCACTGCTTACAGGCCACCTCGCAGGCCTTGCAGCCGATGCAGAGCGTCGTATCGGTGAAAAAGCCTTTAGTCATAGGTGGCCTCCGCTGGCCGCTCTACGGGAAGCGGCTCCGCGCCCTCATGCTCGTCGAAGCGCGCCATCTCCGCGCCCTCGCTGCCAATCCGGTCAATTGCGCCGCCCTCAGCCACACTGGCGTGCGGCCCGCCCGACGGGATCGCCTGGGCGCGGCGGCCCTTGCGCATGTTACAGGTGAAGACCTTCGCCTCGTGAATCTGCGAGGTCGGGTCGAGCGCGATGCCAATCAGATCGTTGACGACATCGCCGGTGACGACGCCTGCTGGCCCCCAGTGGTAGGGTATGCCGATCACGTGCAGCGTCTTGCCCTCGATGCGCATGGGCCGCATGCGCTCAGTGACCATCGCGCGCGCCTCGATCTCCGCGCGGGCGGTCGTCACCGTCACCCAGTCGCCCATGCGAATATCCAGCTCCGCCGCTAGCTCAGGGTTGATCTCCGCGAAGAGCTCCGGCTGCAACTCGGAGAGCCAGGTGCTCCAGCGCGACATCGCGCCTGAGGTGTGGTGCTCGGTCAGGCGATAGGTCGTGATGATATACGGGAACGCCGGATTATCCACGCCGTGCATCGGGTTATCGGCGCGGTCGAACTCGATCACCGCCGGATTGTTCTGTCGCTTGTACATGACATTGGGTAGCGGCGACTCCATCGGCTCATAGTGGGCAGGCAGCGGGCCATCCTTCACGCCACGCGGCGCGAAGAGCCAGCCACGGCCGTCGCTCTGCATGATGAACGGCTCGGCGCCGGTCAGCCCGGCAGCGCCCTTGCCGCCGACGACGCGCTGGCTTTCCGGCGCTTTATCGCGCACGAAGTCGGGCACGTCGTAGCCAACCCACTGGCCCTTGCCGTCGTTGGCCATCGAGTCCCACCAGACCAGCCGCTTGCGCTCCGACCACGGATTGCCGTCGGGGTCGGCGGAGGCGCGATTGTAGAGGATGCGGCGGTTGGCGGGCCACGCCCAGCCCCAGCGGCTGTTGTTCGTCCACTCGCCGGGGCCGTCTTTGACACGGCTGGCGGCGAGATTGCGCCCCTTCGCCGGGATGACGCCGCTATAGATCCAGCAGCCACAGGCGGTGCTGCCGTCGTCCTTCAGGTCGGCGAACCCCGCCACCTGCTGGCCATCGGCCACCGTATAGCCGCTAATCTCCTCCAACACCGACTCCACGCGCGGCTCCTGGATCGCGCCTTCGAGCGGATAGTCCCAGGTCATCGCCAGCAGCGGACGGTCGCGCTCCTCAGTACTGCCCGCGTAAAGCTGGCGCAGCCGCCGCCCCAGGTGGACGAAGAACCACGTCTCCGAGCGGGCGTCGCCGGGCGGATCAATCGCCTTCTCGTGCCACTGCAGCATACGCTGGGTGTTAGTCAGGCTGCCGTCCTTCTCGGCGGCCCAGGCGGCGGGCATGAAGAAGACCTCGGTATTCACCGCATGTGGATCAACGCCATCCATTTTCCAGAAGTTGGCCGTCTCGACCAGGAACGGGTCGCGGATGACGCACCATTCGAGCTTGCGCATCGCCGCGCGCTCCACCTTCGAGCCAGGGCCACCGACGGCATAGTTCTCGCCCAGGACGAAGAGTCCCCTGATGCCGCCGTCCTTCATGCGGAAGAACATCGGATAGTAGGAGTAGTCGATCTTGTCGTCCAGCTTGTTGAGGTACTGATAGCCCCACTCGTTCTCTGCCGTCGCGTTTTCGCCGTACCACGCCTTGAGCATGCTCACCGCGTACTTGGGAACGTTGTTCCACCAGCCCGTCTCCGCCTGATTGACGAGCAGGTAATCGCTGAAGGTGCGGTTGCTGGCGTAGGGGATGTTCAGGTAACCAGGCAGCAGATTGTAGAGGGTGGGGATGTCGGTCGAACCCTGGATGGCGGCATGCCCGCGCAGCGCCAGAATGCCCCCGCCGGGGCGCCCGATGTTGCCAAGCAGCAGTTGCAATATCGCGGCGGCGCGGATGTTCTGCACGCCGACGGTGTGCTGTGTCCAGCCAAGCGCGTAGCAGAACGCCGTCGTACGGTCGCGGCCAGAATTGGCGGTCAGCGTCTCGGCGATCTTCACGAAGAGATCGCGCGGCGTGCCGCAGACCTGCTCGACCATCTCCGGCGTATAGCGCGCGAAGTGGCGCTTAAGAATCTGGAAGACCGAGCGCGGATGTTGCAGCGTCTCATCGCGCAGCGGCACACCGCCCTCGCCCACCTCATAGCGCCAGCTCGTGGGATTGTATGTGCCGCTTTCCGCCTGATAGCCGGAGAAGACGCCGTCGAGGTCTTCGGTATCGCGATAGTCCTCGCCGATGATGGTGGCGGCGTTGGTATAGGCGACGACGTACTCGCGGAAGAATTTCTCCTCGCTCAGCACATAGTTGATGAGGCCGCCGAGAAAGGTGATATCGGTGCCGGGACGCAGCGGCGCGTAGATATCGGCGTTGGCCGAGGTGCGGGTGAAGCGCGGGTCCACGTGGATGATGGTCGCGCCACGCTCGCGCGCCTCCATGACGAAGCGGAACCCGACCGGATGGCACTCGGCCATGTTCGAGCCTTGAATCAGGATGCAGTCGCTATTGACGAGATCCCATTGCGCGGTGGTGGCGCCGCCGCGACCGAAGCTTGTGCCCAGACCAGGCACTGTGGAGCTGTGTCAGATACGGGCCTGGTTGGTGATATGTACGACTCCCAGGTTGCGCAGCAGCTTGGCGATCAGGTAATTCTCTTCGTTGTCGAGCGTCGCCCCGCCAACGCTGGCAATCGTCTCCAGCCGGTTGACCCGCGTGCCGCTGGTGTCGTGCATCACGAAGTCGCTGTCGCGCGCCTCCTTCACCCGCTGGGCGATGCGCTCCATGGCCCAGTCGAGCGGGCGCTCCTCCCAGTCCGTACTGCCGGGGGCGCGATAGAGCACCTTCGTCGGGCGGTTGGGGTTGTTGAGCAGTTGATACGTGGAGGCCCCTTTGGGGCAGAGGTGGCCCGCACTGATGGGGCTATCGGGGTTGCCCTCGATGTCGATGACGCGGCCATCGCGGACGAAGACCTGCTGGCTGCATCCCACGGCGCAGAACGGGCAGACGGAGGTGTAGCGCTGAGCGTCGCCAAGCCGCGAGCGGAGCGCCTGGCTGCGTTTGCTGATGGGATTGGGAATGAATCCCACATAGTTTCTGATGGCCATAGCCTGCTCATCCCTTTCCAGAAAAACCAGCGTGCACGTGGCGGATCCATGGAAATGTCGCGGATAACTCTATCGTAGTACGACATTCTAGCCACCGCAAGAGGCAGGCCAATCGCGGACGCGCGCCTCTTTTGTTTATAGTACAACTACAGACGAGCGACACGCCCCGGCCGGTTCGTAACATCCAGGACGATGCGCGCCAGCTTGCGACATGGCGGCGGGTCGTGTACTATGAGGCGCGAGCAACAAACACGACGAGATACGACTTCATGCGGCGTGAGTCGTAATATTGTGTGGAGTGATAGTAGTAGCGGACGTGTCTCGGCCATAAATGGCCGGAGTACGAGAAACGGGCCATGAATGGCCGTCTCGCCGCAATGCGGCGAGCAGGGCAGCTTCGCTGTCCTAGTGGGCTTTTTAGCCCTTCCTGCCATTGCTCCGGCCTTTCAAGGCCGAGGTAGGGGATATGGCCGAGATGAGGCAGGCGATACGTAACCAGTAACGCGATGATGCGCGGAAGGATAGATGGCCGTGGAGAATCAACCGTTGATTGTGCCGGAGTATGGGGAGCCAGAGCGGCCGTCGGCTGAGGCGCAGGGGATGTCGAAGGCCGACCTGCACATGCACACCAACCTCGGCGACGGCACGGCCAGCCCGCAGCGCTTGCTGGAGGTGGCGAAGCAGCGCGGACTGAAGGTCATCGCCGTCACCGATCACGACCACATGGAGGGCTGCAAGCGCGTCCAGGAGCTGATCGACCGTAACGGGAACGATATCGAGATGGTCTGGGGCTGCGAGGTGACGACGCGCCAGGGTCACTTCCTCGGCCTCTTCATGAAGCGCCCGGTGAAGTTCCTCACCCACGTCGAAGCCGCCATCGAGGCGATCAAAGAGCAGGGCGGCCTCTGCGTGATTCCGCACCCGATGGGGCGGCTGGTGCCAAGCCTGAGCCGCCGCAAGATCGACGACCTGCTGACGCGCGGCTATCCCATCGACGGTATCGAGCTGTACAATCCCTCGCCCGCCAACGCGGGGGCGCGCGAGCAGGTGAAGCAGCTCAACGGCGAGTGGCAGTTCGCGGGCACCGGCAGCAGCGACGCCCACTTCTGGCAGCATATCGGCGCGGGCTATACGCTTTTTCCCGGCTCGACGGCGGAGGATCTGCGGGCGGCGATCCTCAACCATACGACGCGCGCGGGCGGCCAGGAGATTCGCCCCGAGCGGCTGCCGCTCACCTCCTACATCGGCCAGTGTTTCTGGAGCATGGTGATCGATCCGCCGCGCAAGCTCTCGCGTATGTGGCTGAGCAAAGAGACGACCGAGGCGCCTGAGGCGAAGGTGCGCGGATAACGATGAAGATACGCCGGGCGGCGCTTCTGACAGGCTAGCTTCGCGGCATGAATGCCGCGGCTAAGATTGCTGGCGATGCCACTCAGGCGTCCTTGTAACCGCCCGCACATTACGTCGGTAAAGAGGCCGTATGTTTGCTGGTCATAACGTCGCCGCATCGGCCTGGCTGATCGCGCTGCTGGTCGCCTGGGCGGCGCTGCTGCTGGGCAGCGTTGTGGCGTCCTTCCGCTCACGGCAACGTATGGCGACGTGGCTGCGGCCGGCGTCCTCGGCGATACTCGTGCTGGCGGCGTGGAGCTGGTATCTGGTCGCGCGCGACACCTCTACCGTCGCGGAATTCGCGCTGCTCGTCGCGCTGGGCATGACGCTCGGCTTCGTCGGCGATCTGCTGCTGGCAGACGCGCTTCCCGTCACACAGGGATTTCTGGCGGGCATGGGGGCGTTCGCGCTGGGGCATATCGCCTATATCGCCGCGATACTCTCGCTGACACCACAGGTCCAATGGGCCGTCGCGGGCATTGCGCTGCTGGTTGGGCTGGCGGGCTGGTATGCGGTCGTGTTTCGCGGCGGCAAAGACGCGATGCTACTGCGCTGGGCGGCGCTCCCCTATGCGCTGCTGCTCGCTACCACGGCGGGCGTGGCCACGGGGCTGGCGATCCAGATGCCCGTATTTCTCCCGCTGGCCCTGGGCGCGGCGCTTTTCCTCGCGAGCGATCTGCTCGTCGCAGGCAGGCACTTCGGCCGGATACGCTTCCCACACATCGGCGACGCGGTCTGGCTCACCTACGGCCCAGCACAGATGCTGATTGTCTACGCCGTCAATAGCGCGCTGGTTGCCGCGACGCTACACTAGCCCCTTGTTTTCCCTCGGCACTCGGCCTATTCTCTCCTCTGGCAGACAGATGAGCTACGAGTTGTATGTCTGCGATACGGTTGAGAACCGAGGAAGAAGCGATGATTCGTTTGTCCAGGCGTAGTAGCAAAGGGAATGTGACTGGAACGCTGGCGCACAGGGAGGTGAAAGGCATCAGGCTGGCGATCCTGCGCCTCTTGAACGCGCTTGATCTGGTGGTCTACGCGCTTGTCGGTATCGCGTTCGTCGCCGCCGCTGTATTGGCCTTCGCCTTCAGTATCATCCAGGTGATTAGCGACCTGTTGGGACATCTCGATGTCGGCCCGCACTTCACTTTACCCACTAGTGGCATTGCGCAGGACGTCCTCAACTTCGTCAGCGATCTGCTGCTGGTGCTGATCATCATGGAGCTACTGGGGACAATTCGCTCGTATGTCGAGAAGGGCGATACCTCGGTCGAGCCGTTCCTGATTATCGGGATCATATCGGCCACGCGCGGCATCCTCTCCGTCGGCGCGCGGCTCTACATCACGGGCGGGACGCTGACCGCCGACGACTTTCGCAACGCCATGATCGAGCTGGCGGTCAACGCGCTAGTCATCATCGCGCTGGGCATCACTATGCGCATCCTCGATGGCCTGATCGCGCCGCCAGACGGACGTCATATTGGGAGCGAGCGTGCGGACGGCTTGCCAGTCGGCGGCAAAGATGGTTCCGCAACAACGCAGCAACCGGAGCCAACAAACTAGGACGACGTCACCTGGACGGTCAACTGATAGTGCCCGGCGGGGCCAACACAGCGCATGGCCTCGCCGCAGGACACCCGCGACGCGGATACCAGCGCTATGCCAGATTTGGCGGCCCGAAACTCTTGCGAAACCGTGCCGCAGCCGGAGCCCGGTGGCGCCGAACAGGACTGAGGTGTAGTGACCGCCGCACCGAGTGGGGCAAGCACCTGGGAATCCGAGCTGCCCTGAATGGTCCAGTACGTCGAGCCAAGCGTCACCTGCAGGGTCTGGCCAGGATGCATCGTGATGGTCCTGCCGTTCTGGTTGTCTCCAGCCTGGATATCGCTGGAAGGCGAACTCTGCCCTTGCCATGGCAGCGCGCAGCTCGCCAGGCATATGCAGAAGACGCAGCATGCCGCAATAACCATAGCGCGCGGCCAGAAAGCCCTGATGAATATTCCCCTGTTCATCCCTCGTATCTCCCTCGTATCGCCCTCGTATCGCCCTCATATCGCCCTCATATCGCCCGCGAAACGCGCTGGCCCATATCTCCTCGTACATGTGCCACCGTGCGTACCAGACAGACGCTCCTGGCTGGGAACAAGTTCCAGCGCCCCGGCCTGCTGGCGTAATCTGGCAATCCACGGGGGGATTGGGGCTTATGTGTTTTTCGGGGGCTTGGCAGTAGCCGTGGCTGAGCGACGAGCGCGGCGCGGTTTCGCGGGGGTGGCAGGGGGTGGCTCATCGGGCGGCTCATCGTTGGGGATATCTTCGTCGGCGCGCGCTGACGCTGGCTTGCGCGTGGCGCGCAGCACGTAGATTGGGCCAAAGAGCTCATCCTGTTCGACACGGATGCGCGCCTGGTGCCACATCTCCAGCACGGCGAGGAAGGTCACCAC
>Ga0068856_100000380_pt1 | contig 48567 bp, 43 predicted proteins | sample KBSCornC62_FD_66595 | JGI IMG/M metagenome (GOLD analysis project Ga0068856, IMG submission 66595) | Corn rhizosphere microbial communities from Kellogg Biological Station, Michigan, USA - KBS Corn C6-2 | ecosystem: Host-associated > Plants > Roots > Rhizosphere > Soil ...
GCCGCGATGTCGCCGTTGCGCAGGCGCAGCCCCGCGCTCAGCACGAGGATCTCGCGCTCGAGCGGCGACAAAGCCGCGGCAGCCCGCTCGACACGCCGGAGCTCCGCGCTGGACGGCGCTTCGTTTGTCGGCGCGGTCATGGATGCCTGAGCGGCACACCGCCGATGTGGGGCACGCCCCAGGCGACGCAGCCGGAAGCGACCGCGACGGGAACGAAGATGTCGGCAATCGCCCAGCGGGCGCGCCGCTCGGCGACCATCGTCCAAGTCAGGCCCCCGGGCAGGCGATAGCCCTGCTCCACATAGGAACGCTCGATTGGGGTCGGCATCAATCAGCTCCTTTCCCGGCACGGGTCGGGGGCGGCGGGGAATCCGGGCGGCGATCCGTTCCGGCTCGAGGCCGGCTGCAATCGCGGCGGATAGTGGGGGGCGTCTGCATTTCCCGTTGGACGCACCCTGCGCGCGCTTTTCACTAAGTCCGGACAAAACGCCGCCCCCGGCCGGTGTCGAGGACGGGCGGCCCTCCCCTCCCCGGGAGGGCCGCCCCGAGGAGCAGCCACGGAGACGTCAGGCTGCTTCCTCGATCTCCTCGACGACGGTGTGGCCGGCAGAATGTGCCTCGTCCGGCGCGGCAGGCGACTGCTCGTCGCTGCCGGCGTCGTTCGCCGCCTCCCCGGCTGGAGCGATGAAGCGCATCGCTTCGGGGACCCAGGCAAGCGCCGCCTGCTTGACCTCGGCCTCCGCGACGAAGTCGCCGGAGAAGATCCGTTCGCAGGCCTGGGCGAGCTCGGCCTTCTTCGACTTGGCATAAAGGCCCGCGAGTGCCGCCCCGCCGACTTCGGTCAGCGCCGCGAGCGCTTGGGCTTTGGGCACGCGGTCGAAATAATTGGCGCCGGTCGGCCGCCACCAGGACGCGACCTCGATCCCGAGCAGCCGGCCGAGATGGTCGTGGAAGGCGCATGACCGCTCCGGGAGACCGGCGCTCGCCTCGAGCGTCCGTGCAACGGCATGGCCGAGCCACGCGGCGCGGGCCGCGCCGGGAAGCGCGCGGAATGCGTCGAAGCGCCCGGCCCGGGTCGGTCCCTCGGTCCAGCTGCGGTCGAGCTCTCCGGCAAGCTCGGCCTGCGCCACCGTCGCGCGGGTGCCCGGACTCTTGAAGCCGAACACCGGGTCGGACGGGCGCGCAGCGCTGAGGGTCGAGCCGCTTTTCTCGAACGAGTGGTGCTCGGCGGGATCGACCATCAGGAAGGTCGCAAGGTCGAGCGCGAAGGCCGGGTCGGTCGCGACATGCGCGGCGAGGATGTCGCGGCGCTGGATCGCAAGCTCGTCGACCAGCCGGCGCGGCATGACCGCCGGCCGCGGCGATGGCGCGGCACTCTCATCCGTCCCAAGCTCGGCCGCGGGATCGGCCCCGGCGCCGTCTTCCTCCGCCACGGCTTGGACATAGAAAGCTCTGTCGAGCCTCGGCCGTCCCTCATGGTCGAGCAGCAGGAAGGCGCCGACCTTGCCCTCGAGCTCCTCGGGGATCAGCGGCGGCTTGTCGGTGATCGAATCGATCTCGCCGTCGAGCGCTGCGATCCTGGCTTCGGCCTCGGCGCGCGCGGGCTCGTCGCTCTCCTCAACCTCGAGGATGCCGACCAGGGCGCCGATCTTTTCCTCGAGCGCTTCGACACGCGCCGATTCCTCGTCGGTGAGCGGCACGGTCTCGAGCGCGACGCGCCGCAGTCCGTCGGTCGTCGGATAGCCAACCCAGCTGTCGAGCGTCGGCCGGACAAAGGCAAGCCCATGCTCGGCGGCCGTAGCCGCGGCGAGCTCTTCCATCTTCTCGGCGGCGAGCCGCTCGAGCAGGGCGACGTCGAGCCAGCGCGCGTCATCGGCATCGGCGAACAGGTCGCGCTCGATGCGACCGCCGGCCGCGACATAGGCTTCTTCCCCAACGAAGCGCGCGCGCCGGTCGCCGGCGCTCGCGGTCGCCTGAGTCATCAGCCGGCGGATGCTGTCGGGATGGCTCGACATGTAGGAGCTTCTGACCTGGTCGAAGACATAGGCCTGGCGCTCGGCGTCGGGCGTCGCCGCATAGGCCTTGGCGACATCGAGGCTGATCTCGCCCGCCCCCAGCGCCTCGAACACCACCGGCGCCAGACCGGCGAGCCGCAGGCGGCCTTCGACGAAGCGCACCGAAAGGCCGAACCGCCGCGCGATCGCTTGCGGGTCCGAGCCCTGCTCGATGAGCTGCTGGAAGGCGAGGCATTCGTCGGCCGGGTTCATCGCCAGCCGCTGGAAATTCTCGGCAAGGCTCGCCTCCTGCCCGGCATTGGCGTCGACGACGAGGCAGCACACTCCATGGTCCTTTTGAAGCTTGCCGTCTTCAGCGAGCGCGAGAAGCGCCTGCCGGCGGCGCTCGCCCGCCTTGACCGCGAAGCAGCCCTTGGGCTTCTTGACGCTGGTGACGACGAGATTCTGAAGCAAGCCGTGGGCCTCGATGTCGGCCCTAAGCTCGAGGTCGGCCTGCGGATCGCTCGACCGCCGCACGTTGCTCGGTGAGGCGACAAGCTTGTTGAGTGGGATGGTCTTGATCATGAACCGTCTCCGGATGAGAGCCGGTGCGGCCGTTCCGCACCCGTCGCTCACCCGACTTCGGCCCCCTCTCCTCTCCTGCTTCGCTGACGGCCTTGGCGGGCCCATAGCGGGGCGCTTTTCCTGGCCGGTTCGCGCTATCTTGTAAAATATATGATACGTATTGTCTCCTACGTAAAATATATGATACAGAACTGCCATGGCACAGGCTTATTCCCGCTATGCACTCGAAGCGCTCAGGCTGCTCGGAAGCTCGATCCGCACCGCCCGGATCGAACGGCACATGACGACGGAGGATCTGGCCGAGCGGATCGGAATCAGCCGCCCGTCGCTTCACCGGATCGAACGGGGCGATCCAAGGAGCTCGATCGGCTCGGTGTTCGAGGCGGCGACGATCGTCGGCGTGCCGCTGTTCGAGGCCGATCCGAGCCGCCTCGCCGGCGATCTTGCGCGGGTCGAGGAAAAGCTGGCGCTTCTCCCCAAGATGATCCGCGCGCCAAGGGTCGAGGTCGACGATGAGTTCTAGGCCGCGTCCTGAGGAGGCGTTCGTCTGGACGTGGCTGCCCGGAAGCACCGAACCGGTCGCCGCGGGCCGGCTCGTGCGCTCCGGAACCCGCTTCCAGTTTCATTACGGGCGCTCCTATCTCGCGCTGCCAGGCGCCATCCCGCTCTATGAGCCCGAGCTGCCGCTCCGGCCCGGCCTGCTTCCACTCCCGGCAGGCCTCAGCATGCCAAGCGCGATCCGTGACTCCTCGCCGGACGCCTGGGGACGCCGGGTGATCATCAACCGGCTGACCGGCCTGTCCGGGGAAGCTGCGGCCGCGACGGAGCTCGATGAGCTGACCTTCATGCTCGAATCGGGATCGGATCGGGCCGGGGCGCTCGATTTCCAGCGCTCGCCGTCACATTACGAGCCGCGGCTCACCCATGCGCCGCTCGCCGAACTGCTCGAAGCCGCCGACCGGGTGGAACAAGGAGTTCCGCTCACCCCCGAGCTTGGCCAGGCGCTGCAGCATGGCAGTGCGCTCGGCGGCGCTCGTCCGAAGGCGCAGGTCGAGGAGGCGAATCGCAAATATATCGCCAAATTCTCGACCAGCGGCGACCTCTTCGCGATCGTGAAAGCGGAATATCTGGCGATGCGCCTTGCCGCCATTGCGGGCCTCGACGTTGCGAGCGTGCGGCTCGATCATGCGCTCGGCAAGGACGTCCTGCTCGTCGAGCGGTTCGACCGCGACCGCGCCGGTGACGGATGGCTCCGGCGCCACATGGTGTCCGCGCTGACCCTGCTCGAGCTCGACGAGATGATGGCCGCTTATGCGGGATATGATCTGCTCGCCGATGTCGTCCGCCACCGTTTCGCACGGCCGAGGGAAATGCTTCGCGAGCTGTTCGGGCGGCTGACCTTCAACATCCTGTGCGGAAACACCGACGACCATGCGCGCAACCATTCGGCCTTCTGGGATGGGAGGAGCCTGGTGCTCACTCCGGCCTATGACATCTGCCCTCAGAGCCGCACGGGCGGCGAGGCATCGCAGGCGATGCGGATCATCGGCGACAGGAACCTCAGCCGGCTGAGCCTCTGCCTTGAGGCCGCACCCAAGTTCCAGCTTTCGGCCGACGAGGCGATTGCGATCGTTGCCGGACAGCTCCAATCGATCGCCGCCAACTGGAACGCGGTCTGCGCGGAAGCGGGCCTGTCGCTGGTGGACCGCAATCTCCTCTGGGGCCGGCAGTTCCTCAATCCCTATGCGTTCGAGGACGCTCCACCCGAACTGGAGCGGCCGGAGGCGCCGGCGGCGGACGGCTGATCGAAGGGGATTGGGCGACGCGTCCCTGGAGCGAAATGCTCATTGCTGCTTCACGCGCCAAGCAGCGGCCCCGGCGCCCGCCGGACCGGCAGCGCGGCAGAGCACGTCGTTCCAATCGTCGCCGGGCCGCGCCGGCACGTGCACTTCGATGAGCGGGACATGCGCAAAGGCCTCGCGCGCAAGCCGCCCGGCGCGCCGCCCGCCCCCATCATAGTCGAGGAACAGCAACAGCTCGCGAACCTCGGCGGGAATGGAGATGAGCCCGAAACGCTCGGTCCCGAGCGTCGCCCAGCAGGGCACGCCGAACAAAGCGGTGGCGGACAGCGCCGTCTCAATGCCCTCGGCAAGGCCAAGCCGGGGCGCGCTGCCGCCAAGGCGCACTGCCCCGCGCCCGAAGCGCCCGAGGCCGCAGCGCGGATGGCCACATGAGGATAGGCCCGAGCCGAGAGGGTCGATGAAGGTCCGGTGCACCGCCACCAGCCCCGTTTCGTCGCGCACCGCGGCGACCAGCGCCGGAGCATAGCGGGTGAGCGGCGCCGGCCCATAAGGCGTACGCGGATGGTAGCGCAGCTGAGCCGACGTCGCGACGAGCCCGCGCGACGCGAGATAGGCCGCGGCCGGCGTTCCGGGAATCGACCGCGCCTCGCGCCACAGGCGCAGCGCGGCGGCGTTGCGGAGGTTCTCACGGCGACCGGTGTCACCCTGCTCGGCGGCAGCCGGTGCCGGCTCGAGCAGATGCGCAGCTTCAAGCGCGCGGAGAATATCGGACGCCTCGCACCCCGCAAAGCAGTGCAGCAACAGCCGGGTGCGGCCGGGCCGCACGCTGAGCGAGGGACTGCGGTCGTCATGCGCCGGGCAGCGGCACATGCCGCCGCCTGGCCCCCAATGGCCGCCGAGGCGCTCGACCAGCCTTTGCCCCTCCTGCACGACGCTCAGCACGGTCATGCTTCCGCTTCCATCTGTCCTGCTCCTTCCGGCCCTCGCCGCTAGCGCAGCCTCCCCTCCCCACTGCGACCGTCCCGGGCGCCTTCGTCCAGCGCCACGAACAGGCCCCCCGAACGAATTTGCGCGAAGGGCGGGCGTGGAGGCCGGCTCTCCGCGCGGCCGAGCGCGAATAATGGCGCGGGTCGCTTGAAAGCGAGTGCCGAAGGCGGAAGTGCGGCCGGCGCGAGCGCGGCGACATAGGCGCGCGTTTCGACCGGAAGCGGTCGCGCGCCGGCGAGGAAGGCGGCGAAGCGCCTGGGTCCGGCATTGTAAGCGGCGAACAGGCCGGGATAGCCGAAGCGGTCATACATCAGCCGGAGATAAGCGGTGCCGGCGAGAATATTTTCAGTGGGATCGAACGGGTCGGGACCCAGGCCGAGCGCCAGGCGCATGTCGCGCCAGGTCGAGGGCATCAGCTGCATCAGGCCCATCGCACCGGCGCTGCTGACGACCGGCCGCCCGTGAAGGTGGGTTTTGCCGCCGCTCTCGACCCGCATCACCCGCCGGATCCAGCCTGGAGGAATGCCGAAGCGCGACGAGGCCAGCGCGATTTGCGGCGCCCAGCGGTCGAGCGGCCCTGCCGCCGCGGGAGCCGGCAGGAGCAGCATTGCCGCCGCAAGCGCGACCTTCAGCGACGCTTTTAGTGCTGTCCGATGGCTACCCACCGCCCGAGCCTTTCGCGCTCTTCCCCCACAAGAGGCGCGCCTTGCCCACGATCTCCCGGGCATGGGTCACCCCGAAGTAGCGGCCGTCGAACGCAAGCGGGCGGGCGGGCGACAGCAGGAAGGCTTCGCCGGGCTTCAGACGGCGACAGCCCGACCACCAGGGCATCGGCCGCCCCGAAGGATCGCCTGCCCGGCGGAGCGCGACTGCGCGGCCGGCGATCAGGATCCGGCTGCCGATCGCGCACACCTGGTCGCCGGCGACGGCGGCGACGCGCTTCACCAGCGGAACGCGCAACGGCAGATAAGAGCGCGCCGCGGCGATGCGCCGCGCACGCGGCGGCGGCCAGGCGACGGCCATGTCCCCGACCCGCAGGCCGGCGGGCGAGGACAATATATAGAGGCCGACGGGGCTGCTCGGGCTCGCGTTCCACAACAGCAGCGGCCGCGCCGGCCAGGCCAGCGACAAGGGAAGGGCCGCGCAGAGGATCAGCGACACCGCGCCCCAGCCGACCGGCACGGCTGAGCAGCGATCGAGCAGGGCTGTGGCGAAGCGGCGCTGCAGGCCCGAAGCTTCAGCCATTTTGGCTTCGGATGCCGGACTGTGCCGACCAGCTGTCGAGATCGTCGATATGGTAGCGAATGTAGCGGCTGTGGCGGCGGAAGCGCGGGCCCGTCCCGGCGACCCGCAGCTCCTGCATCTTGCGCGCGCTGAGGCCGAGATAGAAGCCGGCCTGCTCGGTCGACAAAAAGGGGCTGCCCTTCTTCGCCCGCTGGGCCCTTGCGATATCGTCATCCACCGGAGCCTGCCTCCCCGTCCGTCGATCATTGAACCGCCGTGCCAGGCTGCGGCGCGCCTGCAGAGGCTCGAAAAAGGGCTCTTCGAAAAACGATCCGCCGCTGTTCGCGCATGGCATTGAGCGAGCGTCCTACATCCTCATCATGTCCCCCGATTGTGAAGGGCATCGTTCCGGCTAGAATCCGGCGCGCCGAGTCGTCCGCCATTGGGAGCGGGCCAGTGGATTATAGGGGGCGGATCACGGTCGCGGACGCCAGCGGTTGCCGGTTCCAGATTCACGAATATCGCGACCGGCGATTGTTCAGGACAATTCGCCGCCTCGTGCTCGAGACGGGTGAAGCGGTTCGGGCCGTGGACGAACACACATTCGAATTGCCAAGCGGCGAACGGCTGGTGCGGATCGGCAGCTGAGCTGCCCGCCGCGCCGCAACGTGCATTGACCCGCCGGGGTCGGCGAAGACCGGTCACCGATAGTGGCTCCTTTGGGTCCACCGGGCCGTCGTTCTGCTGTGCGAAATCATAAGGCCTTTGCGCGATCGTCCGTCACAAACGCTCAGCCGAGGAGGAGCTCGCGATAGCCGCCGCCGGCCATGCGCCTTGCGGCCCGGACCAGCCGCTGCGCCTGCGAGCGGACGCTCGGCTCGCGCGTTCGCCAGCGCGTTTCTCCGGCCGACGGGCTCAGCAACTCGCCGGCGATGCGGCGCTGGTCGGCGCCTTGCTCAAGCGCATCGAACGCCCGCAGCAGGAGGATCCAGCGGCGCGCGCGGGCTTGCCGCGGATGCAGCGAGGCGGCGAAGCGGCCGGTTCGGCACAAAGCGAGAAACCGCCGCAGCGCGAGGAGCGGGGGCTCCGCCGAGGCGAGGCCGGCAAGCGAATAGCCGAGCCGAACCGGCCCGGCGGTGAAGGTTCCGCGCGGGGCGTCGAGGCGGACGGCGCGCAAGCCGTCGGACAGCAGCAGATGCTCGCATCCATCGACGGCCGCGAGGCGCCGCAAAGGACCCAGGCGCTCGACATCGAAGCAGTCGGCCGAACCGCCGCGCCCAGAGGCTTCGGTGGGCAGCACATAAGGATGGACCTCCCTGCGCCACAGCGGCCGGGCATCGGGGACTGCAAGGTGCGGCGGCTCGAAGGCGACCAGCCCGAAGGTAGCGGCAGCGGCGTGCTGGGCCGCGCCGCCCGCGGAGCATGCGCTCGACCAGGCGGCGCGATAGGCGCAATCGCGGCGAAGCCATTCCCAGGCGAACAACGAGCGATCGGCGCAGAGCAGCGGCGCATAAGCCGCTGCATCGCGCCAGTCGCGCCCGGATAGGCTCTCGGCCCGCACCCGCGCACGAGAGCCGCGCGACCGTCAGCCGCCCATTCACCCATTTGGGGGAATTGCATCCTCGAAGCTGATCCAGTCGTCGCGGAGGCCATAGACGACGAGCTGCGTCCGGCTGACCGCGTCATAAGCGGCGCGGGCGCGCTTCACATATTGATGCGCGGTATGTTCGCTTAGCCCGAGAATACGGGCGATCTCCCAGTCCGTCTTCCCGAGCGCGACCAGCCTCAGGCACTCAAGCTCGCGGCGGCTGAGGCGCGGCCGGACGCGCTTTGCAGCGGGGCGCAGGCGCCGCGCCGTGCACAGCGCATGCGCGCCGATCAATTCGGCGCAACGCAGCCGCGACGCCGGAAGCTCGCTGCCGGCGCGCACGGCGAACGAGCAGGATGCGCTCGGCTCGGCGGGCACGTTCGCGGGCACCGTCAGGCCCGGTCCGAGACCGAAATAATGGCTGCGCGCGAGGATGGTCCGGTGCCGGCGCTCGAGCCGGATCAGGCCCGGAAGCGCGCACCAGCCGAAGGCGGCATTGGTTCGGCGGCTGGCGAGGTGCACGGGATCGTCGCGGGCATAGTCGCGGGCGACGATCTCCTGGACCCACTCCTCGGGATAATTGTCGATCCGCAGGAGCCCGGCGCCGGCGGCGCCGAGGCTCGCATGATCGAGCAAAGCGAAATAGTCGAAGCCAAGCTCACGGGCGATGTCGGCGAGCAAAGTGCCGAGCTGCGCGAGGTCCGGGCAGGACTGCGCGGCTTCAGCGAAACGGTCGCTCAGGCGCCTCATCGCTGCCTTGCGGGAATCGCTTCCGAAGGATGCGCAATTCACGCCTCCCTGTTCGCCGAGCGGGGTTCAATTTTTGAGAAATAAGTTACGAACAAATGAATATATTTGAACGGCCCCGCCAAGCCCGCCATGCTCGTCTCGCTCGGACCTTGCGCTGCGCCCCTCGCCTGAGAAACGAAGGCGCGGCACTCGGTTGAAAGGGCGTCCGCGGGAATGACGTGACTTGGAACACCCTCCCCTGGACGTCGCGGCGAAGCCGCAGCGGGGGATGTTCAGTCGTGTAGATGCCTTTGTCCGGGAGGTTCGCGAGCTGGAGAATGAGGAGGCGCTTGCCGGAGCGCTCGGCGATGTCTCGCGCGATCTCGGCTTCCGCTATTTCGCGCTCACCCACCATGTCGACGTGCGCCGCAGCAGCTCGGCGATCCGCATTCACAATTATCCGGTGGGCTGGGCCGAATGGTTCGACGAACAGTCGCTGGGCGCGGCCGATCCGGTGCACCGCGCAACCAATGTCACCAGCGTCGGCTTCTCCTGGTCGAAGCTGCCGGAGATGATCGCGCTCACCGACAGGGATCGGCGGATCCTCGAGCTCGCCCGGCGCGAGGGCATCGGCGAGGGCTTCACCGTTCCGGCGCACGTTCCGGGAGAAGCGCACGGCTCCTGCTCGTTCGCTTGCGCGGCGGGCGATCCTTATTCCGAGCAGCATTTGCCCTTGCTCCAGCTGGTGGGCGCGTTCGCGTTCGAGGCCGCACGGCGGATGCGCCGGGACCGTCTTTCGCGAGCACCGGTCCAGCTCACCGAGCGCCAGCGCGAATGCGTGATGTGGGCGGCGCGCGGCAAGTCCGACTGGGAGATCGCGCAGGTCCTCGGCCTCAGCGAAGCGACGGTCGGCGAGCATTTGCGCCATGCCTATGACCGCTACGGCGTCGGCAAGCGCACCCTGGTCGCGATCCACGCCTTGTTCGACGGCACGATCGGCTTCCTCGACGTGCTCCGCCGCTGACGCTCAAACGCGCCGCGCCGCCCGGCAAGGGGCCGCACCGATCGCTTGCGCACTTCCCGGCGCCTTGCGCCTCAGCCGCCGAAGCAAAGCGAATCATGCGGCGCAATGTCGACCGCCGCGCCCTGCAATCCCAGCTCGCCCGGATCGAACCGCAGGGGCGTCTCGCCCGTGTTGAAGACATTGAGCTTGGACTCGCCCGCCGCGCCGATCGCGCGCTGAACGATGAGCCCGTCGGAGCGGCCGAGCTGCGGAAAGGCGCAGGCGCGGACGGGCGCGGACAGCAGGTCCGCGAACAATTGCGCGCGCTCGGCCGGAAGCTCGTCGAGCTTGTCGCTGGTCATCAGCACCCCGCCGGCCAATCCGGCGAAGACGGCGAGCGAGCGGACTTCCCGATCGGTCAGCTCATGAAAGCGCTCGCGCAGCAGGATGCAGTCGGGATCCGCCTGCCACAGGATGCCCGAGGCGTGGTTGCGCGTCAGCTGGTCGCGAAGCAGGCTTTGCGCCGAATAGTCGCCGTTCCAGCTGACCCCGACGTCCCGGCCGATGCGCACCGCGTCGACCAGGCCGACCGACGCCCACAAGGGGCAGCCGCAGCCGAGCCACAGCGCATCGCCGATTCCCTCGCGGACGATCCCCGCCATGCGCCGCCAGATCTCGGCGCGCGCGAGCCCGGTCTCATGCCAGCGCGCCTGGTCGGGCCCATAGTCCATCCCCGCGTTCATGAAGTCTGTCTTGAAATAACCTGCGCCCCACTCGTGGCGCCACGTCCTGAACACGCGTCGAATGTAATCGGCCGCGTCGGGATGGGTGACGTCGAGCACATGATATTCCTCGCTGCGCTTGTGCCAGCGGAACTCGCCGTAGAATTTCATGTGCACCAGCGGCCCGCCCGACACCGCCTGGACCATCCAGTCGGGATGCTCGGCAAAGAGCCGGCTGCGATTGCCGACGAGGAAGGGGGCGATCCACAGGCCGGGGGTGAAGCCGGTCGCGGCAATGTCCCCGATCAGCGCCTTCATGCCGCGCGGGAATTGCGGCCGGACCTCGAGCCAGTCGCCCATCTCGGGCGTGAAGCCGTCATCGATCTGGAAGATGTCGAGCGGGACCTGGTGCCGGTCGCGGAACGCCCGCGCCGCGCGCAAATGGTCGAGGACGTTCTGCTCGCTGATCGCGGCATAGAGATTGTACCACGAGCACCAGCCGGTGATCCGCCGCGGCGGAATGCGGGGCGCAAGCGGCGCCTCGCGGGCGACGATCCGCGACCAGCAGCGCAGGCATTCTTCGACCTCCTCGTGGTCCACGAGCACCAGCGGCGCGGCGGTGACCGTGCCCGCGTGCGGCGCCTTGTCCCACAAGGTCTGGAGGTCGATCGTTGCCGCGGCGCGCCCGCCGCCGAAATCGAAACGCGTCTGGAAGCGCTCGTGCCGCGTGAAGCCCAGCACCAGCGCTCCCGGCTCGCTGCCGGGCAATAACGCTGTCATCGCAAAGCCGAGCGTCGGGGCCTTGTCCGGCGGACCGTCACCCGCGGGCGTGCCCGGCTCGACGAAGAAGCTTCCGTCCCAGCTGTGATAGCCATTGCGCAGATAAAAGCCGATTCCTTTCGCGCGGCCGATCCTGAGGCCGAGGCTCGCGATCGCCCGCCCGGGCGGAACATTGTCCAGGCGAAGGATGAGACGCGGCGTATCCCCGCCCTCGACGGCAAGCGTCGCCGTGCAATCCTCGAGCGTCCAGCTGAGCGCGCCGTCTTGCACGACTGCGCCCGAATGCGACGGCACCCGGCCGTCGACCAGCAGCTCGATCTCGCTCAAGCTCATCCCCCGGCAGCGGATGCGCAGCGGCTCGAGCTCGACTTCAATTCCCAAGCCGCACCTCGCGTCGCTCGGCGCCCGATTCGACGGCGGCCAGCGCAAGGCGCAGCGAGCGCATGCCCTCGGCCAAAGGGACATAGGGTTCGCGCCCCCCGGCGATCGCCTGGATGACGTCGGCAAGCTGAGCGACGAACGGGTCGGTGGTCCCGGCAATGGCCGCGGCGCTGACCTCGCCGGCGGTCCGGGTCAGCACCGCCTCGTTCCAGCTGGTAAAGCGGCCGGTCATGCGCTCGGCCATGATCGTCCATTCCTTTTGCCATACGCCGGGCACCGCGATGTTGCTGGCGCTGAGGCTTGCAAGGCGGCCGTCGTCCCAGGCGAAGATCGTCGAGGACAGGTCCTCGACGTCATAGCCGGGCGTGTCGCGGTGGAAGAGGTTGGCGAAGCGCGCATAGACGCTGTCCGGCTCGCCCATGAAATGGCGGATGAGGTCGATCTGGTGGATCGCCTGCTCGAGGATCTGGCCGCCCGACAAGGCGCGCCTTCGCCACCAGTCGGCATGGAGCCCATTGCAATAATAGCCGCCGACATAGAGACCCGCCGGGCCCGTGTCGGCGGCGCGCCAGGCGCGCACCGCGTCGCCGAAGCGGTACATGAAGCCGATCGCCGCAACGACGCCGCTCTCCTCCACCGCTTCGACCATTCGCAGCGCCGATTCCATGTCGAGCGCGATCGGCTTTTCGACCAGCAGGTGCACCTTGCGAGCGGCGAGATGCTCGATCTCGCCGCCGCGCGCGAAGGGCGGGATGGTGACGATCGCAAGGTCCGGTTGGTGCCCGGCGATCATGCGCTCGAGATCGACGAACGGCTCGCCGCCATGCTCGGCTGCAAAAGCGGCCGTGCGCTCGCGATCGCGCCCGACGCAGGCGACGAGCTCGGCCTTGTCGCCAAGGGCGGCGATCGCACCCGCGTGGCGCAGCGCGATTCCCCCGCATCCGACCAGCGCCACGCGCATCCGGCTCAAGCCTCGTCCCCGAAGTCGAGCATCGCCTGGAGCAGGCCCGGCTCGCCGCGATCGAGCCGCTCGAACAAGGCCGGCGCCCCGGCGAACGGAACTTTATGGGTGATCAGCGGCAGAAGGTCGAGCAGCCCTTCGTGCTGGAGCTCGATCGCGGTTCGCCACAGCCGCGACTTGGACCAGCGATAGCTCGCATCGGGCGCAACGCCGCCGATCTGCGAACAGATGAGCTGCACGCGATTGTGGTGAAATTCCTCGCCCAGGCGAAGGCCGGCAAGCTCACCCTGGAAGAAGCCCAAGGCGACCACGCGCGCCGAATAAGCAACCGAGCGGATGGCTTCGGCCAGGGCCGGCGCCGCGCCCGACACCTCGATGCAGGCATCGGCGCCCTTGCCTTGGGTCAGCTCCTTGATCGCTTCGGCGACCGACAGGCTCGACGGGTCGAGCAGATGGGCGGCGCCCAGCGCCTGCGCCTTGGCGCGGCGGCCGGCGTCCGGGTCGACGCCGATCACCGTCGCTCCCGAAGCGCGCGCGGCCTGCGCGACGATCTGGCCGGGGACGCCGAGCCCGAACACCGCGACCCTGTCGCCGATGCGAAGCTGGGCGTCGTGAACCCCGTTCAAGGCCACCGCCCCGATATGCGAGAAGATGCCGATCCGCGGGTCTGCCCCCTCGGGGAGGAGCTTTTCGCGAACCTCGCCGGCCGCCGCGACATGGTGCGTGCGGTGGCCCCAGGTGCCGTACACGCGCTGGCCGGGCTTAAGGTCGGTAACGGCCTTGCCGATCTCGACGATCTCGCCGGCTTCTTCATAGCCGAGGTTGCGCACGGGATAGGGCCAGCTCGGGCCCTCGGAATCGACGAACAGGCGCCGCTGCTCATCCCAGCGCCGGTGCATGAAGGGATTGGTGCCGCGATATTGCGAGAGCTCGGTGCCCGCGCTGATCCCCGAAAAAAGCGTCCTGATGCGCACGTCGCCGGGGCCGAGCGCGCGCTCCTCGAGCGGCTCGAACGCAAGCGCGCGGGGGCCCTCGAGCATGAGCGCGCGCGGGCCGCTCATGCATGCGCCTCATGCGCATTGGCAAGCACCGCCCGGCGCGTCGAGCGCTGCATTGCAAGGAGAATGAGGACGGCGGTGAAATAAAGGCCCGCCATTGCAACGATGCCGGCGCGCATGCCGAACGCGTCGCCGATCCGGGCGACCATCAGCGGAGTGAGGCCCGCGCCGAAAAAGCCGATCATGGTCATCATTCCGACCGCGGTCGCGCGCGCCGGCGGCGGGACGACGTCGTGCATCGCCGCATAGATGCAGCCGTCGAACAGGCCCTTGGCGATGCTCGTTGCAACCAGCACGACGCCGATGGCGAGCGCGGTCTTCGCGGCGAGCAGCGGAAGCAGCAGGAGCCCGGCGAGCCCGAGGCCGATCGCAAGCGTCAGGAAGCGGCCGGTCGGCGCGCGCTTGGCAAGCGCGTCGGCAAGCAGGCCGCCGAGCGGAACGGAGAGGAATCCGGCGGTGTTGATGGTTGCAGCGCCGACCCAGGCCGAGGCGGCGAGGTTCATCCCGAGCTCCTTGTTCACATAGAAGGGCGCCCAGAAGGTGACGCCCGTCGACGCGCCCGTCGCAAGTGCGAAAATCAGGCAGAGAAAAACGGCGGGCGGGATTCGAAGGACAATGCCGATCGGCTCGGCGGGCTTGTCCCCTTCGATCGCGGTGTGGCGGATCGGCGCGTCCTTGAGCATTCGCGACAGGACCAGTGCATGCACCAGCCCGACCGCGCCGAAGATCAGGAAGGGCGCGTGCCAGCTCAGGCGCTCGGCGATATAGCCGGTGGCGACCGCGCCGAGCCCGGCGCCGGCGAACACCGCCGTCTGGTGGATCGACAGCGCGCGGCTGCGCATCTCCGGCCGGTGCCAGTCGCCGATGAGCGCGGTCGCCGTTGGATAATAAGCCGATTCCCCGACCGCCACGAGCCCGCGCATTGCAAGCAGCAGGGCAAAGCCCGTCGCCAGGGCCGAGCTGCCGGTGGCGATGCTCCAGAAGATGAGCCCATAGAGGATCACCCGGGTGCGCCTGACGCTGTCGCCGATGCGCCCGGCGACGAACGCGCCCACGGCATAGACCCAGAAAAAGACGCTTCCGAGCAGTGCAAGCTGGCTGTTGCTGAGCCCGAAGTCGCCCTTGAGCTGGGCGAGGACGGCAATGAGGATGTTGCGGTCGGCGGCGTTGAGAAAGGCGACCAGCCACAACAAAGCGATCAGGATCCAGGGATATCGCCCTCGATCCGGCGGGGAGGCAGCAATCGCGGTTGAGCTCATCGCAGTCTCCGCGGCCGGTTCAGGAAGAAGAGGAAGCGCCGTTGATCAGGATCACTCGAAAGTCATTCACATTGGTGCGCGTTGGTCCAGTCACCACCAGGTCGCCGAGCGCGGCGAAAAACAGATAGGCATTGTTCATCCGCAAATGCTCGGCCGGGTCGAGGCCCAGCTCGCGCGCCCGCACGAGCGTGTCCTCAAACACGATTGCTCCGGCGGCCTCCTCGGTGCCGTCGATCCCGTCGGTGTCGCAGGCCAGCGCCGAAATGCCCGGCGCGCCGTCGAGCGCGATTGCAAGGCCGAGCAGATATTCAAGGTTTCGCCCGCCGCGCCCTTGCGGGTTCTGGACGTGAACCGTGGTCTCGCCGCCCGAGATGATCACGCGCGGCTTGCCGTCGACCGAGAGCCGGCGCGCCAGCGCCGCATGGCTTGCGCCGAGGTGGCGGGCCTCGGCCTGCAGCTGATCGCCAAGGTCGGTCACCGCATAGCCGGCCGCGGCCGCTTCGCGCGCCGCCGCGCACAAGGCGTCGCGCGCCCGGGCAATGACGAGGGTCTCGACCCCGGCAAGGCCGAGGCTGTCGGCCGGCGGCGTTTCGTTGGCCGGATCCTCAAGCGCGCTCAGCACCGCCGTCGGCGTCGGGATTCCATATTTGCGAAGGATCTCGCGCGCCATCGCCAGGGTCGTGTGGTCCGGAACGGTGGGACCCGAGGAGACGAACGAAGGGTCGTCGCCCGGAACGTCGGAAATGATCAGGGTCGTGACCTTGGCGGGGCCCGCGGCAAGCGCGAGCCGACCCCCCTTGATGCGCGAGAGATGCTTCCTGACGCAGTTGATCTCGGCGATGGTCGCGCCCGATTCGAGGAGGGCGCGGGTGGTCGCCTGCTTGTCGGCGAGCGTGATCCCCGGCGCCGGCGCGGCAAGCAGCGCCGAGCCCCCGCCCGACAGCAGCACCAGCAGATGGTCCTGCGCTTCGAGGCCATGGGCGATGTCCAGCGCGCGCTCGGCGGCGCGGATGCTGTTCGCGTCGGGATAAGGGTGCCCCGCCTCGATATATTCAATGTCGCAGCGGCCCGCGAGCCGGTCGGTCATGTGGCCGTTGCGGGTGACGACCAAAGTCTCGGCCGGCCTGGGCATCCGCTCGAGCGCCACTTCGGCCATTGCCGCGGCGGCCTTCCCGACAGCGATCACGGCGAGCCGGCCGAGCGGCGGCGCAGGCAGGATCCGCGGCATGACCCGCGCCGCCGAGACCGAAGCGACCGCGCCGTCGAACAATGTGCGAAGCATGGCGCGGGAAGCCGCACGGGCGTCGGGAGCGCCAGCCAGGGTCGACGACGAGGTCATGTGCTGCGAACCGGGCCCCTCCAAACGGCCGAAAAACTGCCCCGAACGACGGCAATCTCCTAGTCACGATTTAAGGAACGCACTGTTTCATCCACCGCAACTTAGTGGATTTCCCAGGAGAGCTTGTGGCGGAACTGGTCGACGAGGAAATCGATCAGGGTGCGGACCCGCACCGGCACCGCCTTGGGGTCCTCGAACAAGGCGAAGAAGCTCATGTCCTCGGTGCGCCAGCCCGGGAGCACCTCGACCAGCCGCCCCTCGACCAGGTCATGCTTGCACAGGAAGGCCGGAAGGTTGGCGATTCCAAGGCCGCAGATCACCGAATGGTGGAGAAGGGTGAGATCATTGCACACCAGCTTCGGATTGAATTCCACAGCGACCGAATCGTCGCCCCGGTGCAAGGTCCATTTGTGCGGTCGGTCGTGCGTACCGGCGGCGAGCAGGTCGAAGCGGGTGAGCTCGACATAATTTTGCGGCATGCCCTTGCGCTCGAAATATTCGGGCGAGCCGAAGGCGCCGCACTCGGTGGTTCCAAGCTTGGCCGCGAACAGCCCCGAGCTTGCGAGCGGCCCGACGGTCAGGGCGACGTCGAAGCCGTTCCGCAGCAGCCCGACGCCGTCGTCGCTGAGAACGCTCACCAGCCGCACATCGGGATATCGTTCGAGGAAAGCGGCAAGCAGAGGCCCGACGAGATTATGCCCAAGCACATAAGGAATGGCGATGCGCACCACCCCTTGTGGGTTGCGATGAAGCGTCTGCAGCGCCCGCTCGCCGTCGCGCAGCACCCCGAGGCTGCGCAGGCAATATTCGAAGAACAAGGCGCCGTCCTGGGTGACCGTCACGGCGCGCGTGCTGCGCTGCAGCAGCTGGCAGTTGAGATGCTCCTCGAGCCGTGAAATGCGCCGGCTGATCTTGGATTTGGGAAAGCCGAGGAGAGCGCCCGCCTTGGTGAAGCTCTCCGTCTCGACAACCTTGGTGAAAATGACGAGATCGCCGAGATCGAGCATTTGAAAAGCGTCCTCCCGAGCGCGCCGATTAGCCTTGTCGTTGCTGCTGTTGCAACGGTTTGTTCTGATTTTGGTGACTTCTCGGCCAAGGGGCCGCCGCGCACCTTCAACCATAGCGCTCGTCTGACCGGCGGAACAACAAGCCCAGGGAGAGTGGGAGTTCCACCGGAGCCGACGAATGCAGTGATGCCGTTGGAGCGTCGCCACCAGGAGGGGCTTTATGACTGTCTCGTCACATTCCGCATGGATTCGCTTGGGCCTGCTTTCGACGGCAGCCACATTGCTGGCCACCGCAGCATCGGCTCAGCAGGCGCCGGCGCCGGCTGCACCGACGCCGCCGCCGTCATCGCCCAGCGGGGGAGCCCCTGCCGAACCTTCGAGCGACAATGCGATCATCATCACCGGCACGAGCGTCGCCCGCAACCAGCTCAACACCCCGATGGTGGCGACCCGGATCGACGCCGCACGCCTCGAACTGCTCAATACCAGCAGTCCGGCCGATATCCTGACGACGGTCCCGATGCTCAAGGCCGAAGGCGGCGGCGGCGAGGTCGCGTCGAACATCTTCGTCGCGGGCCTGCCCTCCGGCGGCCAGTATCAATTCACGCCTTACGAATTCAACGGCATTCCGGTCATCGGGAGCATCGGGCTCAATTCCTCGGCGCCCGACGTTTATTATCGCCCGGATCTCGGCGTCGAGCGGCTCGAGTTCGTCCATGGCGGCGTGTCCAACCTGTTCGGCGGCGGATCTGTGGGCGGGCTGATCAACTTCATCGACAAGACCGGCGGAGCGCAAACCCATGGCGATGTGCGCCTGCAGACGGGCCAGCTCGGTCTCGCGCGGGGCGATTTCGCCTTGTCGGGCCCGGTCAATGCAAATGCCGGCGTCTTTTATGCTCTCTCCGGCTATTATCGCTACGACAATGGGCCGCTGAAATCAGGCATGCCGAGCCGCGGATTTCAGGTTCGCGGAAATCTCAAGAAGGAGTGGAACGGCGGCCATTTCACCCTCTTCGGCCAATATATCAACGACCGCGTGCAATTCTTCGCCGACTATCCGCTTACCGGCGATACCCACAGGCGGCCGCGCGGAAACAATGGCAACACGATCTTCACCACCATGACCGACGCGCTGGAGGACATCGCCTACAATACGCCCGACGGCGAATATCATACCAAGGTCGGCGACGGCGCCTACAGCCGCGGCGGCCAGGTCGGTTTTGAATTCGCCAACGAGCTTGGCAACGGCTGGGGCGTCAACGCCCGCGGCAACATCGGCCATTATCATACGAGCTTCGCGCTGTTTGCCGGCGGCGACAACAAGCAGAACCTGCCGACGACGCAGACCGCTTTCCTCCAGGCCTATGGCTATGACCCGACGCTCTACAATGCGAGCTTCACCTTCGCGAACAACAGCGCGGCCGTTCCGGCCAATTATCTGCTCTGGGCCGACCGGGTGATCGACAGGTTCCGGCCGCTGAGCACGGTCTCGGGCGAACTGAACATCACCAAGGAACTCAATCTTGGCGCCTGGAACCACCATTTCACGCTTGGCGGCTTCGCCGCGCGGACTGCCGCGTCAGACGTCAATTATGGCTATTCCTATCTCGGCGACTTCGACAATGCGCCCGACCTCATCAACCTCACGGTGACCAACAAGGCTACCGGCGCGCAGACCATCGTCACCCGCAACGGGCTGCTCGACGCCGGCCTCCAGTACACCAACAATTATGCCGAAGCGAAGCGCTATGCCGTCTACGGCGCTGACCAATCGTCTGTGGGCCGTTGGGAGTTCGACCTCGGCTTCCGGGTCGAAACGCTCAACGGGCACGTACGGCGCGAGGGCTCGGCGGCGGTGGTGACCGATACCACACCCAACCTGTCACCGCTCATTTCGACGGTGCTCTGGGGCAACAAGGTCTTTCTCGACGGCAAGGTGCACACGACCGGCTGGGCGGTCGCCGGCAGCGTCCTGTACAAGCTCAGCGACAATTTCAGCCTGTTCGCGGACGCGTCGCGCGGCTTCTTCATGCCGCAGCTCAACAGCGTGCAGATCAACGCGACGGGCGTGCAAACCTATAAGCCGGAGGTCATCAAGCTCGCGGAAGGCGGCTTCAAATATGCCGGCGGTCCGCTCAGCGGCTCGCTTGCCGCTTATTATACGACACTGACCAACCGCCAGAATGTCCAGCTGCTCAACGGCCCCCCGGGCGGCGGCATCATCGAGGTCGTGAACCAGGTCGCAACGCGCGCTTATGGCTTTGAAGGAAGCCTGCGCTATCGCATCGTTCCCGGCCTGTCGTTCGAGGGCAACCTTACCTACGACCACGATCGCTACACCAAATATACCCCGGTCGCCGCTTGTACCGACTGTGTCGGCAACCAGCTCGTCCGCCAGCCCGAATGGATGGCGAATGCCGGGCTCTATTATAATGCCAATGGCGTCGATGCGTCGGTGCTCGACGATTATACGGGCCGCACCTTCACGTCAGACCTCAACAATATCCCATTGAAGGCCTTCCACGTCGTTCGGGTGAATGCCGGCTACACCTTCCATCATCTGGGTGCGGGCGACCTGCGGCTCGGCTTCGACATCTATAATTTGTTCGACACCCAGGCGGTGACCGAAGGGTCGCCGCGCCTCGGCACCCTGCAGAATGCCGGCCAGGCCTTTTTCGTCGGCCGGACCGTGCTTCCCCGGCGCTGGAGGCTGCAGGCGTCGTACAAATTCTGAAAATGCCAAGGTCGGCAGGCCGATCGCTGTTCCGTTGCCCCGCGATCGGCCTGTCGATGAGCGGCCGGGAATCGACCGGCGGCGGTGATGCGGCGGGACCGGGAATAGCAGAAGGGTCAAACGGACAAAAGCGCGCGATGCGACCGCAGGACAATGAGGGTGGGACTGAGTGACTTCGCCTGGAGAAACGGCACCAATGGCGATCGTCGACCGGCAGGCGGCCCGCGACATCCTGCGCAAGAATGATCGCGGCGGCTACACGGTGCCGAACGGCCGGGTCTATCCCTTCCAGTGGAACTGGGACTCGGCCTTCGTCGCGCTGGGCTTCGACACCTTCGACCGCAACCGCGCGTGGACCGAGATCGAGACCCTGTTCCGCGCGCAGTGGGACGACGGCTTCCTGCCGCACATCGTCTTCTGGAAGGAGGATCCCGGTTATTTTCCGGGACCGTCGGTGTGGGCGACAGGCAAGGAGCCGGTCACCTCGGGAATCACCCAGCCGCCGGTCGCTGCAAGCATCGTCCGGACGCTGTGGGACCGGGCGGCAAAGGCCGGCGAAGCGGCAGCCTATCGGCCAAGGCTAGAGGCGCTCTTTTCACGGCTGCTCGCCTGGCATCGCTGGTTCCATTCCCACCGCGATCCCGACCGGCGCGGCGTGGTGGTTGCAATGCACCCCTGGGAAACGGGCCGCGACAATTCCCCCGAATGGGATGCGCCCGGCGAAGCGATCGACGTAACGGGGGTCGGCGACTATGTCCGCCGCGACACCAGCCATCTCGACGCGAAGATGCGGCCGACCAAGCTTGAATATGACCGCTATCTGGCGCTGGTCCAGTTCGGCCGAGCGGCGGGTTGGGACCATGGCCGGATTGCGCGCGACAACCCGTTCCGCGTCGCCGACGTCGGCATGAGCCTGATCCTGCTCCGCGCCAACCGCGACCTTGCAGCCCTCGCCGACGAGCTCGGCAGGTCCGCCGACGCGACGGAGATCCGCGGCTGGGTCGAGCTTGCCGAGCAGGGCATCGGCTGGCTGTGGGACGAGGAGGTGCAGGCCTGGTGCTCGCGCGACCTGGTGACCGGGCGCTCCTCGGGCCTCATTACCAGCGCTTCCTTCCTGAGCTTCTACGCCGGCCTTGCCGAGGCCCGGCGCGACCAGGCGATGCTCGGCCACTTCGACCGCATCGCGGCAATGGTCGATTATATGGTGCCGAGCCTCGATCCGGCGGACGCCGGCTTCCAGATGATCCGCTACTGGCGGGGTCCGGTCTGGGCGGTGGTCAATTATATGATCGGGACCGGGCTCGGCGCGGCGGGCCATGGCGAGCGCGCCGAGAAGGTCCGGCGGGACACGCTCGGCCTCATCGGCCGCAACGGCTTTTACGAGGCCTTCAGTCCCGTCGACGGCTCGGGCAGCGGCGGCGACGATTTCTCATGGACCGCGGCAATCTGGCTCGCCTGGGCGGATCGCTGAGCCTTCCTCTCGGCCTTGCCCTTGCGCTGGTCGCCTCGCCGGGCGCAGCAGCAGCGCAGGGGCCGCGCGCCTCCACCTGCGAGGTCACCCGCTACGGTGCGAAGGGCGATGGACGGACGCTCGCCACCCTGGCGATCCAGCGCGCGATCGACGCCTGCGCCGCGGCCGGCGGTGGAATCGTCCTTCTGCCGGGCGGCGCATTCCTGTCGGGCACCCTGGTGCTGAAGGACAATGTCACGCTGCGCATCGCACCCGGAGCGATGCTCGTCGCTTCACCGCGCATCACCGATTTCACGCCTTATCCGGCAAAGGACGTGCCGCTGATCGCCATCGACGGTTCGACCCAGAACAAGGGGAACGGCCCCTATCACCTGATCCAGGCGTCGGGCGCGCGCCACATCGCGATCGACGGCGGCGGGACCATCGACGGCAACGGCGCTCGCTATTGGGACCCCGACCCGCAAAAGCTGTTCGTTTCGCGCCGCCCGCGGCCCTCGCCCCTGATCGAGTTCGCCGACAGCGCCGGCATTCGCATCGAGGACATCAAGGTGAGGAATGCCGCGGGCTGGACGATCCACCCGCTGCAGTCGAGCGACATCCGCATCGAGGGCGTGTCGATCGTCAACGATCCCCACGGGCCCAATACCGACGGGATCGATGTGGATTCGAGCCGCAACGTCATGATCCGCGACGTGAGTATCGACGCGGGCGACGATTGCATCGTCCTCAAGACGACCGGCCGGACCGGCGTCCGGCCCGTTCGCCCGACCGCCAATGTCATCGTCTCGGGGCTCGTCTGCTCGTCGGACGATCAGGGCGTCAAGATCGGCACCGAGACGCTCGGCGACATCCGCGACGTCATTTTCACCGATCTTTTGATCTACCGCTCCGAACGGCAATTCCGGCCGCCGACGGCAGGCATTTCGATCTCCATGGTCGACGGATCGGTGCTCGAAAACATCCTGGTGTCGAACGTCGTCGTGCGCGATGCCGCGACGCCCTTCTTCCTGCGTCTCGGCAATCGCGGCCGGGGCCAGAAGGTACCGGTGCCCGGACGTGCCCGCAACATCATGCTCTCGGACATTGTCGCGACGGGCGGAACGCTCGCTTCGTCCATCACCGGCCTTCCCGGCTTTCCCATCGAGAAGGTGACGCTGAGCAACGTCCGGATCCAAATGGCCGGCGGGGGCAAGACGGCCGCCATCGCCGTTCCCGAAGCGCCCGGCGATTACCCGCAGGCGCCGATGTTCGGGCCGCTTCCCGCCTCGGGCATCTATGCGCGCCACGTCGACGGGCTTGCGCTTCGCGGGGTCGAGCTTGCGACCGGGCGGCCGGACACGCGCCCGCCGATCGTCCTTGACGACGTCCGGCTCGTTCCCGATCAGCGCCCTGGGAGTTCAAGATGAGTGAGCATTGGCTGAGCCCCGACCAGCGCCGTTTCTACGACGAGAACGGCTATCTGTTGATCAGGGCGTTCATCGCCCCCGGCGAAGCCGCGGCCCTGCGCGCCGAGGTCCACGCGATCGCCGCTCGCCAGGGGCCGACCAATGCGACCTGGAGCAGCGTCGCCGGACAGGGCACGGTCCTCGAACATTCGCACGACGTCCAGTTCCGCTCGGCCGCCTTCACCCGGCTGCTGGTCGACCAGCGCCTGACCGGCGTCTTAACCAGTCTCATCGGTCCCAACGTCCAGCTCCACCACAACAAGATGTTCATCAAGCCGCCCGAGCGCGGCTCGCCCTTCCCGATGCACCAGGATTATGGCTATTTCCCCCATCGCGGCCGGTCGATGACCGCGGCGATCCTCCACCTCGACGCCGCGCCGGACGAGAAAGGCTGCGTCCGCCTGTACCCGGGATCGCACAAGCTCGGACCGCTGCCCGCCTTGGGCGAGGACCATCATGTCGATACCGAGAGATTCCCGCTCGCCCAAGCGACCCCGGTCGAGGCGCAAGCGGGCGATCTCCTCGTCTTCAACTATCTGACCGTCCACGGATCGGGCCTCAACCGGTCCGACGAACCCAGGACCACGTGGCTGGTCCAGGTCCGCGACCCGGAGGATGAGCCAGTCTCGGAGCAGCACCAGTCGCGCGGCCAGGGCATGATGCTCGCCGGGGTCGACCCCCGGCGCGAAGCCTTCGCCTTCGCCTGGGAGGCGCGGTCCGGCTGATGCGCATGCTGCTTGCGGCGGCCTTGCTCGCGGGCCTTGCCGCCCCGGCCCAGCCGGGCGGGAAGCGGACGCAGGACCTTGGCCCGGGCGCCGCGCGCTGCGCGAGCCTTGCCGGCGCGGGCACCCCCCGGGTCGCGATCCTTTCCGCAACGCGGGTTCCGGCGGGCTCGTTCGCCGCGGCGCCGGGGCTGCGCTTGCCCGTGCCGGGCTCGTGCCGCCTGACCGCAATCGCGCGCCCGACCCGCGATTCCGAAATCGGCTTCGAACTGTGGCTGCCCGACGAGTGGAGCGGGCGCTACGTCCAGCTCGGCAATGGCGGCTTTGCCGGCAATATCGATCACCCCTCGCTCGCCAGCGAGATCCGCCGCGGCAATGCCGCCGCGATGACCGACACCGGCCACAAGGCCGACCAGTTCGACGCGAGCTGGGCGCTGGGCCATCCGCAAAAGATCGTGGATTATGGCTATCGATCGATCAAGGCGACCGCCGACGCCGCACACCGGCTCATGCGCCTATATTATGGGCGCGCGGCCGCCCGCCGCTATTTCGTCGGCTGCTCCAATGGCGGGCGCCAGGCGCTGATGGCGGCCGAGCTTTATCCCGGCGACTGGGACGGCATCCTCGCCGGCTCGCCGGCGGTCGGCTGGACCGAGCAGCTCGCCGCCTTCGCGGCGATCCAGCACCGCTTGCGCAGCGACCCGCGAAACTGGATTCCGGCGCAAGGGCTTGCCTCGATCGAGCAGCTTGCGCGGGCCTCGTGCGCGCCCGGGCAGGTGCGTTGCAAGGTCGACGTCCGGCGCCTCAAGTGCAGCGGCGAGTCCGGCGGGCATTGCCTCTCGCCGGCGCAGGCGGCGACCCTCGAGCTCATCCAGTCGGGACCGGCACCACGTCCGGGCGGCCTCGCCACCGGCTTCGATCCGCGGTGGGCGGCCGTCCCGGGCAATTGGGACCGGTGGATCCTCAATCGGGATAGCCGCGCGCCGAGCGATCTCGCCTTCGCCACCCAGGCCTTCCGCTACCTGATCCTCGACCGGCCCGGCTGGAGCATCGGCGACTTCGACCCAGCCCGCGATTTCGCGCGCGCGTCCGACCGGCCGGTTGCCGGCCGCCGGCTCGCCGATGTGCTCGATGCCGCAAACCCCGATCTTCGCCGCTTTGCAGCGCGCGGCGGCAAGATCATTCTCTATGTCGGTCTCGCCGACGCGGTCCTTTCGCCCTTCGCCGGCATTGCTTATTACCGCAATGTCGCCGCGCGCATGGGCGGCACCGCCCGGGCGCAGCTTTTCTTCCGCCTGTTCGTCGTGCCCGGCATGGAACATTGCCAGGCGGGGCCGGCGCCCAATGCGTTCGGCCAGGCCTGGATCGCTCCCGCCGCCAGCCCCGATCCGCGCCACGACGTCCGGCTTGCGCTGCAGGCCTGGGTCGAGAGGGACTTAGCTCCCGCGGCGCTTGTCGCTGCCGGCGATGCGGGCCCCGGCGGCAGACCCCAGGCAACACGGCAGCTGCGGCCCTATCCCGCGCGCCCAGGACCAATCACAAGAGCCCGTCCGCCAAGGCCGCGATGATGATGCGGCCACGGCAGCCCGCGGGCGCAGTCTGCCGTCACATCAGCCCCTTCAAAGCTCCGCTAGATTTGGCAATGTCGGCGCCGCCGCAGCGGACGCCCGCACAGGGACCAGAAGACCGCCACCCATCCCGGCGCCGCAACGCACGCAAGCAGCGCGCAGGCGAGCAACAGCAGCAGCGGAGCGATCCTAATGGATCGCGCCCCTGCACGCCACTGCGACCGTCTTCGACGGCCAGATCGAGTTCAGCACTTCGGCGAGCCGCGCGCCGGCGGCAATCAGGCGCTGCGCCTGAAGCGAGCGCCGCGTCGCCGCATAGCCTGACGGATCGGACAAGTGCACGTCCCATTCGTTGGGATGGGCAGCGTCGCGCGTGAACGTCATGCCGTTATAGGCCGTGCGCGCGGCCCCGACACTCTCGCTTGCCCATTGCTCCGGGGGATCGGCCGTCGGGTTGGGAAGCGGCGCAATGCGGCAGGCGCTGGCGATTGCAGCGGCGCTCGGAGCAGTTCCGACGCTCGAGGGAATCTCGTCCCACGAATGATGCAGATTCTCGTTGAACCCGCTCGGCAGCAGCAGGAAGTTGCCGCCGACCGTCGGCGTCCCGGTATCCCCGGTCTCGGCATTGCTTGCATCGAGATAGATCGCGCCGACGTGCAGCGGCTGGTGGACGTCGCCGACGAAATGCGCGAGCATCAGCAGCGCCTCGCGCTTGTCTCGAATGCTGAACGGCTGGGGCGCCGCACAGCTCTGTCCGGCCTTGCATTTGAGCACGGCCTCGGCCGCCTCGATCGCATGCACGACATCGTATGGCTGCGCACCGAAATAGGCTGCCTCATAATCGCTGTGCTCGTGCACGTTGATGTCAGCGAAATGATAGCCGAGATGGCATTTGCGCAGCGCGCCGGAATAAGGGCAGTTGGTCCAGTTGCGCGACGCATAATCGGTCATGCGCTGGACTTCCGCGGCGCTGTTCCCGAACACGGCACAGACCTGCGGCGTATATTGGTCGGCATGGTAATCGTAGCCGTTGGCCGGGCTGCCGCCGACGCTGCGCACACAATCGGGCCAGACGGCCGCCTGGCCGAGCGTCACGCCGGGGCCAAGCAATGCGCGAACATGCTTGCGGGCGTTGGGATTGAGCAGCCGGTAGCCGAGGTTTCCGACATATTGGTGGCCGGGCGAGCCCCAGGCACCGGCGCAAGCCGACCATGAGAGGACGAGCGATCCTGCCGCGGCCAAAGCGGTCAAATTGGCGAATGCCGTCTTTGCCATGGAATGTGCCCCCGACGTGATGCGGCGCTGGCGGGTTCGCCAGTTCGCGATCAGCCCGGCACGCTGACGACCCACTTATTCCGCCATTTGGCAGCAAGGCGCAATGGCTTCCTGGAGGCGTTTTTGGGTGATGTCTGAAGCTCGCCGACGAAGTGCGCCGTGGCTCCGTGCGGGCCTGTCCCCGCGCGGGCGACACCCACCATTTGTGTTATACCGCCGCCCGCCGAACGCGGCGATGCTTGCTCCCGAACCGGGAGGAAGCGAATGTCCATCATTGTCCGACGTGGATGTCCGACGCCCAGCAGCGACCGGGCGCTCAGGGCCATGTTCGAGGACCGCAAAAGCGTCTTCGTCGACCTGTTGAAATGGGATGTGCCGGTGCTCGACGGGCGCTTCGAGCTCGACGAGTTCGACGACGAACATGCAACCTATCTGATCGCCACCGGCGCCGACGGAGACCATCTCGCCTCGGCGCGGCTGCTTCCAACCACCCGCCGCCACATCCTCGGGACGCTGTTCGCCGAACTCTGCGCCGCGCCGCCCCCGGCCGGCCCCGAGATATTCGAGATCACCCGCTTCTGCCTCTCGCGGCGGCAGAACGCCGCCTCGCGCCGGCGCGCGCGCAATCGGCTGGTGAGCGCCCTCGTATGGTACGCGCTCGACGCGGGCATCCGCACCTATACCGGCGTCGCCGAAATCGCCTGGCTCCAGCAGATCCTCGCCTTCGGCTGGGACTGCAGACCGCTCGGGCCGCCGGCCCGGCTCGAGTGCGGGATGATCGGCGCGCTCGCGATCGAGATCGCGCCCGACACACCGCAGCTGCTTGCCGCCAACGCCATCTGGGACCTCGCCGCCGAACCGCCGGCGCGCATCGCCGAAGCCGCCTGACGAGGAGATTGGAAATGAACGCATTGCACCCCGGCGTCGGCCCGCAAGTCGATCATTGGACATCGGTCCTGCTCAACGAGGGCTGGTGCGTGATCCCCTCGCTCCTCTCCCCGACCGTGATTACCGAGCTCGACGGCGGCCTCGCCCGCGACTTCGAGGAGACGCCCTTCTGCAACGGCGGCTTTTACGGCGCGCGAACCAAAAGGTTCGGCCGGCTCCTTGCCCGCTCGCGGCTTTCGCGCCGGCTGGTCCAGCATCCGCTGGTCCTCGGCATTTCGCGCCGGGTGCTCGGCCCCTGGTGCGACACAATCCAGCTCAATCTCACCCAGGCCCTGGCGCTCCATCCCGGCGCTCCGCCCCAGCTTCCGCATCGCGACCAGGACATGTGGCGCGGGGCCATCGGCGAGACCGAATATCTGGTCAATGTGATGTGGCCGTTCACCCGCTACACGCGGGAGAATGGCGCAACCATCGTCTGGCCGAACAGCCATGGCAGCCGGGCCCTCGACAGCGACCCGCCGCCGGGCGAATTCGCGGTTGAGCTCGAGCCTGGGTCCGCGCTGCTGTTCCTCGGCTCGACGCTTCACGGCGCGGGCGGCAATTCAAGCAGCGAGGTCCGCCGCGGAGCGATCGTCAGCTACTGCCTGGGCTGGCTCAAGCCCTATGAAAATCAATGGCTCGCCTATCCGCCGGCGATCGCGCGCAGCTTCGATCCGGAGCTTGCGGCGCTGGTCGGCTACCAGCAGCACCGGCCGAACCTTGGCAATTATGAAGGCCAATGCCCGTCGGTGCTCCTCCAGCGGCACGTGCCCGAACGCTTCGCTGCCACCGATGCGCTGCGCCCCGACCAGGAAGCGCTAGTCGCCGAGTTCGTCCGCGGCCAGGACTGGCCGGAGCCTGCCGCGGCGGCGTGACGGCCATCGCCGATGACCCCGCCGGGCACCTTCGAGCGCGTCTATGCCGCCATCCGCCAGCGGCTGCGCGAGGGACTCTACCGCCCGGGCGACCGGCTCGAGCCGGCGCTGCTGTCCGACGAGCTCAACGCCAGCGTGACGCCGGTGCGCGACGCGCTCCACCGGCTGACCGGAGAGCGGCTGGTGGAAGCGCCGCGCCATGAAGGCTTCCGGGTGCCGATGATGACCGAGACGCTGCTGCGCCACCTTTATGCCTGGCATCTCGACCTTCTGCTGCTGGCGGCCATGAGGCATCAGAGCATGGCGATGGCCGATCATGATGCGATCAATGACGGCCCGAACGAATCTCCTGCGCACCAGCGCCAGAACGCCTTGTTCCTTGCGCTTGCGCGAACAACCGGCAATCCCGAGCATGTGGCCGCGCTCGAGGCGCTCAGCCACAGGCTCGAGCCCGTGCAGCGGCTCGAGCGTTTGTTCCTCGACGAAACCGAGGGCGAGACGAACGATATTGTGCGGGCGCTGCGCTCCCAAGACCGCAAGGCCCTGCGCACCGGCCTGGTGCGCTACCACCGCCGCCGGCTCAGGATCGTTCCCGAATTGCTTGCAAGGCTGTTGCAGCCCTAATTGGCGCGAGGCGGAGCCTGCCTCGGGAGCAAGGCTCGCTCAAACCGCGAAGGCAGACTTCAGCGCCTGACGCTCATTCCCCGGCGAACAAATGGCTCGAGCGAACGGAAACAGCCGCAGCTCGGCCATGCGATCGGCCGTCCTCAATCGACTAGTTGACCCGGCCTTGGTGCGTCGGCTCGGGCGGCGCGTTCGTGTCAAGATATTCCTTCATCTGCTGCCATCCTGGCATGTTCATCCATTCGGGATGCTGCTTGGCCATTTCACGCGCTACTGCGTCGAGGGCCGCAGCGTTGGGGGTCGGCGGTGCCGCCGGCAACGCAACCGGCGGCGCGGCTGCCGCGGTCGTCGCAGCCGATCGTCGTGCCGCCGCCGCCGCTGGCGGCGGAGCGGGAATCGCCGGTCTCGGCGCCTTGGCGAATGCATTGGCGATACGTCCGAAATGCTGCTGTCGCGCCGTCACTGCATCCGAATATCGCCCGTCGCTCGTGAACAGATCGGCCAGGAGCTGGAGAATCGAGGTATGATCGAGCGCTTCGCTGAAGACCTGGCGTTCGGTCACCCAGGGTGAAATCAGCAGTGCCGGAACCCGCGGGCCGGTCGTTCCAAGCGTCACATCATTCACGTTCGTCCGAACCGAGGGCGGCGCAACATGATCGAAAAAGCCGCCATGTTCGTCATAAGTGACGATCATCAGCGTCTTTTCCCAGCGCGCGGGATTGCCGATCAGCACATTATAGATTTCCCAGACAAGATCCTGGCCGCGCGAAACCGGCGACGGAGGATGGTCATCGTTCGGGTGGGACATCGGCGCATCGGCATATTCGGGTTCGACGAAGATGACCGCCGGGAACGGGGCTGTTGAAAGCCAGTCCTTCTGCAGCGCGTGCGACCGCCTGAAATTTCCATTGCCGAGCGCAAGCGATTCGACGATCGCCGGCGCCCAGCGGCGCATCATCAGGAAGAAGGGCGCGTATCCGCCGGAGACATAGGTCCGCCATGCGATCTTCTGTTCATTGAGCCAGTCATAGACGAGGGGCTGGTCGGGCAGGCCCGTGGCATTGTCGAGCACCTTGCTCTCCCCCGACATGGCCATCAGCCGGTTGGCCTGCGTGCCGAGCGGGACAGCCGAAAACCAGCGGTCGCAGACGCAGAAGTGGCGGGCGAGAAAGTCATAGGCGCGCAGCGTGTCGCCATCATAATAGCCCATGACGGCGCCCGGCTCTGTGCTCGCCGGATGCGCTCGAAGGAAGGATTCAACGAAGCCTCCCATCTGTTTGAGGCCCGGTCCGGCAGGCGCCGTGTTGATCTGCAGGTCGATATGCGCCTGGTCATGCGGCGGATCCTCGAAGACCGTTTCAGAACCGGCAAGCCGGTGCGGCGGGTAATTCTGCCCGCGACCGGCGTTCGCGAACGACCTTAGCCATGCGGGGTCCGAACGCAGACCGTCGAGCGGAAGGCTGTCGGTGGTTGCGTTGAGGCTGAGATAGCCGAGCATATGATCGAATGAACGGTTTTCGAGCATGAGCACGATCACATGATCGATGTTGCCGGCGATGGCCGGTCGCGGCGCGCGGCGCCGGCCGAGCAGCGACAGCAATCGGTCAAGCAGGCGGTTGAGGGCGCTCATCGGGATGCTCTCCTGCGAACTTTCCGCGCGTGACGGCGCCATGGACCGACCGACGACAGTGAGGAGTCCGTCTCCGTTCCAAGCGGCAGCGGGCTCAACTGGGCAGGCGCTGGCGCCATGTGGCGAGGTTCGGCCCAAGCCAGGCGGCGATCGCCGAAACGGCGAACACGACCGCCGCGCCGACCGTTACCTTGGGCGTGACCGGAAGGACGTTCACGCCGACGGCATAAAGGACGAAGATGAGAACGCCGAAAAGCGCGCCGCCGGCAAAAGCGGTCCAGCGCCGGGGACGGACCTGAGCGCCCGTCGTATAAGCAACGAAGGCCCCGAGCAACCCGCCGAGGATGGCCGCGCCAAGCGTCCGCACGGGCAAGCGAAAGTAGATGCTCGAGGTTGCCGCCTTGAGCTCGGGAGAAGTCGCCTTGATCCGCGCCGTTCCCACTCCGTCCGACCTCAGCACCGTTTGTGCCATTCCGCTGGCGTTGAGCGGCAGCATCCCCTGGTCGAGATAGCCCGAGGGATCGACTCTCAGCGTGACGACGCGGCCGGCCGGGGTTGGCACGGCCGTCGTCCCGACATGAACTCGGGTCGCCTCGAGACCGAATCCTTCAATGCTTCCGCTTTCCGGGTCGACGTTCAGCTCGCCGGCGAGCGGAAGCGACACGTCGGTTCCCTTGCGGTCGATAACCGAGATGATCCTTAGCCTTGCCGCCTGATTCTCGAGCGCATCGACAATCACCTTCACTCGGCGGAACGGCGGAGCGGTCGTGTCGACCAGCACCTGGTCGGGATCACTGCGCACTGCGCCGGCAATGACGAACAGCAACGGCGTCGGCAGCTGCCGCGTCACTCCCGTATCCATGAGATCGGTCACGCCGATCAGCAGCTCGCCCTCGAACTCACCACTGGCAATCTGCTGCAGCGGCTGATTGACGAGGATGAAGGGTTTGAGCTGCAATGCGGGGCCGGATTGCGCCGCCATCCGAACCACGCCCGGCAGGGTGATGAGATTGCTGCCGGTCACGCTGAGTGCCGGCCGAAGCGAGTCCTGGCTTGCAATCGCGCGCTTGAGCAGAGTCTCGTCGGCCGATGTCGTTGGCACCACTTCAACCCGGGCCACGCTCGGCGCAGTTGAGGACGGTTGCGCATGCTCGGCGCGCTCGTCGGCCGGAGCCGGCACGACCTTCGATCCGCTGACTGCAACTGGCGGTGCCTGAGTTTCCGCGACTGCCCGCAGGTGGCTTGAATTGAGCGTCAGCGCCTCGGCCGCCGGCCGCGACTTGAACAGGTTCGAAAGCTGCTGGACCTGGCTGTCGGAAATTGCGTGCCGGATGAGCGCTGTGCTCCTGACCGGCGTCTGAACCTGCGCCGAGGCAGCAACGGTCAGTCCCAAGAAACCAATTGCGGCGATCGCTGAGGTTCGCATCATGCTCACCCTCCGGATGATCACGCATCCGTTCAGGACGTGGGCCGAGCAAGCCAGCCATAGCAGCAAACAGCCGCGAAGGCCATGGTGGCGAACAGTTGTTAATTGCCATCTCTACAACAGTGGTTTAATCTCAAGGCGCTCGGACCAGCTGGGGAATGCCAGTGCGACCGATCGTCCGAGCGCCACCTCATGAGAGCCGATCCTCCTCGGGCCGCCGGGCCGCAGGCGCCGCGATCCTTCACTTGCGACGCGTGAAAGGAGCAAAAGATGGCCGATAAACTAAGACAGCATAGCATCGCGCGATATGGCTGGGTTCCGGACCTCCCGGATGCTCGCGATCACCTTTATTCGGCGCCGATCGCGCGGCTTGGCCCATTGCCGCCACGAATCGACCTGCGGCCGCAGTGCGCCCCCGTTTACGACCAGGGGCAGCTTGGCAGCTGCACCGGCAATGCGATTGCCGGCGCGATCCAGTTCGACCGCTCGAAGCAGGAGCTTCAGCCCGACTTCGTCCCGTCCCGCCTGTTCATTTATTATAACGAGCGCGTCATCGAGAACACGGTTCGCTACGATTCGGGTGCCCAGATCCGCGATGGGATCAAGGCCGTCGCCACCATTGGCGTATGCGATGAGCGACTCTGGCCTTATGACATTGCCGCATTCGCCAAACGCCCGCCACAGTCCGCGCTCGATGCGGCGGCGGACACGAGGGCCGCGAGCTACTGCCGTGTCGCCCGGTCCCTGACCCAGATGAAAGGATGCCTCGCGTCCGGATATCCGTTCGTGTTCGGGTTCAGCGTCTACGAGGGCTTCGAAACCGACGAGGTCGCAACCAGCGGCACTCTCGACATGCCCGATGTCTCGACCGAGAAAATGATCGGCGGCCATGCGGTCCTTGCCGTGGGGTATGACGACCAGGCCCAGCGTTTCATCGTTCGCAACAGCTGGGGCGCCAACTGGGGCCAGGCCGGCTATTTCACCATGCCATACACCTATCTCATCGAGGAAAATCTCGCTGACGACTTCTGGACGATCCGCCTGATCTCGGAAGCCTGATGCGTGCTTATTGCTGGACCACGTCGATCGTCAGATCGAACGATCGCGCGGGCCTGGAAGCCCGCCTGCTGACGAGCTCGACGTGTACGAGTCCGGTTCCGGGATGGTCTGCACGGAATAGCCAGCGGTGCGTGCCGCCCGCGCCGGGGTGCGCCGAATCCGGCGGTGCGAATTCATCTTCGATCACGCGCATTAAAGCTGACGGTTCAGTGATCGCCCATCGATATCCGGTCGTTGGCGTCTCCGGCAAAGTGAGAGCAAACATCTGCCCAACGGCGATCGATAGCCGGGCACCGTCATCCGCGGCTGCAAGGCAGTGCATCGGATCCACTTACTCCGCTGTAGGCGCCCAATTCAATCGACCGCAACGAGGAAGGATCACATGGGCTACTGGGATCTAGCGCGAGACGCGATCGAAGGGATGGTTGCCAGAAAACATCCGGAGGATTCGCAGAATTGGGCCACGATCGTCCCGATGAGCGATGAGCAGGGATGGGGCCTAAACCTCGCAGTCTGGGCGGTTCAGGCAGAGATCGTCATTCAGAATTTCGAAAAACTGATCGACGGCAAAGTCGACGTCCCCGATGTCGCGATCGAGAACGCCGGCTCGAGGCCGCTCGACGAATTCCAAGCGTATCTGACGGCCAAAGCTCAGCATCGCGATGCCCATAGGGATTTCATCAGGTCGGCAGTTCCGCTCGTCGAGTGGGAACTATGAGAGCCGCCAGCCGTGGCGCCTTCCTGTCCGCCACTTCGCTCCTCTGCAGCGTCATTGCAGTAGCACCGGCGACAGCGCAGGATGCGGCGGACATCCGACCGGTGATCGCGACCGCGTGCGCCGCAAAGGCCGAGGACGATCAGCTCCGGATGCGTCTTGCAGAGGCGCTGCTGAGCAGAGCTGGGGTGCTTCCGGCGGACATTCTCATGGATCCATCTCTTTCAGTCGCTGCCGCTCAATCCGAAGTCTCCAACGGCAGGGCACGAGCCGATGCGTTTGGAAAGGCGGCGATTATCGCTGTTCAGCGCGGCGCAGTCGGGGGCGCCACCGAAGACCTCATAAACCGGATGCGTGAACGTCTGGAGCAATATACCGGAGCGGATTCCAAGTATCCGACTCCCGATAGAAGACTCGTTGTACTCAACCCCCCTGCCGGCTCGAACTGGTTGTTCGACTCCGCGCGTGTGCTGAAAATGAAGTGCGTGGACGAGGAAGGGTCCGAGAGCGCCATCGCTCAGATGGAAAAGCCGGAGCCGCGACCGCTCTTGTCTTTGCGCGAGAAGGTCGAAGAGCTCTCATTGACCGGCGATGCCGCAAAAACTGCGGGGGCGGCAAATATCGGTCTTAAACGGGTACGGACGGAGGAAGATGACGGCACGCACAAGACCGTGACCAGTCTGTCGGTCGCGGGAACGCTCGGGCTCCGGCTGACGTCCAATAATGCGAGTGCGCCGATGTACGCGTACGGCAGCTATGCGCTTAGCAGAGACCGCGCCAAACCTCGTCCCGATCCAACCAAGAATCAGTCGGAAGGCGACATCAACGCGCTTGAAGCCGGTCTAAGCGTCAATGATCTGCTGCTCAGAAGAGCTGCGGATATATCGCTCGTTGGGACCTTCCAAGGTGCATTCGTCGATGATTTCCATCATCATGCGAGAAGACTGCAATTCCGTGTCGCGATAACTCCGGGCTTTGCCGCGAACCTGAGGCCGCTGTGCGACATTGGCGGGTTCAGCAACGCAAAATCAGCAACCCTGCATTTCCGAACGCGCTGTATTCTCACATTTGAAGCCGAAGGAGGCCACGTCCTTCATGCCGGAACTGCAGACTTCAAGAACCGCGGCGAATATCTCTCGGTGGGCGGACATGTGGGCTACCAGATCGCCGCACCAATAGGAGATGATGCGGCGATTCTGGGTGGCATCAGCTACCGCTACCTGCCCACGCTCGCAGGTAAGGCCCCCGATATCCGCCGATGGGATGCGAGCTTCAAATATCGCGTCTGGCTCAATTCCGGGCAGGGAATCGACCTTGGACTCACCTGGGCGAAAGGGACTGAGCCGGTCAGTTACGAAGACGAGGACAATCTTGAACTTGGCTTCGGGCTGATCTGGTAGATCCGCCGCTAATCAGTGCGAGCGCCGAGGCGTTTCGATCTAAAGCTCCATCTTAATGGGAGGAAATTGTGTGCTCGGCAGTTGGTAGATTTTCACTGCTCCCTTTGGTGCGTTGCGGCACCCGGTCGGACGGCGGTCTTTTGGTCTTCGTGGGTCGACTGCTGCGGCGATGCCGAAACAATGGGCAAACAATCCAACTATAGATTGGGGATAAAGCCGCGCCGGCCTTAGGTTGCCCCAGTCATGGCCATGGCGTCACCTCGGAAGGAGAAAAGTCATGAACCGTGAACATGAGCATGAAGAGCTGATCGACCTCGGCGCGGCAAGCGAGGAAACCCGGGCCATGACCTACGGCGCCGACGATCATAAGGCCGGACTCTGGCTGATGCCGGGGCTGTCGCTCGACTGAAACCATTGCCGCGGGCGCGAGGCGCTAACGACAGCGTCGCGCGCCCGATTCTCCACGCAGGCCGTCGATCGTCCCAATGGCGAAATGCCCCCGCGGAACCAAAGCTCCGTGACCATCCCAAGCCATGTTGCAGGTCCCGGGGCCGGCGAACAATCTGCATACATCCACGCTATTAGTTTCGAATATCACCGGACTGTTCCTAGCCTTCTCCAGGTCATGGCCATGACGCAAAGCAGGAGAATGATCATGAAGAAGGAACGCCAGCACGACGATCTCATCGACCTTGGTGCCGCGAGCATCGAGACGAAGGGTCCGACCTTCGGCAAGGACGACGTCCTTACCGGTCAGATCCAGCCCGAAGGCCTCAGCAAAGAGTGAATGGTGCCGCGCGCCCGCCGCCCAGGCGGGCGCGCGACCCCCGATCCGCATCTCCGAATCATGCCTCTCCGGCTGCGCGACGATCTCCATTGGTGCGAAAGCGCCGGGCGCATCGTCTTCCTCGACGTCGCCGCAGATCGCTATTTCTGCCTCCCGTCCGGAGCCACGCGCGCCTTCCTGGCGTTGGCGGCCACGGGAAAGGCCGCACCGCCGGAGGCCGCACGTCTCACGATGCTGATGGATCGCGGGCTCCTCGAGGAACAGGGGTCGCTGGAATTGTTCGCCCGGCCTGCGCTCGTCGACCCTCCATCTCGCGATTTCCTGGATTATCCCGCGGCGCGAAGCACAGCGTTCGCGATCCTGCGCGCCTTGGCGTGGGAACATCTCGCGGCGTGGCAGCTTCGAAGGCGACCCTTCTGCAAAGTCATCGCGCTGGCCCGCCGTCGCGGCGCCGGGGGGCGTGAAGCAGCAGGCGACAGCGGACCGGCAATTGCGTCAATCGCAGCCGCGGCTGACGCCATCGCCTTCGTGACCCGCTCCCACAACCGGTGCCTCGTCCGCGGGCTTGCGGTCCATGCCGCTTGCCGGGCGCGAGGCATTCCCGCCAAGCTCGTTCTCGGAGTGATCGGGCATCCGTTCGCCGCCCACTGCTGGGTTCAGCTGGGCGATGCGGTGCTGGTCGGCGGATATGAGCAGGCGCGACTCTACACCCCGATTCTGGTGGTCGAATGAGCCCCGGCTACCTGCTCGTCGTCGGAGAGAGTGACGAGGATCGCGACGCGCTGATCCACCAAATCGCCAAACTCTCGGGACTGACGCAAGCCTTCGCCAATGACCGCATCGTCGCGCTCGTCGGGCCGTCTTGCCCCTGCCTTGGCGTCGGCGACGCGGGCTACGTCCTCGGAAGCCTGTTTGAACGCCACGGCCCAGCCGAAGCCCTGTCCTCGCTGCGCCCCGAGCAGGCGGCGGCGATCGCGGCGAGCAAAGGCCGATCGCTGCTCGCGAGCCACTGGGGCGGCTCTGTCGCCGCGATTGCAGACGGCGAGTCCGCCACGATCCTGCGCGACCCGTCCGGTGACTTTCCCTGCTATTTCGCAGAGGCGGGAAGATTCACGATCTTCGCTTCCGATGCCCAACTGCTCGTGCGGAGCGGGGTCGTCGGCGTGTCCATCGACCATGAAGAAATCGGGCGGCAACTTTTCAGGGCATTTGTGCCGGTGCCGAGCACGGCGCTTCGCGGCATCCAGGAGCTGCTCGCGGGGTTCGCTCTTCGCATCTCGTCCGGAGCGCGCATTTCGGAGCAACGCTGGAATCCCTGGGATCATGTGGAATGGCGTGCCCGGGACCGAGACGAGGCCGGGCAGGCCCTGGCGCGGACCATCCAGCATTCGATCCATGCGATCGCATCGGCCCACGGCCGGGTCCTTGTCAGTGTCTCGGGCGGCCTGGATTCGTCCATTGTCGCCTCATGCCTGGCCCGCGCCGGGGCCGACGCTGTCTGTCTCACCATGTTCACCGACGATCCCGCCGGCGACGAGCGCATGTTCGCGCGCGCGCTCTGCGACAGGCTCAGGCTCACGCTGATCGAACGTCCCTATCGGTTTTGCGACATCGACCTTGACGAAGCGATGGCCCCGAACCTGCCAAGGCCCAAGGACCGGACACAGGCGCTCGCCTTCGAGCGCGTCCATCACGCCGTTGCAGCAGAGATCGGCGCCGATGCCCTGGTCACCGGCAATGGCGGCGATCATATATTCGGTTATTCGCAGTCGGCAGCGCCAGTCGCCGACCGCTACCTCGCCGAGGGCTTGTCGCGGGGCACCCTGGCGTCGCTGGTCGACGTCTGCCGCCAGACCGGCTGCAGCATGGGAGATGCGCTTCACCAGGCCTGGAACCTGGCTCGTTCGGATCGCCGTTATCGGGTCCGGCCGAACGCACTCTTTCTTCATCCGGACTTCGTTGCCGCGCGCGGACCCAGGGACTGGCATCATCCGTGGCTCGACGCTCCGTGCGACGCACTACCGGGCAAAGCCGCGCATGTCGCGACGATCCTGCGCGTCCAGCCCAATCTCGAGCCGAGCCTTGGTACCGCCTATCCCGTGCTCAATCCGCTGGTCTCGCAACCCATCGTCGAGGCGTGCCTCAGGATCCCGAGCTGGGCGTGGCGCGAGGGCGGCCGGGATCGGGCCCTGGTCCGCCGCGCCTTCGCCGATGCCCTGCCAGCTGCGGTTCTGGACCGGCGGGTCAAGGGCACGCCCGGCAGATTTGCAGCTCAGCTGCTCGACCATTTCCGAGCGGCGATCCGTGACCGGCTATTGGGCGGACGGCTCGCCGCGAACCGAATCATCGACGCCGCCGCGCTCGGCGAAGTCCTTGCCGGTGAACGTCCGGTTCCCGATCTCGAGCGCGTGCGCATTCTCGAGCTCGTCAATGTCGAGGCCTGGATCGGCCACTGGCTGTCGCGGGCGAAAGGGTGCGAACCAGTGGAACCGGACATCAGATCGCATGGCCATGGCCCGCATCCCGTTTCAGCCGGTCCCACTCCTTGAGCTCGGGCTGGCGGTCCGGGTCGTTTGACCGGACACCGCGGAGCCAGAAGTCGAACCAGTCGAGCGAACGGCGGTAGGTAGCCAGGCGATGCGCGGGCTGCCAGCGGGCATGATATTCGCCCGGATATTCGAACAGATCGACTGCCACGCCGGCCTCGCGCAGTGCGGTGTAGGTCAAGAGCGTGCCCGTGAACTCCTCTTCCGATGCGTTCATCAGGATCGGCGTCGAAATATGGCGCGCGTTGACCGCCAGCGCTACATCCTTCCAGAACGGATCGTTGCGCTCGAGGACGCCTGGATAACCTTCCGCCATGAAGTGCCGGCTGGCCGACGGGCCGACATCCGATACCAGCGTCGTGTCGAAGCAGCAGCTGCTCGTCGCCGCCGCGGCGAACAATTTGCTGTGGATCAGCTCCCATTCGACGGTGGTCGAACCATCGCTCAAGCCGGTGATGCCGATCCGCGCAGGGTCCGCGATGCCGCGGTCGACAGCGAGCCTGATGGCCGTCTCGAGTGAGGACTGCACGCTTCGGCGGTCGGCGAAATGTTCGAGATCCGCCTTGCCCAGTTGCTCGAAATCCTTGGCCGTCTTGCTTGAAATGCTCTGCGGCCGTTTGAAGCTCAGCACCGCATAGCCGCGATTGGCAAAGGCCTGGATCGGATATTCGTCGTCGGTACCGCCGCGGAGGAACCCGCGCGTGTCATATTGCACGACAATCATCGGGTATTTGACGCCGGCCCTGTAGCCGACCGGAAGGACGAGATCGGCGACACTCTCGATTCCGAACGCGTTGCGGAAGCGCAGACGCTGAACCTGGCCTAACGTCCGGTGCGCAATTTCGGGATTGAGGTCGAACACCACCTCGCGTTTCCCGCTTTCGGGATCGAGACGGATCAACTGCCCGGCAACGAGCGAGGAGTGCATGAGGCAGACCAGCGATGTCGCACCGGGCGAGCAGCTCGTCAGCAAATCGTCGGTCAGGTAGAGCCGTCGAACCGCCCCGCTTCTGACATCCCAATCGTAAATCGCGGTCGATGAGTTCGCCCAGCCTTCCGTCCGGAGGAAGCGGACGTGCCGGTGCGAGGGATTCGCCCACCACGGACGGCGCGCGCCTTCGCATGGCGAGGCCGTACAGCTGACAATCGAGCCATCGGGCAAATGGGCCTTGAGGCTTCCGGCCTTCGCGGTCGCCGAGAGATTGGTTGCGAGGATTTCCAGGCCCGGCACGTTGGTCGGTATTGGAGCGCCGGCGCTCGCCGGGAGATCGTCGCCGACCGCCACCAGCGCGGCTTCGGCAGGGAGTGCGGCGCGGACACGACCGCTTTCCAGGTCGACCACCTCGGCATGGCGGTCCGCCGGGATGGTGGGTTGCGGCTCCCTCGAAATGAACGGCGCGAAGCGATTGTCGTAATGCCACCCTTTGAGCCCGTCCTGCTCGATGTCCTTTCGCTGCCGGTCGATGTCCGGGCGCGTCGCATAGACGATGGTCGAGCCATCGGCCCCAATCCGGAAATCGACTACGTCACTCCCCGCATGGGTCAGCGGCGCGCTTGCGCTGCCGTCGGCAAAGGCGCGCCACACTTGCGTGCTGTGCCCCGTGCGCTTGAGGAAGGCGATCCATTTGCCGTCGTTCGACCAGCGCGGCGTGATGACCCTGGGAAGTCCGCTCGGAAGGGCCGCGATCCCGCGAAGGTCGATGGTGGTCTGGATGAATTCGCCGCCTTGGTCGACGATCCTTGGCGCCGCGCGGCCTGCAAGGTCGACAATCACCATTGCGAGGCAGTAATCGTTCCGCTTCGGGTCAGCCTGCCGCAGCTGGAATGCCGCCGAGCGCCCGTCAGGCGAGACGGTGAAAAAAGGCGAGAAATAATATTGCGGTTCGGGCGGCCCGATGTCCCTCAACCGGACAAGGTCTTCGGGCGTGAGCGGCCGCGGTAGCGCGCTCAGCCGCGCGGGCGGGAGGATCGAGCTGCATTCCGGACGCGCGGCAGGATCCGCATGAGCGCACGATGGAACGACAGCAGCGCACGCGAGGCTGAGGAGCAGGCGCCGCATCACCAGACCTTTCTGATCGAAGCGCCAAGGAAGCGGCCGACCGGGCTCTCGTTGGTCGAATCGTAAGGCGCCTCACTCGGCAAGACGATGCGAATGACGTGCGGCTTCTGATTGAGCATGTTCAGCGCAGTGAGCCGCAACTCCACATTGTGCAGCGGTCCTGCCGGCGCTTGGCTGCGCAGGGTTGCCGTCAGGTCGAGCGTCGTGAAGGCGCTGACCTGCCGCTCCGCCGCGAACACATTGTCCGCTGTCGGGCCGACATAATTGGCAAAGGCCGAAAGGCTCTGGCCGCGGCGGTCCCAGGTCACGCCGGCGCGGCCGCGCCAGTGCGGCGGATGGAAGATCGTGCCGGCGAGCGGCAGGAAGGGCTGGCCGGCCGAAAGCTGCTGATCACTTTCAAGATGGCTCGCCGAACCTGTCAGTAACAGCTTTCCGGACCGGCCGAGATCGAGCCGATAGTCGCCATCGACGTCGACGCCGCGGATGCGCTGGCGCTCGCTGTTGCGCAGCGACGCGTCGATAATCGCACCGACGCCCGCCGGATCGAATGGCAGCCCCGTCTCGTTGGTGAGGCCACCGGGAACCGTCGCGATCAGCGCGTTCACGTCGGCCGCGCTCGGGTTGTAGGTGATGAAGTCGTCGTAGACCGGATTGTAGAGGGCGCTCAGCACACTGGTGAAAGGCGTTGCGAGACGGTCCCGATAATCGATGTGGAAATAGGTGGCCTGGAGATGCAGGCCCGGGATGAAGCGCGGCTTGAGCTCGATCGTTCCGGACCATGTCGTCGCACGCTCCGGCTTGAGGTCGGGGGACCCTCCGCTGAGGAACAACACCGGCGCACCGGGCGGCTGCGGCAAGGGCGAGAAGATGAAGCCGGGGACCAGAATGGCCTGCTGGATTTCATTGACCTGCTGGAGGGTCGGGATCTTGAACGACTTGCCCCAGGTGGCGCGGAGCGTGACATCCGGGACGGGCTCGTAGATCGCGCCGAATTTGGGCGTGGTCACCGAAGCGATCCGGTGCCAATGCTCGTAGCGAAGCGCCCCTGTCAGGGTGAGCCGGTCGACGAGCGGGAGTTGCTGGTTTGGCGCGACCAATGGAAGCGAGGCTTCGCCGTAGACGAACTCGGTCTTGCGCCGCTCCGTCCATTCCTTGGAGAAGATCAATTCGGATTGGTTGAGGATATGCCGGCGCTCGTGAAGCGAGATCTCGCGAAGGCCGGCGCCAAAGGCCAGGCGCGCGTCGCCGCCCGGAAGCCGGAGCAATGGCCCCTCGGCGATGGCCTCGGCACCTTTGAGATCATTCTCGAACAGCAGGCGCCCAATCTGCGGAACGCCGCCGCCGTAATTGCTCGCGTCGGCATCGATCCTGCTGTCGGCCAGAGTGCCGCTCACGCTTGCGCGCCAAGGTCCGACACTGGCCGAGACCGTCGGAGTCACCGCGTAAGAGAGGGTGGCCTCGCGGGCAACCTGCCCGTCGACGTGCACGTCCGCGCTGGTCGTGTAGGGGTCCTGTTGCAGCGAAATGCGTTTCATCAGCGTGCCGTCAAGCTCGAGGTTCAAACCAGGAGCGACCTGCTGATGGGCGGCGAGGACCGCGCTCGTCTGCTTGATCCGGTCCGTCAGGTATAATGAACGGTCGTAGCCGCTCGTATAATCGCGTTGGCCCGCGGTGATCGGCGTCTGAAATTCATGGTCGGCGGCGAGCATGAAGCCGCCCGACGACCAGCGGCGGCCGCCGACCAGGCTATATTGCTGCTGCACATCGCCCCCGGCGGTCGCGGCGCCAACCCGCGCCGTGGTTTCAAGCCCTTCATAATCACGGCGGAGAATGATGTTGGCGACGCCGCCAACCGCATCCGAGCCGTAAAGCGCGGACGCGCCGTCGGCGACCACCTCGATGCGGTCGATCGCGCTTATTGGAATCGACGAGATATCGACGCCCTGGCTGACGCCATCATAAGAGAGGCGGTGCCCGTTCAGCAGCGTCAGCGTTGCGTCGGGCCCGAGCCCGCGCAGGTTCAGCTGGGAGGAATCGTTGAGGTTGAGCTGGCCGCCCTGCTCGCCGTTCCCGGCAATGCCGCGGTTCTGACCGCCGGCGTAATTTTGAGGCAGGACGCGAGTGAAATCGGCAAGGTCGCTGATGCCTGCATCTTCGAGGTCGCGCCGGGTCGTCACATGAACCGGAGACGCCGAGCCTGCACCGCGTATGCGCGTGCCGGTCAAGGTAATTGGCGAGCTGTCCGGTTCAGCATCCTGCGTGGCGACAGCGTCTGCCGGTAAAGGGCTCCGCTCGACCACCAGCGTGCCCTCGACCAGGCGGTACCGCAGCCCGCTTCCCGCCAGCAGCCGCGACACGGCCTCTTCTGCGGTAAACGTGCCTGTAAGTGGCGGCGCCTGCTGGTCTCCGAGAAGATCGGCTGAAGCAATGACGTTGCGCCCTGTGTGCACGGCAACGTCACTCAATGCTTGCGACAGCCGTTCCGCCGGGAGATTGAAGCTGAACTGCTCGGGCGATTGCGCGTTCGCCGTCGTGGCGCTTGCGAGCAATAGAAGCGCTAGTGCCGGAGTCGCCGCTGGCGTTCGATATATCCGCACGTCCGTTCTCCCCCTCCGGCCAATCGCGGCCAGGCAAGGGGAAGACGGTGGACGAAGACCTTACCCCCCCCTTTTCTTCGGGAGGTCGGTAGACGTGCCTCGCGTGAGGAGCAGATCGCCCTCGCCGCGCCGCTCGAGCGAGAGGTTGAATGCCGCCGCAAGGGCATGTGCGAGGCCGTTCGTATCGCCGGCACGGAACGCCCCCGTCACTCGAAGCTCATTGAGATCGCCAGCAAGGATGATGTGTCGCTCCGAATAACGATTGGCAAGCGCGACAGCCTCGGCAAGCGGCGTTCCATCGAACTGCAGGATGCCCTTGGTCCAGTCGGGGAGCGGAACCACCGGACCCTTCTGCGCCGCGCCGCCTGAATTCACCGTCACAGCCTCGCCGGCGCGGAGGGCAACGCGCGAGCTGTCTTGCAGCTTTGAGGAACGGACGTCCGCCGCTCCCGCGAGGACCTCGACGCGATCCTGCTGCGCTCCCTGCTCGACATCGATGACGCCTTGATTGGCGGTGATCGTGGTGCCGCCGGTATTGACGACGAAGGGCGCCTTTGCCTGTGCAATCTCAAACCGTGCACGCCCATATCTCAAATGCGCGCCACGGTGCCCACGGCCGATCTCCACGTCGACTTTGGTAGCAGTGTCGAGGGTCACCTTGGATCCGTCGGCAAGTCCGACCTGCCTGATTTCGCCAACCCGCGTCATCAGCATCACGGCGTCGGTGCCGCCGAAGGCCAGGCCGCCGTTCCGGAACAGGGCCAGGCCGACCGGTATCATGACGACGATTGCAACGGCTGCCGCGAGCGCGGGGAGCGGCTGCCATAGGGACTTCCGCCTCGCGGGCTCATGCTGAGCCGAAGCAGCCATCGGAGACTGCCTCAGGAGTCCGGCCTGTTCATAAGACCAGGAAGCGCGATCGAATGCTGCTGCATGCCTCGGGTCCGCGTACCACTGCTGGAACTTGCGCCCGACATCGGGGTCCCGCCCGCTCTTCAGGCGCGCGAGCCAGTCCGCCGCCTCGCGACGCAACATTCCCTTGGTCTTGGGCAGACGAAATCCCACGGCTCAGCCTCGATCCAGGAACCGGTCGATCTTGGCAATGGCCTTGCTCATCTGCTTCTCGACGCCTTTCACGCTAAGGCCGGTGCGCTCCGCGATCTCCGCGTAGGTGAAGCCGTGGATACGGTGCGCGAGAAAGATCTCGCGGGTCCTCGGTTTCAGCTTCTTCATGGCAAGCTCAAGCCGCCGCAGCGTGTCGCGCGATTCAAGCGCCGCCACTTGGTCGAGTTGCTGATCGGACTCGAGTTCGAGAGTGAGCTGTGACCGTTGTCTCAGCGCCAAGCCTCGGCCCCAGTCACGGAGCAGGTTGGTCGAGACATGGCGCAGGAATGCCTCCGGCTGCTGGATCCGGCCGACTTTGCCTGGCGCCATCCGCATCAGCCTCAGGAAGGTCTCGTTGGCTAGGTCCCGTGCAAGCTCGCGGCATCCGGTCTTCCGCGTCAGTTGCCGAACGAGCGACAACGAATGTTCGCGGTAGAGTTGCTGAACCAGAAGCCGGTCGTCGCCGTCGCTGCCGGATGTCGAATCGCGCGCGTCAGAGGCTCGAGCCGCAGCTGCGGAGCTCGGCCGCGAATGGCTCAACCGAGCCTCCACAGCCGCGGTGCGCCATTGCACTCACGGGCGCCCGATTGTCTGCTCGGTCTCGAACCGCATTCCTCCCAACGCATTCACGATCTCCCTCGCGAATTGCGCCGGTGAGCCGGGCGTTGAGAACATGCTTGGACATGCGCCGCCGCCTTTAGCCGCAAGCGGCCTGGACATGCGCGGCGGCCACCCGGCCACGCGCGTCATGGGCCCGATTGGCTCTCCAAGTCGAGGTTCTCACGCCTCGGCGCCCTGTTCCCAGGCGCTCACCGAGCTTAGCCGCACGAACAGCAATCGCAAGCCAGTGGCAGCGACCGTGGGCACATCTCCCCGAGCGCTCTTCGATCAGTGGGGAGACATCGGACGGGCCCGCCCGCGGCAATCCTGGCGCGAAGTTCATCATGCGAACACTCGGCGACGGCACGGGCGAAGTGACTGTCATGAACGGGTGGGATTCGATGGAAAGCATTCAGGCGTTGGCGGGCGCCGAGCCGCAGGCTGCGCGCTATCATCCCGAGGACGACCGGTTCCTGCTCGCGTGGGCAGCGAGCGGTGGCGCGCCGACGGCTTCCGGCGCGTGTTAGGTCCGGCTTTCTGATTGAACAATCGCGTCGGGCATCGAATAGCCGGCGCTGCAGCGGGACCATGTCGCCGGTGCCCGCGCGCAGCGCACCGCCGCCATTCCCCCAATGCATGCATCGCGACACACTGAAGGCGGAGGCCGGAAGGACGCCACCGTCGCGCGCCGCTCTTCCGTTTGTCGGACCGCACACGCGCCCTGCCGCAATCTTCGCGACGATCGGCAGAGACAATGAACCTGAGGCCCAGCGCCGGGCACTATCCGGATCGCGGAGTTGTTGTGCTCGTTGATTATCACAGATCACGCGCACCGGCCGCAGCCACCACTCGAAGGAGCATGCGCGATGAAACCGAAGGTCTTGATGCTGGGCGCTGCAGCGATGATTGCAAGTCCCGCGATCACGTCGGCCCAGACGGCCCCCGGCAACGGGCAATATAATGGTGCCGGATATGATCATTTGAACAGCGGCAACGCCTTTGGCCAGCCCAACCAGGATTGCGAGGAGCTGGGTACGACGCCGGGCAACGCCGCGAGCGCACCGGGGGGCGGCTCGCCCTTCATCGGCGAGACCAGCAAGGCGGGACAGCAATATGCCGGCTCGCAGCCGCAGAACAGCCGCAACACGGCGTCCGTCTCGCAGTACGACGTCGCCTGCGCCAACCAGCCCCAGTAGTTGGCGCGAACACCGGGGCCGGCCCGTCATCTGCGGGCCGGCTCCAATCCAGCCAGTATCGAAATAGAGCGGGGAGCTCATGGCCGCCTTGAACTTCAACGCGTCGGGCGCCGATCGCCCGGCAACCTACAAGCTTGTCGCCGGAGTGTGGCTTGTCGGAGGGTCGCTGATCGCGGCCGCTGCATTCACTTCCCCGCGCCCCGCACGCGCCGTTCCTGCGTTCGCGCAGCAGACCGGCCAGGCGTGCAAGTCGTGCCATGTCGGCGGCTTCGGACCGGAGCTGACGCCGTTCGGCCGCGAGTTCAAGCTCGGCGGCTACACGCTCCGGGCGCATGCCTCGGTGCCGCTTGCGGCAATGGCGATCGCCTCGTTCACCCGCACCCGCAAGGACCAGGATCCCGCGCCGGAGCATTTGAACAGGAACAACAATGTGACGCTCGACGAGGCGGCCATGTTCATTGCCGGCGGCCTTGGGCAGCATCTCGGCGGGTTCGCCGAGATCACCTACGAAGGCATCGACCGGCACTTCACCTGGGACAATCTCGACCTGCGCGCCGTCTCGACCGGCAAGCTTTTCGGTGCGGATTCGACCTTTGGCCTGTCGATCAACAACAATCCGACGGTCCAGGACCCGTGGAACACACTGCCCGCCTGGGGCTTCCCGTTCACCGACACCGAAGTGTCGCCGACTCCCGACGCTGCGCCGCTGATCGATGATGCGCTCGCGCAGAACGTGCTCGGTCTCACCGCCTACGGCTGGGTCGGCCACCATTTCTATCTGGAGGCGGGCGGCTATTCCTCCCCTGCGGCCGGGACTCTGCGGTTCATTGGTTCGGATCCGGCCGACCCCGGCAAAATCAACGGAGTCGCGCCTTATGCGCGCACCGCCTTCCAAACGGACGCCGCCGGCGGCACCTTCGAGATCGGCGGCAGCTTTCTCAAGGCGGCGCTGTTCCCCGGACGCGACCGCACCAGTGGCTTTACCGACCGCTACACCGATTGGGGACTCGACACGTCCTGGCAGAAGACCATCGGCAAGAGCGACGGCTTGAGCGCGAACCTTCGGTTCGAGCATGAGCGCGGCGACCTGCGGGCAAGCTGCGCGCTCGCACTGATCGGCGACGGCAGCAATGTCGATTGCGGGCGCTATCGCCTCGATGAGCTTCGCACGGCCGTTCGCTACACCATGCACGACAAGTTGGGGTTCACCGTCTCGCCGTTCAGCATCACCGGCTCGCGCAACGATAATGTGTTCGACGGCAGCGGACGACCGGACAGCAACGGCGTCATGGGTCAGATCGACTATACCTTGTGGCCGAACGGCGATTCCCCGCTCGGGCCGCTGGCGAATGCGCGCGTCGGGGTCCAGTATACCGTCTATGGAAAGTTCAACGGGCGCCGCCACAATTTCGATGGCGCTGGCGCCAACGCCAGCGACAATGATGCGCTTCGCGTCTTCACCTGGATCGCCTTCTAACTCCGAATGAGAAGCGGCCGGACCACCCCTGGTCCGGCCGCCACGCTGGAGCACCGCAAGAGACGGCTATTTGGGCCGATAGAGAATGCACCAGCCGGTCGGCGCGATCACGCCGTCAACCAGCTTGCACGACGCCGGCGCCTCGAAATTCGCGCAATTGGCGCAGCTCTGCTTGCCATTCGGCGTCGGACGGTACGACATCGCCTTCGGCGACATCTTGTTCGATGCCGCCGCCGGCGGGGCGATCAAGCCCGCGGCAACAACTGCTCCGCCTCCAGCGGCCGCGGTGAACAGGAAATCACGCCGGGACAGCGCCCTGCTTTGCTTGTTCGTCATCATTGTCTCCGGGGAATTCAGTTGATTGCCCGGAGTAGGTTTCAGCAAGGCTGGCCATGGTTCAGCGGCGCGACCCCTTTGACCAGCGGTTCATCGGGCGAAAGGCGCCAGTCGCCGCAGTGGGCCGAAGCACGCTCGGCGTGACGATGCTCAAGTGCCTGCTTCATGCAAGTCAGCAAAGTCCGGGCGTGTCGACGCGCGTCCGGGAGGAGATATTGGAGAAATATTAGGTAAGTTGCGGAATAAAAACTAAAATTCCCGCAGCTAAGTCATTGAAATCATTGGTGACCCCTACGGGACGCGAACCCGTGTTTTCGCCGTGATCGGGCGTATCACCCAATTTGCTTCAAGGTGAAGTCGCGCAGACCTTATTCGGTGCAGTAGCTCTTGCAGTAACTGCTCTGATGACGATCGAGAGAATTGTTGTACGATCAATAAGTTATGGTTCATGCGGTGAGTCCCGTTGGGGTCACCAGCGCGCAGGATGTCCGGGGGACATCCGAGCACTGATGAGAATTCGGAGGCAACCCCGCGCCCTACATCCCGGTCGCCGCGAACGTATGCCCATCCGGGTC
>Ga0068856_100000383_pt1 | contig 48524 bp, 44 predicted proteins | sample KBSCornC62_FD_66595 | JGI IMG/M metagenome (GOLD analysis project Ga0068856, IMG submission 66595) | Corn rhizosphere microbial communities from Kellogg Biological Station, Michigan, USA - KBS Corn C6-2 | ecosystem: Host-associated > Plants > Roots > Rhizosphere > Soil ...
TTCCGTTGCGGCTTCCTCGGGCTGCTGCACATGGAGATCATCATCGAGCGTCTGCGTCGCGAGTACGACATGGACATCATCTCCACGTACCCGAGCGTGATCTACGAGGTGGTGAAGACCAATGGCGAACTCCTCGAGGTGGATAACCCCGCCAACCTGCCCGATCCGAGCGTGATCGAGGAGATCCGCGAGCCGGTGGTGAAGTGCTTCGTGATGGTGCCGAACGAAAACATCGGCGACCTCATGCAGCTCATCATGGAGAAGCGCGGGACGGTCGATCACACCGAGAGCATCGACACGCGACGCATCATGATCACGGCTGTGATCCCGCTCAACGAGATCCTGGTGGACTTCCACGACAAGATCAAAAGCATCACTCGCGGCTATGGCAGCATGGACTACGAGCCGGCTGGCTATCGCGCCTCGCATCTCGTGAAGCTCGACATCCTCGTGAACGGCGAGCCGGTCGATGCCTTCAGCTCGATCGTCCATCGCGATAAGGCCGAGTACCGCGGCCGCGCCGTCGCGGCAAAGCTCAAGGACGTCATTCCCAAGCAGCTCTACCAGGTCGCAATCCAGGCTGCCATCGGCGGCAAGATCATCGCTCGTGAGAGTGTGAGCGCCATGCGCAAGGACGTGACTGCCAAGTGCTACGGCGGTGACATCACCCGTAAGCGCAAGCTCCTCGAGAAGCAGAAGGAAGGCAAAAAGCGCATGAAGGCCATCGGAAGCGTGAACATTCCGCAGGAAGCCTTCATCCAGGTGCTGAAGACGAACTGATCTGGCGCGGCCCTTTAAAGGGGGCCGCGAAATCTGGCTGCGGACTTATCGCGGACAGGCGTCACCAGCGTGGGGCTTCCCCTATGCGGTCAACGAGGCTTTCTCCAGCGGCTCCGGCGTCGCTCCCTTTGGCTGTACCCGGCCGGTTTATCCATGATATAAACCGCCGGTAAATGGATGGTGCTGCGACAAGGCCGAGATGGCCATGGATCACGCTGCTCGTCCTGCAGATCCTGCAGCTGCTCTCGCTCGGACCGTGGCTGCTCATGGCGGGTACCTCGGTGATGGCATTCGACGCGCCGGGCTCGGAGAAAATGTGGCAGCCTTGGGCTTTCGTGATCGCGATCTGGTCCTATCCGCTGTGGCTCCTGCTAGCTGCGGGTGGGTCGTGGCTGCTCTACGGGTTTCATCGCCCGATTGCGGCGGTCGTTCTCGCAGTCGTCTTCACGCTGCCGATGCCTGTGCTGGTTCTCATTTTGGCGCTGTGCCAGGGTTAGCCTTGGTGGCTTTGCTTTCCGCCTCGAGAGAATTTCCTGCAAGGCGGGCTTTTCCCTTTGCACTTTGTCCAATTGCGGGTGAAAGAAGGGCGCAATGTGTACCCTCCTATGAGATGCTCTCTCGCTCTTCTCGCGCTTACCGTCCTCGCCCTGGCTGGATGTAGTTCGGTAACCCTGCCAGGTGGCACGACACGTTATTTCTCGAATGCCCCTGGAGGTGCGCCGTTTTTCCGCGTCAGCACAGGAATGGGTGGGGATTCTCTGACTGTGCAGACCGCTCCCGGCCAATGGAGCAAGCCTCACAAGATGGAGCCGTTGAAACCATCCGATCCGCCGCTCTCCACCACGCCCGGCCTGGCCCCGATCGTCAAATCGGCCCTTCGCGTGGACAACTTCATTTTCATCGAATTCAAGCCAACGGCGAAGCTCGACGGTAAGCCGCTGCCCACGCCGTATTTCCTGCTTCCGGGGGGCTTCGCTTATCTCGTGCACGCACCTAAGTAGGAGAGGAAGTTTTTGTCGCCGCGAGTGCCGATCGGTTTCGCGGCCGACCGACAGATCGATATCTGACTCGAAAATTCGAGAGTTCGTCTCCTCCTCGTCAGCAGTCTGCGCAGCGGGAAATCCACGGCGGTCGACGGCGCGACACGCCCTACCGCAGAAGAACGAGCCCGGCGCGAGCTGTCCTTTGGATGGGAGGGCGAGGCGCTCCGTCCGAGCCATAGATTCCATTTTCATTCCGCATGGAGCCCCCATGCGGGCATGGCTATCTGACCAGAATATACCGGACCTGATGCCGGTGCGTTTGCTCCGGATCAAGGACGGAACCATGCGATGCCGCGACAATCGCCTGAATGTGGACGGTCACGCGCAATTTTTCCTTCGAGGCCGCCCATTCCCTGCCCCATCTGCCAGCGGGGCATAAATGCCGGGACCTTCACGGCCACAGCTACCGAGTGCGGGTGGAGGTGCGCGGCAGCCTGGACGAGCGCGGATTCGTCGTCGATTACGGCGAGATCAAGCAGGCCGTCGACCCGCTGATCGCCCGTCTCGATCATAAAAACCTGAACAATCTCTTCGATTTCCCAACGACCAGCGAGCATCTGGCCGCGTGGATGTTTCACGAGATCCGGAAGAGCCTTCCGAGCCTATCGCGTATCGTGCTGCACGAGACCACAGGCACGAGTGTGATCTACGAGGGCGGACGAGCGGAGATTCCGCCGCTCTGAAAATAGAAATCGCTTTCGTTCGCGCAGGGGCTGGCGTAAGGAGGGCAACACGCATGCGTTCCCTCGTAGTAGCTCTCCTTTGCGCGGCTTCCGTCGCCATTCTCCACGCCCAGACCATCTACGATACCCAGGAGAATATTTCGCTCTTTGGCTGGCTGGATCAGTACAGCCTGGACAACGCGCAGTACAATTTCGTCGGCGACGAAGCCTGTGTGCCGACGTCCTCGACGAACGCGATGACGTATCTGCAGAACCTCGATCCTGGTCTCTTCGGTACATCGCTCACGGGCACGACCTATTCCGATTGGATCTCGACCGATGCGACGCTCATCAGCTCGCCATATATGGATACGAAGCCGAGCAGCGGCACGTATTTTTACCGCATCCCATATGCGCTCACGAAATATGTAACTGCCGACCGCGGATTCGGACTCCAGATGTCGGGTATGTTCGACCCTGGCTCGTGGAATCCACCAGATTATCCCCAACCGAGCTTCGTCACGAATGCCGTGCCGACGGGAGATTACCTGTATCAGTCGCTTGCCTCGCAGTCCGCCGTGCTGCTCTCCATCTACTATACGAATGGAGCCGGCGGGCACGAGTTGCTCGGGAGCGGGCTCCAGTGGACAGATCTGAACAATGATGGAATCATCGAGTTCAACGAAAACGCGACGCTCTCCTTCGTCGATCCGCTGGATCCTTCCGCGACCTATCCCGGCAACGAGCCCGGCGGTGCGGCAAAATTTACGACCGGCCACATCTGGTACGACAGTACCGCTGGCAATCTCCGCCTCTCGTACGATCAATACCAGGGCGCGCTGCCCTACAGTTCCTCGGACTATCAAGTAGTGACCGCCGACATCATTAATGCGCTCTCGGTCGCTCCGGTGCCGGAATCAGCAGCGTGGGCATACCTGCCCGTCTTGCTGCTGCTGGCCGGGGTGCTCCGCCGCCGGGCTCCCGATCTCGAGTTGGCGAAGGTCCGCGCGCGCTTCACATGGAAAGCATGATCCCCACGATGCCAGATATTCCACCAGCCCCAGCCCAGCCCAGCGCGGATAAGCTCGTCGATCTCTGGATGCACGAGAACCGGCTCGCGTGGTCGCGAGTCCAGACGGCGATCGCGCTGCATGCCGCTTTGATTTTCGGCTGGTATTACTCGATGACGGATGACCTGCCGCAGTTCGCCGCTCCGCTGGCACTGCTGGGTGTGGCACTCACGGCGATCATGCTCTTCCTTCTCTGGCTCGACTCGCGGGCGCGGAGCCGCGTGAGATCCCGGCTGCGCGAGAATGGAGCGCGACTGCCTTTCGATACCGGCGGCCGGGGTGGTACGAGACTCGCTCTTACCCTGGCGTTGGTCGTCTTTATCGCATGCGATGGAATCATGGCGGGCATTTCGCTGAAATACCCGCACTGCATGGCGGCCCAGCAGTCGGATGGTGATAGCTACGACAGCACGTCGAACCATATCCTGCAAACCGCCCATCTTCGCGCGCTGTAATTCCAAATAGCCGATCGCCTGGACTGCCATAGGTAGACTTCCTCTGAACGCCTTTCCGCTATGCCCCCCTTCCTCACTCCGCGCAAGCTCCTGCCCGCGCTCTTCATTCTGGCCGGATCCGCCGTCGCCCAGCCCATTCACTTCGACTCGCCGGACGGTTACCAGTCACCCTATTCGTTCCATTTTACGATTCCGGAAACCGATCGCACCAGGGGCTGGGATGCTGCCCCATGGAGTACGCCGGAGCGCTGGAGCATCATTCCGCGGGGAGACTGGTACGACCGCAGGGCCTATCGGAACCGTGGCTTCGAGAACCTCGCCTATGGCGCCAGGCCCATCCACTTTCCGCCATCCGGCGGCGGTTCGGCCGAGTGGAAGCGTGAGCGCGTCCTCACGGCCGCCCGGCAACTCGCCGGGATGCATTACCAGCATCACCACATTCCCATTTTCGATCCGTATCCGACGCACCCCGAGTGGCCATGGCTGCGTGTGCGCAGCGGCATCCGCGGCGCGGGCATGGATTGCAGCAACTTCGTCTCATGGGTTTACAACTATGCCCTGGGCATTCGCCTGAGCGGCAGCGTGACCGAGGCCTCCAAGCAGACGGACGTCCTGGGACCAAATGGCCGGCGCGTGCAGCTCACTGTCCTGCCAGGCTCGAATGGCGGCGCCGACTTCGATGGCTTCGTCTCCACACTCCAGCCGGGAGACATCATCTATATCCGGAGCGAGAAGGGGTTCATCTCGCACACGATTCTCTGGATTGGCAATGCCCTCGCCTCCGATGCCAATGGGAAGGATAAATACTTCATCATCGACAGCACCGGCCCCGGAGAGATCGACTCCGCCGGCGCTCGCATGCCCGATGGTGTGCAGATCCGGGCGTTCCGCAGGAACTCCTGGTATTTCCACAATGCCGCGTGGGTGCATCGCGTGATCCAGGGATGAAGGGCGAGAGCGGGCGTATGGAGCCCGGGCCTGAAGCAACTCACAGATTCCTGTAGCCGCGGCACTCTGTTGCCGCGTTCGTCCACTCCCACCTCGCCATCGGCGAGCTGAATGGATCGAGACTACTCCGAGGCATGCCTCGGGACGTTTTCGAATACTCCGCACATTCCCCTCACCCGCGCGCGGCAGCAGAGTGCCGCGGCTACAGAAATTTCGGGCTGCGCCTTTACTGGCAAGAGCCCAGCCGCCGCTGGGGATCACATTTCCTCCCTACTTTTCCTTGCGGCTGCGGGTAAGTGCCTGAAAATGCCGCGCATGGTGATGAAGCGCGCGGCGTCGCGAATCTGGCAGGTCATCGTAAGGACGGTGCGAATCTTCGGCGAAATCGACGCCGAACAACGGGCCGCCGCCTTTGCGTACTACGCCGTCTTTTCGCTGATCCCCCTCCTCGCCCTGCTTTTCTCGATCGGTTCGATGTTCTTCGCCGCCGATACCGTGAAGCACACGGTGGCCGAATTCATTCCACCCGGTTCTCCGGGACAGGATCAGATATGGGCAATGGTGGACGAGCTCCAGCGCGCCCGTGGCGGCGTAAGCGTCCTCTCGCTCATCATTCTTGCATGGTCGTCACTCAAGTTCTTCCAGGCTCTGGTGCGCGCGGTGAATCGCGCATGGCACACCGAGGATATCCCCTGGTGGCAAATGCCGCTCAAGAATTTGGGAATGATCGGGGTGATCCTCAGCGGATTTGTACTCGGCATTCTCATCCCGGCGATCATGCAGGGCGTGGTGAAGATTCTCACCGCCCTCGAGCGATTCATGATGTCTCACGTGCCTGGCATCCAGCTCGGGCTGCTCTTCGCGATTCTCGACCTCAGTCGCTACCTCGTCGGTGGTGCGGTGCTGTTTTACACCGTTACGATGCTCTACACCTTCGCGCCGCGTCGGCGTGTGCTCGTGCGGCATGTCTGGATGCCCGCCCTGGTCATCACTCTCGCCCTGCAGCTCTCGCAGATCGCATTCGTGAACTACCTGCCCCGCTTCGTGAATTACAATACCGTATATGGAACGATCGGCAGTCTCATGCTGCTGCTCTTCTGGATTTACCTCAGCGGCATCCTCATCATCACCGGCGCCTGTCTCTGCGTCGCGTTACGCGAGCCGGTCGCCATCGACCAGGTGGAGACTACGAAGACAGCAGCGTAAAGGAGTCTTGGAGAGAGCGGAGCGCCGATTACTCCTCCCGCGATTTCGACTTCCTTCCCCGCAGCTTGAATACAATGGGCAGGCCCGGGTATTCGCGGAAATCGCGGATGCGCGCCGAGAGGTAGCTCTGGTACGAGTCCGATAGCTTGCGCGGATCGTTGACGAAGAGAAGGAGCTCGATGCGGCCGAAGGGCCGCGCTTCCGGCGCGACGAGCTGGGTGGCGTAGAGGATCTTCAGGCGCACCGTTCCGCGCGTCGGCGGTGGCTGACGCTCGACGGCCAGCTTGAGGATGCGGTTGAGCTCGCCGGTACCGATCTTTCGGCGGGCGTGCTGGTGAATCTTTTCAATGAGATTGAAGAGGCGCGGGACGTTCGTGCGCTGGATTGCCGAGAGCACGACAATGGGCGCGTAATCGAGGAAGAAGAGCTCGGCGCGGATGTCTTCCATCTTCTGCCGCAGGAATTCCTTGTCTCCCCCGCCCTCGGCCTCGACGAGATCCCATTTATTGAGCACGACGACGGCTGCCCGCCGTGCCTTTTGGATGAGGCCGCCGATCTTCTTGTCCTGCGAGGTGACGCCCTGCGTGGCGTCGATCACGAGCACACAGAGGTCGGCGCGCTCGATCGCCTGCTCGGAGCGCATGACGCTGAAAACCTCCACGGAGGTGTCGTGCTTCGAGCGGTGGCGGATGCCCGCCGTATCGACGAGCATGTATTTCTCGCCGCGGTATTCGTATGGGATGTCCACGGCATCACGTGTGGTGCCGGCGATGTCGCTCACGATCGTGCGGCGGTCGTTCAGGATGGCGTTGACGAGGGATGACTTGCCGACGTTCGGCCGGCCAATAATGGCCAGACGGGGCACATTGTCATGCTCTGGCAACTGTTCTCCGCCGGAAAGGTCGATCGTATCGCCGACGCGCTCGACGAGTTCCCGGATGCCGCGCCCATGCGCGGCGCTCACGCACAGGGGATCCGCAAATCCCAGACGTGTGAAATCCGCCACGAGCGACTCCTGCCGGTCATTATCGATTTTATTGACGACGAGGAGAACGGGCTTGCCCGATTCGCGCACGATGCGCGCCAGCTCCTGATCGAGCGGTGTGGCTCCGTCATGGCTATCCACGACGAGGAGCAGGAGGTCTGAGGCCGCAAGCGCGACGTCGGCCGCGAAGCGGGTATCCTCCGCGAAGTCGGGATCCGGCTCCGCGCCGATGCCGCCCGTATCGACGATCTCGAAAGGAGTGCCGCCCTGCTTGCAGATGGCATGGATGCGATCGCGCGTCACTCCGGGCTGGTCGTGCACGATGGAAATCATGCGGCCCGCGAGCCGATTGAAGAGAGCTGACTTGCCGACATTGGGCCGGCCGAGGATGGCGACCGTTTTCATCGGCGCTCCCCTCCCTCTTCATGATGACTCAATTGCGCCACTCCGCGAAAAACGTACTCCATACCACTAATCAATGTAAAAAAACCTGCGAGTCTCACCGATATCTCCAAATGCGGGATCTGGAGCATTGCCCAGGAAACGGCCACCATTTGCAATGCAGTGGCTGTCTTCCCGCTCCACGTCGGGCGGACTTCGAGGTGATTGTGCACGAGACGGAGCACAACGCAACCAATCACGATCACGGCATCGCGAGCGATCACCAGAATCGGGAACCAGAGCGGCAGCGCGTAATGCCAGTTACTCAGGCTCAGCGTGATGATCGACGTAAGCAGGAGGCCTTTATCCGCGATCGGATCCAGGATCGCACCGGCCTTGCTCACCTGCCCGAACTTACGCGCCACGAAGCCGTCGAAGGCATCGGTGACCGAGGCAACGAGGAAAACACCGACGGCGCACCATCGCAGCCATTCCTGTGGCGCTCCGGCTCCCACACTGCTGCCGTAGTACATTGCGAACAGGACGAAGACCGGGATCAGGAGAATCCGGAGCACGGTAATTTGAGTCGCGAACGTCATGCCGGCAGGATCGTACTCCAGTACAGGACCATGGGGCAACCAATCCGACTGGCCCGGCGCGGCACTCCATGGCATACCGGAGGAAGATGCGATACGATCACCTGCCTGCAGCCTGCATTCTGATCGCGATCTGGGCGCTTTGTGCATTGGTTCCGGGGCCGGTTCGCCGTGCCCTGCTCAATGGGGCGCGATGCTCAGCGCGTTATTCGGATCTCTGGCGCATCCCTGCACTGTTTGGCTTTGGCTATGTCATCTTCCAATTGGGAGCGACGGCGCTCCTGCATGCGCGCATGGGCGAGAGCGTGCTCCGATGGCTCACGATAGTCTCCTGGAAACGGCCGGTTTCCGTGCCGCTGCTGCCCGAGAGCTGGCTGCCAGCCTCCGAGCAGACGGTCTCGGTCTTCAATATTTTCGTCGCGACCTTCCCCTTCTCCGCGATTTTTGCCTTCCTGCTATTGACCAACTCGGGCGGCGTATTCAGAGAGCTGTCCCGGTCGCTGACTCGCCGCCTTGGTCGCGGTCGCGCTGCGCTCATCATCGTCCTGCTCGTGCTCTCGGCCCTCGCTGCGATTGCGAAGCCCTTCGTGTTTCTCATGCTGCCCGAGATCGCCGACAGGGTTTCCGTATTGATTCCCCAGGCGGTGAATCTTCTGTCCTGCATCTTCGAGCTTCTGCTTGGCATCTATTTCCTTACCTACCTCATGCTCGTCGCATTCGCCTGGTTACGAGGGATTCATTTCAATGGCCACAGGCTGCGCATGATGGCCCTGCGCCGCACGGGGTTCGTGCTCAAGTGGTCGCTCCTCGTAGCGGGTCTGGCCACACTCTTCATCGTCCTGCCTGGCTATGTCGGTCTGCTATTCGCCTCGGGCAATTCCGCCGATTCCGGAGGGCAGCAATTTGCCGCATACATCGGTCTGCCGATCGTAACCATTGTGGCGCTCATCTTCTGCCCCGTGCAGGCGATCCTTGTGTTTCATAATGAGTCGCTGCGCCAGGCGATGAGGGACAGTCTCCATCTCATGCGCGCGAAATGGCTGCTCATCGTTCCATTTCTGGTGGTCGTCTTCATTCCATACCTCTGCCTCGAGATGGCGTCGAATTACCTGCTGGCAGGCTTCGGCAGGGACAGCGCGGCTGGACTCAGCAGCGGATTGCTCGTCGTCTGGGTGGAAGCTCTTGTCGCCGGATGGTTGATCGCGAGCTGGGTTTGCCTTTACAAGGGACTGAACGCTGGACGTAAGGATATCTTGTTTTGACTGCGCTGAGCTGCTCCCGACTTCGCTGCCATCGCCCGCACTGGACGGATGGTCCCGCTTGCGTTCACGACCTGTCGCTGGACTTCACCGAGGCCTGCCTGCATGCCATCACCGGCCCGCCCCGCAGTGGGAAGACGCTGCTGCTGCATCTGCTGGGGCTGCTGGAGGAGCCGGATTTCGGCAACATCGAGCTTTTCGGCCAGCAGGTATCTCCGGCACCGGCGGATCTTCGCCTTGAGATCCGCAACACCATTTTCGGATTCGTTTTAACAAACCCCTGCCTGGTGCCGGCATTCACGGTGGCGGAGAATCTCGCCATGCCGTTTTTTCGGATATCCGGCGCGGATGAAAAGGTTGCCCAAACGCGTGTCGCGGAGCTCCTGGAGCGATTCGGCATCGAGGGGTATGCGAATGCGCCCGCCTCCACCCTGGATTGCGACATGCAATTCCTCGTCGCACTCGCGCGAGCACTGGTCCAGCGCCCTCGCGTCCTCTTTCTTCTCGCTCCCAGTCGCCCGGCCTTCCTCGCGCCTCACGTGCGATCGTTGGTGGACGACCTCAAGCTCACCTGCCTCTGGAGCGGCCAGCCGGGGGACTGGGCGGCGTGTGCCGACCATGAACTGCAGCTCGACCTCGGCCTCGTTTGCGGAGAGAGGATGTCCGCGTGAGCGTTCTCGTGCCGCCGATCATCGCAGGCCGGATCGAAGCCGGTCGCAAGGCATCGAATCTCGCATTTGCCCTCCGTGTGCTCCCCCCATCCCGACGGGAGGACGCCCTCGTCTTTTATCGGTTCTGTCGCATCCTCGACGATATTGCGGATGAACCCGACATCGCGGAAGACGAGCGCCGCGAGGCTCTGGATGGATGGCAACGCGCACTTTCCAGCGAGCCGGAACTGCTTCCATCGGATATCGCCGGAGTCATCGAGCGCAACGGAGTGGACCGCCATCTCCTACTGGAGATCCTCGAGGGAGTCCGCACCGATCTCACCGTGCGGCGATACGCGACTTTCGAGGATGTCCGCCGCTACTGCTGGCGCGTGGCCAGTGCAGTCGGCCTCGTGAGCATTCGGATCTTTGGCTGTGTCGATCCGGCAAGCGAGGCTTATGCGGAGGCACTCGGCCTCGCCCTGCAATGGACGAATATCCTGCGCGATGTCGGCGAGGATGCCAGGAATGGCCGCATTTATCTGCCGCAGGATGAGCTCGAGCGCTTTGGCGTGACTGAGGAGGAGATCCTCGCCGGGGTGCGCACCGAGGCCTTCGAGCGCTTGATCCGCTTCCAGTCCGGCCGCGCGAAGTCCTTCTTTGCCGCCGCGCGACTTCCAGCCGCGGATCGCCGAGCCTTGGTGCCTGCGGAGATCATGCGTGCGATTTATTCCGCGCTCCTCGTACGGATGGAGCGCGACGGTTTCGACGTCTTCGCCAAGCGCTATCGCGTGTCCACCTCCCGCAAGTTCCTGCTGGCGGCAGTTACCTTGCTTAGAAAGTAGATCCGGCCTCTGTAAGAGAGCCGCGTTTTCGGATGGCATCGGCGCGGTATGAGAAATTTACGGAACCCGACGGTGCGGCTTCCCTACCGCAGTAAACGAACCCGGCAAATGCCGGGTGTCGCTCGCGAGAGCTTTCTTTTGCTCGGTAGGGCGAGTCGCGCCGCGACCGCCGTAGATGTTTCACGGGATGTGAAAAATCCCGGCTAGCTAGTGCGCTGCTGGCTGGGCGGGCTGGGCCGCGGCTGTCGCAGGAGCTGCCCGACCAGCTGGCGGAGTTGGCCCGGATTGCTTCCACTCGAGGGCTGTGCCAGGCGGCAGTAGGCGCACGGCACGGGAGACATCCCAGTTGGAAAGGCGCAGTCCGCCCAAGCTTTCGTTCGTCCGCATGTGATCGGGAATACTCGTCCCAGTCAGCCCGTATGGAAGCGGAGTGGGATCGCCATCCTTGCCCAGCCGGATCCAGAAAATGCCGACCGGATTGCGTGGTCCCGGTGGAAGGTATTCCGGCTCGGCGAGCGGGGTTGCGGTGGGGACAGGCGTGGCATCGGGGTCATCCCGGCCATAGATCCGCTTGGGTGCAGTGTCTTTGACCAGTGGCTCGCGCATGGTCACCAGCCGAGGACGAGGAAGCACATCGAGAATCTTCCACGGGGACTTTCCTCGCAGCCCTGGCCGGGCAATGGACAATGGCATCGTCGCGATCACCGTTCCGTTGCGCGAGATCACCAGCGTGGAAAGATCGAGTATGGCAGCGGAGACTCCGCCTGCCACGGGCTGAAGAGGTGGCTGAAACGCGTGTTCGATCTCGAACGGAGCGACATTCGGCACCCGGAACTCCGCACCGATCAAGGGCTCCAAGGGGAGCTGGGGATTGAGCGCCCGGAGGTAATGTTCGTCGCAATGGAATCGCTCCGCGACGAACTCCCATGGCGAACGGTAGGCGAGCATCGTCGATGAGGTCAGGTCGTCATACCGCACCTTCTCCTTTGGAAGAGCCGTGGAGTTCGCCTGTTTCTTTCGCGTACTTTTCGGCGCGGGCGTGGCTGCGGCGACGGCCTGCGCCTTCGGCGGGGCGATGAAGTGGAAGTCCAGCGGCTGGAGCGCGTAGGTGGTGAATGGATTCGGGATGGTGGTCTTTGCGGTCCGCAGGACGGATGCGGGATCGGGCGTGGTGGGATGCGCCTGCTCGTACAGGGCCAGTGCCTGGTCGAGAGCGGCATCGTGCTGACCGCTGATCGGGCCTGGCGAGAATCCCGACCGATCGAGGAAGACCGCCAGAGTGACAATATCCGTGCCTGCGATCGCGCCGGTTCCGGGCTTCCCGACCGCTGGTTTCGGCGGAGCTGGCGGCAGTGGCGGCGGAATCGTCAGCACGTCGCCGATATGAATGAGGTTCGTTGTCAGGCCGTTCGCCTGCTTGAGCTGATCGACTGTGATCTTGAAGTGCCGCGCGATCTTGGCGAGCGCGTCCCCGCGCTGGACGGTATAGGCATTCGCCGGGCGGGGCGTCGCGGAGGGCAGCATTCCTTGCTGGGCCTGCAACTCCGCCTGCCGCTGGGCCGCGAGAGCCTGGAGCGCCATGGGCGGAAGAGGGAGTCCCCAATCCTGTGGCGCGGAGGGTTCGACCTGCCATTTCCATCGCACCGCTTTCTCCAGGCCCGGCTCGACACGGGACAGTGATGGCGGCGGCAGTTGTCCCCACGCAAATTGAGCGGCGGCGGCCCCGGCCAGAGCGAGCACGAAGGAGAGTCTCTCGGTCATCGAACGCATGGTATGAAAGTCTGGACGATACCGTTACTCGGAAACTTTGCACACCCGAAGACGCGGATTTTCGATTAAGTCCACGCAAAGAGCTTTTGTCCGAATCGATAGTCGGAAAAGTCCGGTGCCTATCGAAAATGCAGATAAAGCAGCACGGCAAGGACATTGAACAATCCGGCGAAGACCATGACGAGTCCCGCCACGGCGCCCTCTTCATCGCCAAGCTCCCGGGCCTTGGCGACTCCCGCGCCATGGGCTCCCATTCCGAAAAGCATGCCGCGTGCGAACGACGAGCGGAAGGGAAGGAAGCTCAGCAGCCCCTCGCCGATCGCTGCGCCGAAAATTCCAGTCACCGCCGTAAATGCCGCAGTAAGCCCCGGAATGCCGCCGAGGTCCCGTGAGACGGTCATTGCGAATGGCGTGGTGATCGACCGCGGCAGCAGACTCATCCGGTCCGGCTCGGAAATATGAAAAAGACTGGCCAGCAACCATGCGCTGCCGATCGCCAGTGCGCTGCCCACGAGCGTGCCTGCGAGAAGCAGGATCCAATGACGGCGAATCAGTCCCCTGTGCTCGTGAATCGGGATCGCGAATGCGACGGTCGCGGGGCCGAGCAGATCCACGAGCCACTGCGTGCCGCTCAGATATTCCCGATAGGAGGCATGCAGACCCAAAATCAGCGCGGCACAAAGCAGCCAGGTCACCAGTAACGGCGATTTCCACCATGCGGGGCTCTTCCGGTATGAGCCGGTCGAGATTGCGTAGATGCCAATGGTGGCCGCCGCCCAGAAGATCGCCCGCATTTTAATGTCTGCGATCCTTCCGGAGGCGAAAGCCCACCTCCACCACGGCGGCTGTGCCGACCATGACCAGCGGCGTCCCGATCAGCACCGCCGCCAGCAATTTGACGCCCTCGAGGCTCACCAGCTCACGATGCTCCACGATACCAAGCATCGCGGGCACGAAAAACAGCACCAGATTCCCAAGCAGGCTCGATGCCCCACTCTGGAGCGACTCACGCGATACCCACCCCATCTCGAGCGCCAGGAGCACGACTCCCAATCCCAGGATTCCTCCCGGAATCGGACAACCCCAATGGGCGGCGGCAACATCGCAGACGAGCCAGATCGCGATGAATCCCAGTGCCGACACCCACCATTGATTGCGCAGGCGGTGGCGAAAATTCGATCCCGATGGCATCTGCGCCACGGGAAAATCCACGGACTCTGACGACCCTCCCTTGGCGGACAGACTGCGGCCGGCTCTCCTTCCGAAAGCGAACCCGCCAAATGCCGGGTTTCCTCGGGGCGAGGCCTTCCTTTGATGGTAGGGCGCATCGCTCCTCCAGCCGCCATAGATTCCTATATTCCTCCCGCGTGAAGTCCCATTTCTCGCGGAGCATGGCGGTGCGCCCTCCGATGGGGAAAGTTCGCTGGGGGGCGGCGCATTCATTGCCTCATTTTGTCGAAGATCGAGTTATTCCTAAAATGAATTCTTTGAATGAGCGAAATTCCACATTGGAATATCAGTATGGAGCTCAGGCATCTTCGAGTCTTTGGAGAGGTGGTCCGATGCGGCGGATTCTCGGCCGCTGCGAAGGCTTTGGGCAGCACCCAGTCCACGGTCAGCAAGATCGTGTCGCAACTCGAGCATGACTGCGGCGAGCCACTGCTGAACCGCCTGCCGAATGGAGTCAGCATCACCTCGGCAGGTGAAGTCGTCCTGCGAAGGGGACGCGCCATGCTGGCGGAACAGGAAGGTCTCGCGACGGAACTCGATGCCCTTCGGGGCCTGGAGGTCGGGCATCTCCGCATCGGCGTTCCCCTTATGGGCAGCCATCTGCTCTTTGCTCCATTGATTGCCGCGTACCGGCAAAGGCACCCGGGAATTCGCATCGAGCTGCTCGAGGAGGGCAGCCGCCGCCTGGAGGCGGCCGTGCTATCCGGCGAGATCGAGGTCGGCGTCTCCCTCCTGCCGGGGCCGGAATCCTTCTCCTGCCATGTCGTATGCAATGAGCCGATGATGGCCGTTCTTCCTGTCCGCCATCCCCTCGCCCGACGTGAGAGTATCCGCCTGAAAGAGCTTGGGGGCAGCTCCTGCATTTTCTTCGAGCGGGCATTCGCATCCGATGCGGCCATTACCGCGGCATGCCGGCGACACGGGATCGAACTTGTCGAGGCCGCGCGGAGCAGTCAGCCGAATTTCATGCTCGCCCTGGTAGCGGGTGGGATCGGCATCGCCCTCGTCCCCCGGCTGATCGTCGCCCGGCCACCCCAAGGAGTGAAGGCGGTTCTCATCGACGAGCCCGACTTCCGCTGGAGATTGGGTGTGAGCTGGCGTGGCGATGCCCCGCTTTCCCCGGCTGCACGGCGCTGGATCGATCTGGTGAGGGAGAAGTACCCCATCGACTGAGCCGAAGATTCAAAAAGTCGGCGGCCAAGGGATTGTCCTCCGGACCTGCCAAGTGACTGATGGAAAAGATGTGCGCGTCGCGCAGAGCAGTGTCCTCCGGACCTGCCAAGTGACTGATGGAAAGGACGTGCGCGTCGCGCAGGGCAGTGACAGCCCTACCTAGGGTGAGAACGTGCTGCCGCACGGCCCTTCGGCGACGTCCGATCAAAGGTAGGGCGGGCAGTCCCTTGCCCGCCGTAGCTTCTCATTTCCATCCCGCATGGAGCCCCGCGTGCGGGGCATGCCAACCTGGCTCGAGATAGAAAGGAAAGGAGGCAAATTTCGCCTCCCTCCGCTTCTGTCTTGTCTGAACGTCCCCATTCCGGGGATGTCTAACGCCCCATCATGACGTTTTCCCGCAGCTTGTTACTTGCATCGAGCCTCGCTCTCCTCGCCCTGGGCCATGCGGCCGCCGCAGAGCGGATTCCGCTGAAGGACTTTTTCGATAATCCCAAGATCAGCAGCGCCACGATTTCGCCCGATGGCAAACGCTACGCCTTTCTCGCTCCCGACCATGGCCTGCTGAATGTCTGGGTGGTCGATGTCGATAAGCCGATGGACTCGGCCCGGCTCATCACCCACGACACGAAGCGGGACATCACCAGCTTCGATTGGACCCGGGACAGCCGCTACGTCGTTTACGAGCAGGATCAGGGCGGCGACGAGAATTTCCACTTGTTCCGTGCCGATCCGCAGACGCCGGATGCCCCCGGAGTGGACCTCACACCCATGGCCGGCGCCCGGGCGGAGGTCATCGACCTCCCGCGCAAGCACCCGGAGGAGGCGATCGTCGCGATCAATGGCCGCGATAAGCGCTATTTCGACGTCTATCGGCTGAACATTGCCGATGGGAAGCTCACGCTGCTGGAGCAGAATCCCGGCGACGTGGACGAGTGGTACACCGACCTCGATGGCGACGTGCGCGCCTGCGTGGCCCAGGTCGGGACCAATACGGAAATCCGCGTGCGGGACACGGCGACCGGACCCTTCCGAAAGCTCGGCACCTATGCCTCGGAGGATAGTCCGGAAGTCCATGCCTTCGGTCCGGACGGCACCTTCCTCTACTTCTCGAGCGCCCGGGATTCCGATACCTCCCGACTGGTCAAGCTCGACCTGAAGACTGGCAAGGAGACGCTCATCGACTCGGATCCCCAGTACGACGTGGACGGCATCATGATCGATGACCGCACGAACGATCTCATGGCGGTCGTCTATGACAAGGACCACACGGTCTATAAACCCTACGACAAGCAGCTCGCCCACGATCTGGAGGTCCTCGGGAAACTCCACGCCGGCGACATCCTCTTCCGCAGCAGTACCGACGATCAAAAGAAGTGGATCATCGCGTACAATTCGCCCACCGATCCCGGCGCCACCTATCTCTATGACCGCGACACCGGCAAGGCCCAGTTTCTCTACAGGCCGCGTCCCTGGCTGCCTCGCGACAGCCTGGTCGATATGCAGCCCGTCTCGTTCCCGAGCCGGGATGGTCTTACCCTGCATGGCTACCTCACCCTGCCCAAGGGTGTGGCCGCGAAAAATCTGCCCACCGTCCTGGTCGTGCATGGCGGCCCATGGGCCCGCGACGACTGGGGCTACGATCCGGAGATCCAATTCCTCGCGAATCGCGGTTACGCCGTGCTCCAGATCAACTACCGTGGCTCGACCGGCTATGGGAAAAAGTTCCTCAGCGCCGGTGACCGGGAATGGGGCGGCAAGATGCTCGACGACCTCGTCGATGGCGTGAACTGGATGGTTTCCCAAGGCATCGCGAACAAGAATCGCGTCGCCATCTATGGCGGCAGCTATGGCGGCTACGCCACGCTGGCAGCTCTCGCCTTCCGCCCGCACGTCTTCGCCTGCGGCGTCGATTACGTCGGCATCTCGAATCTCCTCACCTTCATGAAGACCATCCCGCCATACTGGGATACCTTCCGCCAGCTCATGTACAAGCGCGTGGGAGATCCCGACAAGGATCAGGCCTTCCTCAAATCCCGCTCACCCCTCTTCGCTGCGGACCAGATCCAGGTGCCGCTCTTCGTAGCGCAGGGGTACAACGACCCGCGCGTGAATCACGCCGAGTCCGAGCAAATCGTCAATGCTCTCAAATCCCGCGGCAAACCCGTCGAGTACATGCTCAAGATGGACGAAGGCCACGGCTTTGAAAACCCGCAGAACTCCCTCGATTTCTACTCCGCCATGGAGAAGTTCTTCGAGAAGTACCTGTGAGAGGAAGGAGCTACCTATGCCAAGGGCGCGGGAGGAATTGCTCCCGGCGCCTTCGATGGGATCCTTTTGATTAAAGGATCTTTTCCTTCGCGCCGCCGATGGCGTGGGCGAGCTTTTTCAGGCCCAGCTCGATGCGAGTCTTTACCGTACCCAGTGGGGTGTGCGTGAGGGTGGCGATTTCCCGCTGGCTGCGGCCTTCCAGATAGGCGAGGCAGATGGCCTGGCGCTGGTTGTCCGGCAGGAGGTCGAGCTGGCGATCGATGAGCTCGCGCACGTCGTCCTGCTGGGCCTCGTATTCGACGGGATGGATCTGATCGATATCCTTATCCGGATGATTCGCGGCCACCTCGAAGCGGTCGGTCGCCCGGCGATAAGCGCAAGCCTGACGCACGCGATCGATCGCGCGGCGGCGAGCCACCGTGGACAGCCAGCCAAGCAGGCGCCCTTTTTCCGGTGAATAGGAAAGCGCCCGATCCCAGACCTGGAGGAGCACGTCCTGGAGGACGTCCTCGGCCTCGGTCTCATCATGGAGGACATTCATGATCACGGCCTTCAGGACCGATCCATATCGGAGGTAAAGGGCCCCCATCGCATCCTCATCCTGGCGGACGAGGCCCTCGATGAGCTCGCGGTCGACCTGTGGATCATCCAGCCCCGACTTCTCGCGAGTGGTGAAAAAGTCGCGGCTCCCATGTGGGGCCTTGTCTTCATTGATACCGGTACGGACGAGGCCTTTCGCGCCTTGGAAGGCGTGCGATTTACAGTCGAGTATGGCTTCCATGTGTATTGCTTGGGGGTTTCTTGCAATCACTCTAGGGCCACGGCCGAAACTCGGAAATCGGTGCAACCTTTGATCGAGCCATCGGTGAAATCCCTCTCATCGACAGAGCTCTTCCCTGAAGGCCCTGGCATTTTACCCTCATCGTTCAGGGATTTGTCCGATTTTATCTTCCGCGGAAAATGCTAAACATTCCGAAAGCGAACTGGAGGAGCGCTCAAGATGAACATCAGAATCATGAAAATAAAATCGCGTCGGAAGAAACTCGAGAAACCGGAAAACGACCTTACCAAAGCGCTGCCAAAGACAAATCCGATCGCCCCCCTTCCCGCTCCGAAAGTGCAGCCCATCGCCTGGACTGCCGCGACTGGATTTCTTCCATTTCGGCGAGTGATCGAATAAAGACACCGTCCCAGGCAGTGTCGACGAGGCTGTCGTCATTTTTCACAAGGCCGGGTTGCACCGCGATCTTGTTCTGATACTTTCCCCGGAAATGGGTCGAAATCTGCATATCCTACTCGTGGAGAACCATGATGATATAGTGCAGTTTCTTTCCCAATACCTTCAGGCCGGCGGCCATACTGTGACAGTCGCCCTCTCGGCTGCGGAAGCTCTCGAGAAGGTGCGAATGTCCCGCCCCGACCTCCTCCTGTGCGACATCGGGTTGCCTGATGATGATGGGTGGAATCTTCTGGGCCGCATGGGAGCGGATCGCCCGCCCGTCTGCATCGCGATGAGCGGATATGGGATGACCTCGGATATCCGGCGGAGCCAGGAGGCGGGATTTCATCACCATCTGATCAAGCCTTTCCTCCCCGGCGATCTCGACGCCCTTCTCCTGAGGGTGTAGCGCGCCGTTTCCCTTTCCCGGGCCAGACGACCGCTTCCCGCTCCGTGAGCGATCCTTCCATAGAACAACAGAAAGGATCATCATGCTTAGTTGGGCACTCACATTCCTCATCATCGCGATCATCGCAGGCTTGCTCGGGTTTAGCGGCGTAGCGGGCACCTCCGTATGGATTGCCCATGTTCTCTTCGTCGTATTCCTGGTGCTTTTCCTGATCTCGCTGTTCTTCCGGCGGCGTCCTCCAGTTTAAATGACGACCGTCAGACTCGCTGCATCAGCACCTTCGCTCGATAGTCGAATCGATCTACGGGCGCAGGACGATGCAAAATGAGCTGAGATTTGAAGCGATTCCGTTCTTCGTTGGGCGGAATCGCTTCTGCTTTGTACCCTACTGATGAGGTGGCTGAGCTCGCTCTGCAGCCCACCCGACCAGCAGGGATGGAAGAGAGAAGCTACGGCGCTTTCGGCGAAAACGCCCTACCCACCGAATGGTTGGAGACTTCATATGCCTCGATATCGATCCGCGCGTCAGCGCGTCGTTCCGTTCGGTAGGGCGTTTTCGATGAAAGCGCCGACTATTTTCCATCCACGGCTCGGACGGAGCCTCGCCCTCCCGTCCGAAGAATGGCTCGCGCAGGGGAGACCCGGCATTTGCCGGTTCGTTTTTCTGCGGTAGGGCGTGTCGCGCCGTCGACCGCCGTAGATTCGCATACGGACCAAGACTTGATACGTGGGCTTCGATTTGAATTTTCGAGTGAACTCATCAATGGGGCATTACTTACCGGGCTTGGTCCACCCCTCTCCCTGCGGCACGCCGAGGAGCTCCATGAGGCGAAGGGCATTCGCCGGGGCCTTCACCTTCGCATCATTGTCGAAATAGACGTACGCTTCGCGGATCTTTCTCTTTCGATGGGGAGTCGCCAGCTTGGCGTCGGAAGCCTGTTCTCCCTTCAGCCACAGCTCGAGCCTCTCGGCCCAGTGCTTCAATTGCCCGTCGCTGTAGCCACTCACGTACAGCTCCTCGGCTCCGTGGAGGCGCACATAGACGAAGTCCGAGGTCAGATCCTCGACATACGGCCATTTGCCCGCCGTATCGGCAAAGACGAAGGCTACATGGTGCCTGCGCAACATCTCGAAGAACTCCGCAGCGAGGAAGCTGTCGTGCCGGATTTCCACGCAATGTCGAAGATGGCGATTTGTCTTCGTCTTAATGAGCGCCCGGCCGGTAATACGGTCGTCATGGCCGGCCGCAATATGCGCTGCCGCCTCGGTATCCTTCGGCAGAAGGGCGAGAAAGTCCTCCATGAGCTGCGGCTCAAATCGAAATCGAGGTGGGAATTGCCAGAGGATGGGCCCGAGCTTCTCCTCCAATGCCAGCAGGCCGGAGCCGAGAAAATTCGCCAACGGGATCTGAATGTCACGAAGCCGACGTAGGTGCGTAATGTATCGGCTCGATTTCACGCTGAAGACAAAGCCCTCCGGCGTGGCCTCGCGCCATCGCCGGAACGACTCCGGCGTCTGGAGGCCGTAGTGCGTGCCATTGATCTCGATCGTCGAGAACTGCCGCGAGGCATAGGCGAGTTCATCTTTCTGCCGGAGATCGTCCGGATAAAAGACTCCGCGCCACGGCTTGTAGGTCCAGCCCGAGATGCCAATGCGAATGCGGGGTTTCTTCATCATGGGGGGAATCGATGATGGAGGCGGACACGGCCGCGAGCCGCGAGATCTCCGAACTTACTCGGATTGATTAAATAACATGAAAAGACTCATCACAGCCGTTTTCGCAGCAATCATGCTGGTGCCATTCACGGGATGCATCCATGTCGAGCACGATCATGAGCCCGAGGATGCGGCCACTACGACCACGACCCGGACAGTCACCACCGGCGTGACTACTCCAGCCGAAGCGACCACCGTCGAGCACAGTACGGTGTATTAATAGAGGCGCAGCCGGCTAGCAGCCGCTCTGCCGCTGCCTCGAGCTGTGGCAGAGCGCTGTCGGTTGGTCGGTATCGGACTCGCGCACCGAGGACGAGGAGACTCCAGATGATGGGATGACCCTATTTCCGGCCCTCTTCGACATCGAAGAGTTGAGGCATTGTCTGGATATCGTCGCGGGATTCCAGCCCCGCCTCCCGTTTCCGATCGGCCAGATAGCCACTGGCGAAGTCGTTCCACCCGAGCTTCGTAATGAAGCCGTTCCAAACGGTGAGATCCCCTGAAGTGAGCGCCCGACCTGTCTCCATGCACCATGCGAGGACTTCCTCGTCCGTGCCGCCGGCCATCGTGCGCGCCCGCAGGTCCTCATATCGTACCCGTAAATAATCGAGGCATCGGCCGTCGGCTCCTTTTCCGAGATTCGCATGATACGCGGGGTCGAGTTCCCCGACCGCATGGAGGCGGATTTAATCGAGCATTCTGGGAAAATAGGCCATTCCGCCTGCCTGGTCATACACGCTGCGAGGGGTTTTCATACGGATACTCTGTCTTAAGGAAACGCTGAATAAATCTGCAGGGCCATGCGGGAGCGATTTTCGCCGTCTGCTTGCGTCGCTCGCCGAAGCAGGCTCTTGAGAGCCAGCCTCCGCTCGCGACCTCGCCCTCCTGCAAAACTGGCTCGCGCCTGTCTCCCGCTGCTTTATTCAGCGCTTCCCTAAACCGTGGCACACCCAGGAGCCCCAGTGCAATCCTGGACGCCCTTGACGCGCGTGCTAGATTCTCGCTCCGCATGTGCTTCTCCAAGATCCCAGCCATGTTACTCGCCGTCCTGGCGGTCGCGTCGTATAGCGCCCGTGCGACGGATTCGGTCGTGCAGCTCCAAACATCGGTGGGCACGATGACGTTCGAGTTGTACGACGACGCCAAGCCGATCACCGTCGCGAACTTCCTGCGGTACATCCAGGATGGCAAATACGCGGGATCTTTTGCCCACCGCTTGATTCAGAACTTCGTGCTGCAAGGCGGCGGCTATTACGTGGACAGCAGCAACAATGTGAACTCGGTCGTCTCTTACGGGACGATCACGAACGAAGCCGGTCCCTTCCCCACCTACAGCAATGTGCAAGGGACGCTCGCCATGGCGAAACTGGGCGGTGATCCGAACTCCGCATCCTCGCAGTGGTTCCTGAATCTCGCCGACAATAGTGCGAACCTCGACGGACAAAACGGAGGATTCACCGTTTTTGGAAAGATTCTTACCGGAGCCGACGTCATGCAGACGATTCTGGCGTTCACCTCTTATACGGGGACCGACGGCTCGGATCTGATCGTCGATATGAGCGGCGGGAATACCTCGTCGCCATTTACCGACGTCCCCGTCATGAAGGTGCAAAATAAGAACGTCGCCTTCTCGGATTTTTTCTATACGACCTGGTCGATTGTCTCCGCCGGCTCGGCGGCTCCCACGCCCACTCCAGCAGCCACGCCATTGGCGACTCCTAATCCACCGGTGCTGACCGTCTCCGGCAGCAAATCAGTCAAGACAGCGGTGGCGGCAGTCACCCTCAAGGGCGCCGTCTCAGGGCAGCTCTCCAGTATCACCTATCGTCTTGGCACAAAGGGCGCCTGGAAAAGCATCTCCGCATCGAGTCCGAAATGGAAGATCACAGTCCGGCCGGTTCCGATGGGGCGGAATCAACTCACCGTCATCGGCCACGGTCCTGGCGGGGATTCCTCACCGACCAAGCTGGTCATTTTGCGTCGGTAGATTTCGACTCTATTCAGCAAAGGATCATCGGGGCCGAAGTTATAACCCCTCTGCGACTTCCCTCGCAAAATAAGTCAGGATCATGTCGGCTCCGGCGCGTTTGATCGCCAGGAGAGACTCGTCTCGGATGCGCTTGTAGTCGAGCCAGCCCAGTTGCGCAGCGGCATGAATCTGGGCGTATTCCCCGGAGACCTGGTAGGCCGCAACCGGGAGTGATGTGGATTCATGCACGGCTCGGATCACATCGAGATAGGGTCCTGCTGGCTTCACCATCACGATGTCGGCGCCTTCGTCCTCGTCGAGCGCCACCTCGAGCAGGGCCTCACGCACGTTCGCCGGATCCATCTGATATCCCTTTTTATCCAAAGGGGACGCCGGCGTGCCTTTATCGGCAGGAGCAGTTGTCGCTCCTTGATTTGCATCGGTGGACTTGCTGCCCAGAGCGTCGCGGAATGGGCCGTAATATGCCGAAGCATATTTCGCTGCATACGACATGATAAGGGTGCGCTGATACCCTTCCCCATCCAGAGCGGTGCGGATCGCGCCGATGCGACCGTCCATCATATCGGATGGAGCGACAATGTCGGCGCCCGCTTTGGCCTCTGCGATCGCCAATTGACAGAGGATATCAACGGTTGGGTCGTTTGCCACGCTGCTGCCATCCGGCTCCAGCAAACCATCATGGCCATGGCTGGTGTATGGATCCAGAGCGACGTCGGTGATCACCAGCAGCCCGGGCACGGCCTGCTTCACGGCCGCAATCGCCCGGTAGAGGATGTTTTCCGCCGAAGTGGCGTGACTCCCTTGGGGATCCTTTTTCGCAGCGTCGATGACGGGAAAAAGCGCAATCGCCCGAATGCCCGCATTCGCGCATTTTCGGCACTCTTCGACGAGGCTGTCGATCGTATGCCGGATCACACCCGGCATCGATCCTACGGGTACTGGCTCGGCGCCCGCATGGACAAAGAGCGGCTGGATCAAATGATCCGCGCAAAGCATGGTCTCGCGCACGAGGGCGCGGATGGCGGAGGACGAGCGATTGCGCCGCATCCGGCGCGGCAATTCCAAACTCATGGCCGGAAAATCGCTCCTGCAGCCCGATAGGGTCAAGAGGCAACCTCGGGTCTTGCGCACGGCTGGAGCCGCGCTATCGTCGGCGCTTTATCTCCATGCATCCCGTTTTCGCTTCGGCCATCCAGTCCGTCATCGGATTCTTCCTGCAGGGCGGCATCTTCATGGCTCCCCTGCTCGTGATTTCCGTGCTCGCGACCACCGTCATGATCCTCCGGGGAGTCGCCCTGCGCCAGAAGACGGTTATTCCGCCCGAGATTTCGGACGAGGTGCGACGGCTCGAGCCAGGAGACGAGCTCACCTCTCTTGCCGTCCTCATCCGGAGACATCCCTCCGCGCTCTCTCGCATTCTGCTCACTCTCATCCGCCATCTCACCTGGCCGCGCGCAGACAATGCCGAGGCCGTCCAGACGCAGGCGCGTCACGAGACTGCTCGCATGGAGAGCGGCCTCGTCATCCTCGAGATCACCACTGGCATCGGGCCGCTCGTCGGCCTCCTGGGCACGTTGTCCGGCCTTGTCGGAATGTTCAGCAATATCGGCAGCGGAGATCCCATGGTGATTGCACACGGCATTTCCGAGGCGCTGAATACGACGATCGTGGGTCTCTCGGTCGCTGTGCCGAGTCTCGTGGCTCACAATTACTTCATGCGCAAGATCGAGGTCATGGCGGTGGAGATGGAAGCCGTCGCTGCCGAGCTGATCGGCAAGTGCTATCCGAATCCCGACCAGCAGCCCTCGATCATCGAGGCAGCCGAATGAAATTCTACACCCGCAAGCATCGCACCCCCACGATCAATATCGTCTCGTTGATCGATATTCTGGTCATCCTGCTCATCTTTTTCATCGCGACTTCGACGTTCAAAAAGACGCAGCCCCAGCTCGAGATCAACCTACCGGACTCGAAGACCGCCAAAACCGTCGTCCAGTCAAAGGACGAGCCGATCGTGCTGCGTGTGAAGACTGCGGACCAGATCACGCTCGATGACAAGCCGGTGAAACTGCCGGATCTCGCTGCGACGCTCGAGAGTACACGCAAGGCGGCGCCCACGCGGCCGGTCGCCCTCCAGGCGGACAAGCAGGCCCCCTTCGGCGTGGTCGTGCAAGTTCTGGACGCGCTCAAGCAGGCTGGCGTAAAGAACATCCCTGCATTTACCCAGCCGGAGAACGCCAATCAGCCCCAACCCGGCGGACACTGATCCACGATAAGCGATCCCTCCTTTTCGTCCCGCAACTTCTAGAAAATGATTCATACCATTGTCGAATACGGCCACCCGGCTCTTCGCTCCAAAGGCCGCGCCATCGAGAAAGTCGACTCCCGCATCGCTCGCCTTGCCGAGGACATGATCGAGACGATGAACGACGCGCACGGCGTGGGCCTCGCTGCCCAGCAGATCGGCCTGCCGGTCCAGCTTTGTGTGATCGACGTATTTGACGCAGAGGAACCGGGAGAAATGCTCATCGATGGAGCGGCAGTCCCCCTCGAGGATCACATGCCACTCGTTCTCGTGAATCCCCAGGTCGAGAAGCTTGGCGAGGAAATCACCGCGACCGAAGGCTGCCTGAGCTTCCCGGGCATGCAGGGAAGGATCACCCGCCCTGCCGAGGTGAAGGTGACCGCGACCACGCTGGAAAACGAGACCATTACCTTCAAGGCGACGGGACTCCTCGCGCGTGCCGTCCAGCATGAGCACGACCATTTGCACGGCATCCTCTTCATCGACCGAATGAACGCCGAAGATCTCGAAGCTGCCCGCCCCGTTATCGAAAAGCTCCTGCTCATCAATTCCATCGGCTAAGGCGAGTTAACATTTCCCAAGTCGTCTCCACCCCACAACCGATGGCAATGCGCCGCTCCCTCCTGGCATTTCTCACCTTTCTCGCCGCCTACCTCGCGGTATTGGCCTACGGCTGGTTCGGGCAGACCGGCACAGCCGGCGAGCTGCTCGGGCATGCGGCGAAAATCGAGGCGATTCTCCATTTGCTCCGCAATGGTGACTTCGCCTGGTTCCCGGGATACCTCACCGGCTCTCCCTCGGCCACGCTGCTCAGCTACGCTCTGTCGGTGCCCATCTATGCACCGGCCTTGCTGTTGACCTCGAGTCATCTGGCAGCCATGAAGATCACCGGCCTCGTGTTGCTGGCGCTCGGCGGCCTGGCTGCATATGGCTTTGGACGGAGACTTTCCGGATGTGGCTGGTCCGGATTTGCAGTCGGATGCGCCTATCTTCTGGCCCCGCAGGTCCTGCTCCGGCTCGGCTGGTACGAGCACATGACGATTGTCACAGCCATTCCGCTCGTGCCTCTGACATTCCTGGCGATGCTGCGAGTTGCCGAGCGGGGAACTCCGTTCGACGGCATTCTGCTGGCGGTGAGTTTCTCTGCAACGTTGCTCGCCTGGAGCAAGATGGGCGCAACGCTCGTCATTCCCCTCGCCCTTTTCGCAATATGGCTCTTTTTCGCCCGCCCGGAGTGCCGGCGAAATCTCCTGCACGGCGCGGCATGGGCCTTCCCGGTCACCGTGCTCCTCGGCGTGCTCCCGCTCCTGCCGCTACTGCGCGAGCGCGGGTTCATGACCGTTTTCGAACTCGACCCATTCGCGGGCTGGCAGCAGACGTATTCAGTGAAAGCCGCCACTTCCTGGTTCGACCGCGGAGGCGCTCTCTTCGCAGAGCTGCCGCTTCCGTTCCGGATGGATAAGGGCGGGTATTACCTGGGCCTCGTCGGAATGGCTGCCGTGGCGTGGACCATCTACTCGACCTGGCGGGATACGCGGCGCACCCGGGAGGTGGCTCTCATTCGACTCTTTGTCGTCATTACGCTGGCGATGTTCTGGTGCTCATTCGGCCCACGCAGCGTGATCGCGGGGCATTTTCAGTTCCTTGCGGTGGCCGAGAATTTCCCGGATGCAGGCATCCCCCTCCATTGGCTCATCCTCGCCGCTCAGGGCATCGTGATTTACTGGTGTCTGCCTGCCGGACGCTGGCGCATTCAGGTATTCGCCGTCGTTTACGCGCTTTATCTGTTCGTTCCCGCCTTTCGGATTCTCGAGCACCTGCCGTTGTATGCCGATCTGCGCGCTCCGGAATCATTCTGGATTTTGAACGGAGCCTTCGCCTGGGCCGTGGCCTCGGCACTCGCCGTCGTTCTTGCGGTCCGCACCTTGGCGCCGGCGCGCCTTCGAGCGGCTGTTGCCGCGGGCGTGCTTCTGGCCGCTTGTGCGGACTTCGCTCCCTACTTCCATTGGTTCTATCGGGGAGGACTTGGGAGCACGGCGGGCGCTGCCTTTGACGATTCACTCTCGCACCTGAACGGCGCCTCGGGCCGGGTCATGCCCGTTTCGGGACGATATTTCTATCTCGATATCCCGAACCGCACCGGCCGCCCGCTATCCACGGAGGCGCTCAACCATTACCTCATGCCGCTCGATACGGCGCGTCTCCAGCAGGCGGCCCATGTCTCGGCTACGGATTTCCTCAATTACCTGCGCCTCGCGGGAATCAGCGATGTCTGGCTCGATCTCCACGATCCCGATACTGCAGCACCGGTTCAGAAGTGGTTCCGCGCCATCCTTCCGGTCCGCTATGAAAATTCTTCCTTCGCGGATCTCTCGGACCCCTTCTCGCTCTATCCCGGATTCTTCGCGGCGGCCGGTGCTCCAGCCGGCAAGGAGGCACATGAATACAGCGACGCGCTGAAGTTTGCCCAATTCCATGTCGTCTCGATTTCCAGCCCGGATGGGCTCGCCCTCGACGATCTACCTCGAATGATGCAGGCCAACGAGGTCGCGAAATCGGATTTACCGGATTTCGCGCCGCTATCTCTCTCTGCCCCTCGGACGTCGAGCAGTATCACGTTCCGGGCGCCGGGTAAGGCGGGGTGGATCGTTCTCGACGAATCATGGCATCCGGATTGGACTGCGTCTGTCGACGGTGCGGATGTGCCCGTCTATCGTGGCGCCGGAGCATTTCCGGCCGTTCCGGTTGCAGCGACGACTCGCAGTGTGGAGTTCCGCTTCTCGCCGCCAGGCTGGTACGGCATGTGTCTCGGCCTTGGTTCCGTGGGCTGGCTTGGTGCCCTCGGCTTTTTGATTGCCTGCCCGCTACTCCCATCTGCGATCCGTCGGAAGGCGATGGAGCCCGCTCCGGCTGGGTCCCGACCTGCTGTCCCGACCCTCGAGCGGCCGATGATTTCCCGTCCCCTGGCGATCGTGCCGACATACAATGAGTTGGAGAATATCGACGAGCTGCTCGATCGGATGCTCGCCGCCCGCCCCGACCTGCATGTGCTCGTGATCGACGATGCATCGCCGGATGGCACTGCAGCCCGCGTGCAGGAGCGGGCCACGCAGGACTCGCGGGTGCACCTGCTCTCTCGCGCGGGCAAGCTGGGTCTCGGCTCCGCATATCGGGCCGGCTTCACTTGGGCCATCGAGCATGGCTATGACGCCTGCATCGAGATCGATGCCGATCTCTCCCATAATCCCGCGGATATCCCCCGGCTCATCGCCGCTCTGGACTCAGGTGCGGATGCTGCGATCGGCAGCCGTTATCTCGAGGGGGTGCGCGTGCTGAACTGGCCGGAACACCGCCTCCTCTTGAGCGCCGGAGCTTCCCGGTATGTGCGGGCCCTCACAGGCCTGCCCCTCACCGATGCCACGAGCGGCTTCAAAGCCCTGCGAACCGCGGCCCTGGAGGAGATCGATAGATCGCAGCTCCGCGCGGATGGCTACGGCTTTCAGGTCGAGCTGCACTGGCTGCTGTGGAATGCCGGTTTCAAGCTCGCCGAAGTCCCCATCGTTTTCACCGAGCGCCGCTCGGGTCAGACAAAAATGACGCTTGGTATCGCCATCGAGGCGGCATGGCGCGTGATGCAACTCGCAGTAATCGGCTCCTTCGACAAACGCTCTTCATGAAAACCCGGATCTTTCAACGGGCCGACTGGCTATGCGGACTTATCTCCGCACTCGTGGCTTTCGCTGTTTACGCCTGGACGACGGCCCCGAACGTCACCCTGCTCGATTCCGGGGAATTCCTCGTCGCGGCGACGCGTTTCGGCGTGCCCCATCCGACGGGATATCCGCTCTGGACCTTCCTCTCCTGGCTTTTTCATCTGATTCCCCTCGGTAACTCCGCATGGCAGGTTGCGCTGTTCAGCGGCGTCTGTGGCGCCCTGGCTGTCGGGCTCACGGCCATGTTGATCCGGAACGCGGCAGTCTGGATGTTTCCGGCTGCCGGTCTCGTCGCAAGTATCTGCGCTGTCTCTCTGGCTCTCACATTCGCATTCAGTTTCTCGATGTGGTCGCAATGCGTGATCGTCGAGGTCTATGCGCTGCACGCCCTGCTCGTCGGATTGTATCTCACGAGCCTGTACCTATGGCTGCGGCGCCCCGAGCGAATGTCGGGACTGTATTGGAGTTTCTTCCTGCTGGCCCTGTCGTTCAGCAACCACCAGCTCACCCTCGCCCTCGCGATACTGCCCTTCCTTATCGTAATCCTCCTTCGATGGGATCTTTTCTGGGATCTTTGCCTCGCGGCCGCCGTCTGCGTGCTGATTTCCTATCTCGGGTTTGCCCTGCTGGCAGATAACCCCACGGTCCTCAAGGCTGCGATTCGCCTCTGTTGGATGGTCGCCACGATTCTCGCGATCGCCCTCTTCCTCAAGCGTGGCCGGCTCCAATGGCGGCTCATCGTTTTCCTGCCCATTGTCCTATTCCTCGGTCTGCTGCCCTACGCCTATTCACCCATCGCATCATCGACCAATCCCCCGATGAACTGGGGCTACACCCGCACCCCGGCGGGGTTCTTCGCATCGTTCAATCGCTCGCAATACTCGGGTACCCTGTCGGCGCTCAGTCTGCGCGTCTTCAGCAAGACGCTCGGCGTGCTGCCGGATGCCGCGGACTCCGTGCAGACAGCGGCCGCGGAAGCCGAGCAGGGTTCATCGAATGATGTCGCCAATATCCGGAAGTGGGTTGGCTTGTTCTGGTATCAGACCTTCCGGAGCTTTTCGCCGATCGTCCTTCTCTTTTTCCTGGCGGCTTTCATCGGCGCACTCCGCATGCCTTTGCCCGTGCGCGTTTGGATTTACCTGTTGGTGATCGCATTCAGCCTCGCGATGTGTCTCCAGCCGGCGCTCGAGCATGCGACGACGGATAATGACGGCTGGTGGGTGCAGATGCCCTATCACACGTATACGAACCTCATCTTTGCGGTACTCTGCGGGATCGGTGCGGTGGCGGTGTTTCAATGGCTCTCCACGCGCGCGCCCGCGTTGCGGCATTCGGCATGGGTGCTTCTGCTCCTCCCCCTCTGGCCGCTCAAGAATAATGCGGACGGCGCGAGCCAGCGGAACCATTGGTTCGGCTGGGAGTTTGGGCACGATATTCTGAAAGATCTGTCGAAAGGAGCCGTGCTCTTCGGCGGGACCGATCCGGGCAGATTCATCCCTACCTATATGATCTTTGGGGAGAGTTCGCTGCCGCCAGGCCGAAAAATCGATCCGTCATTCGATCGCAGCGACGTTTACATCATCACGCAAAACGCTCTCGGTGATCGCTTCTATGCCAATTACATCGACGATCAATACGGAGCCAGTCGGCCGCCAGTAACCAATGCCTTCGAGCGCTGGCTGGGCCGCGAGCACGCCTATCCTCCCGCGCCACTCGTCCTCCCGACGATTCCCGAAATGCACAAGATCGAGGAGACCGGAATCAAGGCAGCCCAAAAGGAAAAGCCGAACCTCACGGTCTCCGATCTCAATGAGATCGCGCATAGCGCGGTTGCGGAATGGATCTTTCAGAAAAACAAGGCCACACATGCCTTTTATGTCGAGGAAAGCTTCAAGATGGAATGGAGCTACCCCTATGCAATTCCCGACGGTTTGATTTATCGCCTTAATCCAGAACCTCTGGCGAAACTTCCCGCCGACGCCGTGCAGAAGGACTTTGCCTACTGGACCTCGTACATCGCTCACCTTCAGGCAGACCCCGCATTTGCAAAGGACTACGACGCCCAGCGCACATTCTCCAAGCTGCGCATGACAGCCGCCCATATCTACGCTTTCCGCCACATGAATACGGAGGCCGAGGCTGCTTATCAGCAAGCGATCGCCCTCTGGCCGGACAATCCCGTCGCGCTCCGGGAATATTCCAAGCTCCTCTGGGACCGGCATGAACTCGATGTGCCAATCACACTGAGCGAAAGCGCTCTGGAGCACGATCCCGACAGCATGCCCCTCCTCAGCCTGAGAATCCTCGCCGAACAGCACAAGGTCGGCGAAGAAAAGGTCGAGGCCAACCTTGCCAAGTGGCGACGCAACCCCTCGGACATAGCTCCCTTACAGGACGCCCTTTCGATCCTCTACAAGCTCGACGAGGAGGACCAGATCGATCCCATCCTCAAGGAGGCCATCCAGAAGATCGGCAACTCCCCGGACTTCCTCAAGATGACGATCAATCTGTCCAATGCCGAATATCGCTGGCAGCAGGCATCTGATGCCGCAGTGCGCTGGACCCAGGTAGAGCCGAAGTCGGCCGAAGCCTTTTACCAACTCGCGACCGCGCAATTCCGCCTCAAACAGCAGAAAGAATCTGTCGCGAATCTGGCCACTGCCCTCCGCCTCGGTGGAGTGGAATATCGCGAGCGCATCTTCAGTGATCCGGTCTTCGAGCCACTCAAGGACTTCCCCGAGTTCCAAAAGCTCGAGGTCGCCCCGCCTCCGACTCCGACTACCGGGAAATAGGGTCTCGAAAAGGCCGACTGGCCTGCGCCAAAGGTGGGACGAATAGCGTCCCGCCTTCAAAGGTCTATTGGGACACATCCGGGTCCTTACCGGATCGGAGGAGCTGCGATCTATTGCTGGCCTATATCGGAGAGAGCCTTTTGCGCGAGCTTGCGCGCCTTCGGCTGGTCGAATTTTGGATCCGATGCGGCGAGGAAGTCCCTCCGTGCCGCGTCCTTTTGACCCAGAGCCATTTCCGCCCGCCCGCGATTATAGAGAATATAGGCGTCTTTGGGATCGAGTGGGAATGCCGCATTATATTCAGCGATCGCCTGGTCCGCATGCCCGAGCAGTAAGAGAGCATCGCCCCGGCGATTGTGAGCCTTAGCCTCCAATGCGGCGGAATCATGGTCGCCCGGCGGAAGGCATTTCGGAAGCGCATCGAGCACCAGGCCACAGGTCTTTTCCGCCTGGAGCGCTCTGACCGACGGGCCGGTCCCATCTTTCAATGCCTCTTTCACCTGATCGAGGAGAATACTCACGGGGGCTGCGAATGCGTGGTCTGTGCCATCGCTCTGCGCAAGCGCTTCGATTTTTCGTAGGCAATTTTCGGCCGCGCCGGCTTTCGCGAGGCCGCGAATCTCGGCTAGAGCGTCCGCCTTGTTGGAAGGAGTTGTCGTGGGTGCGGGAGTGGCAACCGGAATGGCCACCGCGACAGCCACAGGACGATCGCCGGCTAGATAGACATCATCTCCGACCAGGCGGGAATATTCCGCAGGCATCTGGTTGCCATCCGAGCGCTCCAGCACGCTTGCCCGTGTGCGCTTGAAAACCTGCTCGATCGTGAGCCCCGGCGTGACGAGGTTCTTCAGCAACTCCTCGGTATAGAGGCCGTTGCGACCATCACCGTCGAAGGATGTGTGTCCGGCCTCCGTCGCAAATGCAATGAGCGAGCCTGCCGGAGGCGTCATTTCCGCAAGCCCCCCGCCGCCCATGCCGCGGTCGCGGGTCACACCCGCGAGACATGTCGTCCGGCAGGCGTCGAGGATCACCAGATTGCATTTCGCCCCGGCGGCGCTCATGTCAGCGACGGCCTCTTCCGCATTGAAGAGATGTGTCTCCGCGAGCATGCGCAACGTGGTGGAGTCCGCCCCGGCAGGCGAAAAGCCCGATTTGATGGGAATGAGGTAATTCGCGCCATCGACGGCAATCCCATGGCCCGCATAGTAGAAAACGCCGACCTCCGCACCGGCGAGCGTCTTCCGGAAATTGTCCATCGCGCGGAGCAGTTCGTTTCTGGTGAGATCGTGGCGCTCGATTACGGTGAAGCCCAGGCTGCGCAACGCGGCAGCCATGGCCTTCGCATCGTTCCCCGTATTGCGCAGGGCGCCCACCGCGGACTCGTAGCGTTGATTTCCGATTACCAATGCTGTGTGCGAGCTGGGCAATGCCCAGGCATGGCTGGCGACGAGGAAAAGCAAGAGAGGGATCGGGCGAAGGAAGCTCATTGCGGCGTTGGAGGGGATGCCGGATTCCGCTTCCCATCAGCGTCTATTTTGGGAAAAACACTGCCCGGCCGCAAGCCCGTCCCAATATGTCTGCAGCTCGCCTCCTGTTTCCATTTCTCGCTGTGCTCACAGGATGCGTCTCATCCCCTCGCCCGGCAGGGCCGGAGCTGATCCCTGGAGATGCGAGTGCCCCTTCCCGGGTATCCCCTGCCCAGGCGCTTGCGACGGCGCAACTTTACGCGAAGCATCCGTGGCAGCCTTTTGCGCGAAATATCCTTCACGGCCGTGACCACTCCGGCATCCAGGTTGATACACCAGATATCGGATATCATCCGCCCAATGGCAGGAATGGCTGGTGGATTCCCGGCGAGGTAAACGAGGGCATCCCATACAAATGGGGAGGTTTCGATGATCCGGCTTCATTCGACGCAGCGATCGCGGCCGGTCATGCGGCAGGCGATGTATCTTCTCCGGCAAAGCGAATGGCGGATAACCAGGCAGTGAGCTCTACGGCCGCCGGAGTGGATTGCTCCGGGTTTGTCTCTCGGTGCCTCGGGCTGCCAGTTGTGTACGACACGTTGCGACTGCCTTCCATCTGTGTGCCGCTCGCGACTGCGCAGGATCTCCGCGCGGGCGACCTGCTCATCATCCCCCACCAACATGTGCTCCTGGTTGCCGGCTGGGCGCGCCCGGATCACTCCTGGATTTGTTACTACGAGACGGGCGGCATTCCCGAATGGAAACCCCAGCTTAAACAGTCTCCTCTGGACAAACTACTCGCACTGGGCTTTCAGCCCATGCGGTATCGTGGCATGGCTCGCCAAGCTGGGCCGCCCGGTAAGGAGGTCCTTACTCGGGCAATGCGAACGACAGCCGTAGTTGTCGAGGAGCCAGTGATCGGTGCCCCATAGAAACGGATGCGGGCTGCAGCCCCCGCGCCATCGTATTGCTCTTCCAGACCTGCGGATTACTCGACCCTCCCCGATTCAGTCTTCGCGGCATTTCGGGGAAGCCGACGTCATAGGCCCACTTACCCCGATTTGCATTCTCTGGCTCATGGTACATATTTAGCGCCATATAATTTATCGCATTAATAAATGCTTCCTCGCTTCAGAGCCACGCTGCTTCTTTTGGTCACGCTCCTCGCCAGCGCGAGAGCGAGCAATGCTGCCGATTTCGCCTATTTTCTCGATAAGATGTCCGACGCCGACGTGGCCCGCACTCCACCGGAATATGCTGTCATCGGCGAGGTGAGCGCTTCGCAAAGAGAGGAGTACACTGCCGAGGGCCGCATCGTGGGGCAGACGACGGCGCTGCGAAATCAATCCCTCTCCACTGGCTATAATCTCTGGCCATACATCTCGAATCTCTTCTCCGGTTCGACGCCGCCCTCACCCGCGGCCATCCTGAATGCAGCGCTGCTCTACGGATATCCCAGCATCGACTTTCCCTCACCAGCCGAAGGCCGTCATACACCTGCTGGCGGCTACGTCATTTGGACGCAGGATTTTGAATACAATCCCTATGCTTCGGATGTCTCCGCCGCACAGGTCTATGCCGGGGTTACCGCCGTACTTTGGGCCTGCCGACAGGTGCTCGGCGAGAACGTCAAAATCATCCCGGTCCCATCCAGCAGCCTCTTCAAGGGGCTCAACTATAACTCCGCGGCTATGCTGAGCCTGATTTCTTCGCTCAATCTCCAAGTGCCTCCCGGCCGGCCGAGCGGAGGCGGAGAATGGAACTTTCTTTCGCTGCTCTATTACAACCACCTCATCGATGGCTTCCTGGGTCAGCAATATTCGACCAATAATCCGTCCGCGCTGCCGGGCAGCATTTCATCCGATACCCTGCCCTTCTACGACTCGCGGATGCCGTACGCGATCATGTCCTCTCTTTTCAGCCCGGCGCAGATCAAACATACACGGGTCGGTGGTTCGCCATGGCAGAGCCATTATTTCGGCGATATGCCGTTCCATGCAGGTGTCTATTGGGCCAGCCATTCCGTCAATGGCGGAGGAAATGCCCTCGTAAGCAACGATTTGGTTCCCTCTAGACGCCAGGTCACTGCATTGTCCAGAAGAGGCCGTCCCCTCCTCCAATAGGGGCAACCGACAGCACTCCAGCGCTTCGGATTCTCCCCCCCGGGCCGGCCCTGCGACCGCGACCCAAACGGGCGCTATCCCGTCCCGGCTTCCGACACAGCCCTATTTATTCGAAGGAAAGAGGCCGGGGTCCAAAAATGGACACCGGCCCCCAGAATGCCCTTCTTACACCAGCTCGTCCATCGGCGGACAGCTGCAGAAGACGTTTCGATCGCCGTAGACATTGTCGATGCGCGCGACGGCAGGCCAGAACTTGTGCTCACGGAGCCAGGATGCGGGATAAGCCGCCTGCTCGCGCGAATAGGCGCGATTCCACGAGTCGGAGCTCACTTGCCTCGCCGTATGAGGCGCTCGCTTGAGCGGGTTGTCGGCGCGGTCAAGCGTGCCCTGTTCGATGGCGGTGAGTTCGCCATGAATGGTGATCATCGCATCGCAGAAACGATCGAGTTCCGCTTTCGATTCGCTCTCGGTGGGCTCGATCATGAGTGTGCCCGGCACCGGCCAGCTCATCGTCGGGGCGTGGAAGCCGAAGTCCATGAGCCGCTTGGCGAAGTCCTCCACCTCCACTCCGGCCCGATCCTTCCATTCGCGGACGTCGAGGATGCACTCGTGGGCGACCCGCCCCCGCGTACCCTTGTAAAGCACGGGGTAATACGGCTCGAGTCGGCGTGCGATGTAGTTGGCGTTGAGGATGGCGAACTTCGTCGCCTCGGTGAGGCCGTCGGGGCCCATCATCGCGATATACATCCACGAGATCACGTCGATGCTCGCGCTACCCCAGGGAGCCTGTGCGATCTCGCCAATGGCGCGATCTCCGCCGGTGGTAATCACTGAATGCCCTGGCAGGAAGGGTGCGAGGTGCGCAGCCACGCCGATAGGACCCACGCCCGGGCCTCCGCCGCCGTGAGGGATGCAGAATGTCTTGTGGAGATTGAGATGGCAGACGTCCGCTCCGATCTCGCCCGGGCGGCAAATGCCCACCTGGGCATTCATATTCGCGCCATCCATGTACACCTGCCCGCCTGCTGCGTGCACCAGGTCACAAATCTCGCGGATGGATTCCTCGAAGACACCATGCGTCGAGGGATACGTGACCATGATCGCGCCGATCTTCCCCTCATGGGCGGCAATGCGTGCCTTGAGATCGTCGATATCGATATTGCCCTGCGCATCGCATGCGACCGGGACGACCGTGAGCCCCGCCATCGCGGCGCTGGCCGGATTCGTGCCATGTGCGGACGTGGGAATCAGGCAAATATTGCGCCCTTCGTCACCGCGCGAATGGTGCCATGCGCGAATGGTGAGAAGCCCAGCGTACTCGCCCTGCGAACCCGCGTTCGGCTGGAGCGAGACGGCGGCGAATCCGGTAATCTCCGCCAGCCACGACTCGAGCTGTGCGAACATGCGCTGGTATCCTTCCGCCTGTTGCGTGGGGGCGAAGGGATGAAGCGCTCCGATCTTTTCCCAGGTGACCGGGATCATCTCGGCTGCCGCATTGAGCTTCATCGTGCATGAGCCAAGCGGGATCATCGACGTCGTGAGCGAGAGATCGCGCGACTCGAGGCGCTTGATGTAGCGCATCAACTCCGTCTCGGTGTGATAGCGATTGAAAATCGGGTGTGTGAGGATCGGTGACTTCCGCCTGAGTTCGGCGGGGATTGCGCTGCCATCTTCCTGCGGGGAAAAGGTAGGCGTATTTCCGCGATTGAAGATCAATCCGAAGACGTCCAGCGAAGTCGTGGTCTCATCGAGCGAGATCGTGACCGTGTGTCCATCGAGGGCGCGGAGATTCACTCCATAGCTCTCCGCGAGGCGCAGGATTTCGACGGACATGGTATCGCGGAGATTCACGCGCACCGTGTCGAAGAACGGCGCATCCTGGACGTCCCAGCCCAGCTTGCGCAGAAGATCGGCCAGCGCGGCGGCCTTCCGATGGACTCGACTCGCGATCGAGACAAGACCTTCCGCCCCGTGATACACGGCATACATCGAGGCGATCACTGCAAGCAGCACCTGCGCGGTGCAGATATTGCTCGTCGCCTTCTCCCGACGGATGTGCTGCTCGCGAGTCTGGAGCGTGAGTCGCAGCGCGGGAGCGCCCTCCGCATCGCGGGAGACGCCGATCAGGCGGCCGGGCATCCGGCGCTTGTGAGCATCCTTGGTCGCGAGATAGGCTGCGTGGGGACCACCATAGCCGAGCGGTACGCCGAATCGCTGCGTCGTCCCGATCACGATGTCAGCTCCGCACTCCCCGGGCGGCTCGATGATTGTGAGTGCAAGCAGGTCTGCTCCGACGACCGCGAGAGCGCCGATGGAATGGATCGCATCGACCAGCGGACGCAGCGGACGGATGCGACCGTCCGTGGCCGGATACTGCACAAATGCGCCGAAAATCTCCCCGCCGGCGGAGGCAACCTCGTCGATCTGGCCGACGACAATCCGGATGCCCAGTGGCTCCGCACGTGAGCGCAAGATGGCGATCGTTTGTGGATGCGTATCGTCCGCGACGAAGAAGATATCACCCTTCGCGGCCTGGCGGCACATCGCCATGGCCTCGGCTGCTGCCGTGGACTCGTCGAGCATCGACGCATTGGCGATCTCCATCCCCGTGAGATCGCAGACCATCGTCTGGAAATTTAGCAGTGCCTCGAGTCGGCCCTGCGCAATCTCGGCCTGGTATGGCGTGTAGGCTGTGTACCAGCCGGGATTTTCGAGAATGTTCCGCCGAATAACCGCCGGCGTGTGGGTTCCATAGTAGCCCATGCCGATGCAGGACTGGAAAACCTGGTTGCCCGCCGCGATCGCGGCAAGATCCGCCAGTGCCTGCTCTTCGCTGCGCGCCGCCGGCAGCTGGAGCGGCTTCTGCGAGCGAATGGCTGCCGGGACCGTCTCCTCGATGAGGTCATCGAGCGTGGCCGCACCCACCACGCTCAGCATTCCGGCGACATCCGCCGGCTGGGGTCCAATGTGCCGCCGGGCGAACCGGCCCAACTCCAACGCCGAACCCTCGCTCATTACGAGATCTGCGCGGCGTAGGCTTCCGGCGTCTTGAGCGCGTCGAGCTCGGAGGGGTCGCTAAGCTTGATTTTGAAGATCCAGCCGTCAGTGAACGGGGCGGTATTCAGGAGCGCGGGATTCGATTCCAGCTCCTCATTGATCTCCACGATCTCGCCCGAGACCGGCGTATAAATGTCGCTGGCAGCTTTGACGGACTCGACGACCGCCGCGGAATTCTTCGCTGCGAAAACTGCGCCCACCTTCGGCGGTTCGACGAAAACGATATCGGTGAGCTCGGCCTGCGCGTGGTCAGTAATGCCCACGGTGCCGACGCCATTTTCCATCCGGATCCACTCGTGGGACTCGGCGTATTTGAGGTCGTCTGGTACGTTCATAAAGAGACTCTGAGATCAATTCCGCGTGAGAAACGGCTTTTTGGCCACGCTAGCGGGATAGCGGCGGCCGCGCACTTCAATTTCAACGCTCTGGCCGATCTTTGCGATTTCAGCCGGCAGATACGCCATGGCAATTCCATACCCGAGGCTCGGGGAAAGCGCTCCGCTGCACGTCTCGGATATCTGCTTTCCGTCAATCAATACCGGATAATGAGCCCGCATCGGCGGCGATTTCTCGGTGACCGCCAGTGCCGCGAGACGCATGGGCACCCCGGCTTCCTTCTGGGCGACGAGCGCCGCCTTGCCGATGAAGTCCCCTTTCCCGAGATCCACGAAGAATCCCAGTCCGGCCTCGAGTGGCGTGCGCTCGGGAGAGAGATCGGAGCCATTGAGCGGATAGCACATCTCCAGGCGCAGCGTATCGCGCGCGCCGAGTCCGCACGGTGCGACGCCGGCAGCAAGCAAGGCATCCCACAGCGCCGGTGCGGCAGCATTGGGAATGACGATTTCGAAGCCATCCTCGCCCGTATATCCCGTGGTCACCACGTATCCGTCGGCTCCCTCGAAATTCATCGGGATCACCCGGTTGCGGCCTTCGGGCAATGCATTGCCAAAGATGGTCTGGTACACTCCGCGCGCCTTCGGCCCCTGCACCGCGATCGCGGAGAAGTCGTCGCTTCGGTCGGTGAAGCTCACTCCCTCGCGTGCATGCGCACGGAACCATGCGGCATCCTCGTCGATCTTCGACGCGTTCACGATGAGCAGATAGTCGCTCCCGCCCGTGCGGTACACGATGAGATCATCGATCACACCACCGCGCTCATTGAGGAGCAGCGTGTATTGCGCTTCGCCCGGCGCGAGCTTCGAGACGCGATTCGTAAGCAGTCCATCGAGCCATGCCTCCGCCCCCTCGCCTGAGACGAAGAATTCGCCCATATGCGAGATGTCGAATGCGCCCACGCTCTCGCGCACAGCCCGATGCTCATCGAGGATTCCCTTGTATTGTACCGGCATCTCCCAGCCGGCGAAATCCACCATGCGCCCGCCGAGTGCGGCGTGCCGATCGTATAGAGCTGTGCGTTTGGACATTGTCGAAAATCTAGTCGGTCTGCTGGTCGTCGAAGTTCAGATAGGTATATGAGGTGAGCACCTTCTCGTAGTCGTCGAGCAGGCGCATGCCTTCCTTCGGCTTGAGACGGTCGCCCTTGATGGCGGCATCGGTCTGGGCCTTCATGCGCCGCGCGAGCTCATTGGTATCCCACTGCGTGAGCGAAAGCACCTGGGCGATCGTACTGCCCGGGAGGACCTCCTCGACGTAATAGCCGCTGTCTTCGTCCTCATCGAGGAAGACATGCATCTCGTTCACGCGTCCGAAGAGATTGTGCAGGTCACCCATGATGTCCTGGTAGGCCCCGGCGAGGAAAAATCCGATGTAGTACGGATGGCCAGGCTCCCAGCGATGGAGCGGCAGCGTTTCCTTCACATCCTGGAGATCGACGAACTTGCTCACCTTGCCATCCGAGTCGCAGGTGATGTCCACGAGCGTGGCATTCCGGTCAGGCTCCTCGTCGAGTCGGTGAATGGGCATTACCGGGAAGAGCTGCCCCAGGGCCCAATGGTCGAGCAGCGACTGGAATACGGAGAAGTTGCAGAGGAATTGGTCACCCAGAGCGATCTCGAGTTCCTTCACCTCTTCAGGCACGTAGCGCATCCCTTGGAACATCTCGACTATCTTGCCCGCGATCTCCCAGTAGATCGTCTCGATCTTCGCCTTTGCGGGAAGATCGAGCATCCCGAGGTCGAACATCCCCTGCGCGCGCTCACGGATTTCCTGCGCGTCGTGCATGTTCTCCAGGCGATTCTTGCTGCCGAGGTTCTCGCGCACCTCGATCATTTCGTGCACCGGCTTGGGATCGTCGGATGTCGCCTGCACCGGTTTCGACTTCTTTGCCTTCTCGATCGAACCGAAGGCCTCGACGATCAGCACCGAGTGATGCGCCACGATTGCGCGGCCGCTTTCACTCACGATATTCGGATGCGCGACACTCTCCGCCCCGCACACCTCGCCAATGATGTGCACGATGTCTCGCGCGTACTCGTCGAGCGAGTAGTTCGTCGAGCTGTCGAATGTCGTGCGCGAGCCGTCGTAGTCCACGCCCAGGCCGCCGCCGACATCGATGAATCCCAGGGTATGGCCCATCTTGTTGAGCTTCGCGTAGAAACGCGCGGCCTCGCGCACGGCGCGCTTGATCGTGCCGATATCGGGCACCTGTGAGCCGACGTGGAAGTGCAGGAGCTTCAGCGAGTCTGCGAGTCCTGCCTTGTGCAGCATCTCGCTCGCCTCCACCAGATCGGCTGTCGAGAGTCCGAACTTCGCATTCTCGCCACCACTGGTCGCCCATTTGCCTGCCCCCTTCGAGAGCAGGCGTACACGGAGTCCGATGAATGGCTCGACGCCGATTTGCTTCGAGACACGCAGAATATGGGCGAGTTCCTCGAGCTTCTCGACCACGAGGATCACCGTCTTGCCGAGCTTGCGACCGAGCAGCGCCATTCGGATGAACTCCGTATCCTTGTAGCCGTTGCAGATGATCAGGCTCTCGGGATCGGTGTGCACCGCGAGTGCGGCCATCAGTTCGGGCTTGCTGCCCGCCTCGATGCCGAAGTGGTACGCCTTACCGGCATCCAGGATCTCCTCCACCACTTCGCGAAGCTGGTTCACCTTGATCGGAAACACTCCGCGATAAACACCCTTGTAATCGTGATCCGAAATCGCTTCGGCGAATGCCTGGTTGATCGTCTCCACACGATGCCGGAGCAGGTCCTGGAATCGGACCACCATCGGGAAAGCCAGGCCGCGCGACTTCGCCTCGTCCACCAGCTCCATGAGGTCGATCTGTTCCTTTTTGCGAATCGTCGGACGCACGGCGACATGCCCGTCGTCGTTGATCGTAAAATACCCGCCGCCCCATCGGTCGATGTTGTAGAGCGCAATTGCGTCAGCTTTGCCGAAATCAGCCATTTTGAGAGGCCGTCCAGTTAATCAAGACCGCGCCGGAAATCCACTGTCCATTGCGAAAATTTTCATCCGATTTGCCGGACGCCAGGTTACAGAGCCTGTTTGAAAAGTGCGGGATGCCGCGCGAAAGCAGGAAGGGAACGGCTTCGTCACCAATCGATCACATCGAATTGATCCTGACTCACTGCATTGGCTTCCTCCTGCGTGATCCATCGCTCGGCAAATTGGGGTCCCCAGGAATCGGAAATCGCGATCTCATCGGTCTTCGGGTTGTACCCGATAATCATGCACATATGCCCGTTCTCCCGGCTGGGCCGGATTCGGTAGGCATTTCTCCGCGAGGATTTGAGCATCTCCATATATGCGGCCCAATCGGTCACGCCCCGACGCTGCATGCTTCGTGTGGTGATACTTTGCTCCAGGTCCAGGACGTAATACATACCCCAGAGAATGGGCACACCGTCGTCGATGTACTTGGCGACGAACTGAGGACTGATGCGCCCACCGAGTGGCACCAGCCTCCGGCCATTTGCGGCGAGGATTTCCTTGGCCCCGCCTGCCATTTCATCCACGTAAGTACCGCCTCCAGCTCCCGTCTGTCCCGCCATCGCGAGCACATACATATCGGCGGGGATGCCCATATATCTCATCGCCCGTTCCCAGGTAGCGGGGACGCAGTATCCTTTTGGCCCCTGGTCTACCATCGGCATGTCGCGCAGGATGACGTCTCCGTTCGGCCGGTGCTCGACTCGGGCGCGCAGCTTCGCCCTCAGGTCCAGCCCGGTGATCCGCGCCTGTGCTCCGGCATCGAGCGTAGCGATGGGAACGATTCGGACTGCAACATATTCGCCCCTCGGTGCGGCGAGAAGAATCGAATGCCCTTTCCAATCCCATCGATCCACCTGCTCTCGGGTACGAGCTCCCTGCCCGAATTGATCGACCTTCGGCGCCCCGAGTACCTTGGAGAGCGCCTGCTCGATCGTGCGTGCATCGAGCAGGATCTGCTTTTTGTAGTCATCCGTCAGCCTGTGGGTGAACGGGTTGACCTGTCCGAGATCACCTTTGTTGGCGAAGACCATGGAGATCTGACTCGGTTTCCCATCCCTCCCGTACAAGGCCAGCGAGAACGGCCGGGCACCCAGCACCAAAGTCCCGGGATGCGTGTAGACGCGATAGCTCTCGTCCGAGTCGGTGCGAGACTCATTCGGCCACTTCAGCCGCGCGGCGACATCGGCAGTCGAGTCATCCCACAGCGAATCATCGATCCAGATCGGAAGGCCAAATGCTTCGTTCAGTGCGGAAAATAGTGGGGGCTGGACAGGCGCCTGCGTGACCAGCTGGCTGTGCGCTGAACCCGCGCAGCTCAAAAGGAGCAGTAGTCCGACCGCAAGATTGCCCGGGAAAATGCGATGTGCCATTTTGGCGATCGTAATAGTCCGTCATCACCATGCGCACCCTCTTTCTCGATTGTTTTTCCGGTATCAGCGGCGACATGGCGGTCGGCGCCCTTTGTGACCTCGGCGTGTCTGCAGACGTGATCGAGCGGGAGTTGGCAAAGCTCGGTCTCGGCGAGGAGTTTCACCTACACTTTTCCCGCCAGCTCCGCTGCGGCATCGAGGGAGTCAAATTCGATGTCCATCTCACTCACGGCGACCACGGCCACGCGCATGATCATGGAGTAGCTACCGAAGCCGGCCATGAGCATGAGCATGGGCATTGCCACGAGGATGGACACCATCATGAGCATCATCATGGAGAGCATCATCATCACGACCATGGGCACCATCACCATCCCGAGCCAGCCGCGCACGTCCATGGCCGGACATTCGCGGAAATCCGCACACTCATCGAGGCGAGTGATCTTTCGGCATTCGTAAAAACCCGCTCCGTAGCCGTCTTTCATCGTATCGCTGTCGCGGAAGGCAAGATTCACGGGATGCCGCCGGACGAGGTTCACTTTCATGAGGTCGGCGCCGTGGACTCGATCGTCGATATCGTGGCCTTCTGTGTGGCTCTGGAGGAGCTGGGCGCGCCCGCAGTCCACGCATCGAGGCTGCTTGAGGGCACCGGCTTCATTACCTGCGCGCATGGCCGCTTTCCCCTGCCCGCTCCCGCCACGCTCGAGATTCTCGCGGGCATACCGATCCGGCAGATCGATGAAGCGATGGAATTCATCACCCCCACCGGCGCCGGACTGCTTGCGGAATTTGCCTCGGCATTCGGCCCCATGCCCGAGCTCGCCGTCGAGCGCATCGGCTATGGCGCAGGATCGCGGGACACCTCGCACCGTCCGAATGTCCTCCGCGCCGTCCTCGGGAATACGGCAGACGATGCCGAGAGCGACCAGGTCACCGAGCTGGAGACCAATCTCGACGACCTCAGCCCGGAACTCGCCGGCGCTGCCGCCGCCCGGCTGCTCGCCGAGGGTGCGCTCGATGTCTTCATCACTCCGGTCCAGATGAAGAAAGGCCGTCCCGGCTTTCGCATCACCGTTCTCACGGAGCCAGCACGCGCCGAAGAATTCGCCCGCATGCTCATGCGCGAGACCAGCGCCTTCGGCGTAAGAATGCACGACTGCCGTCGACTCAAGCTGCGGAGGGAGTGCGTCGAGGTCCAGACCGCCTATGGCTCGATTACCGTGAAGCTCGGCTGGCTCGGTGACGAATGCCTCCAATCCGTCCCCGAGTTCGAATCCTGCCGCCAGGCAGCGGAGTCCTCTGGCGTCCCCGTGCGCGAAGTCTATCTTGGCGCCCAGGCCGCTGCATTACGCAAGAAAGGCTGATTCGACGTAGTTGGCTCCCCTTGGAGGGGACTCGCAGTTCGTTTTCTGCGGTAGGGAAGCCGCGCCGCGGGTTCCGTGGAATTTTTGTCCGGTGCAGAGGTCAGAGAGAATGAATTTTCGGATCGAACGGATGTCTTCAAACCCGCCGCCAGATAGTCACCCAGCGAACGAAAAGGCTGTCCGGGCATGCCGAAATTTGCGAGACTTCGCGGATGGAGCTCCCCCCCGAGAACCAGCCGTCTGTCACCCCGCGTCGTGATCTCTTGAAGCTTGCCCTGGCCACTGGTGCCGGCCTCGCCTTGGGAGCTGTGTCGAGTTCCGCCCGCGCGGCGGATGCCTCGACGCCCTCCTCGGGCGGAATCGACTCCCTCACCTCGCGCCTCCAAACCCACCGCTTCAAATTCAAGTTGAGCGCGTTGGAACCGGTGGTGGATAACGCAGGCGGCTCCGTCGCCGAGTGCGACAAGCGAAACTTCCCGATCGTAGCGAACGGCGGCGCCGGGATTTTCCTCCTCAAGCTGAAACCCGGCGGACTCCGCGAGCCGCATTGGCACCCGAATTGTTGGGAGATGGATTATGTCGTGAGCGGCACGGTGCGGATGACGATCATCCCTCCGGATGGCCCTGCGGAGAGCTTCACCCTGGAAGCGGGCGATGTCGCCTTCGTGCCACAGGGCTTCGCGCATTCCATTGCGAATATCGGTGATAACGAAGCCGTCATTCCGATCGTCTTCAATAACGAGCTGCCGAGCGATCTCGGGCTCTCGACGATGTACGGCGGCTTTCCGGACGGCCAATTCACACAGACATTCGGCGTGCCCGCCTCGGAGATGAAGGACATTCCGAAACCGAAACAAACCTTCGTCGTCGTCCCGAAGGTTTGACTCGAAATTCGTTTCCGATGGGATCTGCGCCATAGGAAAATCTACGAAACCAACGGCGCGGCTTCCCTACCGCAGGAAACGAGCCCGGCAACCGGGCATCACTCGGCGTGAGCTTTCTTTGGATGGTAGGGCGAGGCTCCGTCCGAGCCGTGGATGAAAAATGAGTCACGACGCCGAGTCTCCGATCAATGATCGTGCGGCTCGGCAGCGCCACACACCCGCTCGAGCTGGATCGTCACGTGCGTGATCGAGAAGTGCTCTTCCAGCTCTTCGCGAATTTCCGCCAGCAGAGCGTCATCGAGCGAGGGATCGTCCTGGACGACGTGCGCGGTGAGCGCCGTTTCCGTCGTGCTGAGAGCCCAGATATGGACGTGGTGCACATCTGCCACGCCTGAGAGGCCGCCGATCATTTCCCGCACCTTTTCCGGGTCGATCCCTTCCGGGGCGGCATCAAGGGCCAGCCCCAGGGATTCCGTGAAGAGTGACCACGTGCCGATGAGGATCGCCACGAGCACGGCGAGGCCGACAATGGGATCGATCCACGTCCAATGCGTAAACAGGATCACGATACCCGAGATCATGACCCCGAGCGACACGCCCGCATCGGCCGCCATGTGGAGAAAGGCCCCGCGAACGTTGAGATCGGACTTGCGCCCGGACATGAAGAGCAGCGCGGTCACGCCATTCACGAGGATGCCCACGCCGGATACCCAGGCCACCACCCCGGCAGCCACATGCACGGGAGTGCGCAGCCGCTCGATCGCCTCCAGACCGAGCGCCCCGACCGCCACCAGCAGCAGGGTCGCATTTGCGAGCGCGGCGAGAATGGTCGTGCGCTTGAGCCCGTAGGTGTAGCGGCCTTTCGCCGGGCGCTTCGCGAGCACGGCTGCTCCCCAGGCCAGCACGAGCCCCAGCACGTCGCCGAGATTATGCCCGGCGTCGGAGAGCAAAGCGAGCGAGCTGGAGGAGAACCCCATGATCGCCTCGAACGCCACGAATGCGAGATTCAGCGTGATCCCGATTAAAAACGCCCGACCGAAATCCGCGGGCACATGCGAGTGTGAATGCCCATGGGAATGGCCATGTCCGCTGTGATCGTGAGAGTCGTGGTCGTGGCTCATGGCTGCGCCTCCATGCGCGAGGCAAGGAGAGCGCGGATCGCCGGAAAACTCAACCGTTCCCTTGCGGTCTTCTGCGAGTTTTCGACCATCCCGTTCCAGGCCGCATCATCGGTCATCAAACTGGTAACGACGCCTCGCACATCCTCGGCTGTGCCGAAGGCAATGCGATCCACCGCTCCGTTGCCACCCACGCTGGGCATTCGGCACAGGAGGGCATCTCCGGCGACCTGCCCCGGCACCGCGCTCGCGTCGAGCTGGAAGACCACTCGGTGCGCCGCCATCAGCCGCAGATAGTCGCGGTACGCGAGCGGCCCGACGATGAAGTGAAGATACGGGTTATCCCCGCGAATGGTCTTCAGTAGCCGGAGATCGTGGCGCCCGTTGGGATTGATCACCGCAGCCGGGACCTCGAGCTCCCGGGCGATAGCCGCCGCCACGGCGACCGCCTGCCAATGATTCCGCGACGGCACATCGAACTCCCTCGTGCCGATGAAAATTCCCGTCCTCTGCTCGAGCGAAATGCCGAAATCCCACCCATCTTCTCCGACCGGATACGGCGTGGGCGCGAAGAAGCCGTCGCGGCATCCACTAGCGCGGTACAGCAGCTCCAGGTCCGGCGTGCTCGAGACGTAGCCATCCGACTCGGCGCAAATGCGTCGAAACAGGATGGACCGGTCATAGTCATCGAGGAAATCGGCGACCTGATGCGTACCCGATTCCTTGAACGAGATCCATGCCAGGATTCCCCTCGTCTTCAGGTGCTCGATCGTTTGAAGGACTGCCCGCAGGTTGCGCTTGCGCAGGAGCACGAGCGCGGCGCGCGTGCCGTCGGGAATCGATTTCTCATCCCGCAGGAAGTGCCCACCCATGCATGCGGCATAGGCGTGGTAGTTCACCGGCGGATGCCCCGCGTCCAAAGGGGAGCCAGCACCTGCCGCGAAGCTCTGCGCCGCGTCGCGGCCGCCCGGATTGATGACGACGAATCCGGTACTCACGCCGTGCGCGCCTTCTCGGCGTCCCAGTATGCGTTGAGTTCCTCCGCGGAGCATTCCTCGACGCGCTTTCCCGCTGTCGCCGCCGCCTGCTCGACGGCGCGGAATCGGGTAATGAATTTATCGGTCGCGGCGTTCAGGATCATTTCCGGATCCAGGTTGAGCTTGCGGGACAGATTCACCAGCGAGAAGAGAAGGTCTCCCATCTCCTCGGCCACGGCAGCTTCGCTTCCCGCGGCCAGTGCCGATTTGAGCTCGTCGAGTTCCTCCTCGACCTTGGCCACGACCTCCGCAGCCGCATTCCAGTCGAAGCCCACGCGCGACGCCTTCTTCTGCACCTTCTTCGCGCGCATGAGGGCCGGCAGCGCCTTTGGCACACCATCGAGCACCGACGAGCGCTCGGTCTTCTCGGCACGCTTGATTTGCTCCCATTGCTGCAGCACCTCGTCGGAATCCGCCGCGGACTTGTCGCCGAAGACATGGGGATGCCGCCGGATCAGCTTCTCGCAGATCTCGGTCGCCACCGCGTCGAACTCGAAGACCCCGCGCTCGCTCGCCATCTGGGCATGCATCACGACATGCAGGAGCAGGTCGCCGAGTTCCTCACGCAGATTCGAGTCATCCGCACGGTCGATCGCATCGATCAGCTCGTAGGTTTCTTCCAGCAGCCCGGCCCGCAGGCTCTCGTGCGTCTGCTCGCGATCCCACGGGCAGCCATCCGGCGCACGCAGCCGGGCGACGATTTCTCGCAGTCGGGCGACCGGCTCGATGGCCGGAGTCGGAGCGGGCAGACTCATATGTGCCAGAGCGGGCGGTGCTCGCCGCCGAATTCGGTGACTTCACTCGTGGTCCGATTCGCCACATAGATGATGATTGTCGTCACGGACACGATGGTCCCGGCGAAGACGGCGAAATTGAACCACGCCGGGAGATGGCCGGCCGCGAAGGCCCTGTAGAACGAGCCAAACGTGGTAATGGGTGGGTTTGCGTGCATGAAAATCTTGAGCACCCACGCCACCATAATGACCGCGAAGATGAAAACATAATTGCGCTTCAGACGGCGACTTACCGCCTCGAGCGCGGAGATCTTGAACGACGGCAGGATGAGATCCTCGCAGACCAGCCGCCTCCACTCGGCATCCAGCAGCCGGTCGCTCTGCGACACCATCGGCACCAGAAAGTGTGCCTCCAGCATGCGCACCCGTCCTCGGAAGGCATCGTAGAATCGATACCGCCGCCCCTCGATCCAGAGCATGATCCAGACAAGGGCCAGGTTGAAA
>Ga0068856_100000386_pt1 | contig 48442 bp, 32 predicted proteins | sample KBSCornC62_FD_66595 | JGI IMG/M metagenome (GOLD analysis project Ga0068856, IMG submission 66595) | Corn rhizosphere microbial communities from Kellogg Biological Station, Michigan, USA - KBS Corn C6-2 | ecosystem: Host-associated > Plants > Roots > Rhizosphere > Soil ...
CGGCTCGACGCCTTTGCCAAAACGCCCGCAGCGAAAGCGCTCACCGGCGTGCATCGCCGCTTTGTTGACGAGACGGTTGCTGACTTTCTTCAACAAGGCGCTGCGCTGCCCGCGGACAAGCGTGCGCGCCTCGAGGCTCTCCAAACAGAACTCGCCCAGGTCACGCAAAAGTTTTCCGAAAACGTGCTCGATGCGACCAACGCTTGGCAACTGGTGACCGAAGATGTGCGACGTTTGGACGGACTTCCGCAGCACGCCCAAAATGCCGCTCGCCGCAGTGCGGAAAGCAAAGGTTTCGGTACTCCGGAAAAACCGGCGTGGCGCTTCACGCTCCACATGCCTTCGCTCGAGCCGGTCCTTTCCTACGCGAATGATGAGTCGTTGCGTCGCGAAGTTTGGTCGGCTTCCGCCGCCGTCGGCGCAAAGCCGCCGCACGATAACACCGCGTTGATTCCACAGATTCTAAAACTCCGGGCCGAGAAAGCGAAGCTGCTGGGCAAACCCCATTTTGCCGACCTGACCCTCGAGCGGCGCATGGCAAAAAGCGGCGCGCGCGCCCTGGATTTCATCGTCGATCTGGAAAAACGCACCCGCGCTGTTTTCACCGAGGAGTGTGCTGCGCTCGAAGCGTTCAAGGCGTCGCAGACGGGTCAACCGATCGGTCGGCTCGCACCATGGGAAATCGGCTATTGGTCAGAAAAGCTCCGACTCGCGCGCTACGATTTCGATGAGGAAAAATTGCGGCCTTATTTCCCGATGGACCGAGTCATCAGTGGTCTCTTTGAGATCGCGGCGCGTGTATTCAAAATTCGGATCGAAACGTGCTCGCGGGAGGCCGCAGAATTGTGGGATCCGCAGGTGAAGTTCTATCGCATCTCCGATGCGGACAACCGTCATCTCGGTTCATTTTATGCCGACTGGTATCCGCGCGAATCGAAGCGCGGCGGTGCGTGGATGAATTACTTGCTGACGGGCGGCCCGCAGCCGGACGGCTCGCGCTCGCCTCATCTCGGGGTGATCTGCGGCAACATGACGCCACCTGACGGCGATCAACCGGCATTGCTCACGCACAACGAGGTCGAAACCATTTTCCACGAGTTCGGTCACCTGCTTCACCACCTGCTCGGTGAGGTCGAAATCAAGTCTCTCAATGGCGTGAACGTGGCCTGGGACTTCGTGGAGCTGCCCTCTCAGATCATGGAAAACTGGTGCTGGGAACGCGAAAGCCTCGATCTCTTTGCTCGTCATTTTCAGACAGGCGAACGCATCCCGGAAGATATTTTCCGAAAAATGATCGCGGCGAAAAATTTCCGTTCGGCTGCGGCGATGATGCGTCAACTCGCCTTTGCCCAAATGGATCTCGCGCTGCACGTGCGCGCGGAAGAATTTGCCAGCTTGCCGGACGTCGAACCGGCGGCTCGCGCGTTGGTGGAAACCTGTTTGGTTCCGACCGAGCCCCCCGCGCCGACGGTATTGAAGCGATTCAATCACATCTTTTCCGATCCGGTTGGGTATGCGGCCGGCTATTACTCGTACAAATGGGCGGAGGTCTTGGATGCGGATGCGTTCACTCAGTTCCAAGAAAAAGGCATTTTTAACGCCGAGGTCGGCGCAGCCTTCGTGAAGCACATTTTGAGTCGAGGAAACTCCGCCGATCCGGCGGAACTGTATCGCGCTTTCATGGGTCGTGATCCAGACCTTGGCGCGTTGCTGAGGCGAAGCGGCTTGGTTGCGGCCTGACCGCACGCCTGGCACCTCGCCGCTGCTGCGATGCCGAGTGTGATGCGTCGCTTCCTCATCATTTTCTCAATCGCGGCCGCGTTCCTGGCGGCGCTCGTTTTGTTTTCGCCGTACTGGTTGCCGCACGCGCTGCCGGCGATCGCACGGCCTTTGCGCGCCACCGTCGGCTCGTATTCAAGAATCGGTTACAGCCGTTTCGCTTTGGAAAATGTGACGGTTGAGCGACGCACCGTGACAGTGAAAGTGAGTCGGGTAGAAGCGGACACGCCCTGGCTCTGGGCTTTTCGGCGAGTCCTCCATCACGATCACTTGCTGGTAGCCGGCACATGGAGCGTGCAGGTCCATGCACCTGGAGGACCCAAAACACCCCAAGAAGAAGAGGGTTGGGTGGAATTGCAGATGCACCTTTCACGCATCGCTAGCGGGTTAGAAAAATGGTTGCGGCGCGCGTCGATCGGCCCCGGCAGTGTCGATTGGCCCCGGAATGAAATTTCAGTGGAAGGCGCGGTTTGGCAGGGCCGCGATCTGGCCGTCAAGCAACTGCAGTGGCGCGGCTATCGGAGCGACGTTGATTTGAACTTTGATTCTGCACCCGGTCGCTGGACGCTCAAGGCTCGCGGCGCGATCCCGGCAGCGCAGGTGAACGCTCAGGCGGACGGAGCGCATGTGCAGGGTGAGGCGGTTTTTAACGATCAGCACGCGCCCTTTTCCCTGGAGTTTCCAACCGTTGGATGGATGCCTCAAAAAGCCTCGGTCGAAGCAGCAAACTGGCGGATCCCGAGCAGCATTTTTCAATTGCGCGGTTATTCCGACCTGAGCGGCACGGTCCGCGCCTCCTGGGCCGATCAGCAGTTCGCCGTTGATGCCGACGCCCAGGGCAGCCCGACAACCGGAAGCCATTACCCGCCCATTAAAGTTTCAGTTCACGGGCACGGCGATCGGGCCAATTATGCCGTGGAAAAAGTCGACGTCGCGGTTCCGGGCGTCGAGGCGCATCTCGATCGCCCCGTGGAAGGATCGTTTGTAGAGAGTCAAAACCCGATGACTCGGCTGGCGTCGCATTTTTCAATTCGCGCGCGATTGGCCGAAATTCCTGGAATCGATGCCACTGGCGAACTGCAGGGCGTCGTCGATGTTCAGCCGCGGCAAAAGGGAATTCCTCTGCTTCAATTCACCGCGCAAGGAAACGATATTTCGCGAGGAAAATTTCGGGCGTCGAAGGCAACCATCGAAGGAGACCTCGCCTGGCCCCTGCTGACTATTCAGCAGCTTGAGTTGAAAGCCGGCGCCGATTCGTCCGTGCGTGCCAGTGGCGGAATCGATTTCGCCGCGCATACCGTTAAGGCGGTTAAAATCAACGGCTCGTTGGAGCCGTCGCTTTTTCAAGCCTGGCTTCCTGCTGGGGTTTCGCTGTCGCGCGCGCGAGTGCATGCGCAGGCGGATGGCCCTCTCGAGACCTTTGCCCAAGAAGGAAAAATCGAGCTTGATGCTTTGCAGGTCCGGCAATTCCAACCGGCGGTGGTTCATCTCAATTGGCAAGGCGAAGGAATGGCGGTCAATAATTATGACGTCAGTATCCAAGCTGGCCATACAGAGATTCACGCGTCGGGAAATGCCGATTTGGACGAAGTGAAGTTCGATCGTTTCGTCTGGCATCAGGGCGGTGTCGATCGGCTGACGTTGCAAACTCCCACTCGCATTGTTTGGCGGCCGAGCTTGAAAGTGGAAGGGTTGGATTTGCTCGGGCCCGCGGGCGAGCTGCATCTCTCCGCTGCCTGGGGCGAGAAAGGACAAATCGCGCTGTTTGCGCGCGGTATCGAGTCGACCTGGTGGAGCGATCTCTTGCCGATCGCTCCTTTTGATTGGTCGGTCGGCAATCTCTATCTCAAGGCCAATTGGGATAACGGTCCGGTTAGCGGAGACGCCACTGCGCGATTAACCGTCAAGCTCGCGGATCGCACGCCGATCAATCTAACGATTTCCGCCAACGCGAACGGCAAATCCGTCGTTCTGCAGCGACTACAAGCCGCGGAGGACCAAACCGAGTTGGCCAGCTTCTCCGGAGAATTCCCTCTCCAACTTTTTGCCGGCGCGCAGCCCCATATCCTCGTGGAGCATCGGATTTCGATGCGGGTGCAAGGGAACCTCAATCAGGGCGCACCGGAATGGACGGAGCTGACCAAACGGGTTGGCATAACCCTCTCGCAACCGGACGTGACAGTTTCGCTGAGCGGCACGGTCGACGAACCGCGCGGCTCCCTCGTGTTTTCTGCGGCGGAATTACAATTGGATTCTCGTTATGGCCAGCGTGCCTGGCCCAAGATCGATCGAGTGCATGCGGAAGTGACGGCGGATGGGTCTAAACTTGAATTGAAATCCGCTGGCGCCTCGATCTCTGGTCAGTCGATTGATCTTTCCGGTGTGCTGCCTTTGCGCGGAGAGACCTGGACGGAGCTGAAAAAGAGTCCTCTGGCGATATTGCGACGCGATGTCAGCGTGCGACTGCGCGTGCCAGATGCCGATTTATCGGCAATCGCGCCCTTGATTTCTCCGGAGCTTTTCCCGCAGGGCCACCTCGATGCAGATATTGCTTTGAGCGGCTCGGCGCCCTGGCAAGGCCATTTGCGATTTCGGAATTTGGCGACGAAGCCACTCGGCTCAATCGGCCGACTCCGGGATATCCACGGGGACTTGAGTTTCGAAAATCGAGAAGTGATTCTCAACGATGTCGAACTCGGCTTTGGCGAACGTCCGATCAAGCTCTCGGGGCGGATCGATGTGCAGGATGATCGCGCACCGCGTATTGAACTTTCCGCTACAGGAACCGATTTGCCCTTCGTCCGCCAAGCCGGGCTGCTCGTTCGTGGAAATGTGAATCTGACACTGACCAGTGCGTCGCGGAAAACACTTCGACCCATCATTCGTGGCGACGTCCAGTTGACCGATGGCCTCTTCGTCTCGGACGTGCGCTCGCTTATTCCGCGGGGTGGCGGCAGCGGCCCGCAACTCCGACCGCCTTATTTTGCGGTTGAAAGCGAATCGTTCAAAGACTGGCGAATCGACGTGAACGTGCATGGCGACAAGTTTCTTCGGGCCAAGACGACCGTGTTCAACGGCCTCGCCTCCATGAATTTTCACCTCCTTGGCACGCTCGGAGATCCACGTGCGCTCGGTGAATTGCGGATCTCTGAGGGCCAAGTTCTGTTTCCGTTTGCGACGTTTTCCCTCAGCGACGCAACGGTGCGATTAACCGATTCCAATCCCTACGATCCGGCGCTTGGCTTGTTCGGAAAGTCACGGCGCTACGGCTACGATCTTTCGATGGAGATCACTGGCAATGCCTCGGCCCCGGTGATCGCCTTTTCCTCGAACCCATCGCTGACCTCGGAGCAGGTGCTATTGATGGTCATGGCCGGCGAGGTTCCGAAAGATGAAATCACCTATTCGACCAGCCAAAAGATTTCGCGCTTGGGCACATTCTTTGGACAAAGTCTGCTCGGCAGCCTCAGCGGCGGTTCCGGCCAAGATCGTCTCACCATCACAACCGGAGAAGAAGTTTCCCTCACCGGCCGTGAAACTTACGACGTGGAATATGCGCTCAACGATCGCTGGTCCCTGATCGGCGAGTACGATGAATTCGACGATTACAACGCGGGCGTGAAATGGAAAATTTTGCGACGCCACAAAGCGGATGACACGAAAAAATAGATTCATCATTGCCGCGTTAATCGCATGCTCGGTGTTTTTCGGAGTCGCTCCTTCGCTGATTTCGAAAAACAACGAGCCCGCCAAGGCGAAAATCATCGTTCGAGGACTCGGCCTGATCGGCGATCGCTCGACGCGGCTTTCTCTCCAGAGCCTGTGGGGAGACCGCTTGGGGGCGACGCTTAACTCCGATCAGATCGAAGACGCCACGCTGTTCATAACCTCGAATCTGGCCCAGACCGGATTTCAACATCCTGTGGTCGAGCTAAACGCGGTCCTCGCGGATGGAACGAAGAAAAAATTCGTCATCGATCCGAATGCAGAGTTGCCCGTTCCGATGGGACTCCAGGTCAGGTCGGCGCGGTTTGAAGTCGATAAAGGGCGGCGTTCCTATCTCGAGGACGTATCCATCAATGGCCTACACGTGATTTCGGAAAAGCAGGCGCGCGACCTGTTTTTCAGCGACGTCGCGCTCTTCGAAGGCAAGGCGGCCCGAGCCTATTCGCAGGGACGACTGAATCGATCCGCCGACGCCTTGAGCAGCGACTTGCGCCAACGCGGTTACGCGGACGCGACGGTGAAAGTCGTCCACGTCGACATCAATGAACACACCGGCGCGGTGAAAGTACAGGTCGAGGTTAACGAAGGTGCGCTCTGGAAACTCAGGAGTTTGCGGACCGATGTGCGCGGAGTGGATCTCCCGGAACTGGAGCCTTTGCGCCAACGGCAGGGAATCCTCTGGTCGTCTTTCCGCACTCAGGACTTAACCGAAGAAATCCGCCGCGCGTATTTCAAGAAAGGATACGCAGATGTCCTCATCCGCATTGAATTGAAACCGGAACCCGCGGTGAACGGCATCCGTCTGCTCGACGTGGTCGCCCATATTCAGAGCGGGTCGGTGGTGAAAATCGGCGAGGTAAAATTCGTCGGCGAGAAGCGAGCGCGACCGTCGTTGTTAAAAAAACGAAGCGAATTGAAGTCGGGTGAGCCGCTCAATCCGATCGACACGGAACAGGCGCGGTACCGACTGTCGCGGCTGGGCGTGTTCGAGTCGGTCGATTTGAAATACGAGCCGACGACCGGGGCGGTGCGTGATCCGATTTTTGTGCTCGATGAATCCCGTCGGATCGAAACGAACTTATTAATGGGCTACGGCAGCTACGAAAAGCTGCGTGGGGGAGTGGAAATTCTCCAGAAGGATCTTTTTGGTTTGGCTCATCAGAGTCGGTTAGAACTGATTCAGTCTTTCAAGAGCAGCAAAGCGGATTACACTTACACCGTGCCGGAAATTTTCGGCGAGTCCGTCGATGGATCGCTGCGACTTTTCGGGCTGCGCCGCGAAGAAGTCGCGTTCTTGCGCGAGGAATATGGAGCGACGATCACGTTGAAGAAGAAGTTGTCCGGCCTGGGGGCCGAGGGGACCCTTGGCTACACTTATCAATCGCTGCTCAATCCCGAAAACGATCTCTACACGAGTTCGATCGACCAAAGGGAAGTCACGGTTGGCAGTATCGATGTCGGCCTGACCAAGGAGGCCCGAGACAATCCGCTGCGACCCGAGCGCGGGTACCATCTTTTTTTCCAAGCGGAATTGGCCGCGCACGAACTCGGTTCGGACGTGAACTACCAGCGCGTCGAACTCGGAGGAGACTATCATACGTCGTGGGGACGCGGGCGTTGGATCCATGCGGGGCTCAGCCACGGCTTCGTGACCACCCTCGGTTCAGGTGACCAGAACTTGCCGCCCGATCGCCGGTTTTTCCCGGGTGGCGACGATAGCATCCGCGGTTATGCGGAAGGGCAGGCGAGTCCGCGCGGTCCGGACGGTCGGTTTATCGGCGCGAAAAGCTATGTCTTGGCTGATCTCGAGGTGGAGCAGGCACTAACCAAAAACTGGACTCTGGTTGGGTTCACGGATGCCCTCGGCGTGACGGGAAAGCTCTCATCCTATCCGTTCGATTCGGAGATGGTGAGCGTGGGACTTGGAATCAGATATTACACGTTGATCGGGCCAGTCCGTTTTGAGTACGGCCAGAACGTGAAACGGCGGACGGGTGATCCGATTGGCGCCTTTCATTTATCGATTGGATTTCCATTTTGAGCAGGAAATCAGCCGTGTTTTTGTAAAACCGGTCTGCTGGAGTTTTGCGGCGAGCTGTGTTCATTAAGGGAAATGTACCTGCTTCATACCAGCTTAGGACTTTGGGTCCTCTTTATTATCGTCCCAATCGTTCTGGGGATGTACGCGCAAGCGCGCGTTTCGAGTGCTTACCAGAAAAATCTGGGGGTGCCTTCGCGCGGACGAATCACGGGTGAAGAAGCGGCTTCCGCAGTTATGCGTAGCGCGGGGATCACGGACGTCGAGATCGTCGAAGTCCCAGGTCAGTTAACCGATCACTATGATCCATCGGAAAAAAGGCTCGCGCTCTCGAGTGAAAATTTTCGAGGGACCAGTTTGGCCGCCGTCGGGGTGGCGGCGCACGAAGCCGGCCATGCGATCCAGCATAAAGTCGGCTACGCCATGATGACGGTTCGGCAGAATCTTGTTCCAGCCATGCGCTTTGCTGCGCCGATCGCTTACCTCTTTTGCGGCTTCGGTTTCATGTTTTTGGGCCGAGCTGGAGGTTTGCTAGGCGAAATCGGCTTGGCCGCGTTGGCCGTGTTGACTCTCTTTCAGCTTGTGACCCTGCCGGTGGAATTCGACGCCAGCCGGCGTGCGAAAGCTCAGTTGGTCAATCTCGGGATTCTCGAGCGTGATGAAATGAAAGGCGTGAACGAGACCCTGGATGCGGCGGCACTCACTTACCTTGCGGCCTTCATTGCTTCGCTCGGCAACCTGCTTTACCTGCTTTCGATCCTTTCCGGCGGCCGGCGAAATGATTAAAAGTTTTTTAACGCACTCGTTTCCAACTCATTAAGCGTTCGGTGGGTTGCCAAGTTTTGTAGATTCGCTTAAAAAAGCGGATCGTTGAGAGGTCGTTTTTCCAGCCGGCTCCTGCCTTTTATTCACGTTTTCTCCCAGAATCGATGGGGGAAGGCGTGTCTGCGTTATGCTCATTCCACCACGGTTAATCTGGTTGGATTGGCACGGCATTTCGAAGGATCGCGCCGGTACTTGAATCTGCCTAAAAGTCGGGCGGTCGATCCGTTTTCCGCGGGCGCTCGGTCTCAGATTCAGGTGATTTCCACCCACTCCGCGGAAACGTTCCGACGACGTCTCCCCGCGTTGCCGGAAGATCCTAGCGTTCTCTCTTATTTTCATCAACACGCCGTTGAGTATTCGGCAGGCCAATACGCGGCGGTGCTGAAAGGTGGATCGGCCTGGGGGTGTGCGCATGGCGGGGTGTTCACGTGTATGGGCGAGTTTGTTCCGATCTTTTCCCGCGATCCATGGGGACCTGCTTTGCATGAAGTTTGGCGACGTCCTTACTTGCCGGCGCCGCGTCGCCTGGCAGGAAGAGCTCTCTACCTCATCACGCCTGAAGCGGCGGGTAATTATCATCATTGGCTGATCGATCTTTTGCCCAGGGTTGGAATCGCTGAAGCGGCCGGTTTTGTTGCGAGCGAATTCGATTTCGTCATTTTGCATGGCGCGACTAGGCGGTATGAGCGGGAAACCCTCCAAGCGTTAGGAATCAAGCCGGCAAGAGTCGTGGTTCTCGGTTCAGGCGATCGCGTTCAACCGGACGAACTCGTCGTGCCTTCGCTCAAGGTCGATAACCAAGGCGTGCCGTTGAACCATCTCCATTGGCTCCGTAACCAGTTTCTGGGTACAACGCCCGTTGCACGGAAAGGCCGACGACTTTATTTGAGTCGAGGAGATGCGGCCTCGCGTCGACTGCTTAACGAAGCCGAAGTGTTCGGAATGCTGGAGCAAAAAGGGTTTGAAAAAATCAGCCTTTCCGCTCTCAGCGTGCGTGAGCAAGCTGCGCTCTTTGCTTCTGCAAGCATCGTGATCGGAGTCAGCGGTGCTGCATTTGCGAACGTTGCCTTTTGTGCGCCGGGAACTCGCGTTGTGGAATTCGCGTCGCCGCGTTGGCTGACAGTTTATCATTGGATGATTTCCGCCCGATTGAATCTCGAGCACACCGTCATTCTGGGCGAGGGGAGCATTCCCGACTCAACCCCGCAGATCAGCGGAAGACTTGCGAATATTGCGATTGACCGCCGAAAAGTTCAGCAACTGCTCGAGACCATTTGCTGAAATTTCGGAGGTTCTTCGCAGGAGAGAGAAAGATATAGAGTCTCCTATTTTGGTCGTTCGTTTCGGGCGCAATCTCGTTTCCAATACTAATGTTAGTATGTTTTATATGAAAGCGACGTCAATTCGTCAAAAATTGATGAAACGTCCTATAAATATGCTTAATAAGTTGGAAGACAGGCTTTTACACTAAACTTGTACTGTCAATCTTTGTCGATTTCCCTCAAACGACAGAGCGTTCTACTCAAACGACATAGTGCTCGACCCGTTGCTATGAAGAGGCGGTAAAATCACCAGCTAATGCTACGCGTATGCTCAGTGCGCGATCAGAGTAACCCTGCAAGTAGTGTTAGTCATTTCCCCATTGTTTTCGTGGGCGCCGGTTGGAGTTCATGAAAACACCCGAGAGTCAGCCTTATGCGGCGCTAGTTGACTGTCGGCCTATAAGAGCGCCGCACACCATCCGAATGCAAAGTCCTAAACCAAGAACGACGAGGATTCGCGGCGTAGTGCCAGTTGCACTACTTGCGTCTTCCTTGCTGGCGAATGTCTTGCCAGCGCAAACGGCGCCGGCACCGGCCGCCAACACCACGGCTGATCAGAGTTCCGATTCTGATATCGTCCGTCTGTCCGAATTCGATGTATCGACTGCCCGCGACTACGGCTATCGTGCGACGAACTCGATCGCTGGTACCCGTACCGACACTCCGATCCGCGATGTTCCCCTGAATATTCAGGTGTTCACGAAGGATCTTTCCGACGACCTCCATTTTGTTAACACCGTTCAGCTCGAAGCCTACAGCGCTTCCGTGGTGAACGGCGGATCTGACGCTCGCTCTGATAATATCATTCAGCAGCAGTATCAGTCCTTCGTTTTCCGCGGCTTCCTCCAAAACTGGTCGCTGCGTGATGGCATCCGTGAATACGATCCTGTGGATACACAGGACATCGCGCGTGTCGAATACGTCAAAGGTCCGGCCGCCGCTCTGTACGGTTTGGCTTATCCGGGTGGCGTGCAGAACAATATCACCAAGAGCGCCGATCTCTCGAAGAGCTTTACCGAGCTTCGTGTGAGTTCCGGTAGCTACGGCGAAACTCGCGGCACGATCGACACGAACGTCGCGTCGAGCATCAACGGTCACAAATTCGCACTCCGCTTTAACGGCGTTGACGAAGAGACTCGCGATAACCGCGCGCACTCGAAGGGTTACATCTCGATGGAAGCCGTTTCGGCGACCTTCATGCTGACGCCCACGACCAAAGTCGACGGTCTCTACGAACAAGGCGACAAGAAGAAGCCAAACGGTCTCGGCTACTTCACGACGGACGAAGGTCCGGAATATCGCAATGCTGACGGCAGCAATAAGAATCAGGCCGCGATTCCGCTGCAGATTCTCCATCCTGAGATTCCGTGGACCTGGAACTGGTCGAACGGCCAGGACTTCCGTACGCTGTCGACCGCGCTTTATCGCGCGAAGATCACGCAATCGATCGGGGATAACTTCACCGTTCAAGCCTACGCTCAGTATTCCAACCGCCTTCAAATCGATGGCCAGGGTTGGGATGCCAACGGTTCCGGTGGCGCTGACTCCTGGGAATCCCCGAACTCTGGTTGGATCCAGAGCCCTTCCGGTGATACCATCCAGGAAACCTACCACTACCGGGATTGGCAGAACAATATGCACGCTTACGGTGCGACCGGTGTCTATAAGCTGGAAACCGGCCCGGTGAAAAACACCTTCGCGTTCGGTTATAATATGTGGAGTGAGCGGGAATTGTCGGTCGACAAGGCCGATCCTAATCAAAATCCGCTTATCTTCCCTCTCGAGGCGAACATCCCGATCAATATCCCGTTTGGTCCTCCTCCGGGCTTGGTTCCGGTTATCAGCAACAACCAGTTTGGTCCGGGCAATCCGGGTGGTAACGCTTATAACCACGAGAATAACTCGAACAACTACTACTACATCAACTGGCAGACTTCGTCGCTCGACAACCGTTTGAAGACGAACATCGGTCTGAATCACACGTCGATCAAACTCGAGCACTGGGACGATGGCGTTTCCGCTTCTCCGAGCAACGTCTACAACGCGAGCAAATGGTCTCCGCTGTTTGGCGCGACGTTTGATGTGGTCAAAGATGTCTCGGTTTTCGCTGTCCACTCGACATCGCTCTTCCCCGATACGACGAAGGATTCCTACGGCCGCCAGTTCTCGCCGCAGGTTGGTTCCAGCATCGAAGCCGGCGTGAAGGTCGACTTGTGGGATCAGAAGGTCACGGGCACCGTCAGTGTCTATCGCATCCGCCAAAGCGGTGGTTCGCAAAACGATCCAACCCACTCGAACTTCCAAACGGATAAGTTCGATAACGATTCACCCGCGCAGCGCTTGATCGATTTCCCGACCGGCCAGCGTCCGGCTCTGGGCGACAACGTCGCTGGTGGCACCCAGGAATCGAAGGGTATCGAAGAAGACTTGATCTTCCAACCGACGCATCAATGGCAGATCTTGACCAGCTTCGCTCACAATAACGAAGAGGTCACTGCTTCGAAGACACCGAGCACGATCGGCCAGTCCGTTCCGTTCCACACCAACAACCTCTACGCGATCCTCACGAAGTACACCTTCTCTGATGGTCCTGCCAAGGGTCTTTATGTTGGTGGCGGCGCCCACGGCGGCTCGCAACAGCTCCAGGGTTATGTGACCGATCCGGCGACCGGCAAGCTAGTAGGTCGTTATTATGATACGCCGTGGCGCGTCCAAGCGTTCGCTGGCTATCACTACAAGATCTGGGGCTACAACACGCTGCTCCAGCTCAATCTCGACAACATCACGGGTGCGCCTGAATACGTCGGCTGGAAAGCCACGAGCAACCCGAACAAGTTGGCGACGGTTGGCTACAAAGTTCCGAATCCGACCACGTTCACCGTGACGCTCGGCGTCGACTTCTAATCGACCGTAACCACTACGGTTTTGTTTGAAAGGAGGGCGAGCAATCGCCCTCCTTTTTTTTGCGCCTATGTCCCTGCATTCACCTACTCCGTCTTCGCGCTGGAGCACGCTCGCGCGACCTGGAGCGATGGTGCTGGGCGCTCTTTTGTTGTGTTGGCGCGATCGCTCAGCGTCTTGGCCCTGGGGCGTCGTAATCGCGGCGATAACTCTGCTGATCCTCGCCGTCTTCTGGCCCGGTGGTTATGCTCCGGTCGACCGAGCATTGAAATTTCTCCAAGCGCTCACCGTTCAGGCTTTTTCCTGGGCCGTGCTCCTCGTGGTTTTCCTTTTCATCTTCATTCCTGGAAGGTGGATTCTCCGCTCGCGGTCGCGCGCCGTTTTTTGTCGCGAAAAAATGGATACGTACTGGATCGACAGACCGGCGTCCTCGGACACCCGAGATTTTCAGCGGCAATTTTAACCGATGCGCGTTCTCGGAATCAGCGCCTATTACCATGATTCGGCGGCAGCCTTGATCGAGGATGGCGTGATCGTGGCGGCCGCTCAGGAGGAGCGGTTCACACGCCGAAAGCACGATCCGAGCTTTCCGCAACAGGCGGTAAAGTTTTGTTTGTCGCAGGGAAGCGGCACCCCGGATGCCGTGGTGTTTTATGAAAAACCGCTGCTGAAGTTCGAACGGATCCTGTCGACTGTCCTCGCCGTCGCGCCCGCCGGATTCCGCGCCTTCGCCGCAGCCATGCCCAGTTGGTTGCAAAGCAAACTGTGGATCCCGTTTCAGATTGAGGAAGCGCTTCGCCAACTGGGTCATGACGTCGCCGGGAAAATCCATTTCTCCACACATCACCAAGCGCATGCCGCCAGCGCTTTTTTCCCTTCACCTTTTCAGTCGGCCGCGTTTCTCACTTTAGATGGCGTAGGGGAGTGGACGACGACCGCATTTGGGGTGGGCGACGGCAACGAACTCACGTTTTTGAAACAGCTTCGTTTTCCCGATTCACTCGGATTGCTGTATTCAGCTTTCACTTACTTTTGCGGTTTCCGGGTCAACTCGGGTGAGTACAAACTGATGGGCTTGGCGCCTTACGGAGAACCGCGCTACGTCGATTCGATTTACCGCGAGCTGATCGACTTGAAGCCCGACGGATCGTTCCGATTGAACCAACGTTATTTCGGTTATCTTCAAGGCGAACGCATGACCAATCGTCGATTCGCTGCGCTTTTCGGCGGGACGGCCCGCTCCGCCGAAGCGCCATTGACGCGGCGCGAATGCGATTTGGCTCGGTCGATCCAAGTCGTTACCGAAGAGATTGTCCTGCGGATCGCGCGCACGGTGCAGAGCACGACGGGCGCCGAAAATCTCTGTCTCGCGGGCGGAGTTGCACTCAATTGCGTCGCTAATGGACGGCTTCTGCGCGAGGGGCCTTTCAAGCGTATCTGGATTCAACCGGCCGCAGGCGACGCCGGGGGAGCGCTGGGCGCGGCGTTGGCCTATGTTTATCAACAGGCGAAACAGCCTCGTCACCGCGAAGCCCGCGAAAGATTCGATGAGATGAAAGGGGCGTTCTTGGGACCTGTTTCGACGGACGACGAAATTGCTGCCGTCTTGAACGAACATCGCTTGCTCGAATTTGCCGAACTGATCCCGGAGTCCGAGCGTGCGCAGCGCATTGCTCAACTGCTTGCCAACGAAAACGTCGTGGGCTTTTACCAAGGGAGAGCCGAGTTTGGCCCGCGCGCGCTCGGCGCGAGATCCATCCTCGCGGACGCGCGATCGACGCAGATGCAGCGGGTATTGAATCTGAAGATCAAATTTCGCGAATCATTTCGGCCTTTCGCACCCATTGTCCTGGCTGAAAAAACCGGGGAGTATTTCGAACTCAACATCGAGTCTCCCTACATGCTTTTAACCGCTCCCGTTCGAACTGATCGGCGGCTGCTTAAAACGAATCCACCGAGTGCGAATCGGTCGGACGATGCTTCGACCGACTTGCTCACGCGCGTCAACGAACAGCGTTCCGATCTCCCGGCGATCACTCACGTCGATTTTTCAGCGCGTATCCAAACGGTGGATCACAATGTAAATCCAGTTTTGCACGCCGTTTTGTCCGCGTTCGAACAGCAGACGGGCTGTGCCGTATTGATCAACACCTCCTTCAACGTGCGTGGCGAACCGCCCGTGGGTCATCCACGCGATGCGATCGCTGGCTTTCTTGAAACGGGAATGGATGCGCTTGCGATTGGCGGGTATCTTCTCGAAAAGAAAAAGCTGCCGCCGAGCCTTTTAGCAGAGGTGAAACCGCGGTCGTTTGCCCTCGACTAATTTTTCATGCGTTTTGTCCATCATGTGCTGCGTCTCTTCGCCGACCTTTTCGGATTCGCGAGGAAGAATAAAGTTTGGTGGATCGTTCCACTGGTGATCGCTTTGCTTGTCATTGCGGCGTTGATCGTCGGAGTTTCGACGATTTCCCCTTTCATCTACTCGCTCTTTTGAGGGCACGCCATGGCTTGGATCAAGAAACTGCTTTTTGGCATCGTTTTCAGCGCTTTCGTTTTGCTCATTCTTTTTGGTGGCGCGGAATTGATTCTACGTCTCGTCGGCTTTGGCCATTCACCCAAGTTTTGGCGTCGCGAAAAGGACGAGCAGGGACGCGTTTGGATTCGCGACAATCCCTGGGTCACTGCGCCCTTCTTTTCGCGGGAATTGATCCGGCGTCCAGTTGCGTTTCGCCTTCCGGAAAAGAAACGGGATCATGCCTATCGTATTTTCGTGCTGGGCAGTTCGGCCGCGATGGGCGATCCCGAATCTTCATTCTCGATGGCGCGCGTGCTGGACGTGATGTTGACTGCGGCGTATCCAAATATCCACTTCGAAGTGGTGAACGCCGGGATCACCGCGATCAATTCTCACGTGGTGCGGGGTATTGCGAGCGATTGCGCCGAACTGGAGCCGGATTTGTTTTTCGTTTACGAGGGCAACAATGAGGTGATCGGCCCTTATGGTCCGGGCACTGTATTCACTCCATTCTTACGCGGCCCGGGCGCCATCCGCTCGGCCGTCTTCTTGCGTGGATTGCGCATTGGACAAGTTTTGACCGAACTCACTGATCACGGGAAAACGGCCAAAACCGACGGCCTTCCGGAGGAGTGGGGCGGGATGAAAATGTTTTTGGACCACACGATCGGACCGGATGATCCGCGCCTGGTCACCACCGCCAGTCTGTTTAAAAATAATCTGCGCGCCATCGTTCGATCGGGCGTCGAAGCCGGCGCGACCGTCGTGCTTGGCACCGTGCTGACCAACGAGCGAGATTTCTCGCCTTTTCAGTCGCGCCATCGCCATGGATTGAGCACCGATGCCCTTCACGCGTGGGAAGGAGATGTGGCGAGCGGTAAGGCTTCTTTGAATACAGGAGACTGGTACGAAGCGGAGCGACAATTTCGAGCTGCGCTCGCGATTGATGATGGGTTTGCCGAAACGCATTTCGAGCTCGGACGTGCCCTGCTCGGTCAAGGAAATACCAAGGATGCCAAACCGGAATTCCAGCGAGCCCTTGACGATGATTGGCTGCGGTTCCGGACCGATTCTCGACTCAATGCCGCAATTCGCGAAGTGGCCGGCGACGATTCAAGTCATCGAGTCGTCCTCGACGACTTGGTCGCGAGCGCGGAAACGCAGACCCGCGATGGTCTCGTCGGTGACGATTTGCTCTACGAGCACGTGCATCTGAATTTCCATGGGACCTACTTGGTGGCGAAAGATCTGTTTCGCGTTGTCTCGGACGATTTGGTCCGCCGTCAACTGATCCAGGTTGCTTCGAATTCTCCGCTCGATGTGGACGCTCTCCGGAATCGCTTGGCGTTTACGGTCTATGATCAAGCGATGATCGGCAAGCAACTGCTCGGTCGGTTTCAAGGTGCGCCTTTCAACGCTCAATCGAACAATGCGGAACGGATCGCGTTATTTCGGCAGCGAGATGCGCGAGCGAATCAATTGCTGGAGCTGCCGCAAAGCGCTTCAATGATTTTGGAGGTCTACGATCAGGCTCTTGCGAGCAGCCCGGACGACTGGGTGCTGCAACGAAACGACGGAATGGCGCTGCTGGCGTTTCATCGTCCCGACAAGGCGAAAGCGAAACTCGATCAGGCGTTGTCCATCATTCCAGACGATCCCGATGCCTTGTATGCAAGCATCATCGCCGATCAACAAGCAGGTGATGGGAACGGTGCGCATGCGCGTTTGGAGACGCTCAAGCGAGTCGCGCCTAGATATCCCGGCATCGATAAACTGGGGCGTTGATTCGTCGACGTTGTCGCGCACGTAGCTGCGCGAGGTCTCACCCAGCTTGCGGATCCGCAGCGCGTCGTACCGCGCAGGTTGCGCTCGGATATACAGAGCGAGTTTTAATCCCGCACTATTGTGGATGCAGCGTCGCGGCGTCAGCGCGAACGACGATCGTCGGCGGCGATTTCCCCCTACGCGCGCGGCGGATGTCCGCCTCCGCGCGTTAAGACGCGCAGCAACCGGGAGGGTCAGCAACTCTGGGAGTTGCGAGTCTTAAGAACGGGCCATGCCGTCGAAGAGCCGATCGTCACGGGCATCGCCGGTCATCTCCGAACTCACTCTGTCAGCATCGCCGCCGTCAGCAACACATCGCCGCGTGGCGTGCCATTGGGATCGTTCAAAGCGCTCATCAAGGTGTTGAGCAAGACGGAGCCTTGGGTCGGATCGCCGAGTGCAATCTTCGCCAGCAATGCTTCGGTTTCTGGCGGCGTGGTCTCGCCGGGTTGAGGATCGAGCGTATGAGGGCGCAGCCAAAGGTGCGGCTCGTTTGCGTACTGGGTGAAGAAACGACCCGCGTTGTCGTCGAATAAATCGCTCTCTGCGCTTTTCAGACTTTGGTGTGCAATGTCCGAAGCTTTCGCATCGATCGCGCGAAATTCGGCGAAGCCGAAAGCGAGATCCGCGAGATCTTCCGCGGTCGCGCGCGTGGGATTGTCGACGGTGTGCAACCAATGTTGTTCGCTCTGAGCCTTGTTCACCAAAAATGTGGCGCACTTCTTCGCGGCGGTCGTGTACCGTGGCTCGTGCAATTGCGCGCCCGCTCGCGTCAGCGCGCCGAGGAGGAGGGCGTTTTCGCCGGTCCAAACCAGTTCGTCGCGCAGGGGGACAGGACGTTGTGCGCGAACGTTCCTCAGCTTGGCCCGATCGGGCGCTAACGTGTTTTCATTTTTAATCGCATCGGCGGAAAACGCTCCCACGAGCAAGTTACGTCCTTTCCATTTTCCACTGGGATCGTTCTCGGTGGAGACGTTTCCGTCGGCTTTGATATGATAAGTCGTTTCAAATAGTGGCGCTTCCTTCGCGCCAAGCGCTTCGTCGATCTGCGCCTTTGTCCAACCGAAGCTGGTTAACCGATCTTCTGGCGTTGCGTCCTCCGCATGAATGGCGGCGCCGTCCTGTCGTATCAGGTTGCTCAATACGTAATCGAGAGCCGAGCGCGCGCCCAAGGCGAACGCGGGGTTTTCCGAAACCTTAGCCGCGTCCAAATAGGCGAGGGCGAGCCGCGCTTGGTCGCTCAGAATTTTCTGAAACGACGGGAAATCTGCGGCCGCCGTCATGCCGCGATGGAAAAAACCGCCGTCGAGCGGATCGTGCAGCGCTCCGGAATTCAACGTTGCGAGAACCTCGAGCGCGCCAGCGCGCCCATCGCCAGGTGTGAGCAGCAACCAGCGCAGGAATTCCGGATCGAGATGTCCGGTCGAGTCGTCGAGCGGAGTTCCCGGCGTCTTGTGTTTCTCCAACCAAGCGGAGCGAACGGTTGCGAAGGTTTCCTTGATTTTCGCAGGATCAAAATCCGGACCTTTGTCGGTTAACTCGGCAGCCTTTGTATTGATGGCGGCTTCGTTCGCCCGACCGACCAGAGTGTCGTGCGAATTTTTCCAACTCGGCGTGATGCGCTCGATGACGTTGAGGATGCCTTCCTTGCCCCATTCCTCAGAAGGGGGCAGATAAGTCGCGCCTTCGAATGGTTTCAATTCTCCGGTCACCCAGACGTTGGCTGGCCAACCCGAAAGCTGTTTTTCGCTGCGCAGATAAGCTTGAAACAAAGCCGCGATATCCGGTTGCACGTCTCGGTCGATCAAGATGCAAACGTAGTCTTTGTTCAGCGCGCCGAAGACTTTCGCGTTGGTGAATGACTGCACCTGCATGGCGCGACTGAGTTCGCTCGTGAACGCACCGATGTGCAGATAGATCGGTTGGCGATTGGCGACTGCTTTGGCGAAGGAAGCTTCGCTCCAGGGCTGCCACTCGATTTTGTCGGTTGCGTGCGCCTGCAGAAATGAGGAGGTCAGCGCTATTTTCGGCCCATCGGCTCGAACCAGCGGCGCAAGCGCAACGCCGGCACCGAGCATCAGAAAACGGAAACGCGGGGAGGAGGTCATGAAAGCGCGAGAAATTAAAATTAAGAACCCGCCGGAAGGATCTCGTGGAGTTCGACGAAGAAAACGATGGGCGCGCCTTTGGGCACATCCTTGGGCCACGCGCCGTCGCCAAACGATAATGCAGGCGGCACGTAAATCAGCGCTTTACCGCGTGGAGAGATCAGTTGAACGCCTTCAGCCAATCCGGGAAGCAAGTCGCGCACGGCGATCCGCACACGCGGTCGGCTCAGGCTTTCGATGTGCTCGCCCGTGGGAAGACGTGCGGTGTAGCTGACCAAAATGTTGGAGTCTGGACCGGGAGCTTTGCCAAAGCCTTTGTCGGTGATCCGATAGTGGAGACCGCTCGCCGTTTTCAGCACACCTTCGCGTTCGCGCAAAACCTTGAAGTAGTCTTCAACGGGATTCGATTTTCTCGCGTCGATCTGAGATTGGACCTTCTGGCTAATTTCGTCGCGAAGCTTCTTCGTCTCGTCGTCGAAAACGTAGCCGCGGCCTTCGTAGTCGGCGCGGATACCGCGAATGAACGCGTTGAACTGATCCTCGTTCCAATGAAGGGAAGCGATGCGATTGTTCTGGGAAAGGTAGCTGCCGAGTGACGCATACGCCGTCAACGCGAACGGTAGTGGCGCTTCCTTCGGCGTGGGAGTCGGCGTAGGTAATGCGGCGGTGGATACGGAATCGATGCCGGTTGCCGAATCGGTTTTGGCCTGGGAACTCGTCCGCAAGCACCACGCGAGAAGTGCGGCATTGCCGGTGAGTGAAAGCACGAGCAGCCAGGTCAGTGGCGTGCGGGTGGAAGCTTTCACTTCGCGGGAGCGTTCAGAACGATTTTGGGGAGTCGGGTTTGCCATGGCTGTGTCGTCGTTTGGCCGTTAGGCCAGCGGACCGAAATGGATTGAGGAGGATTTCTCTCCGGGTAGCCAAAAAATAAAGAAGGTGAAGATTGGGAAAGATAGCCTGCTCCGGCCTGAACCTCGGAGGTTTCGGTTGAGCCGTCTCGGAATGTGACCGTGACGCGCGCTCCGATTGCATGCGGATTTCCGCGAGGTCCGCGCAACGCGATGGCAAAGGCCTGGTGCCCTGTGACTCCGCGATTACGCAGGGCAAGGGAAGGGAAATTATTCCGGGTTACGAAAAGATCCGGCCACCCATCGCCGTCGAGATCGAAGGTAACGAGCGCCTTCGCGTCGCCGGGCACGACCAATGCACTCTCGCGCGCGGAGACGGCTGTGAAATTTCCTTTGCCATCACCGCGCAGGAGCAGACCAAGGCCTCCGTCGAAACGGCCGATTTCCGGAATCGGGGCGAAGGAGTTTTGCACGGCGCAGATATCCAGATGCCCGTCGCCATCAAAGTCGCCGACGGCTAATCCGAAGATCGGTGAGAGTTGGGCGTAGGCCGGCAGCACTTCGAAGCGATAATGTCCGTCGGGTTGACTGAGAAAAACGCCGCTGCGAAATTCGGTCGCGGTCAATTTTAGGGCCGCATTGAGGCGCGCTTGGGCGAACACGTCCGAAACCGTCGCTTTGCCGTAAGCTTCAAAGGTGGGGAATTTGCGCCCGATGCCCGAGAAGTTTTGCATCATCTGTTCCAGCGATCGCATCGGATAGAGACGGTCGCCCTCGTACTGAGCGTCGAGCAGTTGCTTGCGGCCGGAGCCGTCGAGGTCGCCCGCGAAAAGCACCGCGGGGTGGGCCGAAGATGCGTGGAAGACTGTATTCAGCCCGAGATTACCGACCACGAAGTCCGGACGGCCGTCGCCGTTGAAATCCGCGCTTACAACCGAGTTCCACCAGCCGGTGCCGGCTGCGGTAAAGCCGAACTCGGAGGACTGATCGACGAAACGCTGACCCTTTTCATTGTGGAAAAATTTCACGCCGCCCCAGTTGAGTGTGACGATCAGATCGAGCCAGCCGTCCCCATCGACGTCGCTCCAGATCGCACCCGTGACCATGCCAACGCGGCGGAGGGCAGGTGCGACCGTTTCGGTCACGTCGACAAATTTGCCGTTTCGGTTTTCGAGTAACGCGCTGGTTGGGACGGAGGGAAATTCGCCGGGGATGACGCGACCTCCGATGAAGAGATCGAGCTGGCCGTCGCGATTGAAATCGGCCGAAGCCACCGCGCCCGCGCTGATCGGCAGTGCAGGAATGCTGTCAGCCGGTGCAGGATTGAAGTGACCGTGGCCATCGTTGAGGAGTAGGCGTGGTTGATAGCCCGGGTCATCCGCAGCTTTAGCGTCGCCGCCTTTCGTGACCAACAGATCGTCCGCGCCATCACCGTTGGCATCGAACGCGAGAATGCCGGCGTCGTTGATTTCGCTCGTGTCGGAAAAACTGCCTTCGCCACTGGCTAAGAAGGAGCCGCCACCAAAGCTGGAGAAAAAGCGACCGGCGTTTCCGCGCGTGCCACCGACGACCAGATCTTCTTCACCGTCGCCATCGAGATCGGTGACCGCGACCGCTGGTCCTTGACGATTCAACCGAATCGTCAGCAAAGGTTGTTTCTTCAACTCGTCGAAGGCCGATTCCTTCGCGACGAATTGGAGGCCTTTTTCGGCAGTCACGTCGACGAATTGACCGGCGGGAATATAATCGCGTTCCGCCGGCGGTTTCAGCGCGGGCGGAGCGATGTTGGGTTCTTCGATGGTGTAGCGGCGATCGACCGGGATGTTTTCCAATGTCTGCACGATCCCGCTCGGCCACTGGACGGTGACGCGTTGGATGGTATCCACATTTCCGAGACCAAAATGGATCATGGGTTCGCTCGAGGACAGGTACCCGCGCGCGAGCAGAAGGGAGCGAACCTGCGTGCCGGCGCTCGTCTCGATCTTCACCCCGGCTCCAATGCCGAAACGATTACTCGCATGCCCGCGCAGATCAAAGATGACCCGATGGCCTGTATTCGAATCGTTGCGACAAACGGTGAACGTTCCGTCGTAGTTCGCGTAGATGAGATCGAGGTCCCCGTCGCCGTCGAGGTCGCCAAAGGCCGCGCCGAACTTTGCACCGACTTGATCGAGTCCCCAGTCCGCGCTGACGTTTTCGAAAGTGAGGTCGCCGCGGTTACGGAAGGCGAGGTTCTTCTCCGCGAGCACGGGGCTGTTGTGCATCATGCGATTTCGCTCCGCGATGCTTTCAACCGCCATCATTTGCCGTCCCAGATCGGCATTATGAAATTCGCGCACGGTTCCGTTGGTGAAAAACGCGTCGATGAAGCCGTCGTTATCCAAATCTTCCAACCGCACCGTCCAAGTCCAGTCGGTTGCCGCCAGGCTGCTGAAGATCGCGGCTTCGAGCATATGGCTGGTGCCCGTGTTGAGAAAAAGCGAGTTGCGCATGTACTGCTGCGCCGCTCCTGGGTTCGTGTCGCTCTCGGGCAGCCCCGCGCGCATGCGCGCCATCGTCCGCTGATCTTTCAGCCGCGTCGTCGTCGCCATGTCGGCGACCAAGAGGTCGATGTGGCCATCGTTATTGAGATCGCCGATGTCCGCGCCCATCGAAGAATGGGGAGTGTGCGGCACGACCCAACTGAGGACGTTGGTGAAAGTGCCGTCTCCATTATTCCGATACAGGATGTCGGGTTCCTTGAAATCGTTCGCGACGTAGAGATCGGGCCAACCGTCTTCATTGTAGTCCCACCACGTGGCCGAGTGCCCCTGCGCGTCGACCGTTGAGATGTGTGCCTCATCGGTGACGTTAGTGAAGGTGCCGTCGCCGTTGTTATGAAAGAGATAGTTGCGTTGACCGGTCGGGCGAGCCTCTGCATCGAGGAGATTGGTTTGGATAAATACATCCAGTTTTCCATCGCGGTCATAGTCCATGAACGCCGCTTGGTCGGAGGCATCGGTCACGGCGAGGCCCCGTTGGGCGGCTTCTTCTTTGAAGGTACCGTCGCCTTGATTAATATAAAGTAAGTTCGGTGCACCGAAGCGGCTCACGTACAGATCGAGTCTCCCGTCGTTGTTGATATCGACAAAGGTCGCGCCCTGCTTCCACGCATCGGTCGGGCCGCCCACGCCGGCTTGAGCGGTGACGTCTTCGAATTTGAAATTCCCCAGGTTGCGGTAGAGATGATTTTCCCCGGTTTTGCACACGACGAAAATGTCCGGCTTCCCGTCGCCGTCGAAATCGCCGATTGCGACGCCGGTGCCGATGGGACCGATCGTGAACTCCGGAAACAGTTCAGCCCACATTTTCGGATCGTCGTAGTGATTGATCGCGACGATGCCGGTTTCGGAAGGCGGCAGGGTTTTGAATAGCGTTGCGCCGCGCGGGCCGGAAAGCGGTTGAAAAGCGGTGGACGTGACGCCGTTAGCATCGCCGGCTGCAATGGCCGCAGTGGGGGAACCGCCGAGGACTGCGGCGACGAGGATGCCGCACAAGGAAGGCGAGGAGATCCGCATCGAAGAAAATCGCATGGACGAAAGGAAAAGCGGGTGAGGCGCGCTTCGCTGGGACAACAGCAGGTTAACCCTAACGTTAGCGCAAAACAGGATTGGCTGGATTAGTCGTGCGAGAAAGCCTGAAAGTTTTCTTTCTCTCCTCATGCGGCGTCTCTCTTGGCTCTGGATCACCTTGGTTCTCGCGCTCGGCGCGGCCGTGTCCGCCTGCCGCCATGAGGACACGGCCGCTAACGTTGCCCTGAAGCCATCGCGGCCACCGGTATTTACTACGGAAACGTTCAAGCCGGAAAATATCGGTTCACCGCTGGATGGGCGACCGTGGATCGCCCACGTCAACGTGGTCGACCTCGATCACGATGGCTTGATGGATATTTTGGCCTGCGATGGACAGAGAAACGAAATCCTTTGGGAGAGACAGGTATCGCCGGGAAAGTTTGAGGAGCACGTGCTTGCTCGCGATATTCCTGGACCGGTGCATGTCGAGGCGATCGATATCGATGGAGACGGCGACCTCGACCTCCTTGTTGCGAGCATGGGCGTTATTTTTCCCAACAACGAAAAAATCGGATCGGTTATCATTCTCGAAAACGACGGGCATCAAGTTTTCACCAAGCACGTGATTGCCGATCACATCGCGCGCGTGACGGATATACGGGCGGCGGATTTCAACGGCGACGGCAAGCTCGACTTGGCGGTCGCGCAGTTTGGTTACGATCAAGGCGAAATCCGGTGGATGGAAAACTTGGGCAACTGGCAATTTCGCAGCCATATTCTCCTCAGCTTGTCGGGGGCAATCAACGTGTGCATTGCCGACATGAACGGTGATCACACGCCCGATATCGTCGCCGTTGTGGCTCAGCAGTGGGAAGAAGTGGTGCTGTTCGAAAATGACGGCGCGGGAAACTTTACCAATAAAGTAATCTTCGGCTCGACCAACGAAGACTTTGGCAGCAGCGGAATCAGTTTGTGCGATCTCAATCGTGACGGACGCCCGGACATCCTTTATTCCAATGGAGACGGTTTCGATTACGCGGAGCCAGGATCGCGCCCCTGGCACGGCGTGCAGTGGTTGGAAAATTTAGGTGGCGGCAATTTTCGTTTTCACCGCATTGGTGATTTGCCGGGCGCTTACAGTCCGATCGGGGTAGATCTCGATGGCGACGGAGCGATGGATGTCGTGGCCGTGAGCGGCTTTGCGGACTGGCGCGATCCAGAGGCCGTGTCGCTGATGGTGTTTCATAACGATGGACAGATGAATTTCACGCCGATGCCGCTGGCACATCGGCCCACCCACTTGCTCACGGTGACGGCGGGAGATTTGGATGGAACGGGTAAACCGGTTTTGATCACCGGCGGATTTCATGCGTATCCGCCCTATGACAACATGAGTCGCATCAGCGTTTGGCGGAAAAAGTAATTGGCCTATGAATCGCGCTGTCGTTTGGACTTTGAGCGGAGTTGTGGCGCTGACCGTCGTGGGCAGCGCCGGTTTTTGGTGGCAGCACCGACAGGCGGAACGCGCTGCATGGCTGGCGACCCGGCCCCCTGAACCAACGTGGTCGCCGAGCGTCTCTGCTCAGTTACGGGAGCGTATTCACGAAGCGGATGCGCGCGTGCTGGAGCATGTCGGTGACGTGAAGGCGCTGAGCGAGTTGGCTCGATTGTATTTGGCGAACGCTTACCAACGGGAGGCCGAGACGGCGTTGCGCGGCTTGACGCGTTACGAGCCGCGAAATGCACATTGGGATCATTATTTGGCGACGTTGTTGGCTGGATACGGTCGGCTCGACGAAGCGATTGTGCTTTGGCAACGCGTGGTTCGGCTCGATCCAAAATATCGAACGGCGCAGCTCAAGCTGGCCGAAGCCTGGTTGAAAACGAATCGTTTGGATGAAGCGCGGAAATTATTTGGTGAGATCTTAGCTAAAGATCCGGGCGAGTCATACGCGGCGTTGGGCTTGGCTCAGGTTGAAATTCAAGAAGGCCGGTGGGCGGCGGCGCGCGAGCATCTCGAAGCGGCAGTGGCGGCCGATCCGCTGTTTTCGGCGGGGTGGGCGTTGCTGGCGACCGTGGCGGACCGATTGGGGGATAGTGCCACGAGCGAGCAGGCTCGGGATAAAGCGAACGTGTTGGGCCGCTTCAAAGACGTGAGTGATCCGTGGATGGACGAGTTGATCCCCGACATTTACGATCCCTATCGCCTTCAGGTCATTGCTTCATCGATCAGCGCTACGGGCGGTGCCGAGAGAGCGATTCCGATCTTGGAGCGAGCCATTCAGATCGCGCCGAACGATTCCCGGCCACATCGGCAGTTGGGCAAACTGGACGTCATGCTTCATCAGAACGATGCGGCGCGAGGGGAGTTCGAGAAGGCAATCGCGCTGCGGCCGAATGACCCACTGGCTTATATCGACCTCGTCGGTTTGTATCGAACAAGTGGAGACGTGAAGGCCGCGCTCAGCTTGTTGGATACAGCCGTGAAAGAGTGTCCGAACGCAGAAGGCGTGCAGTTGGAGATGGGTCTGGCGTTGATGGCCGCGGGGCGCGTCGGAGAGTCGGTGCCATTTCTAGAGCGCGCGGTGGAGTTGCAGCCGGACAACCCCACGAATTACGAAGAGTTGGCGAAGGCGCAGTTCCGACTCGATCAAAAAGCGGCGGGTGCAGAGACATTGAAAACAGGGCTCTCTCGGGCTCCCGAGAATGCGGGTTTGCTCGCAACGCGCGCCCGCTACGAGGTTGACCTCGGGGAGGATTCGGCGGCGGAAAACGATTTTAACCGGGCCAAAAAAGCCGATCCGAACGAGCCGATGTTGCGGCAGGTGGATGAGGCGTTTGAGAAAAAGTTCGGGCGGCGGCCGTAGGGCCGTAGTAAGTGCGATTGACCGCATAAATCGAGCGACTCCGCGTTGGTCGAAATGTGGAACCGGGAGAGCGCGCGCGCCGGTTTGGCGGCTCGATCGTAGCTGCGCGTGTTAGCGCACGGATGAGAGCGAGATGCGATGGTTCGCTCATCTTATGCGTTGCACGGCGAATGGCGCGCAGGGTCCGCGCGTTAAGACGCGCAGCTACGACGGGTGCGCTGTTCGAAGGGAGCCGCGTTCGTGAGAACGCGGGCGTGAGGCGTAATACGCGCAGGGCCCGCGTTCTCACGAACGCGGCTACTTAACGTCCGGTCATTGCGACGCCAGCTTGGGGATCGTCGGGTTGTAGGAAAGGGCGCGAACCACGGGGTGACGATCGGAGGTATCGACGCCACCAATACGAAGATGAAGAAGGTGTGTGGTCCGCTCGTTTTATAGCGCTGCACGGCGAAGAGGGAGCAGGGTCCGCGCGTTAAGACGCGCAGCTACGACGGGTGCGCTGTTCGAAGGGAGCCGCGTTCGTGAGAACGCGGGCGTTCCGCGTAATATGCACTGGGCCCCAGCGTTCTCACGAACGGGATGAAAGACGTATTTCGCGCGGGGCCCGCGTTCTTACAACGCGGTTTGTCCTCAATGTCCCGTCACCGCGACGCCGGCTTCCGGCTCATCGGGTTGGGGGAAAGGCGCGAACCAGGAGGTGACGATCGGAGGTATCGACGCGACCAATACGAAAATGAAGAAGGTGTGGTAGTTGTGACCGCACTGTTCATAGACCCAGCCGCTGATCGAGCCAGTGGACCATTTCGTCAACGCCATCACGCCGGTCGCAAACGCGTAGTGCGACATCTTATACGGGCCAGGGGCTAACTGCTGCATCATGTAGAGCATGTGTCCGATCGAACCGAGACCGAAGCCGAACTTTTCCACGGTCACGACCGTGCCGACGAGCCATGGATCATTAGGCATCCAGGTGCTGAGCAAGAAATAGGTAAGGTGGGGGATGTTGAGCGCCAAAGCCAAAATCACGAAAGAGCGGCGCAACGTCATTTTCGACGCGAGCAAACCGCCAAGCAGTGCACCGACGATAAAACCGCCAGTGCCGAGCGTGCCATTGATGATGCCGAGCGCTTGATTGCTTAGGCCCAACCCTCCGTGTGCGCGATCGTCGAGCAAGAAGAGCGGCCCGAATTTTTCGATGAAGCCTTCGCCAAAGCGGTACATGAAGACGACAAACAGCATCATCCAAATTTGTTTTTTCTGGAAAAATGTCGTCCAGGTTTCACTGAGCGAACGGAAAGCATCGCCGAAGGTGCCGCCGTGCAACTTAGAGGGTTCACCGGGCGGTAAGACCCGCAAGTGCCAAAAGCCACAGAGGGCGAGCGTCGCGGCAATCAGGCCAATCACGACGAGCCAGCTTTGCGCCCAATCGAAGCCGAAATTGTCGTGCATCCGTCCCGTGACCACGACCAGCACTCCCGAAGCGAAAATAGCGCCTGCATTCCAGCACATGCCTTGAATGCCGGCGTATTGAGCCTGAACTTTCGAGGTCAACGAGGTCATGTAAACCGCGTCGGCTGCGATATCCTGGGTCCCAGACGCGAAGCCGATGATCCAAAAAAGGCCGATGGTGAGCGCGAAATAATTCGGCAGATGCAGGGCGAGGCCCGCCGCCATCGTCGCCACAGCCATGAGAAATTCCATCGAGATCACCCACCAGCGCTTGGTCTTGAACGGCTCCATAAAGGGCGACCAAAGCGGTTTCAAAACCCATGGCAGGTACATCAAACCGGTGTAGAGCGCGATTTTCTCAACCGGCACGCCCAAGTTTTTGTACATGATCGCCGCGACTTGCGACACGGTGGCGTTCGGGATGCCCATCGCCAAATAAAGCGTGGGCACCCAGAGCATCGGATGACGCACGATTGTATTGAATTTCTGGGTACCGGGGGCGACCGGCGCGGCTGGAGAAGTGGACATGCGGTTTTCGGGTGTGGTGACTCAGGGGAAATTCTGCGCGCGCGACGAGGGAAAACGAAACCGTTTCCCACTCAGGTCCGACGATGCCGCGTCGGGATCGTTGAACCGTCGCGCCAGTAGCCGGGGACATAGGTCGCGGACGGATTAATCGGCGCGCCGCGGTGATATGTCTTCACCAACACGCTGAGCTGTTCCATCGCCCGCATGCCCACGAGGCGGTGGTTTTGCACCACGCCGCCCATGTGCAAGCTGTCAGTCGGCACATCGAGCGAGGCGAAGGCGATATCTTCGGGCACGCGAATTGTCGTCGAGCTGAGTCGAGCGCCTTCCCGGCTGTTGGGAGCGAAAGTGATCAACTCGTGCCAGTTCGACATCAAGGCATCCACCTTCTGCTCACGAATCCACGTCACGACTTGTTCCATGACCTGCGCAATCGGAGCGCGATCGAAAAGCAAGGTCGGCACGCGTTCACTCTCCGGCAGGGTGGCTTGTTCAACCAAAACACCGGAAGAAAAATTATCCTGCAAACGCAGTTCATCGTCGCGCGCCGTGGCCAGACCAACTCGACGGTAGCCAAGTTCGCGCAGCTTCCGCAGACACATCCGCGCGGCGCGCCATTGGTCGTTCGAGACGATGTCGTGCTGAGGAAGCAGATGATGGGACTCGATTTTGACGGCGCTATATTGATCCCAATCGAGTTCGATCGCCTGCGTCGCTTGGGTGAAGGTCGATAGCAACACGCCGCTGATCCCACGCGAGGCGATGATCGTGTTCAAGCGGCTCGCGGTCATTTCCCGCGTGCCAAGAGGGAAGACTTCTACCGAGAGGTGTTGAGCTTCCGCAACGGCGCGCACCCCTTCGTAGACTTGCGGATGATACGATGCGCCGAAGAAATAGGGCGAGGCATTCGCGTCCACAACGAAGGCGATCGAGGGGGTCTGCTTGGCGGCGAGTTTGCGTAGACGGTGAAAGTTGAACGCGTCGAGCAGGGGATCGCGCACGTAGCCGATGCGCCGCGCTTCTTTCACGATGCGTTCGCGGGTGGTCAGCGGAATACTCGGATGCGCGCGAAGCGCCATCGACACCGTGGTCGGGTGCACGCCAGCGGCTGCCGCGACGTCGTCCATCGTGGCGTAAGCCTTAGCCTTGGGGACGTCGGCCTTCGCCTTCGCCTTGGCTTCAGCGTTTCGGCGGCGCGGTTTCTCCGTCTTGCCAGTAGCTTCGGACATAGGTGCGGGAGGCGAATTCAGGCACGTCGCGGTCGCCGGATTTCAGCATGGTCGTGACGAGCGAAATCGCTTTCGCGCCCACCATGTGAAGATTCGGGTAAACACCGGCGAGGCGCTTATTTTTATCGAGCAAACAAAGGCAGGCGCAGGCGACGTCTTCCGGGACGCGGAAACCCGCAGAAGCGAGCAGTTCATCCGTGATCGACCAATTGCAGAGCACCGCTTCGATTTTGTGCTCGCGGACCCAGGCGCCCATCAGGCTGGAGGCCGCGGCGCGCGTCGCTTGGTGCGGAAACAATAATTGCGGCACTCGATCTCCCGCCGGCACGCTCGATTGTTCGATCAAGTACCCCGCGCTGTAGCGATATTCCGTGCCTTCTTCGTCGCCTTGTCCCACGGCGAGGCCGATGCGGCGATAGCCCAAGGTGAGCATCCGCTGGAACGCGAGGCGCACATCTTGGCGTTGATCGTTCGCCACCATCGGAGCGAGTGGCTCCTGGTGCAGCGAATTGATCTTCACCACATTGTAGTCGTTCCACTGAAGCGAGATGGTTTCGCCACCTGGTTCGAAGGCGGCGATCACCACACCATTGAGCCGCTCCTTTTTCAGATATTCTTCGAGGGACTGGGAATCGTGGCGGCCTTTGCCGACAAAGATCAGCTCCACCTCATAGCCGAGCACCCGCGCCTGTTGACGGGCCCCTTCGAGGAACGCGTCGTGGTGGCGATACAGAACCGGACCAGTCTCCAGAGGCTGGTTAACCAAGTACGCAATCCGCGGCGGCTCGGCACGGACGCGGCCGTTGAGGTGAAAGTGGGTGAGCGCGGAGAAAACCGGGTTAGGAACGTAGTCCAACCGATCGGCCACCGCGCGGATTTTGTTTCGCGTGACCGCCGGAATGCTCGGGTGATTGCGTAGCGCCAGCGAAACCGTCGTGAAATGGACCCCGGCAATCTTCGCGATGTCCTTGATCGTGACCCGACCCTTGCGGTCTTCCTTGGCTGGACGGTCAAGCGCAGTCCCGGAAGAAGCGGGAGCTGGTCGAGACGTGGGGTCGTCGTGAATCATTGAGGCGTAGCCGAAGAGCGCGGATTTGACTGGGGAGCGGGGAAATCACCGGGCCGGATGACACGGCGCCAACGGATCCGAACAGGAAACCACTCTTTCTTGTGCAACCGTTGCGTAGCAAAACTGCCAGGACTCTGACGTTAGCGTAAAGCGGATTTATCGTTCTCTAATGAACAACGCTTTTAAAAGCAGTGCGGCCTCGACGTTTCCATCGAGGCCGCATCCAAATGCATTCCCAGAGCTACTGTTTCCCCAGACGTTCTGAGCTGATCTCGAGTTATGCAGGAAGCTTTGAGGAACGAAAATGCGCAGGGGCGATATGCAGTGCAGGCGTGGTGACTTGCCGTCTGCGCTCGCGAAAAATTACTGGGACCGGCCCGTGAAGCGTTCCACTTGACCTCGGAGGCTGCGGCTGAGGGGCAATTTGGTGCCGTCGCGCAAGATTACGACGTAGTCGCCGTGAAACGTCGGATGCAGCTCTCGAACTTGATCCACCCGCACGATGGCTGAGCGATTTACGCGCGTGAATTGAGGATCGCCCAACTGTTCTTCGATCGACGAGAGCGTGTCGCGGATCATCAAGCGCCGATCTTCCAAGTGGAGGATAACGTAGTTGTCTGCGGCTTCGACCCAACGGATCTCCGAAGCGCCGACGAAAACGACGCGGCCATCCACTTTCACCGCGAGGCGTTCTCCTCCTTTTTTTCCTGGGGCCGCGGGCTGCGGAGGGCGCGTCTGACTGCCGGCACCGCCGCTGGCTTGGTTCGCCGTCCCATCCGCTGGGAGTGCTCTTTTTTTAATGAATTCATCCGCGCGTTTGACGGCGGTCCGGAAGCGTTCGCGGTCGAACGGTTTCAAGAGGTAGTCCACGGCTTGCACCGCAAAGGCCTCGACGGCGAAGCGGTCGTGCGCAGTGACAAATAACACGGCGGGACGCAGGTGCGAGGGAAGCGCCTGAACGACCTGCAAGCCGTTGCAGCCCGGCATCTCCACATCGATAAAGATAAGATCCGGGCCGTGCTGGACAATGCCAGCGATGGCTTCCGGCCCATTGGTGTATTCGGCCACGAGATCGAGGGTGGACTCGGCTTTCACGAGGGCGCGCAGGCGATCCCGCGCGAGAGGTTCGTCGTCGATGATGAGGACGCGCAAGGCACTCATAGAATTTCGCGGTAAGGGATTTCGACGCGGACGTTCAGACCGCCTTCCGGGCGATTGGCCATCGTGAATCGTTGGGCCTCGCCATACAGTTCATGCAAACGGGCTCGCGTATTGGCCGCGCCAATACCGGGGCGTCCGGTCGTCGTGACCGCGTTGGAGTCGAGGCCATTGCCGCTATCGAGAACTTGAATCACGAGCCGATCTTGCACGCGCTCCGCCCGAATCTCAATCCGTCCGGGGCGAGGGTGGGGTTCGATTCCGTGCTTGATCGCGTTTTCCACGATGGGTTGAAGCAGTAAATTGGGGATCTCTGCATTTTCCAACTCGGATGAAATCTTATAGCTGACCGTGAGCCGATCGCGGAAACGAATGCTCTCGATCCCGAGATAGGATTTGATGAACGAAATTTCGTCGCGCAGCGCCACCGTGGGACGTCCGGTCTGCGTCATGGTTAACCGCAGCAGATCGCTCAGTCGCACCAGCATCGTGTCGGCTGCATCGACGTCGGAATGCATGAGCGAAGCGATGCCATTGAGCGTGTTGAAAAGAAAATGAGGCTTCAGTTGGCGAAGCAGCGATTGCAGCCGTGCCTCGGTGAGATGCTTTTCCAACTCGAGCGTTTGGACCGTTCGTTCATGGTACTTGCGGTAGTAATCCAGGGCATGGCTCACCGAAATGATGACGCCGTAAACGAGGAGGTTAAACGGAAAGGTTTTCACCAAAAGTGGCCGGAAGACTTCGCCAAACGTTGCCGGCTCGCTGATTAACCAGCCATGGGCCTGGCCCACGAGGGCGCGCAGTATTACATAGAGTAGCGAGCAAAGCAGCGCGGCACCGAGATGAAGAAGCGCCGTGCGTGTGCGGGGACCTCGCTCGGGTGGAAACCGCCGTGCAAAGGCAAGAATGGGAATGGAAACCAGAGCCCAGACATACCAATCGGCGAGAGAGTAGCTGATCGCCTGCGCCCAGGTGACCGTTCGCCCGAGCAAAGCGCTCGAGAGATAAAACTGGCTCGCAAAGGCGAGGCCCACGAGCGACCAAAACGCGAACACCCCCGCAAAGCGTAGAAAACGGCGGGAGAGGGAGACGGATGACATCGCGGCGCAGCGTTTGCTTAAACGAAGGGGGTGACTTGGTCTTGAAACCAGGTTATCCCATGCTTTCAAGGGATTCTTCACCATGATCGAGACTTCGCCGCCACCCACGCAGCCGACTTTGGCGGATAATCGTGGGCTGCCGCCGAGTGGGCCAGGACTCTCTCCCTTGCTCCCGATCCTTGCTCCGCTTGCCGTCGCGGCGATCGGTTTGAGCGTCATTTTCAGTCGGTATCTGACCTGGTCCGCGCCGACCGTCAGCGCGCCGATCGCACACTTCACCGATGTGACGGCGGCCAGTGGAGTGACTTTTGTGCAGAACGATGGCGGCGTGCCCGACCAACCTTCGCCGAGCACGCTGGGCAGCGGCGTAGCCGTCATCGACTACGACGGAGACGGGGCGCCGGATTTATTTTTTGTCAATGGTGTCACCTGCCCCTGGCTCGATCCCGGCGGGACGCATCACTCCACCTGCGCCTTGTATCATAATGATGGACACGGCCACTTCACCGACGTGACCGCGGCTGCTGGCGTGGGCTTGTCGTTCTCGGGCATGGGCGTGGCGGTCGGCGACTATGACAACGATGGTCGAGCCGACCTTTTCGTCACCGGTGTCGGAGAAAATCATCTGCTCCACAATCAAGGTGACGGAACGTTCAAAGACGTGACCGCGGAGGCCGAGCTAAACGATGACGATCACGTTTGGTCGACCGGAGCGCTTTGGCTCGATCTCGATGGCGACGGGTTGCTCGACCTCATTGTGTGTCGTTATGCGCGGTGGTCGCCTGCGATCGATCTTCCGCTCGCTTTCAATATTGCGAACGGCGGACGGTCCTATGGCTCTCCCGCGGGCTTCATCAGTGCATCGCCGGCGGTTTATCATAACCTCGGCGGCGGGCGGTTCGCGTTGATCACGGCGGAAGTCGGCCTCAGTAATGTTTCCACGGATACGAGAGCGCCTCGAGCCGAACCGCTCGTCGTCGCGCCTTTCGACCTCAACGGCGATGGCCGAGCGGACTTGGTGTTTTTCTATCACAACCTGGAGCCAACCTTGTACCTCAACGACGGCACGGGTCATTTCCGCGAGTGGACATTGGATGCGGATCGACGTGAGGGCAGCGCGGCCGGATTGCTGGCGCTCAACGCGCTTCCGCTGCCGAACGCCGCGGGTTCAGTCAGTCGCTACCGCGCCGTACGGTCCCTCAGTGCCGCGCAAGACGATTCACTCAGTGGTCAGGTAGAAGATCCAGCGGTGCGCGGCAAGAATCTCGCCTCCCGCATGGGGATGGCTTTTTTGGACTACGACTTGGACGGAAGGATGGATATCTTTTCGACTGAAGGACGCGCCGAAGTGGAGCTGAACCGATTCGGGGAGAAACGGGATTTCGCGGCCTCGCCGAAGCTTTGGTGGTCCCGGGGCAACGCCTGGTTGCCGGCGCCGAATGCGGCGGAATCGACTTGGCCAAAACCGATCCAGGCCCGAGGCGTGGCGGTGGCGGACTTGGACGGGGACGGCGATCTCGATGTGGTTCTGAGTCAAAGCGGCGGTGCTGCGCACATTTTGCGGAACGACCAACGCGTTGGCACGGCTTGGCTTCGTATTCGATTAGTGGGTACGGGGCGCAGCCCGCGCGACGGCTCGGGCGCGCGAGTAGAGGTGCACACGCCCTCGCGCACGCAGACGTTGCTCGCCCTGCCGGCGATGAGCTATCTTTCTCAGTCCGAAAACGTGCTCACTTTCGGCCTCGGCGAAGACGCCCGCGTCCGACGCGTGCAAGTGATGTGGCCGGACGGACGCCGACAAGATGTCGTGCCTGATCGGATCAATCAGACGCTGGTGATCGAAGAAAAATAGGATTGAGGTCGGACAGCTCGGTGTTTCCGACAAGCCGCGTTCGTCAGAACGCGGGCCCCGCGCAGAATACGCCACTCGCCCGCGTTCTGGCGAACGCGGCTGCGCCACGCAGCGAATACTTTTTATGCCGCGCAGAGGGTGACCACTTCAGCGCCGCTGAGCGTTTCGCGATCGAGCAACGCATTCGCGACCGTATCCAATTGCTGGCGGCGCTCGGAAAGGATGCGCTTCGTTTCGTCGTATTGTTCGCGCAGCAGCGTCAAAACGTACTCTTCCGCGCGAGCCATCGTATCGGAGGTCGCGAGCGTTTGGCGCGAGGTGCCGCCGGCCATTTGCGCTTCGCGCTGCGTCAACGCGATGAAGCCAAGAGGAGACATGCCCCATTCGAAGACCATCGAGCGCGCGATATTCGAAGCGGTTTCAATGTCGCCCGCGGCGCCGCTGGTGATTTGACCGAGTGCGATTTCTTCCGCGACGCGGCCGCCCATCAAGCAACGTAAGCGAGCGCGAAGTTGGGTTTCAGAATAATTGAGACGATCGCGTTCCGGGGTGAAGTGGGTGCTGCCGAGCGATTGTCCGCGGGGGATGATCGTGACTTTGTGCAGCTTTAGGCCTTCTTCAGCCGAGAAAATCTGGAGGAGCGCGTGGCCCGCCTCATGGTAGGCGATGGTGCGGCGATCTTCGATCGTCATGGACCGGCGCTGTTCGCGGCCCCAGGAAATCTTTTCCCGAGCTTCGTCGAAGTCGGTGGGCAACACGTTCGTGTGGTCGTGCCGAGCGGCGTGTAGCGCGGCTTCGTTCGCCAAATTCGCCAAATCGGCACCCGAGAAACCGGGCGTGGCTTTCGCGATTTCGCGCAGATCGATGCTGGGATCGAGCGCGATCTTGCCCGTGTGCACGCGAAGGATCTGCTCGCGGCCGTCGACGTCGGGAAGATTGACGTGAACTTGGCGGTCGAAACGACCGGGCCGCAAAAGAGCTTTATCTAAAATCTCCGCGCGATTCGTCGCGGCGAAAACGATGATGCCCTTGTTGCCTTCGAAGCCATCCATCGCGACGAGAATCGCATTCAAGGTTTGCTCGCGCTCGTCGTTGCCTTGCCGGCCCGAACCGCGCTGCTGGCCAATCGCATCGAGTTCATCGATGAAGATAATGCACGGCGCTTTTTTGGCCGCATTTTTGAAAAGTTGACGCACGCGGGCGGCTCCCACGCCGACGAACATTTCCATAAAGTCTGAACCACTGACGCTAAAAAAGGGAACACCAGCTTCGCCAGCCACCGCCCGAGCCAGCAACGTCTTCCCCGTGCCTGGGGGGCCGACCAACAAAATGCCTTTCGGCATGCGACCGCCGGTGCGCGCGAACTTGTTGGGATTTTTGAGATACTCGACGACCTCGGTGATTTCCTGTTTCGCCTCATCGCAGCCGGCGACATGGGTGAAGCGCGTCACGGTTAACGGGGTCTTCGAAGACCCGCCGATCGTGCTCTGCTGGTGGCCGAGATTTTTCTGCAGCAAGGGCAGGGCGAAGAGAATCGCGCCGACAAAAAGAGCGATATAGACCGTGTTCACCGCAATCTCGCGGAGGAGCGCGCGACGCGCGTTCGCTGGCGCCGTGTTGACCGTCGTCTTCGTCGCGATTGTTTCATCAAAGTGAGCGGCGCGCAAGGTCTTGAGGTCGTCCGGAGTCAGACGACCTTGAGCGATCCACAAAATGGATACGGCAGGCGCGTCGCCTTTGGCGGGAACGGTCAAAGTCGCCTGCAGCTCAGCAAAATCGGAGCCTGTTTCGGGGTAACTGATGTGTCCGTCGTGCAACGCCGGCAGCGCCGAGTTCGAGGCGTGCGTAACCGTCTCGAGAAACTGGTAGAGGGGAACCTTGGCGTTCAAACCCGCGGAGGGCGCCGAGGTAGACGCCTGAACTGTTTCACCGCTGGATCCTCCGGACGCAGGTGTCAGCCACACGGCGACGGCGATGAGAAGGGCGAGGGAAGCGACGATATATTTGTTCATTCGGAACGGGCGGGCAAAAAAGGATAAAAAGGGGTCGAGCGCAGACCTACATTCTTCAACGTCACATTCCCCCGAAACGTCCGAAAAATATTGTAACTGTTTCGAGAAAAATCCGGGGTTCGTCCCAGAAATTCCCCCTATGGCCGCTGTGAGCGGGCTGGCGCATTTTCGGCCGCGTGCTGAACGATGCGGCCGGGCGAACTAGGCCTGCAGCGCAGCCAACCGCGCAAACTGTCCGCCGAGCGCCGAGAGTTCTTCCCGCGTTCCCAATTCAATCAGTCGCCCTTGGCTCAAAACCGCAATTCGATCGGCCTGGCGAATGGTCGAAAAGCGATGCGCGACGATCAAGGTGGTGCGGCCGCGGCTTAGTCGAACAAGCGCTTCCTGGACCAGCCGCTCCGACTCCGTGTCCAGTGCTGAAGTCGCTTCGTCGAGCAAGATCACTCGCGGATCGCGCACGAGTGCGCGGGCGATCGCCAAGCGCTGCCGCTGACCGCCGGAAAGTCGGGCGCCGTTTTCGCCCAACAACGTATCGAGGCCCTCCGGCAGAGCTTTCACGAACGCAGCCAGATTTGCTTCTTCCAAAATTTTCCACAGCGCCGCGTCGCCAAGATGGTCGGAACCGTAGGTGACGTTGTCGCGCAGCGTGCCAGTGAACAGAATGGTCGACTGCGGAACGACTCCGATTTGCTGTCGAAAGCTGCGCAGATCGAGCGTGCGAAGATCTTGTCCATCGAGGAGGACGCGGCCGGACGTGGGCGCGCGAAAACCGATCGCTAGATTCATCAATGTCGACTTTCCCGCACCTGATTCGCCCACGAAAGCGATCGTTTCGCCGGCGTGAATTTGAAGCGAAATATCCGTCAATGCCACCTCACGTCCGTGTGGATAAGAATACCCGACATGGTCGAAAACGATTTCACCGCGCAGCGGATGCGGAACCACGCGTTTGTTGGCGTAATCTTCAACCTCCGGCGCCTCGATGACTTCGCCGATCGAGCGAATCGCTTCGGTTCCCTGCGCAAGCGTCGGAAACACCCCGAGGATTTGCTGGACCGACCCGACCAGCATCCCGAAATAGCTGTGGTACATCACCGCTTCGCCGACGGTCAATTTGTCATGGATTACCAAATACGCGGAAAAAATCAGGCAGGCGATTTGGAAGAAGTTAAACGTGACCCAAGACGTCGCGGCAAAAAGCTCCGTGATGAGATCCACCTTCAGACCCCGTTTGCGCAAGCGGTGAAAGGCGGTGCGAACGCCGCGCGTTTCATGCTCTTCGAGACCGTGCGCGCGAGTCACAGGCATCATCTGGAGCATGTCTCCGACGCGGACACTCATCTGCTCGGTTTCGAGCCGGAGCGCTTGGTAGTGGCGGCGGAAACGTCGGTCAAAAATTTTGAGGAGACCCACGCCCGCTGGAACCGTGACGAGAAAGTAGAGGGCAAGTAGCGGCTGTTTCGCCAGAGCGATACAAGTGACATAGACGATCACGAGCACGCCGTTCAGGCCGTTGTGGAGGAGGTTGCGGCAAAGGCCGTCGATCGAGTCGACGTCGCGCAGGATTTTCGATTGGAGCGCACCGCTTTGATTTGCGTCATAGAACGTAACGGCGAGTTGTTGCAGACGTTCGACGAGAGCGCTGCGCAACAGAAACTGCATCTGCCGCAGCACGCGGCTCATCAGGCGGATAAAGAGCGCGTGAATGAACGGATAGCAGGCCAGGAGGGCGACGTAGATGCCGCTGACTTTGACGACGCGATGCCACGCACCTTCCCTAACCGGCGAAAGTGAGTCGATGATTATACCGACGATGAGAGGCAAAAGCGAGGTCGGCGCCTGTTTGAGAACGTAAAGGGCTAACGCACTGAAGACGGCGGGATACTGTCCGCTGAAAAGTGACCAAAGCGTGCGACCCGGGTGCTTCGAACGGAAGCGGCCGTCAAGAAGTCGGTCCCAAGGGGATGTGCGCCAATTTGAGCTCACGGCTCTAAGTAGCGCGCCCGCCGGATTCGTCGAGCGGGGATTTTCCGGGAGCGAAACCGCCTCCTCGCGGCGCACCCGCGTGGCGATGTCCGGTCTTTAGACCTACGATGGGTAACACGGATACTTCGAAGGAGAGGCCACGAGACGTCGTCATCATTGGCGGAGGCGTCTCAGGCTTGATCGCGGCCCGAGATTTGGCCCGAGCCGGCCGCAGCGTCGTGCTCTTGGAAGCGAGAGAGCGGCTTGGAGGACGCGTTTGGACGTCGCGCGAAGAGGGAATCGCGCCGGTCGAGTACGGCGCCGGTTTTGTACACGGAGATAACGCGACGCTGAAAAAGCTGCTCGAGGAGTCGGGGGCGAAGTTGACCGAGTCGCCCGGAACGCAGTGGCTTTCCACGGATGCCGGGATGGAGCGCGATGACATGTTATGGGATCAGTTGAACCGAGTGATGCAGGAAATTGATGCGGACAACTACGGAAGTTTCGGCGCGTGGCTCCGAGCCAACACCAGCGATATCAGCAATCGCGACCGCGTCTTAGCGCGTGAGTTCGTCCAGAATTTCGACGCAGGTCCTGCGGATAAGATCAGTGCGCAAGTGTTGCGCGACACCGAGGGCGGCACGAACGACTCCCAGCATGTCTTGGCCAATGGCTACGACCGCATTCCCGAAACACTCTTGCGCCAGGCGACGGAAGCAGGAGCGGAAATTCGCGTTAGCGCTCGGGCCACCGCGATCGAATGGGCGGCGGGGCGCGTTGTGGTCCACGCGATGTCGGAGCGATCCGATCATTTGTTTGAAGCTCGCGCGGCAATCGTGACGCTCCCGCTCGGTGTGCTGCAAGCGCCGGAAGGGGCGGTCGGCGCGGTGCGTTTCAATCCACCGTTGGGAGAAAAAGCAGCATTGTGGGGAGGACTGCCATTCGGCGATGTAGTGCGTTTAACACTACGGTTTGACGATTCGCTTTGGAACGAGCGTTGGCTGCCGGAGAAATTAAAAGGCAACGGGGGGCGCGATTTCGGCTTTCTCCATTTGCCGGGCGCGGCTTTTCCTGTCTGGTGGTCGATGGCGCCGGACCCGGTATTGGTCGCATGGGCGGGAGGGCCGGCCGCGACGGCGCTCGTCGGCAAGAGCCAAACGGAATTGTCGGTGACGGCCCTGCAGACATTGGCAACGGCGCTGGACGTGTCGTTCGACGTCATTTGGCCAGCGCTCCGCAAAACCTTCCTGCACGATTGGTCGAGCGACGCGTATTCACGTGGAGGTTACAGTTTCACGGTCGCGGGTTTCGAGGATGCGCCGCGGCGCCTCGGTGAGCCGGTCGAAAATACGTTATTCTTCGCCGGCGAAGCCACCGCTGAACCGGCTGAACTAGGCACGGTGGGGGGCGCGCTCGATTCAGGCGTGCGCGCTGCACGTGAAACCCTTGCGGCGCTCGCCGGTTTGCCTCCGGTAATCTCTGCAATCAGTAGACCTTGAACTGGTTTTTCTCGAAACCAAAAATCGCCGATGCGAACGTAAGAGGATGAAGCCCCCTCTCCTCATCCTTGCTGTTAGTTTGTTGGGCAGTGTTTGCTCCATGCGAGCCACTTCCGAGCACGCCGTTGCACCCAAACCGGCGATGCCGACGAGTCCGACCGACACGTCGACTTGGTTGAAAAGTGTGCACGACGAATTGGAGGGAGACATCGTGCCTTTCTGGATCAAAAACGCGGTCGACCACGATCGCGGTGGATTCTACGGTTTAGTCACGAATGACCTGCGGGTCAAAAAGGACGCGATTCGCGGTTCTTTGCTGAGCGCGCGGATCTTATGGGCATTCTCCGCGGCCTATCGCGAAGACCATAAGCCAGAAACTCTGGCGGTAGCGAAATGGGCTTATGATGATTTGATCAACAATTTCTGGGACAAAGAAAACGGAGGTTTTTATTGGACCCGCAAGGCGGACGGCACTCCTGCGGACACGACGAAACAAACGTACGGCGAAGGTTTTGCCGTGTATGCGCTGAGCGAATACTACCTCGCCACGAAAGAGCAACCGGCGCTCGATCGGGCGATCGAAACCTTCCGCCTGCTGGAAAAGCATGCCAGGGATCCGAAGAATGGCGGCTACTGGGAGCAGTTCTCGCGTGATTGGACTCGCGACACCAAACGCCATGGCGGCGAAGGCTCAGGCGCAGGCGCGGCTCCAGGCAAATCGCAGAACACGCATCTGCACGTCCTTGAGGCTTTCACCAATTTATTGCGGGCCTGGCCGAATGACGAGATTCGCGACAGTCAAAAAGCGCTCGTCGAAATCATGCTCGATAAGGTGCTGGATAATAAAACGCATCACTTGATCCTGTTCTTGAACGACGATTATACGCCTATCTCGCACAATGTTTCTTTCGGTCACGATATCGAGTTCAGTTGGCTTCTGACCGAGGCTGGCGACGTCCTGGGTGATGCCGCCTTAAAAGAACGGATTCACAAGGTCGCCATCGATGTGGCTGAGGCGACTTACCGCGAAGGTGTCGCTCCCGACGGCAGTCTCTATTACGAAACGGACCGGAAGACGAACCACATCTCCAAGGAGCCGACCCAATGGTGGGCCGACGCCGAGGCGATGGTCGGCTTCTATAACGCGTATCAACTGAGTGGAGACGAAAAGTATCGCGCGGCCTCGTACAAAGTTTGGGGCTATATCGAGGAACACCTCGTCGATCACACCTACGGAGAATGGTACTGGGCGGCGACACCGCGAGGCATGAGCCCGGATACGCCGAAGGTCGATTTGTGGAAATGCCCTTACCATAATGGCCGTTCCTGTATGGAAATGGAACGGCGTCTGGCCGAGTCGAAGTAGACAGCCCGCTCGCGGCGAGGCCGGTGTCTCGCCGCGTGGTTCGCCGGCTCGGTCCGTGAGAGGGAGAACCCAGGCACGCGTAACACCGTTCTCCAAACTGAAACTCGTTTTCTCAGTTCGCCGCCCATTGACCCGTCTCGCGTCAATCGACTACGACTTTTACTTTCATGAACAACTCGACCGTTCGGGCCTACTTACCTCGTGTTGAAAAGGAGCTGCGGGAAAACATCCTTCCATTTTGGCTCAAGCATACACGGGACGAACAGCGCGGCGGCTTTTTTGGCGAGATCAGCCATGACTTGAAAATATCGCGCGATGCGGAGCGTGGCGCGTTGTTGACCGCGCGCATTCTCTGGACGTTTGCATCGGCCTATCGTCACTACCCCCAGGCCGATTACCTTGCGATGGCGAAGTGGGCGTATGACGACTTGATGAACCATTTCTGGGATGAGCAACACGGCGGCTTTTTTTGGTCTGGAAACGCAGACGGGAAACCCACGAATCAACGCAAACAGGTTTATGGGCAAGCATTCGGGATTTACGCGCTGACGGAATATTATCGGGTGACGCAGGATCCCGTCGCCCTCGATCGTGCGATTCAGGTTTACAAATTGCTTGAACACCACGCGCGCGAACGGACCTTCGGCGGGTATCTTGAAGCCTTTGCAGGAGACTGGAGTCCAATCGAGGACGTCCGATTGAGCCAGATCGATTTGAATTCGCCCAAGTCGCAGAACACGCATCTGCACGTGATGGAAGGTTATACGAACCTCTTGCGTGTGTGGCCAGATGAAGGTTTGCGGCGCAGCCAGCGGGAACTGATTGAGACGATGATCACCCGCATCCTCGACTCAAAAACGCATCACCTTGGATTGTTTTTCTCCAACGACTGGAAGCTGGATACGGACCGCATTTCATACGGCCATGATATCGAAGCCGCATGGTTGTTGCATGAAGCAGCCTTGGTCGTGGGCGATGCGGATCTATTGAAACGCGTCCGTCAAATCGCGGTGGAAATCGCTCGCGTCACGGCAGAAGAGGCGCTCGAACCGGATGGCTCGCTTCTCTATGAGGGCACCCCGAAAGGTGTGACGCAAACGTATCGGGAATGGTGGTCCCAGGCGGAAGGGGCGGTTGGTTTTGTCGACGCGTATCAACTAAGTGGAGACGAGAAATACCTCACGATCGGATTGCGGCTCTGGGATTTTATCGAACAAAACCTGGTCGATCGCGAACACGGTGAGTGGTACCGGATGGTCTCACGCGAAGGCGAGAAGAGCACTGATCCCAAAGTCAGTTTCTGGAAATGCCCATATCACAATGGACGTGCATGTTTGGAGCTAGCGGAGCGACTCAAGAAGATCGGTTAGGGAATCTTGACGCCTGGTTCGCGTAAAAGACTCCGGCGTGAAGCACGGTGATGATTCACCGCACTTCACCGGAGCCTCGACAGGAGAGCTTGCTTCCTAGACGTCGGAACCAGGAATTAAAGTTCGATCACGATTTTTCCGAAATGCGCGGCAGCCTCCATGTGCCGGAAGGCGTCGACAGCATGCTCGAACGAGAATACGCGATCGATCACGGGATGCGCCCCCTGTGCCGTGTAGGCATCAAGGAAAGCTCGGAAGGACGACTTCGGCCCAACCAGCACGCCGTGGACATTGGCTTTACTTTTGAGGATGAGGAAGGGATCGATGCCTTCGCCTGCGCCGCCCAGATAACCGACGGCGTAAACGTGGCCGCCAAGCGATAAGGCTTGCAGCGATTGGCGAAAGGTCGAGGCGCCTCCGATCTCGATGATGTGTTGAACGCCTCGGTTTCCCGTCAGCCGGCGCGCTTCCGCGGCCCATTCGGGCTGTTTCCGATAGTTAATCGTGAAGTCGGCCCCGAGGCGACGCGCCCGCTCGAGTTTTTCGTCCGAACTCGAGGTCACGATCACTTTTGCGCCAGCGAGTTTGGCGATTTGGAGGGCAAAGATCGATACGCCGCCGGTGCCTTGCACCAGTACGGTCTCGCCGGGTTTGAGTCTTCCGATCTCGATCAGCGCCTGCCACGCCGTGACTGCAGCGATCGGCATCGTGGCAGCTTCCCCGAAAGTGAGGCTGTCTGGAATTTTCAGCAAGCCGCTCGCGGGTAGGACGGCGAATTCTCGCAGCAGACCCGGGAGCGGGCCAGCCAGCGTGATCGCGTCGGCTGGAGGAATGTCACCGGTTTGCCAGTGTTGCCAAAAATTCGGGACCACCCGATCCCCGGTGCGAAATTCGGTGACGCGATTGCCCGTTGCGACGATTTCGCCCGCCGCGTCCGATCCGGGGATGAATGGCAAAGCGTATTGGCCGCCCGGATACGTGCCGCGAACCGTGTCGAGATCTCGGAAATTAAGCGACACGGCGCGGACGCGAATGAGCACCTCGTCAGGACCGGGCACGGGAGTGGCGGCTTCGGTGAGAACGAGATTCGATAGGCCAACGGCTCCCCGAACCATGTAAAGATGGTGAGTGGCCGGCATGACCGAGGACGTGGGCGAGGCTGGTTTCGATGCGATTGTCGTTTGTGTTGTCATAAGAGAGCGCAGCACTTTCGGCTGGCTGAGCCCAGATTAGCTCCATGTGCTCTTGCGATCCATGACCGAGACAGCATCGTACGATGCGTCACGCGTATGGAACTGCCGCACCTTTCTTCGTTTCTCGTCCTGGCCGAAGAACTCCATTTTGGGCGAGCCGCCGATCGGCTCGGACTGACGCAGCCCTCCCTCTCGCGCCAGATCCAGCAACTGGAGACGGTGCTTAATGTTTCGCTTTTTGATCGCTCGAACAAAACCGTGCGACTCACTCGCGCAGGCGAAGTTTTCCTGGGAGATGCGCGGAAACAACAGGCCGCGATTCAGGACGCGGTGAAGCGTGCACGTCTCGCTGCGGCGGGATCGGAAGATGTGTTGCATGTGGCGTTCTGCAGCAGTTTCGCGACTTCCTTGGTGGCTCCCCTGGTGGAGAGCATGCGGGCAACTCCGCCGAGTCCCCGATTGATCTTGAGTGAACTCCCGCTCGCCAGCCACGCGAATGCGTTGCACAGCGGCGACGTAGATGTGACGGTATCTTACCTGCCGGTGCTGGATGGAAGCCTGATGCGGCGAACACTGTATCTCGATCCGCTTTTCGTCATGCTGCCCGCCACGCATGCGCTCGCGCTTCATCCCCGTGTGTCGCTCTCCGAGATAGCGAACGAAACCTTGGTGCTCTGCCCGAGTTATCGCGATTCGGGTTTTCACGAAGCTCTGTTGGAAAAACTTCGCTCGGCTGGATTTTCGCCGACCGAGAAGCACGAGGTCGACAGCAAGACTCTGGCCGCCGAGATGGTTGCACGCGGCATGGGCATGGCCTTCGTCACCGAATCCGCCGTCCACGATTCGGACGATGTGATTTATTTACCGATCACAGATCGTATCACGCCATTCGAAATCGCGCTGCTCTGGGTGCCGCAGAACGAGTCCCCTGCGCTGCGCCTTTTTATCGACAACGCGGTGCAGCAGGCGCGGCTGCGGCAGAAAAATTTACGCAACGCCATCGCGAGCTGATCGGCCGCCGGCCAGCGGGGTTCGATTTACTGCGCAGCCGGGCGCTTTGCCTGCAAATAAATCGTGCTGCCGCACCAGCCGTGTTCATCGGGCAAAAGGAGCGGTGTGATCTGCTCCAGTTCGCAAAAAGTCGAATGCGCGTCGCCGACCCACACTTGGGTTAAGTATCCGAAATCTGGTGACTCGATCGGTGTGCCTTGGACCGGTCCGTTCTGCACCAGCAATGTCCAGTCGCCGCGTTGCACCGATAAGGTCTGCGGGTAGAACCCAAATTTTCCCATTGCGATGCCGCTTTTGATTTCCGCTTGGCCGTTTTTCACCACAACTGCCGCGTGAGGTAATGGCTTGAGCGCATCGGGATTGTCGAAATGGATGCCGACCAAACCGAGAGGCACATGCTCCCAAGATGCGAGGCGTGGCGCGACTTCAGCGGGGGTATCGATCGCGATGATATGGATGCCATAGTAGGGCTTGTCGCCCTCCCGCCAGCGCGCCGTGCAGCGCAGCCGATCGCCTTCCCAGACGTAAATGCGTTCGATCGCAGGATAACGGGTGTCGCGGTGAACCTCGTGCAAAATCAGTTCCGGTCCGGTCGCTTCGGCCATTTGTGTTGCGGAAAATTCCCAATCCGCATTCGGCGGCCAGCCCCAGCGGCTTTGGGGGCCGAGCCAGAAACGATGTCCGCCCCAATTGGGCGCGAAGACTTTGGCCGTTGGCGCGGCTTTCGGCACGGGTGCGGAGAGCAAATTGTGATCGCCGGAGATTGCACCGAAATAGATCACGCGGCTCCGAGCCTCAGAGACGATGGCTTCCTGCGCGCCGTTTGCCGCGACCCACGCAGGCTCGTCGTTCCAAGTCGTTTTCTGCCAGGTGGCGGCGCGCCCTACAACCACCGTGAAAAGGAAAGTGAGGAGGAGGGAGAGCTTCGAAGGCATCGAGAAAGTGAAACGAACCAATTGGCATTTTAGAATCGCGCAATTGCTCAGACGGTAGGGTAAGTATCAACAAATGCTGAATCTCCCTGGAGCGCGGACATTCTGTCCGCCAACTCAATCCACGTCAGCGTAGCTGACACACACCTATCTAGCGCGAGCTTCGCTCCTTTTTAGGGTTGGCGGACAGAATGTCCGCGCTCCCAGTCCCAGGAGGGGAAAGTGAGTTCGATAAAAAAAGCCGCTCGGCGAAGAGCGGCTTGTCGTGAGAAAGTTGATACGCGAAACGCCTTAGGCGATCGAGGCTTGGTAGTTCTTTTCCGCGGCGTCCCAGTCAACCACGTTCCAGAATGCCGCGATGTAATCGGGGCGGCGATTCTGGTAGTTGAGGTAATAGGCGTGCTCCCAAACATCGAGGCCGATGATGGGTTTGCCTTCGAACCCTGCGACCGCCTTGCCCATCAATGGGCTGTCCTGATTTGCGGTCGAACCGACGGCCAATTTTTTATCTGCCGTGACGACGAGCCACGCCCAACCGGAGCCGAAACGAGTTGTCGCGGCCTTGTTGAATTCTTCCTTCAACTTATCGAAGCTGCCGAAGGTGGAGTTGATGGCTTCAGCCAGTTTGCCTTTCGGCGCGCCGCCTTTGCCTGGACCAATCGTGACCCAGAAAAAACTGTGGTTGCTGTGGCCGCCGGCATTATTGCGTACGCCACCGCGAATCGCTTCCGGAACTTTGCTCAAGTCGGCGATCAGCTTGTTGACGTCCAGGTTCGCCAAGTCGGCGTGGTCTTTGAGAAGATTGTTGGCGTTCGTGATGTACGCCTGGTGATGCTTCGTGTGATGGATTTCCATCGTCTTGGCATCGATATGAGGAGCCAACGCGTCGTACGCGTAGGGCAATTTGGGAAGTTCGTAAGCCATGATACTTAAGGGTGTTGTTTAAGACAAAGGCCTACAGTTGACCCAAAGCTGCTCGCGTCAAACGATCCCCCAAAAAACCTGATGCTCAATTTTCCTCGTTTCGTTTGAAACGGAAGAACGTTTGCAAGAGTTCGCGACATTCGTCTTCCAACACGCCGCCCGCGGTGAGGTCGAAGTGGTGGTTGACGCGGGGCAGTTCGTTGAGGTTCGTCGCTCCGCCCAGACAACCCATTTTCGGATCGGGCACGGCGTAACAGACCCGTTTTACTCGCGACATCAGGGTGGCACCCGAGCACATCGGGCAGGGCTCTTTTGTCACGTAAAGCGTGGCGCCTTCCAATCGCCAGTTGCCTAGGCGGTTGGCGGCCTGGGTGATCGCTAGGATTTCAGCGTGCGCGGTCGGATCCTGAGCCGACTCCACCGTATTATGCGCAGCCCCGATGATTTCACCGCCGAGTTCAATGACACAACCGATCGGCACTTCGTCTTTGCGCCAGGCATCGATTGCCTGGTTGTAGGCGAGGGACATGTAAAAGGCGTCGTCGCGCAAAAGCTGCGACGGAAAACGCTTAGAAAAAGGACAATCGGGCGGATTCGACATCAGGACTTACGAGGAGAAAGGATGAGCAAGAATCGAGGTGCTCAAGATTTGCTGCGGAAGGATGGCGCAACGCCAGCTCAACCGACCAACCCAGCTCGAATTCAGCCTTCGGTCCTTTGGCTTTCAGCTTTTTCCGGCCTGCCCCCATCATTCATCATTCTGCATGAGCGCGCGAACACGCTCCATCTGCAGCCTTGACTTAGCTGCGCGCAAAAGGTGTTACAGTAGGCTTTTATTGCATGAACCACGCGTTATTAGTTGGTACCAAAGTCCTGTATGTCTGACGGCAAAGCGATCGAAGTTGAAGGCAAGATTGTCGCCGTGCTTCCGGGCACGATGTTTAAAGTAGAACTCTCGAACGGCCACACGGTGCTGGCCCACATTTCCGGCAAGTTGCGGAAAAACTTCATCAAGATCGCCGCAGGCGATATGGTGAAGATGGAGATGAGCCCGTACGATTTGGAAAAAGCACGCATCACGTATCGCATGAAGGACGAGCGCACGCCGCCGCCTTCGGCCATGCGTCGGCGGTATTGATCGCGGAGGGACGGCGCCGGTTGATAAACCGGGCCGAATTCAGAGCGTAGGCTCGTTCGCGAGAACGCGGGCTCTGCTGAAAATGTGCCGAACGCCTGCGTTCTCACGAACCTGCTCCGTTTGGCGGCGAACCGGATGAGGTGCTTCGATCGCGACGAGTGGGACTCGCTTTTCGTAGCGTTTACTCGTATCCATTTTCCCGATGCGCCGGGCCCGTCCACCCTTGAAACTCAGTTCCAGCCAGGCGCCGGAACGGTTCGCGGAGGATATCGATAGCTTTATCGCCTTTCTCGGCTTGGAGCGGGGGCTTTCGGTGCACACGCAAGCCGGTTATCAAAAGGAT
>Ga0068856_100000389_pt1 | contig 47997 bp, 34 predicted proteins | sample KBSCornC62_FD_66595 | JGI IMG/M metagenome (GOLD analysis project Ga0068856, IMG submission 66595) | Corn rhizosphere microbial communities from Kellogg Biological Station, Michigan, USA - KBS Corn C6-2 | ecosystem: Host-associated > Plants > Roots > Rhizosphere > Soil ...
CACATTTGCTACACCATGAGAGGTCGGCCCGGTGGGCGTCCGAGTTCGAGTTCGTCTGCGCTCATCGTCGTTGATGCAGCGCCCAGGATTGCTCCCGCAGTGCGGTCGGTCGGACGCGCTGGAGACTTCGAAGTCGTCGGCGTGCGGGAGTACATCGTTGTCGTGCAGGAACTTGCAGACCTCCCTCATTGTCGAATCGGGCAGGGACGCCGCATCGCTTCCAGGGTCCGGCGACCCGGTCCGGCCGCCCGGTGCGGGACTGGAACACGCAGCGAGCAGCCGCGCGCTACAGGCGCGAGTGAACGAAACACGGAATTGATCACACGGGGTGCGGTGCGCTTCACCCGCCAGTCCTCGCCGTCGCCGTCATCCAGCCCTGCCGTCGACCCGCCGACGGACATGAGGCTCAACGACGACGGCCGGACTGGCACCAACGACCACGAGCAGGTTGTCACAGTAATTCGGCATTGATGTTCCTCATGAATTCGTCGGGATCTCGCCTGGACCGGTCTCACCGTGCGCAGGGAGCGGCAATCGGCAACCTGGGCCGCACCGGTGGGGCGAGCGGACTATTGACCTTGATTCCGGCGACCTCCCCGCCTCTGACCTTCCATGGATACCCCGAACGACCACATTGCATGGATGCAGTATTTGAACGACACTGAGGTTCGTGCCGGAGTACCTCGTCGACGCCGCAGGTGACTTAGGGGACGACCCTGGGGAGTCGATCGAGCGGGCGATGCTCCTGCGTGCATGGATCGTCCTTTTCGAGGGGAGCTGGTCCGCGGACACTGGCGATGAAGGAGCTGACGGCGCGGCCGACGTGCGGCGTCCTCGAGGGGCGGCGGTCCCCCAGGCGGACTCAGGGCGGGGTGCGTAGCGCTTGGCCGCGACGAACCTGGGCGGTGCGCGTGGGTGGCTGCGGGCCGGGACTGCCTGCACCTTCGGATGGCGCCGTTCGGGGGCGCTCGCACATTGGGAGCGCGCAACGCATCGCGCGCTGGGCCCGCCATCACATCGCGAGCGTCCGGCGAAGCAGGTCGGGCCGGATCACCACTGGCGGTAGGGCGAGGTTGACGTACATCGGTGGGAAGGTCAGCGTCGGGTCCGCGGGCGGCGTCAGACACGAGCGGCACAGGAGGTTGCCGGGTACCTCCGGCACTCGCACGACCGCCGTCGCGGGCGTGTAGCAGTTCGGGCATGGGATCGACTCCAGGATGGAGTCGCTCAGTGGTGTCGTCGCCTGCCAGGTGCCTGCTCGCCGTACTGAGGGTAGGTAGGTGAGGCGATTGGGTAGTTGCGGGCGAGGTAGCGACATCGGGTGGATGTCGGTGACTTTGAGCCCGAGTTCGGCACAGACGGCTTTGATCTGATCGAGGCGCGCTCGTCCGCCGAGGGCAGCGACGAGGTCGGTCAGGGTCTGGCGTTTCTGGTTGGGGTACGCGTATCGGTGGGCCGACCAGACGAACGGGCGATGCCACTGATCGAGCAGGTGCCGGTTGAACCGGTCGTGGTCGAAGCTCGCCGGGCACTCTGGCCAGATGACCCTCTCGCCGGCCAGCGCACGCGGCAGGTAGAGCCCGGGTGCCAAGACGGCCGCCGAAGCGAGCGAGGACGGCAACCCGGTGCGTTCGAGCGCGACGCGCAGTCGCTGCCGATCGGGCACGAGGCGGCTGCCGCTGGCGTAGCCGGCGGTTTCGGCGGGGGCTCGTGGGTCGGCGACGTTGGCGACCGTCCCGGTGAACGGGCCGAGGGCGATGACGTCGCCGTCGGCGAGAACCCGCAGCTGGGCGGTCCATCTGACACGGTCGTGTTCGATGTCGAGCCGAAGCCCGTGGAGTACCGATTGGAGCGCGCTCCAGCGTTCGACGGTCATTTGTGACTGGTCGGCGGTGAGTACCCGCAGTCCCTCGAGCAGGAACGTCACTTCCGCCTCGAAGCCGTCGCCAAGATCGCGTGAGCGTTGCGGTTGCTGGAGGTCGGTGAGGCGCTGCCGGAGGCGGCGGGCATCGCGCGCGTAGCGGCGCGCATCGTCTCGGTAGCCGCGTGCGGCGTCGTCCTCGCCGGTGTCGCTCTCCTCGGTCGCGAGCCGCCGGGCGCGTTTGGCGCTGCGATCGGCGTCGAGGATCTGCTGCTTGATCCGTTCGATCTCGTTGTCGCGGCGGTTGACGACTACCAGCTCGTTCATGTTCCGCATCGCGGAGTAGCCATCGAGCACGCGCGCGGGTACGCCGTCGCGGATTCCGGCGGCGAACTGTTCGAGCATCGATTCGTGCAGCTCGCGGCGGCGCACTTTGGCGGCCATGACACCGCCCATGCGCGCGGTGTGGGCGCGCGGTGGGCGGTGCCCGGTCATGCGTTGTCCCGTGCGTCGTTGACGCTGGCGATGCGGATCTCGTAGCGGTCGCTGGTGGTTCCCCGCAGCCAGTACCGCAGGTTGTCCTGCTCCCACATGGTGCCGTTCAGCTGCGCCGGCCGCGCTTTGGCGGCCGCGCCGCGGACGGGACTGGTGCGGCGGGCTGCGAGGCCGGCTCGGGCGGCATGTACTAGGGCCACTGGAACGTCCGGGCGTCCCCAGTGGTAGTCGAACTGCAGCCATCCGGCGAAGGAGTCGCTGGCGTCGCGGACCTTAAGTCCGGCGATGTGGGTGGCCCCGGGGAACGGGTTGGTCATCTGCAGCGAGTACCGGCCGCTTTCGTAGGTGTCGAGCCAGCGCTTGATCTGCTCGACGTAGGACTGCGGGTAGTGCAGCAGTGCGACGGTCGCGTCCTTCTGCGCGCGTTGGGTCGTGCTGGAGATTCCCATGTCGGCGAGCTCGTGCACGAGCCGTATGTAGTCCGGCCGCGGCTGGGCGAGCGCCATGAGGACTAGGCGCAGTGCCTCGGTCTGGTCGGGATCTACCCGCAGGTTCTTCGTGTGCGGGTCGAGCGCGTATCCCAGCGGGACGCTTCCCGCACCCTTGACCCACTCCTTACGGAAGTACTTGGCCACCACGCCTGAGGTGAGGCGCTGCACGATCAGATCGCGTTCGGAGGTGGCGATCATCGACAGCGACGACCAGAGGATGCCGCCCACGAGTCGGTCCTTGCCGACGAAGGAGATCAGGGTGGAGCCTGCGTGCACCCGCTCGACGTTCTCGCTCACCGCGACCAGCACCTTCGCCGAGTAGGTGAACGCTCGGACGAGCCGTGACAGCGACGCCGCGTACAGATCTCGAGGTCGCAGCGCCTCGATGACCGCCTGCAGAAGTTGTGTCCAGTCGTTGTCGCCCATCGCGTTGGCCTTGGCCGCTGACACCATCGCGTAGAGGTAGAACTCGTTTCCGACGGCGAACAGCATCGCTTTGGCCCGCCCGCAGGTCAGGGGCACGATCTTCACCTCGGGCGGCAGCTCGCCGTCCCCAGTCAGCGGGGTGAGCCCGAGTTTCGCGACCGTGTCACGGGAGCGGACTCCGTCGCAGTACGACAGGGTCTGCTGGACCAGCCCTTCCATGAGTACGCGCGAGTACTCGTTCGACTCGCGACAGACGACGAGACTCGTCACCCGGTTGGTGAAGGACGGCAGCAACGGCGGCGGCGTCGAGGTTCGTGGTGTCTCGGCACCGAGAACGTGCGGCTGGCCGGTCAGATCGAACACGTCGTACGCGTAGGTAGGAGCTGACATCGGGTTCGGTCCCTTCTTTGACGCGGAGCGGGTCTGGTGTTTGAGGTTGCTGCCGTACGACACGAGACTCCCGAAATCTGTAGTTTTTATCCTGCAATGATTCTGACTGCCGTTTGCTCGACTCAGCTTCGTTGCAGGAATGAAGGCGGAAGGCCCACGCCTGCAACCGTGACCAACAACGTCGTAAGAGAAGTGGACGAAGCGGCGTGCGCGATGTCGCTGCTAACGCTCCGAACCGGAAGAGCCGACCTCACCCCGAGTCCGCGCATCGCTACGAGCCGACACGGTTCCGACAGCAGTGAACCGCGCCAACGCAAGCTGCGGGCGAGCACCCGCCGCCACGACGTCGATCGCCGCCGCCAACGCGGCACTCGAGACGATCAACACGGACTTCGGGTCCCCGCCCGACGGTGCCGACTTCAAACTCACAGCGAGAAGCATCAGCCGACCCCCGGCGGTCAGGCCAAACATCCGGCGTCTGGAACCCGTGAAAGTTGACCTTCGACCCGCCCCGGTGCTAAACGCCCATCACCTCTTCAGGCTCCACCCAATCGACGAGACTCACGCGGAAGTCGACCGTCTGCACGCGCGCCAACCCGAGCGACACCGTCGCCGACTCACCCTCCGAGCGCGAGCTCATAACCCGGGCCGCCAACACCTGCCGCGGAAGGCCCGACCCGTCGCGATCGATCGTGTCGGCGACGAACGCGCTGTCGATGAGCGCGCTGTTCGCGCCGACGACCGCGGCCCAATCGTTGCGCAACGTCACCAGTCCGGTGATGCGATGCTCCTCGAGGTCCACGAGCAGACCGACCGGCACCGGGTCGATCCCCTTACGCACCATGACGACGGTCAGGTCCGGCTCCGGAGCCTCGATCTGCGACCAGCCGTTGACAGCGCCGTGCGAGCGCCACAGGTGCGTGAGACACGCGAACAGTGGCCGTTCGATCAGCGCGGCCAGATACTTCCATTGCGCCTCGTCGTCCGCACCGTATGGCGGCGAAACCGTGCACCCGTCGAAGTCCGTCATCGTGCGATCGTGCGATCCACGGCGGACGCGACGATCACCAATCTCGTAGGAGGACACCGGCCATGTGACGGGGTTGACGGTTGCAGGGGTTCCGGGCGGCCGAACCGGCTGCCACAGTGCGGCGATCACGGTCTGCACCTCTGCCGCTGCTGCTGCCAACGTCGCTCGCGGGAATCGCGCCTGGGGCACGCTGAGCAGCTGCCCGAGATCGATTCCGTCCAGCATGACCCTGCCCTTGAGAACATCGCTCAGCCGGTCCGGATCCATTTCAACTCGCTTCGCGAACTTGGTACGGCTGCCCTGACCCACACCAAGCCCACCGCGCGCCGGAGGCGGAAGCGAGGCGTCGAAGGCGACGTTGACGACACTCGCAACAAAGTGCTGAACGACGCCCGCACGCAGCTGCCGCAGTGACGATCCAGGACCGACGTGCCAGGCCGACGGCGCAAAGGACCCGGGCGCGCGAGTGCCGTTCGGCAGCAGTATCGGCACGCCGAACGCGTTCTGGTAGCGCGAACTGCGCAACAGCTGCCGGGGCTGGAACTGACGGGTAAGCGCCACCGGACCATGATCAACCCGCTCGCGCCTGGCGGAGCGCCTGGCGCGCCGGGGCGGCGAGCGCGTCTACTTCGACTACCGACGCACGCGACCGAACACGACCCGCCCGCTGCCCGGGAATCAGCCGGCTCACCGATCCAGGAGCGCGCACACATGAGTTCAGCGCATCGCCGGTTCGGCAGCAAGGTGAGACGGGATGTGTGAATCTCGCCGGCGCGTACGCCCTGTCATGGGCGACTGATCGACTGCGGGGGTGTGCTCGGGCGGGTCCGCGGACGCGGATGACTGGCGCCGGTCAGGCCCTGCCGGCACGCATCGACGTGCGTAGCATCTTGCTACAGGAGGTGCGGACGGTGAAGACGACTCCGGATCGCCCGACCCGTGTCGCGGCCGATCTGATGGACGCGGCCGCAGTCGAAGGCGGCCGGCAGTCCCGCTCGGCCAAGCAGCAGCTCGACCACTGGGCCCGCGTGGGCCGCGTTGTCTCCGCGCAGACCTCGGCGGCCCGCCGCCGCGTCGAGGCCGCGCTCGCTGGTGAGCTCGACGAGCGGGACCTGAGCGAGCAGGAGCACGTCGTGTTCAACGCCGAACTCGACACGGCCATCGCCGAGGCTGCCCGCACCATCCGTTTCGGGGAGGTTCTCGCCGCCCGCGGGGTGACCACCGTCGCGCTCGATGAGCACGGCCGGCTGACCCGCTACCACCCGGACGGCACCACCAGTCCCCTCGAGTAGCACCCCCGGTGCGTCTGGACCTCGTGGTCGGCTCCGGCGGCGCCGGCAAGGCCACTTCATCGAGCTCGTGCTCGCGCCCGCTGCGCGCCGGGGTCACGTTCGTCAACGCCGACGTGATCGCCGCGGCCCGCTGGCCCGACGATCCGAGCGGGCACGCCTACGAGGCTGCACGCGGCGAGGCCGACACCCGGGACTCATCGACCCGCTGACCGCGGTAGCCGAAGGCGGCGCTGCGTCTCACCGGCTCCGGCCGCCGGCGTGGAGCTGGCGTCGTGCGCGAGGCTGCATCGGGCGGCAGATAGACCGGTCGCAGCTCGGCGACCCGTTCCCTGAGCACGGTGATCCCGCGGGTCCAGCCGATCCGCTCGGCGATCACCGTCGCCGGCATCCACGCGTTCGACGCGGGCCTGGCCGCCGGAGCCAGACACCGCGCAAGGACAAGTCTGGCTAGGGCCCTAGCCAGACCCAAGTGCCACGGCCGTCTTCTGACGTTGCGTCGTCGCAGGCGTGCACGTACTTGGGGACAGCGTGAGAGCGGCTACGTCGAGCACACCGTCGCCCAGCAAGGACACCGACGACGCCGCGCCGTCGCACGACAGCACCGACCCGCCCCCAGCCATCAGGCCATCGACATCCGTAGCCATAAAGCTACCTAAGAGCTATCATAGACTCTCCTAAGCAATGCTTGGCCTGGAATGAGTTCATGGCGGACGGAGTCGGCGTGGACGCGGACAGCGATCTCCTGGGTGGCGATTCGGCCGATCCGGTGACCGTGTCAGTGACCGTCCCGCGCGCCCAGGTCGCGGACTTGATGCGCTACGCGGCCCGGTTGTGGGCTCCAGGCGACGGCCAAGCTCTCAAACGTGAAGGCGCACCGGCCCGCAACGGGCACGCCCGAGACGGCGAGGGCACCGGCGTGACGCAGGCTGCCTTGGCGGCGGCGGCGCCGGGCCTAGCCGCCGACGCCGTCGCGGCCGCTTACCGCGGCGGAACCAGCGAGCACTGGCGCCCGTTTCTCAAGCTGCTCGCCCACCAGCCCGACACCTGGGTGCCGTGGGCGTCGCTGTACGGGGCGCTCGGGCTCACCGACCGCCAATGCGCCGGAATGCTCGGGGCCGCCGAACGCCGCTGTAAGGGCTTCCCGCCATATGTGAAGTCGGCGGAGGGCGAGCTGTACTACTTCTACATGCCGTCGGCGGTCGCGGCCATCGTCAATGGCCTGGCAGCCCAGCGATGACTGCCGCCACCAAGTGGGTCACCGACCTGGCCGCGACGTCGGCGGTCAAGGCTTCGGCCGCTGGGCAGACGGCCGGCGCGAATGCTGTCTCGACGGGATCGCGTCCGGCTGCGTCGGACGGGCCCTCGGCAACCGTCCCCTCAGCACCGGCGCATCCCACGTTCACCGTGACGACGACAGTGTCCCGGGAGGTCCCGCCGGCGGGGCCGGCCCGCGGGTCCACCGCCACGACCTCGCCGGGTACCACCGTGCTGATCGCGGCCATCATCGCGGCGATCGCGACGCTGCTGGTGGCGGTACTCACCCAAACGTTGACGGGCCGGCGCGAGCATAAGTCCCGCAGCTACGAGCGTGTCCGCGCAGGGCTCGACGCGGCGCAGCAGGCCTGCTCCGAGCTGCGCAATCGGCTCAGGGCCTACGGGATCCGGCTGCGCCGCGACCGCGGCGCCTTCACTGCCGAGATGATCTCTGCCCAGCAAGAACTCGACGTAGCGCTGCAGAACGTCGAGGTGTCCAGCAGACGCATCGATCCGGTCGCGGTCAACGTCATCGACGAGTGGATTCTCGCGGCGCGGGTCCACTTCATCAGCGCCGACGAGGTCAGCGCCACGGCCGAGCAGCAGCTGTGGGACGCGGTCGTGACCGTCCTCGGGGCTGCATTGAGCGACGCCGACGCCATCGTCCGCCCCCTGCCCGAAGTCAGCGAACTCGACCGGCAAAGGCACCAGGAGGCGGCGAACAAACACCGCAAGGCGGCGAAGGCCGCGGACAAGAAGGCCGAGAAGCTAGTCAAGCGAGCGGGCAAGCGCCGCGGCGGCGCTGGCTCGTCCGGGCCGAGCGCTTAGCTCCCGTCAATCGGGCCCCGGATCTCAGCCGGCGGCGAGCTGCGGGTCCGACGAGCGAAGGTCGAACTTGGCGGTGACGCTCAGATCCCGTGCGGCCTCGGTGACGTAGCGCGCGAACGTATCGGGGGCGTTCGACAACGTGAGCTTCGCCGCGGCGCCGCCGATCAGGATGGCCTCGACCAGGCCGGCGGCGAAAGACGCGGACCCGCTGAGCAGTTCCGAGCAGTCAACGGTGATGTGGTCGCCGGTGACGTCGCCCAACGCGGCCGCGACCATCTGGGCGGCGAAGTCGCGGCCCGCGACCAGCCTCGGGAGGTACATCGTGCGAGCGCTCATCACTTCCCCACTATCACACACGTAGCCGACAGGTCAACGTCATGCCTCCATTGTTTCACCGCTGCGCACCTGCGTACAGCACCGCGGTGGCGCGGCGCCGCTGCGCGCCGGCGCCGCGGTCGATCGGCGGGCGCGGGCGACCGGAGCTCATACAGACCCCAGGGCTCGGTGCCGCGCACGCGCCGCGGGCACCTGCGCCTCGAACAGTGTCCCAGGGAACGGCCGTGTCAACGAGGCGTGCGTGCGTCCGCTGCGCGTGGCGTTGGTGACGGCGTCGCCGGAGGCAAGCACGATCCGCCCGCCGACGCCGCTGACGGCGTCGAGCGTGGACGGCAGACCTTTTCCGTGCCCGGCGAGGCCGGTGCTCGAAGCGCCGGACAGTGCCATCGCGATCGCCGTCTGCGCGTCGCTCGCGCCCACTGGTCCGAGGGTGCCGAGCATTCCGACGCCGGCGTCGGCGATGGCGAACCGGAGCCTGTCTTGACCTTCGACCGTCTGGGCGGCGATGAACCCCGATCCGACGCGCGAGTGCTCGCAGACGTTAGCGCCGACTTCGGCGACGCTGGTGTGCAGAGCGCTCGCGGTCGCTTGGTCGAGGGGCGCCACCCGGTCGAAGATCAGTTCTGCCATCCGTCGTACGTCCTGCCCGGACGCGATCGCCTGCACTTCGTGGAGGCTGTCGCGTCGGTCGCGCTCCCGCGCGCTCGGCAACTGGTGGCGAGCACCGTAGTTGTCCAGGACGGCGCCCAGACGCATCCGCGCGGCGTAGCCGGCGAGCTCCCCGTCGAGATTGATCAACGCGAACGGGACGTCGTCCGCGGCTGCGCGCTGTGCGGCGGCCGCGGCGAACACCAGGTGGACCGGGTCCAGCCATGTGACGCCGGCCATGTCCAGGACGCGCCCGTCACCGGTGTCGAGCAGACGCAACCGGTCCAGTCTCGGATCGACGCTCATCCGGCGACCCTGCCGGCGTAAGCCGTCCCGCATCGCAGTCGGCGAGTGCGTGTCGGGTCGGTCCCGACGCCAGGACGGCCCGTGGCGACCTCACGCCCAACCGCAGCAACCCCATAGACGCCCGTGGCCGACACGGAAACGGGTGCTCGCACCGCCGAGAGCGGTCCAAGAGTGGCCACGGAGTACCTCGCTGGGTCACGGCCGAGTTCGATCGGTCGTTGCGCTGGTCAGAGTTCGATTGTCGAAATGTCGCGATTCGAGCATGCCAGGGCCGTCACGGTTGGCGGCTGCGGCTCGCTGTCTGGGCGCGCCGCCAGATGGGGGCGGCCATGGACGGCGAACAATCCCGCCGTGGACTGGGTGCTGTTGTGGACTGCCGTGGCAGCCGTTGCCGCGGTCGCGACCGTTGCGGTGGCCCTCGTTGCCTGGCTACGGCCCCGAGCGCCCCGCAGGGGCACACCAGCAGCCCACGAGCGGCTCACCGTGGGCGTCCACTACGCCATGCCTTTCTTCAACGAGGCGGACGGAACAGTCGAGTTCGGCGGAGACCTTGTGGGCGTCACCGCCCACAACGGCACCGAGCGCCCGGTCCGCGCGACCGGGTGGGGGGTCACGCTGCCCGGCCGGAGGCACATCGTGGCCATGACGCCGACGACGAGGTGGGAGCCATCGCTTCCGCACTGGACACAGCCAGGCGACGAAGCCACCTGGTATCTCACCGTCGCCGAGGCCCGTCGTCTGGCAGCGGAGCAGCGTTGCGCCTTCGCGGACATGGTGGCCTACGTTTCGTTCGCTGATGGCCGGCAGATTTCGGCGGCCAGCGGGCTATCGCTGAAGTAACCGGCAGCCGGCAGTGGCCCGAGTTGCGTCGCGCTGGGCGTCCGGGACCTTCGTGTGCCCCGACGGATCTGAGGGCCAACCAGCGATACGCGCGCCTAGATGGCTTGCGCGCTGGCCGGTCCACCCCATCAGCAGTCCCAGGTACGAGTTCAGCAACTTTTCTCGAACCACAGACACCGGACGCTATCGGCCCCCAAATTCCGGGGCCTCAAAGCCGGAGGCGATTCGAAACCTACATGGTTGTCCACCGCCGCATCCCCAGATTTGCGAGCGATTCCCACGTGTTCGTCCACAGCACCGTCCACAGCCCCGCTTGAGTTCGGTCAGTAGCCGCGCTCACACTGGTGCTGAGGCGGTCGTCTTACACCAATGTAATTCGACGCTGGCACCCGGGGCCCCAGGGCCTCGGAGTTAGGAGTCCAGGGCCATGAACTACTTGGCCTTCCCAGTCGGCAGCGCCGGTCCGGGAGCGACGGTAGAGGTCACGCTGTCCGGCGCCGAGTCGGACGTGTTTCTCGTGGACAGCGTGAACCTGTCGAAGATGAAGCGGAGCCAGTCGTTCCACTACACGGGCGGGCACTACCGGCAATCGCCCATACAACTGCCGGTTCCGTCGCTCGCGGCGTGGACGGCCGTCGTCATCCCGACAGGTGGTCGCGTACAGGCGTCGGTGCGGCTCGTCGCGCAGGCGAGCTGACGGGAGAACCGATGATCTACGTAACTGGCAAACGGCTGTCCCCGGGCGGGTTCCGCCCGTCACACATCACGGACCTCCGCTGGGAGGAAGTCGGCACGAACCAGACGGATATCTGGACTCGTGCTCGGATGGTGGACTGGATCGACGGCGGAGGCGTCGCGAAGGTGCGCAACACGTTCGGCGTCGACGTGAACGTCCACACGGTGCACCCGCACAACGCTCCGGCGTACGTTCAGACCTCGCCGGACAACACCACGGCCGACAACCTGCTGAAGCTGCCCGACTGCTGAGGCAACGGCCGGCAAGACACAGAAGCCCGCTTGGCTCCGAAGTGATTTCAGCACCTCGGAACGGCGGGCTTCTGTCGTGTCTGTGTAGTGCCCCTCGCGCGCCAGGTCAACTACTATTCGAACGTGTACTATTCGAACGTGCGTCTGCCCAATTGTTCCGTCTGCGGCCTGCCCTACTGGACAAGCGGATTCGCTCCGTGCGCGTGTCGGCGCGCGGTGAACGGCGGGCATCGCTACTACTGGTGCGAACACTGCCGAGACTTCACGTACGTGCCGCCATGCTCAGACGACGGCAACACGAAGGAGTACGGAAGGCGTTAGGCCATCGGAGGGAAGTCCACACGATCGACCTACCCGCAAACGTGTACTTCGAGCCGAATGACGACGGTTAGAGCATGGAGCAGGAGACAGAGCGCTTCCAAAGGTCCAAGCGTTCTTGGAGTCTCCGCCGATCTTGATCATCGAGCTCTGGGGCAGAGTTACCGTGATTGACCCGGACGGCAACCGCGACGACAACATCAAGGTTCAACACAACGTCAATATCAACTTGGCGTCGCGCTGGTGGAGCGCCATGCGTTGGCTCTACGACGTGCCGGGAACAACTGAGCCGGTGAAGTTCGAACGCGAAGGCATGGACACTGACGTCGTGTCCGCCCGTCGTCTCTAGTGCGCCGCTTCGTACGCTTCGACAACCGAAGCGGAGATACGGCCTCGGTTGCTCACGTCGTGACCGTTCGCACGAGCCCACTCCCGGACGGCGGCCAGGTGCTGCTTGTCGCTGCGAGGCGCTGAGCCACCACTACGACGGCCACGGCCAGAGGCGGCGGCACGCGGGGCCTTGCGAGCCTTGTCGATGTACGGAGCGAGCGCCTTCTCAAAGGCAGTCGCGTTCTTCTTGCTCAGATCGATTTCGTAGCTCGCACCTTGGAAGGCGAACAAGATTGTTCGGTCAGCCTTCGAGCCATCAAGGTCATCGGTCAGAGTCACGATGGTTTCAACTCTTCTCACCATGGAATAGCACCGTAGCGCAAAGAGAACCGGGCTATCTCAGCGCGAAGGGTTAGCGCCACTGAGACTGTCCGCTAGTCCTTACAAACCCAGGTGTCAGCGGGTGCGAGGTGTACGCCCGCGCCGGCTGTCTGGGCTGCGGCCATACACGCCGCGAGTAGCTCCTGGCAAGCTGCGCGGGGCTCGTGCTTCCAGACGCGGCAGCGGTCAGCGCGACTTCTTCTTGGCCAGTCTGATCGTTGACCTGATCGTTGACAGGTGCGCGTGGTGAAGGTCGGCCTACCGGTCGCCGTTGCGATAGCCGACGCTGTAGCGCTCCTAGCGATGGGGCGCACCCAACGCGTGTGCCCGACGCACCGCCCGGTTCAAGACTTCAGTACAGGTCCGCCAGTACGTCGCTGAATTCGCTGTAGTCGAACTACGGACCACTTGTCGGCGCCCCTGCGGTCCCAAATAGTATCCGTCGCACGGGCCAGGTCTTGAGAACTCGCCTGCAATTTCGATTGTATTCTCTGGTAGGACGGAAGACCGCTTGCCGAGCCGCCGTTCGTGGTTCGGAGAGTCAGTAATCCATCGCTAGAACCGGCTTTACAGTATATTCGTCGGCACTTCCTTGTGCTTGCACTTCAGCTCATCTGTGAACTCAGGGGCTTAGGACCGCGTGCACGGTGAGATTCCGGGCGATGAGGTCCTTGTCGCACGGGCTGATGACGACCCGCGCTGGTGGACGGGCCACCGTGTCAGGGTTTGCGGCTGCTCAACTCCGTGCGGGGCAAGATGGGCTGCCGTGCAAGGCCATCCTCCGCGTCTCGGCGTAGAGACATCACGTACCTGTTCCTGGCGTCGTCGTCGCGGAGAACGTCCGAGGGGTTCATCCACAACCGGCGCTAGGGGACGCGAACTCGAACCGAATCCCCCACCTCCACAGGGCCGCAACGCTGGTCGAGGTACCGAAACTTGAGGGTAAGTAGTGCGCTCGGGCGCCTAACGTCACTGGTCGCGATCGTCTGCTCTCATGGTTCACAGGTAAGTCCACAGCGAGGTTTGAACGGTGACCTGGCGGTGGTGTCTGCTCTCATGTGGGAGAGCGAGCAGGGAGGCAGGACCATGGGTTGGCTACAAGTCGTTGGGGTCGGTGGGGTGGCCGTCGCCCTCGCCGGGGTTTGGCGGTGGTGGCTCTACCTGCGTTTCTGCCGCTGGTACGTCCAGCGAACCGAGGACCCAAATGCCCTCGAGCAGGCAGGCACTGCTGCTCGCGCCTTTCGGGGACGGGGGAATTAACTCGACGACTTGAAGTCGTGACATGCCGCGACAACCGTGAAGTCGAAGGGAAACACACCCGGCCGGTCTTTCGCCGCAAATTCACGGCGAACCTGGGATGGAGAGCATTCTATAAGTTTGACAGGAATGCTGCGGCGTCTTCGAAAGCGTGACGCGCTTCAAGGCCGCTATAAGCTCGGACTGCGACACTGTCCAGCCCGTTCGACCGCCCAGCGGGCGGCCGTCTGGTCGAGTCTGCTGCGCCGCTTTCAGCTGACGAGCACCGAATCGGGCACGCCATCGAGCTGCCCGCCCCCGCAGTCGGGCCTAGCGAGCGAGCAGCCCGGCCAGCCGAGCCGTCACCTTCGGACGCAAAGCTTGGCGACCTTCGTCGTTGTCGAGATAGAACACCGTCCGCACGGTTTGCAGATCGAACGGCACGTCGAGCTGATTCTGACAAATCTGGATGGTGTCGCGCCCAAGGGTGTGCGCAATGCCCGTCTCGTAGAACACGTTCGCGTTGCGTCCGGTCAAATCCGCGATCACGACCCGGGCGCGCCACAGCAAGCTGATGATGTCGTCGGTAATGTGGTCGTTGACCCACATGTCGTCAGCTCTGTGACAACGCATGCCCGCGTCTGCGACGGCAAGCTTCAAGACGTCGTACACGTCGTCGAACTGCGGAGCGAACGGCATCATGACGGCGACCAGGTCGTCCTCTACCGGCAGTTGCGTCGGCAGCCGGAAGATCGTCGGCTCCAACGACGTCGGTCTCTGCGTCGCCGCGAGGACTCGGTACACGTCGACGTTCTTGACCGCCCAATGCGTGCGTCGAAACTCGAACTCCTCGATACCCAAATCGGTTGCGAGGTTCTCGATGCGCGCCGTGTCGATCGGCGCGATGGACGGATTGTCGACGAACCGAAACCGCCAGTTCCGGCCCGCGCGTGTCACGTTCTCAACATGGCCGATACGGGCAAGTTGCTCGGACCTGGAGTCGGAGGTCTCAGGCATGAGCAACGTCGGCAGCGCAGCTAACCGGCTCACGTCGAGGTCGCCAGCAGACTCAAACCACGTCTTGAGTTCACTGTCGGTGTATTCCAACACGCGGTCAGCGGCAACCCGTCCTTCCAGGCAGCCGATGATCAAGTTGAACATGCCGCTCTCCTCCACGGCGGGCCGCTCCGGGGTGTTCGGCCCACAGGACCTCAACCTAGATCATCCGAGCGCACGCTAGATCCGGGCCGACTCCGACACTGGCCCGCCCGGGCCGAGAGCGCGCCATCGACACGCGATACCTGACGGACGGCCCGAACCCCCCAGGCCGAGCCCACATGACCGCTGCCGGCCAGGCCGGTGTCTGCGCCTACCGTCCCCCTTCGACACCGACAGCACCGGCTGACGTACGCCGCTCCCCCGCTGGGCGCAACTCGCTCTCGAACGCCGCCACGACCTCACCGAGCAACGCGGCCCGGCCCAACGTCCAGTCTGCGGTCCGCGGACCGGTCGCCGGCAGACGACGAGCACCTCGAGCCGCCCGCCGGGCTTGCCTGAAACACACTTTGGCTAGGGCCCCAGCCAACTCATGGTCTCGTCGACGCCAGTCCAGCCGAGGGCGGCGTGATGGCGGCGCGGATGTGGAAGCGGTCGACGTACTTGACGCTCATCCTGAGAGAAGCCGGTCGAACTTCGCCGCCCATTCCGTCTCATGGCCGGCCTGGATCTGGTAGTCGATGGTGAGCCGACGGCCCTCCTCGGCCAGCGTGGCGACGCCGGCTTGCTGAAGCAGCCGCGAGCTGGAGGCAGCGGGATGCATGGGCAGCACGCCGAGCCGAGCACACCACCGTTCTTGCACGGGCGCGGACAGCGCAAAGCGCAGGTAACGCTGCGCCCGGGCGACGCGAGCGTCGGGAAGCCCGCGCGGAACCCACAAGGTATCGACCGTGTCGGCCGTGCCCTCGGCCGGCACCACCCATCCCACGTCGGCGCCGGCGGCCTGAAAGGCGCGCACGTTCGGCAGCGCGCGAAAGGCGAGATCGATCTTGCGGTCCAGCAACTGCGTCTCCAGCCCGACACTGTAGGCAGGCATGGCCAGGCTCGGCACGAGGCGGGACAGCCAGCTCCATGCCGGGCTCATGTGCCGTGGCACATCGTTGAGCCGGCCACCGCCCACAACCTGGGCGATCCCGAATAGCCCGTTGCCCCCGGGATAGACGACGACTCGACCGCGGTGCCGCTCGTCAAGCAAGCACTGCCAACTCGCCGGTGCCGCGACGGGATATAGCGACCGTTGGTAGGCGAGCACGTAGTGGACGACGTACGCGTTCACCACCGAGGGCGACGTGGCCCGCACCGGCCAGGCCGCGGAAGGCAGCTCGGCGATACCGCGCGTGATGCTGTCAGGCAATGGTGCGCACCATCCGGCCTCGTCGGCCTGCGCGGCGGGCAGGCCGTTGCACCACACGACGTCGACGGGTGGGCGCTCTCCCGACTGCAGCGCACGCACCAGCTCCGTGGGCAGTGGAAGCCCCACCGTGACGACGTGCTCGACCTCGATACCGGTGAGTGCCGTGAACGGTTCGCTGACCTCCGCGCGGAGGGCCTGCCCCCACCTGCCCGCCCAGGTGAGCACCCGAAGTGTTTGCCCGCTGTCAGGCACCGGCCCTCGGTCCCTCCTCATCGCCGCGCGCCTGCAAGGTGTTCAGCAGTCCGCCGGCTGCCCAGATGTCACGGATGAACGCGTCGGGCGGAGTCAAGCCGATAGGGCCGCTTCCGGGGATCCGCACGGCAGCGGCATCGAGGTCCACCGTGATCAGCGTCCCGGCCACGATCTTGTGTCGCTCCTCCGGCGCAGCGAACGTCAGGCATGGAAGGCCACTGTTGGTCGCGTTCCGGAAGAAGATGCGGGCGAAGTCAACGGCGAGGATCGCGCCGATGCCGTTGAGCAACAGCGACCGGATGGAAGTCTCGCGACTAGATCCGCAACCGAAGTTCGAGCCACCGACGAGGACGTCTCCCGGACGCAGCGCCGGCTGAATGGTCGGGTCGTACTTCTTGAACAGGCCGGCCCGCACTCGCGTGGGGTTGAGGCTGAAGTACTCGGGTGGGTGGATGACGTCAGTGTTGAGGTCGCCGCCGAACAACCAGGCCCGTCCTTCCACGTGCGGTCCCGTCACAGGGTCTGCTCCTCGAACAGATCGGGGCCGAGGTAGCCCAGCAGCGCCGCCCGCGCCACGGTGCGCGCACCGGCCAGGTAGGTGCGGCTGTCCCAATGGCCCATCCGGCCGCGGAAGTTCCGGTTGGACGTGGACACACAAACGTCCGTCGCGCCGAGGACACCCTTGTCTATCCCGCCGCATGGCCCGCAACTCGACTGGTTGACCACGGCACCGGCGTCGACGAGCGTCTGCACGTAGCCCGCCCTTAACGCCTCGCTGAAGATCGCTTGCGAGGCCGGGATGACGATGAAGCGCACGTCCGGATGCACCGTGCGGCCGGCGACCTCCTCGGCTGCGTCCCGCAGGTCCTCGAGTCGGCCGTTGGAGCATGATCCGAGGAATGCGACCGTGATCGCCTGCCGCTGGAGGGCGCTGATCGGGACGACGTTGCCTGGCGTCCATGGGCGCGCAATCAGAGGTGCGAGAGACGTCAGGTCGAACTCGATCTCTTGGGCGTAAGTCGCGTCGGGGTCGGGCAGCGTCATGTCCTCCGGCGGGCGACCGTCGCGCTGCGTGCAGTACTGCAGCGTGATTTCGTCGGGCACGAACAGCCCGAACTTGGCGCCGAGCTCGACGGCCATGTTGGAGATCGCAAAGCGGTCGTGCTGACGCAGTCGCGGCTCGGCGTGGTCGAGGAACTCGAGCGTGCGGTACTGAGCGCCGGACTCGCCCAGGCACGACAGGAGCGACAGGACGACATCCCTTCCGCTGCAACCGGCGGGTAACGTCCCGACGAAGCGGACACGAATCGTCTCCGGCCGCCGCAGCCACGTCGTCCCGGTGGCAAGGGTGTACAGAACGTCGGTGGAGCCCATCCCGGTGGCGCACGCACCCAAGGCGCCGCCGGTCGTGGTGTGGCTGTCGGCGCCGACGATCAGCGCGCCCGGGCGGCAGAGCTGGTGTTCGACCAGCAACTGGTGGCAGATTCCGCGGTCGAGCATCACGTTCACGCCGTGTCGCCGGGCGAACGCGCGGAAAGCATTCGAGATCTCCGCTGCCTCCACGGTGGACGGCGGCGAGAAGTGGTCATTGGTGAACAGGACGCGGCTCGGATCCCAGATGGCAAGCTCGCGTCGATCGAACTCATCGATGAGTAGCGCAATCGTCGCGTCATGGCCGAGGACGGCGTCGACGCGGACGCGACGGAAAGGGCTGCCGTCGTCGGACGGCGGGTCGATGGCATGCGCCGCAATGATCTTGTCGCTGAGGGTCAGCGCGGCGCTCATGACGGCATCGGCCCGCCCGCCCGGGCAGTGGCAAGCAGGCTGCTCACCGGGACACCGGACAGGGCCGCACGCTCGAATGCGATCTTGGCCCGGTAGCCGGCGTCGAGCAGCTCGGCATCACGCATGGAGAGCTGCTCCTTGACGACCGCCAGCAACGTGCGCACCGTGTCGTCATCCGTCGGGCAGCCATTCTGCGCCAGCAAAGTTCGCACGAGAGCCTCGCCGCTGTGCTTGCCGAGTACCCACTCGTGCTCCTGCGCCGTCCAGCTCGGCGCCAGGAACTCGTAACTTCGCCGGTCCTTGAGCATCGCGTCGACATGAACTCCCGATTCGTGCCGGTACACGTTCGAGCCGGTCACTGGCTTCATGGGGCTCATGTGGATGCCGCTGAGGTGCTGTACCGCCTCGGAAAGCGCCGGCAGGGTCAAGGGGCGCACGCCGACCTCCGCGACCTGGAGGTGGGTCAGTGCGGCGACCGACTCCGCGAGGTCGGCGTTGCCCGCACGTTCACCGATGCCGTTGACGGTGCAGCTGATCGTCCGCGCCCCTCCTCGCACCGCAGCGACCGTGTTCGCCGTCGCCATCCCGAGGTCGTTGTGACAGTGCGTGGCCAGCGCGATGTCGTCCCCTAGGCGGCGGGACAGGGTCGCGAACAGGCGGTTGATCGACTCTGGGTCGCCACAGCCGACCGTGTCGGCGAGGAACGCGCGACCGACCACGAGCCGGTCCATCAGCCTCGCCAGTAGCTCAGCCATCCACTCTGGATCCGCGCGCGTGGCGTCTTCGAAGACGATGCTGAGGGCCAGTCCGCACGACATCGCGGTCTCGCCGGCCTCGAGCAGCATGGCCTCGGCGCGCGCACGATCGATGCCCATCGTCTCGCGGATGCGCAGGTTGCTCGTCGGCATGAAGACGAAAACGTCGTCGGCGCCGGACTCCGCTGCCCGGACGACGTCTCCGGTCAACGCCCGAGCAGTCGCCCCTACCCGGCAGCCCACTCCCTGCCGCCGCATTTCCTGGATGGCGTCGAAATCGGCGGCCGAGGCCGCCGGGAATCCAGCGTCAAGGATGTCAATCCCGGCGGCGGCGAGCTGATGGGCCAGGGCGACCTTCCGTTCGACCGAGAACTCGACGCCGGCGGCCTGTTCACCGTCTCGGAGCGTGCAGTCAACGACTTCGACCCGGGGAAGGCGCAGCTGCCCGGTTGCGTAATCGGTTGATGCCGGCGGCGATGAGGTGGTGGTCATGTCTGCTCAATTCCTTCGGGTCAGCTCATTGCCGCTCTTGCCGGTGCGTGCATCTCGACGTCGCACCAGCGCACGAGCGCCGCCAGGCACGACAGCCCGTCGTGACGCCAGATGACGCTGGGGCTCGACATGCGTCCCGGCGAACTGATCCGGGACGCCCCAAGCTCGGCGATCCAGCTCATGGCGGCGGGCGCCTCCGACTCCGTGACACCGAGGCCGACGTTCTGCAGGTAGCGGGCGTACGGAGCCAACAACGCACGGGCCCCATCGAGAGAGGTCACCGGCACCAGGCGGACGACCCGATGGCTCGCCTCGACGCGATCGAGACCAGCGTCGACCACCACCTGCCAGCTCAGCGCGCGCCCCGAGCGGGCACTTCGCAGCGGATCGACGGATTCCTGCCACACATCGCACAGCTGGGCCCAACGCAGGGTCGCCCAGAGCTCGTCGTCCCGGGCGGCCGCCGGATGCCTCGTCGCGTAGCGCTCCATTGCGGCCGCCACCTCCGGCGCGAACCGGGCGACCGACGCGGGGTCGCCCTCGACGATGTACGCCTGCGGGGCGATGCAGGCAAGCTGATCGAATGTCGAGACGTCATTAGCGATGCGGGCCGCCACCTCCGCCGACCCCTCGGCCCTCAGGTACTGCGCGGAGACGACGCCGACCGAGATCTTGTGCCCGTGCTCGACGTAACGGTGCGACGGCGTGAGCTCCCGCCGGATCGCTGCGCAAGCCTCCTCGCCGCCGTAGGCAATGACGGCGTCGGCGTGCTCGATAGCGGCCCGTCGATGACTGGTCTCGTTGTGACCCCAGTAGGTCACCACCACGGCGTCGGCGATCGCGGGCTCGATGTCGACCATCGACCGCACCAGGTGGGCCAGGAAGGTCGGCTCGCCGGCAGCGACCTTGGCCACCACGGCGGAACGCGCCAACACTGCCCGCACGATCGATAGCGCCGGCAGGCCCGGGACGTTCCCGCTGAGCGAGACGACCGTGAGCCGCGGCCCCATGCAGCGGGTGCGGCCGGCGAGCAGCGGGTCGTCGACGAATTCGTCGAGCACCTCCGTCGAGCCGAGTTCCCGCAGGATGAGCCGGCGCAATGGGTCGGCGCGGTAGTTCCCCATTTCCAGGTCAAGGCTCTGAGCGACTGATTCGCAAGAGAAGCCCGTCGCGGCGGCAATGTCGTGAATCGCCCGGCGGCGGTGCTCGAAGCCGGAGTCGGTCCACCGCCGCGACATCTCGTCGAATGCGGCGACCACGCGGTCGGTCGTCAGCCCAGACAGCGCGGTGCGCGCTGACGCGAGCCCGGCGGCCAAATCAGCCCAGTTCCCGAGAGCCGGTCGCGTGAATCGCCGCGGCCCGCCCGCAGTCACCGTCACCGACTCACTCGGCACCGCCTGCGCCCATGCGGGCCACCACCCCGCCTCGACCGCGCTCACGCCACTCGTCCGATCGACGTCGCTGTGATCGCGTCCAGATGGAGCGAGCAGCCGCGGGCCATCGAGCGGGCCACCCGGCCGACGACCGCCGGGCCGGCCGGAGTTGCGATGGCTAGATCGCCCGTCAGCACATGATGAGGGCGATCGATGATCGCGAAGTCCCGGACCTGGAGCAGCCCGCGCCCGTCACCCGCGGCCGCCAGCGTCTCCGCGCTCAGGACCTCCGCTGAGATCCCCGTCCGCGACGCCTTCGCCCGCTCGCCGGTGTAGACCACCGCTTCGGGGTTCGCGTCATAGAGCTGGCCGGCGAGCTCGGTCATCCCGTACAGATTGGTGCAGTGGGAAGAATCGATGCCCAAGAGGCGGTGCGCCTGAACGCGCAGGCTGTCTGGGGTGACCTCCCGCCGCGCTCCCTTCGACCCACCGGCATCAACCATGCGCGAGCCCGGCGGCAGGTCCCAGGCCAGGTGGTCGGCCGCGAGGGCATCGAGCACGTTCGCGAACGCCGTGGTCGCGCCCATGAACACGACCGGTCGAGCGGAGGCCTGGGCGGTGTCCAGTCGCGCGCACAGTGACGCGACGTCGACACCGTCGCGCGTGAGCAGCGCTGCACTGAGGTCCGCGGCGCCGAAAGTGTCGGAGATCAGCTCCATCCCGAACGCCATCACCATCTGCGGCGCGTCGGCCGCCGTCGGCACGAGGCGGAGAACGATCGGCTCGTCCAAGCCGTCGAACAGGGCAGCGGCACCGGTCCGGATCGTCAGTTCGAGCAGGCGCATCCCCCGCTGGCTGTACCGGGCCGCGCCGCGCCGGCTGCCGGTCGTGCCGCTGGTACTGAAGCTGCGGACCGGCGGCTCGACATCGTGAAATAGCGACTCGCCGCGGAACGCTTCGCAGGGCACGCCGACGTGTCGCCCAACCCGCGCCCAGTACCGCGTGATCCCCGGAAGGGTTGCCTCGCTGAGCTCGTCAAGACGGCCCGCCACGCCCAGCCGCCGGCCCCCGTCGCCGAGAATCACGGCAGCCATGTCGGCCTCGAGTTCGTCGAGCCAACGGCGGGACATCCGTCTCATGCGGTGGCACTCCATTGACGCTTGCCGAGATCGTGGCGGACGCGGAAATTCTCTGAGTCGGCGCTCCGAATCGGCCAGGGGCCGCGGGCCCAGCACTCGACGATCATGACCTCACGCGCCGGCTCGCGACCTCGTCCAGAATCCGTGTCACGAGACTCGCCGGGCCGAGACCGATCGACTCCAGCAGTTGCCGACGCTGTGCTGTGGGCTGGAAGCGTGGCGGGATTCCGAAGTTGAGCACGGGGACAGCGACCCGGTTCGCCGCCATGAACTGCGCAATGTTCGAGCCGACGCCGTTCGTGGTGTTCCCGTCCTCGATAGTCGCCACGAAGGAGTGCGCCGCGACCCAGCGCGCGAGGGCAGGGTTCACCGGGTGCACCCAACACGGGTCGATCACGGTGGCCGCAACGCCCCGATCCGCCAGCTCGTCGGCCAGGGTGAGACAGATCGGCGCGAGCGCCCCGATCGAGATGATCAGCACGCTTGCGTTCGGGCGAGCGCTGAGCACGTCGACTCCGTCGACCTGGTCGATCGCCGGCATCGGCGACCCGACGGGCGACTTCGGGAAGCGAACGACAGTTGGACGGTCATGGACGTCGAGCGCCTGCCTCAACTGAAGCCGAAGCGTCGTTGCATCCCGCGGTGCGGCGATGCGTGCGCCGGGCAACATCTGCATCAGCGGCAGATCCCACATGCCGTTATGACTAGCCCCGTCGTCGCCGGTGATGCCAGCGCGGTCCAGGACAAACGTGACGCCGAGGCGGTGCAGGGCGACGTCCATGAGTGCCTGGTCGAATGCACGATTGAGGAAGGCGGCGTAAACGGCGACGACGGGATGCATGCCGCCGATCGCCAAGCCGGCGGCGGACGTCACTGCATGCTGCTCGGCGATGCCGACGTCGAACGCGCGGTCCGGGTATGCGGTAGCGAACGGCAGCAGCCCGACGGGCCCGGTCATCGCTGCGCTGACGGCGACAACGTCAGGTCGTTCAGCGCCCGCCCGCACCATCTCCGCGGCAAACACGTCAGTCCAGGTCTCGGTGACCGCGCCACGGCTCGCTGTGTGCGGCGCCGCGGCGCCGATGGCGTGCATTCGATCGGCCTCGTGGGTCTCTGCGAGCCGGTAACCATTGCCTTTTCGTGTCACGCAGTGCACGACGACGGGCCGTCGTTGATCACGAGCGGCTCGTAGGGCACGCTCGATCGCCGCCACATCGTGTCCGTCGATCGGGCCCAAATACTGCAGGCCGATCGAGGTGAAGATGGACCGACCGCCGTCCGGATCGACGGGGCCTCTGCGCCGCAAGTAGTCGAGGTGATCGGCCACCCCGCCGACTGTCGGAGCGTAGGAACGCCCATTGTCGTTGAGGACGATGATCACGGGTCGATGTTCGGCGCCGCCGAGGTTGTTCAGCGCTTCCCAACACATCCCGCCGGTCAGCGCGCCGTCGCCAACGACGGCGACGACGCAACGGGACTCGTCGCGCAGCGCGAACGCCTTCGCAATGCCGTCCGCGTAGGAAAGGGCGGCCGAGGCGTGCGAGTTCTCGATCACGTCATGCTCGGACTCGGCCTGGCTCGGGTACCCGGACATTCCGTCGCGTTGCCGCAGCCGGGCGAAGCCCGAGCGGCGTCCTGTTAGAAGCTTATGCACGTAGGCCTGGTGCCCGGTGTCCCACAGCAGGACGTCGTGCGGGGAGTCGAAGACCCGATGCATCGCAATGGTGAGCTCGACGACGCCAAGGTTGGGCCCGAGATGGCCGCCGGTACGGGTCACCCACTCGACCAGAAAGTCCCTGATCTCCTGGGAAAGCTGGCCAACTTGTGCACCTGAGAGGCGCTTCACGTCCTCCGGGCCTCGGATTCCTTCGAGCAGTGCCCGGGGCCTTTGGTGCGGGAGGGGCGTGAGCGACGCCGGCGCCGGGAGCGTCGTCACTGGCCGAGCCGTCGCGCGTAAGTCATGAAGGAGCGGGGGTTCATCGATCGCGGCCCAGGGCGAATCGCGCGAGGTCGGCGAGGGCCTCCCGGGCGGGCTCCGGCATCGCGAGACCGGCCAGAGTCGACATAGCTGCGCCGAACTCGACCTCGGTCTGCTCTTCGGCCCACCGCCGGCCCCCGGCCGCCTCCACCAGGTCGGCCACTCGATGGAGTTCTTCATCCGACATCGCGGCGGGGTGCAGGTACAGCGCAGCCAGTTCGGCCGCATGGCGAGTACCCGAGCTCATCGCGGCAACCAAGGGCAACGTCTTCTTCCGAGAGCGCAGGTCGGATAGCGCGGGCTTCCCGGTCGTCTTCGGGTCGCCCCAGATCCCGCGGAGGTCGTCGATGAGCTGGAACGCGGTACCGAGGTGCTCGCCGAACTCAGAGAGGCCGCTGACGAGCCGGTGGTCGCCGCCGACGAGCGCAGCGCCGATGGAGGACGCGCAGTTGAACAGCGCAGATGTCTTGTCCGCGGCCATCGCGAGGCTCTCCGGCAACGTGACGTCATCGCGAGTCTCGAAGCTAAGGTCAGCTGCCTGGCCGTTGAGCAGCCGCTGCGACGCGGTGACGAGGCTGCTGGCCGCGAGGCGGCTGCCCTCGCAGTCCTGCTCCAGCAGCAATGCGAGGGCAGCGGTAAACAGCGCGTTGCCCGTCAGGATCGCCTGCGACGTCCCGAACACGGCCCATGCCGTCGGCTGATGCCGTCGCTCGATGTCCCCGTCGATGATGTCGTCGTGCAGCAAGGAGAAGTTGTGCACCAACTCCACGGCGATCGCTGCGGGAACGCCCTGCTCCGCGTCGGCGCCCGCTGCCTGTGCGGATACAAGGGCGAGCGCCGTTCGCAGCGCCTTCCCTCCGCTGCTGACGCACGGCTCTCCGTTCACGTCCAGCCAGCCGAGGTGGTAGCCGGCGACGTGGGCGACACCAGGACACCGCGTGGTCACAGCTGCCTGCATCGCAGGTGAAGCCAGAGTGCGCGCCAAGTGCACGGACGCCGGCACGGACCTAACAGAGACTGGCATCGTTCACTCCGAATCGACGGGCCGATCAACGCGGCGGCCACAGTGCCTACTGCATCCCAGCCCGCAGGGAACCTCTAGAGACCACGGGCCTAACCGCCGGGCGAGGCCGGCGACAACTGCTTACCGGCCGCTCCAACTCGGCGATCATGAGCGGTGTCGTCCGGTCCCTATTGCCCCGCCGCCTTCCGCCGATTTGCGTTGCGATCCCCAACAACCCGTTGGGCCCCAGTACCCAATTCACCACACATCCGCACCGGATCCCGTTGACACCCGTGTGCCGCCACTGTTGTGCTTTGCGGACTTCCACCCGGCCCGGTCGAGCCCATAAGGGGGGTTTGATGACGGTTAACACATTGGTGATCGCATCGCCGCGGCGCGTCCGGTCTTCGACGGATCAACGAATCCAAAAAGCCTGTGTTTGGTGCGGCGTCGCTTACGCCGTACTTCTGTTCGCCGGCCTAATTATCGCCGGCTGGCTCCCGCCGCCGTCACCGTCGCGCACGGCCGCACAGGTCGGCGCCGACTATTCGCGCCACAGCGGCCGCATCCTTGTCGGGGTGCTTCTCATGAGTCTCGGCACCGGGTTGTTCGCGCCATTCGTCGTCGGGATGTCGCACCAGCTTCGCCGTATCGGCGAGCACGTGTCGGCGCTTGCGACCGTCGAGCTCATCTGCGGTTCCCTCGCCGCACTGCAGGGGCTCATGCCCTGCATGTTCTGGGCCAGCGCCGCCTACCGGCCCGAGCGCAGCCCGGAGATCACCCAGTCCCTGGATGACATGGCCTGGCTGCCATTCGCGGGCGTGGTCATCCTCCTGATGATCGAACAAGTCGCGACCGGTGTTGCCGTGCTTTCGGACCGCAGGCAGAAACCGTTGTTCCCGCGTTGGGTGGGTTACCTGAACTTCGTCACCCCGCTGCTTCTGTTTCCGGCATCCTTCGATATCTTCGTCAAGAGCGGCCCACTTGCCTGGGACGGCATCATCACTTTCTGGATTCCCGTTGGAATTTTCGGGGTCTGGTATGTCGCGATGGCAGTCTTCATGTACAAGGCGGCCGATCGGGACGACGATTCCGACCTAGTCGAATAAGATCGAGCGCAGGAGCGGAACTGCGCCGCATCTTCTCGCCCACGGGGTGGGGGCGCGAGGTCGAAACACGCCCGCGATTCGTCGGCGTCCGATTCCGCTGCCGCTAGCGATTAGGCCCGCAGACCCTATTCGTCGTCGCGAGTGCGGCGAATAGTGTTATTCACCGCCAACACGTGTGCGGGCGCCGACGTAAGTCGTCCCGGAACCTGCGAGGACTGGTCGCGTCAGGGTCGGGCGCGGCGGTGGCGAGCCGAGTTCTGTAAGCACGTTTCCCCCATGCATGCGGTGTCAGAGAGGCGACATGACTGCCCTGGAATCGCCCGCCCGAGGCGTCGGCTCCGTAGAGGAGAAGGATTCGATCGCGCGACTGTACTCGCAGCTGGAGTGCCCGCCGCCGGCCCGGCAGGATCCGGCATTGGCGGCGGAAGTGAACCGGCGGCTGGCCGACTGGGCCGGCCGCTACGGGTTGTACCCGGGACGCCCCGAGCTGCTGCAAGCGCTGGATCTGGGTGGGCTGATCGTCCGCGTCTACCCGAGTGCCGACGACGTCGACCGCCTGCTGATGGCCGCCCAGCTCTCCGCGACGGCCTGGTCGTTCGACGACCTCGGCTGCGACGACGACGCTGCCGAGGGGCTGGCGCACGGAACCATCTTCGGGCTCATGCCCATGCTCACGGTGCTCGATCCGGCCGCCCTGACGCCTCCCTACCATGACGAGTTCGAACGGCAGGTGAGCGGCAACAACCTGCTCAATGCCTACCGCGCCAGCCTCCAGCACCTGCGCGAGTGTTCGGATGATCGACGCGTCCTGCGCTATGTCACCGAGACCACGCAGCTGTTCGTGGCGTGGGCCGCCGAAGCGAACTGGCGCGTCTCGGATCACGTCCCGTCGATCACCGAGTACTTGATCACGCGGCAGTGCAACGGCTTCCAGGTGCTGACCGTGCTCATCGACGCGGTCACCGGTTACAACGTCCCCGACGACGAGTGGGCCCGACCCGACGTGCGGAAGGCAGCCAAGCTCGCCAACATGGCGGGGCTGATCGTCAACGACCTCTACTCCCTGCGGCGGGAGAACCGACCGTTGCCGCTGGATACCAACCTCGTCCGCCTGATCGCGCACCACGATGAGGTGTCAGTCACCGAGGCGATACGTCGCACGATCGCCATGCACAACGAGTACGTGCGCGAGTTCGAATCACTGATCGCCGAGCTGACGCGTACGGGATCGGCGCAGCTCAACCGCTACCTGCGCGGCCTCGAAGCCTGGATGACCGGCAACTTCGACTGGCACCGCACCAGCTCGCGCTACGCCCTGCCGACCGACCTCCACCCCCAGCAACCCTGACGGGGACGCCATGCATGTGCGGATCGACCCCGCCCGGTGCCAGGGACACGGCAAGTGTTACCTGACGGCGCCGGCGGTCTTCCGGCCCGACGACACCGACGACTGGGGTCGCGCCGAGGTGCTGCAACCCACGATCCGGGACAGCCGCCCCGACCTGCTGCGACAGGCGACGATCGCCTCGACGGCCTGCCCTGAGTTCGCCATCCATGTGACCAGTGAGGAGCTCATGCCGTGACCGTCGCCGAACCGCTTCACCGGCCGTCCACGCCGTCGATGTCCACCGCGGACCATTACCACCCCCCGCTAGGCCCGGACGGTTCCCCGTTCGCCTTCTACGAGGCGATGCGCGATGAGGCCGAGACCACGCCGATCGGGTGGAGCGAGAGCTATGGCGGGCACTGGATCGTCGCCGGCTACGACGCCACGGTCGAGATCATGCAGAACGGCGAGAGTTTCTCGAACAAGGCGGTCACGTTCCCCCGGTACGGGACCGGCGAGATCGAACTCATGCTGGTCGCCCAGGACGAGCCGGTGCACAAGAAGTACCGGCAGCTCGTCGCGGCACCGTTCTCGCCAGCCAAGACGGCCGAGTTCAGCGCGCAACTGGCGGCGACGATGAACAGCCTGATCGACGAGAAGATCGGTGACGGGCGCGCGGACCTCGCAACCTGGATCGCCGAGGAGATTCCGGCCCGGCTCACCGCGATCATTCTCGGCCTGCCGCCGACCGAGGGCGACAAGTACCGAGGCTGGGTTCAAGCGGTCAGCAAGTACTTCGTGACCGAGCCCGAACGCGCCGCCGTCGCTTTCGAGGACATGCTGAGTCATGCGGCCGCGCTCATCGAAGAGCGCCGGAGCAACCCCGGCAACGACGTCATGTCGATCGTCACCCAGGCGGAGGTCGACGGCGAGCGGTTGAGCGATGCCGATCTCGTCGGCTTCTTCACCGTCCTGCTCATCGCAGGGATCGAAACCGCGTCGCGCCTGCTCGGCACCGCCCTATGGCGTCTCGCCTGGGACATCGACCTTAGGCGACGCCTCATCGCCAATCCGGCGCTAGTACCGACGGCCATCGACGAATTCACCCGCTACTACTCCCCGGCTTTGCTCGGCCGGCTGGTGACGGAGCGGGTCGTGGTGGGGGACGTGACGATGGAGCCGGGCGAGGTCGCCATGCTCTGGCTGCCGGTGGCCAACCGCGATCGTCGCGCGTTCCCCTACCCGGATGCGCTGGTGCCCGACCGCGTGCCGAATCGCCACCTCGGCCTCGGCCACGGCATCCACCGCTGTCTCGGGGCGCACCTGGTGCGGGTCCAGGGTCGCGTCGTCGTCAGCGAGTTCCTGAACCGGATTCCCGAGTTCGAGCTCGACCGCGACCGGAAACCGCAGTGGTCGGCCGGGCAGGTCTCCGGCTTCTCATCGGTGCCGGCCGTATTCCCCGCCGGCAGCCCGCGCGGTGTCTGAGCGTGCCCAACCGACGCTTCCCCGCACGATCACAACGCACCGTGCCTGAGCAGCCGGTCGGCGCCAAGTCGATCCTTCTTGCCGCACCGCGAGGCTTCTGCGCAGGGGTGGACCGCGCCGTGATCGCTGTCGAGGCCGCCCTCCAGCGGCACGGGGCACCGATCTATGCCCGGCGGCACATCATTCACAACCGGATCGTCGTCGACCGCCTGCGGGAAAGGGGCGTGCGCTTCGTCGAGGAGGTGGACGAGGTTCCGCCGGGCGCGGTCGTGGTCTATTCCGCCCACGGGGTCGCGCCGTCCGTTCGCATCGAATCCGAGTCGCGCGAACTCACGGTGGTCGACGCGACCTGTCCACTCGTGAACAAGGTGCATCGCGAGGTGCAGTCCCTGGTCGGACGCGGCTACGAGGTGCTGCTGCTCGGGCACCAGGGACACGAGGAGGTCGACGGCGTCGCCGGCGAAGCGCCCGACCGCGTTCACGTGGTGTGGTCGCCCGAGGAGATCCGGGACGTCGCGGTGAGCGATGCGGCGAAGGTGGGCTGGGTCTCGCAGACCACTCTGTCGGTGGACGAGGTGTTCCTCCGCGTCAACTGGATCAGACAGCGCTTCCCGGCGCTCCAGGACCCGCCCAGTGACGACATCTGCTTCGCCACGCAAAACCGACAGGCAGCCGTCCGCGCGATCGCGCCCCGCTGCGACGTGGTCCTCGTGGTCGGCTCGGAGACATCGTCGAATGCGCAACGGCTGGTCGAGGTGGCGCTGGAATCCGGAGCTGCCCAGGCTCATCTCCTGGAGAGTGCCCGGAACCTTCGATCGGCCTGGTTGGACGATGCCGGCACTGTCGGCGTGACGAGCGGAGCATCGACGCCGGACTACCTCGTGCAGGAACTGCTCGCCGCCCTGGCCGCGCAGGGTTGGGACGACGTGGAGCAGGTGACCGTGGCCAGCGAGAACCTGACCTTCAGCCTGCCGCGCGAGCTCGCCGCAAACGCCTCACCCGATGCAGAGGCGCTGCGACGGCATTCGGAGCCGCAGACCTCACCATGAGCTGGCTTTCTCCTCTCCGTCGGGCGTGCGGCACGCCGGCGAAGGTGCACTCGCCCTCCCCTGCGCTTCCCGATCGCGCACGAACCAGCTCCACTCCTTGACCGGCCCGCGACCCAACCAGACGCTCGCAGCAGGTCATCGCTGGAGGTGTTCGGTGGGGGAAGATGAATGGCTCGACCGCCTGGAGGCGGTGCCGGTGGCGACTGCTCTGGGGCGGCTTCACGTCCGTGTCGGCGGCGCGAAGGACACCCCGGTACTGCTCTGCTGGCCGACCCTGCTCACCGACGCCAGCATGTGGCAGTACCAGTTCGAGCACTTCGCCGACCGCTACCGGATGATCCTCATCGACGGCCCAGGACACGGCCGCTCCGATCCGCTGCGCCGCCGGTTCACCATGCAGGACTGCGCGGACGCATTGATCGAGGTGTTGGACGCCCTGGGCGTCGACCGGATGGTGCTGATCGGGAACAGCTGGGGCGGCATGCTTGCCACAGTGTTCCCCGCCTACTACCCGCAGCGGACGGCTGGCGTCGTCGCGATCAACGCCACGGCTTCGGCGGCGACCTTCCGCCAGCGGCTTCGCGGCCGGGCGCTCGCCACGATCTTCGCGGGGCGAAAGCGGATGCCATGGTTCACGTACCGCCTCGTAGTGGCGGCGTTTTCCGGCCCCACCGCCCGAGCAGAGCGCCCCGAATTCATGGAGTTCCTCCACCTCGCCGAAAGGCAGGATCCGGCGTCAATGGCGTGGGCCATCCGCAGCGTCCTTGTCGACCGGCGCGACGAGCACGAGCTGCTCGCAGGCATTACTGACTGCCCGGTGCTCGTCATCGCAGGCGAGGAGGACAGCGAGTTCCCCGTCGAGGTGTCGCGCCGCATGGCCGATGCCATCCCGGGCAGCCGGCTTAAGGTGCTGCGCCACACGTCGCACCTTGCCGCACGGGAGAATCCGTCCGTCGTGAACGCGGTTATCGACGACTTCCTGGAGGGCCTGAAGTGGCCGCCACACGCGACCTCGTAGACCACCCGCGGTCCCGGGTGCGCCGACGCGCCCGCGGGTCAGGCGTGGCCGTTAGCGAGAAACATCAGCGCAGCCCGCACCCGGGGATGGTGCTGCTGGTCGCCGGTGAGCCCGAGCTTCGCGAAGATCGAGTTGATGTGCTTCTCCACCGCACGAATGCTCAGCACGAGGGCCTCGGCGATTGCCGCGTTCGTCCGCCCCTGCGCGATGGCGCCGAGCACCTCGCGCTCACGCGGGCTGAGGCAATCGATGCTGCCGTCCTCGGCACGAGTGCGGCGCAGCACGAGGGACTCCACCACCTTCGGATCGATCGCTGAGCCTCCGGCGGCGACGTCCCGGATCGCAGTCGTGAGGTCGGTGACGTCGGCGACCCGCTCCTTGAGCAGGTAGCCGCGTGCGTCGGTGCCCTGCTGAAGCAACGCCTTTACGTACCCGACCTCGACGTACTGGCTCAGCAGCAGCACCCCGAGATCGTGGTAGGCGCCGCGGCAGTACTCGGCCAACCTGATCCCCTCGTCGCTATGCTGCGGCGGCATGCGGATGTCGGTGACGAGGACGTCCGGCCGCTGCTCGTCGATCGCGATCAGCGCCTCGTCATAGTCGGCGCAGGCAGCGACCACCTCCAGATCCGGAATCGTGAGCAGCATCTGCCGAACTCCTTCGCGCATGAGGAAGTTGTCCTCGGCTAGGACCACCCGAATCACGGCCGTAGCGCCTCCTCTCCCAGCGCCAGCGGGATGGAGGCGATCAACCGGTCCGGTCCGAGATCCAGCCGGCCGTCGAAGCTTTCGAGCCGGTCGCAGACGGCGGTGCGGGCCTCGTCGGCCAGCTCGCCCAGCCGCTCACCGCTGAGTTCCAGGACCGCGTCGTCGCCGGACACGGTGACGCCGAGTTGCATGCGACGGGTGCGGTGAGCCGCGTCGGCCATCAGCGCTACCGCGCACAGATGCACGCAGCGCTCGACCTCCGGGCGGCGGTGCAGTTCGCCGGCGGGGTCGTCGACACGGATGCGGACTGAGAGGTCCGTGCCCTCGAGCCACGTGTCCAGCGCGGCGGCGAGCCCGGCCCCACCGAACATAGGCGGGAACACCCCGCGCGAGATGTGCCGTAGCGCCTCGTGCGCCACGCCCAGCCGCGCGACGGCCTCGTCGGCGAGCCGGCCGCGCTCGTCGCCCACGGCCAGCTCGACGAGGTGCAAGAGATCCTGCGCGGCGTCGACCTCATGGATGACCCGGCGCGCCACCTCGTCGTAGAGGCGACTTTGTTCCCGCCGGCGTGCGCTGCGCAACCGGCCGCTTGAGGCCTCGAGCTCCGCCGTGAGTTCCTGCAACTCAGCGACGCGTCGCCGCAGCTCGTAGCTGAGCCGCACGGTCGACAGGGCGAGGCCGGCCGGGGCGGTGAGCCGGTTGAGCAGCGTACGGTCGAAGCTGGAGAGGTCGTCCTCTTCGATCTCCACCTCGATCTCCCCTACCGGATGGCCGCCGTAGGCGACGTCGACGGTGACTGGTGCGCCGCTCGCGCACGGGTGCTCCGGCCAAGATTCAGCCCAGTACTCCCCGTCGGCGATCCACAACCGCACCTCCGCGCGCGGGCCGCGAACCGTTCGTGCCGCGACCTCGGCCAGCCGGGGCACGACGTCCTCCACCGGCAAGGTGGTCGACATCCGCTGCAGCAGGGTGAGCATCTCCTGGTAGCCGTCGACCCGGCGGGCATGGGTGAGTGCGTCGCCGAGCCGTTCCAGCGGCCGCTGCAGGGCCCACACGATGACGGCGACGAGCACGGTCGCCGTCAACACCAACGGCAATGACCGATCGGTCGCGTCGTCCATGTCCCATAGCCGTCGCAGCCCGGCGAGGACGCCGAGCAGCAGCAGCGCGGCGATGAAGCGCAGGGCGAGCATCCGGCCCAGACGTGTGTCGATCATCGCAGGTCTCCTCGCAGCGGGACGACGCCTTCGACGCGGGTGCCGGTACCGGTGCCGGTCGGCACCACCGCCACCCGACCGTCCAGCGGGGCGAGCCGTTCGCCGAGCCGGCCGAGATCACCACCGTCCGGCACGTCCGCGGGAAGGCCGCGACCGTCGTCCTCGACGGCAAAGTGCACGGCGTCGGCGTCCCCTGTGACGACGACGGCGACCCGCCTAGCGGCAGCGTGCTTGACCGTGTTCTGCAGCAACTCGGTGCAGCAGAAGTAGACGGCTGCCTCTACGTCGGAGTCGAGCTCGCCGGGGGCAACGGCGACCTCGACACGCAGCCCCGCCTGCCGCGCCAGCTGCGCCGCCCGGCCCAGCGCCCCGGCGAGGCCCCGCTCGGCCAGGACGGCCGGGCGGCCGTCGCCGCAGAGCTCGATGAGTGAGCTCCGAGCTTCGGCGAGGATCTCCTGCAACCGCTCGGGGCTGCCGTGATTTCGGGCGCCGATCATGGCCGCGACGAGCGCCTGCTGCGCACCGTCGTGCAAATTGCGCTCGAGCCGCTCCCGCTCGGCGTCCTGCGTCTGGACGAGGTGCCTTCGCGCGGCGTGCAACGTGGCAGCCCGTTCTTCGAGAGTGGCCGCCTGCCTGGCCAGGCGCACCGTCATCCGCACGTTGTGAAGAACGAGCCCGGCATGAGCAGCGAGATCGCGCAGTACGCGGAGGTCGCCGGCTGTCAACCGGGCGCCCGCCCCACCGTGCACGACGAGGCGTCCCAACTGCTCGCCCCGGTAAAGCACCGGCCACGAGTAGCCCGTGCCCAACGGGCGACCACTCCCGGTCTGTGCGGCGAGCTGCTCCCGACCGCCCTCGCTGACCCAGAGTTGCGCCGACGCAGCGCGGGTCGCCCGCACCGCCACCGACGTGAGGAGATCGACCTCGGCCGTCGGCGTCATCTGCTCCAGACCGTCGATCAGGTCGCGGACCGCCTCCGCCGGGCTCAACGACTGCCCGTAGACCACCCGGTTGGCCCAGCGATGGCCGTGGCGCCACAGCGGCTCCGCCCCGGCAGCGACCAGGCCGAGCACCAGCACCGTCGGCCACTGGCTACTGCCGGCCAGCCAGCTGCCCAGCAGCAGCGCGAGCACGTAACCGCCCGTCATTGCGGCGAGGATGAGGCCGTAGGCGAGGACGCCGCTGAGCAACCGGTCGATGTCCCACAGCCGGTATCGCACGATCGCCACGCACAGCACGGTGGGAACGATCGCGAAGACGGCCGGGAACAGCTCGGCGGCCCAGTGCGTGACCGCGTTTGCGCCGCTGAGCCGCGCCAGCGACCACATGACCGCCGTGCCGAAGGCCGGCAGCAGCGCCGCGCAGAGCAGCCGGACGGCCCGCCGGCCCGTCGCGTCGAGGGAACCCTCGCGCAGCCGCAGTACTTGCGCCGCCTCGCCGGCCACCGCGATCGCGATGCCGAAGAAGACGATGAAGAACTGCGGGTGGCTGAGGAAGCTGCCGCGCCACCCCACGAGCGCCACGGCGACCGTCACGAGCAGGACCGTGAATCGCAGCCGCAGCCTCGACATGCGGACCGCCCGCGGGAGGGAGCCGTGCGGGAAGAGCACGACGGCCCAGAGGTAACAGACCCCCGAGGCGATGTGGAAGGTGAAGTGCGCGACCGAGATCGGCCAGGGCGAGCCCAACACGTGAAACGCCCGGTGGCTCGCGAGGTTGAAGGTGCCTGCGGTGCCGAGCAGGGCGAACGCGAGCAGCTGCGGCACCCGCTCATGAGGTCGCTTGGCGGCCAGCACCAGCGCCAGCGCCACGTTGAGCAGGCTGAAGGCGTACTGAACGATCGCCTCGCCGGTGGGCACGGGCGCATCTTCGTGCTCCATCGACCCGGAGTGCGCGTCCACGATTCGCGACGCGGCCCGGCCGGTCGCGTCGTCGTTTCCGGCGAGGCGGTGCAACGCCTCGTGGAACCAAGCGAGGTTGTCACTCAGCGTGGGCAGCAGCCCTACGGCCAGCCAGACGAACAGCCCGGCGGCGTAGATCGTGAGCAGGACCTTGAAGATCCGGGCCTGACGGTGCGTGGCGGCCACTTGCCGGCTCCGCGGATCGTCCGGCGGGTCAACCGGGCCGGTCGGGCCGGGTTTGGTACCCGCGCGGGCCGGCTGACCACGAAGGGGCCTGCCCGCCGGCGTCGTCATGGTCTCCTTCCCCGGCCGAGATCACCTGCGGCGCGCCTCGCACTGTGCCGTCCAGCGTCGGCCCGGCCGGATCCTCGGCGGCGGCCGCCAGTCCAGGGCGTCCTCGTGAACGATCCCCCGGGGCGCCTCGACGGTGAAGGGTCCGCAGGCCCACGGACGCCGATCGCCGCGCTTGTCGTGACCTCAGAGGCCGATGACGAAGTCGGCGGCCAGCACCCGGGCGCACGGCCACAACGCGCGGCAGGCCGTACACCGGCCGTCGGCCGGCTCGTGCGTGGCGAGAACGCTGACTGCCTCGCCCCGGTACCGCATCAACTGGTCGTCCCAGTCAGGCGTCGGTTCGATGCTGCCGGGGGTGCTGCGTCGCGTGCCGCGTGCGTCGATGAGGGTCGTGATCATCCCGAGTGGCCTTCCAGGGGCTGGTGGCGCGGCCCGCTGATCGGGTCGGGCGAGCCTGGCCGGCTCGTGTCACCAGGATCGCGCCGGGACCTCAAGTAATCCTCTATGCCGCCTACAGGGCGCCGACGCCGAGCGTCACTGCGGTGCACCGGGACCACCCGCGCGCCGGGGCAGCGCTGCGATTGCGCGCGGCACTGGGCCGGAGGCGCGGAGGTCGGTGAACCGCTCCACGTCCACGCGGCGGCCTTCGAAGTCGAAGACCAGCGCGCGGCCGGCGGTGGACAGTCTCCAGGGGCCGATGCCGTGCGCGACGCTGCGGCCGGCGCCGGCAAGTACCCACGAGTCGCCGTCCGCCCCCCGCCAGAGCCGCAGACTCTCCGTCGGGTGGCTGAACACCCCGTCGACATGCCACCAGCCGGTCTCCGGCAGCAGCATCGGCGCGGGCGTCGCCTCGCGGGAGCGGTAGCCCGGCGGATCCGCGTCGTAGTCCGGGGGCAGGTCGGAACTCACCGCGTGCCGCAGGATGAGTTCGGCCACCTGCACGGCCAGCAGCCGCCCCTCGGTCGGCGTCGTGGTCGCCGCGTAGACGACCCAGTCGACCAGGTCGCGTGCGATCCAGAGCTGCGGCACGGACATCGCGTCCAGCTCCGCCCGGATCCACGCCTCGGCCACCTGGCGCCGGCGGTCGCGTTCGGCGTCTCCCAGCCCGGCGATCGCGCTGCGCATGCGCTGCTCGGTGGGGCCGAGCTCCGCTTCTTGGGGGTATGTCCCGGGCGCGGCGGTGCGCAGGCCGACGAGTTCGCGGGCGTTGAGTGGCAAACCGGAGAGGTCGGCCGTCGTCAACCAGTCGGCAGGGACGTCGTACTCGGTCCCGGTCAACGCGCCGACGAACCGGCGGGTGCCGGCGTTGACCGCCCCCCAGCCGAGCCAGAACCACTCATCCGCGGCGGGAGCGACCGAGTGCATGGTGCCTTCGACGGGCCGGAAGGCCCCCGGCACCACGGCAAGGGTCTCGATCGGGAAATCCGTCCCCAGGACTCCCCGCACGCCCCGCTGCCAGGCGGTGATCCCGGCGCGGTCGCCGGGCACCGGGACGTCGATCCACAGCCCGAGAGAGTCGACGGGGTGCCCGGCGCGGCGAAGCAACGACACCGCCTGCCCGAACCGCCCACCCTCCGCGTGCAGTTCGGCCTCGCCGGCCACGCGCGGAAGCATCGACGCTGCGACGCCGAGCCGCCCGCCGCCCGGCGCGGACCGGGCAGCCAGGCGTTCGGCGTAACCGCCGCGCAGTTGCTCACGCTCCGTCGCACTCGGGGCGGCCACGGAGCCGTCGCCGGGCGGCCCGGGCGGTGCCGTCGACGGCGCAACGGCCTCGTCGACCACAGCGGCCTTGCGATCCCCGCTGTTGACGTAGCGGCGGATGGTGACCGGCACGCCCGGCAGCCGGCCGGCCAGCTCCGCCGCCCATCGCGCATCCAGCTCAGGAGCGATCAGGGTGATGCCGGCCGGCGGCGGACCACCATCCGCGGGGAGGGACTCGGAGACGAGCTCGGCGAAGACCTCAGGCGCGAGGTTGACCCGCTCCGGGCGCCACCGCCGCTCCCGCGAGCGCGCCAGCAACTCATCCGCCAGAACCTCGACCTCGGCGAGCCGTTGACGCAGCTGCGCCGCCTGCTCGGTCTCGGAATCCCGTAAACCCAGCGGGCGGTCCAGCAGCTGGCCCACCTGGGCCAACCGCCAGGAGCGGGCGGCGAGCAGGCGTTCGTCCGAGGCGTGGACGGCGAAGTCGGTGAAGTCCTCGGCGGTGCGTACCCCCTCCTCGTCCGGCACTTCGGGATCCCGCACCGCCCGGGAACGGACGCGCGCGGTGAGGTACCGCTGACCGGAGGCATGGACGCGGAGGCGATCGCCGGAAAGCGGCAACGATTCCACGGGCGGGCGGGCGCTCACCTCGTCAGGGGTCAGCAGGGACAGCCCGCCGCCCTCGGGCAGCACCCCGTACTCGAGGTCGTTGCGCAGGCCGGTCGTGTCGAGATCACTGATCGGACGTTCCCATTCCGGCACGAGCGCACCGTCGGCGTCGGTGACGAACCTCGTCGGGCGCAGCTGCTCCCGCGTCGTGCCGGCATCCCACAGCTCCGCTCCGGTCGCCACCCAGCCCTGCTCCACACCCGTCACCAACCGGCCGGAGCCGGCGCCCCGCAGCTGGGGGCCGAAGTCCTGGTTGTCGCGCTGGTAATCCTCCGGCCACGCCGGCCGCAGGTGCGGGCGGCCGCCGTCCGGTGGCACGAAGACCGGGACGCCCAGCGTCGCGCTCAGCTCTTCCGCCCACGCAGTCACCCGCTCCGCGGCCGCACCGGTGACACCCGGGAGCCAAGGGACGTTGTCCTCGCGTCGGAACCGCACGTCGTTGGTGTCTTCGGCCGTCACGAAGCGCCCCGACAGCTGGGCGGCGGTCAGCCGGTAGCCGTGCCGACCGAGCCACCGGGCCACCGTCGCCGGCGACACCGGTCGCAGAGCACTCGAGCCCTCGGACAACTGCCCTCGCAGGCCGAGCACGACGCCACTTCCGGCGATGGCGAGGTCGAGCACCACCACACCGTCCGGTGACGCCAGCCGGAAGTCCTGTTCATGCCGCGCATCGACGGTGACGCTGTTGAACAGCTGGTCGTCCAGGAGTGTGGGGTCGAGCATCCGCTGCCGCTGCAGTTGGGGGTCCTCGGAATGCCCGTGCGCGGAGATGAACAGGCCACGCTCCTGACCCCGGACAACGAGCTCCTCCTCGGGGCCGTGCGCCCGCCGGGCGTACCCGGGCGGCGCCGGCGCACCCACCTGCCGCCACGAGCCGTTGGGAAGCCGGAGGTAGAAGCCGCGGATACCGCCAGGGTGGGAGCGGCCCAGTTCGGTCTGCAGCTCCACGAGCTGATGGGACAGCGCGGCGACGTCCCGCCAGCTCTCCGCCCTCGGCCCCACGACGAAGGTGGTAGCCAGGCTCGGCCCGGCCGCAGCGGTGAGCAGCTCGGCGGCGTCATCCCGCAAGCGGGGCGCCGATTCGCCGGTCACGTACACCGTGTCGCCCAGGCGATTGGCGGCCGGGACGACCACGACGGGCACGCCACCGAGCCCGGTGGCGAGCTCCGCGCCCCATTCGGCGCCCCACTCGGCCGCGCGCGACGGTTGCGCCGGGCTCGCCGCGACGTGGACGACCACCGCCGCCCCCGGCATCGGCGTGAGCAGCGGCTCCACCAGCCGTGCGAGCTGCGCGGCCGGCACGACCCGAGCGGCGTGACCGGGGGCCGCGTGGAGGATGGGGAGAGGCGCGCCTGCGCCGGGTTGCGACCAACCCTCCAGTCGGAGATGCAGGATGCGGGCTGCGCCGGCGCCCGGCGTGCTCCAGCCGAGCATGCTCGCGGCCGCGACGGCCTGGAACATCAGCGGGAGCGGCAGCCGGAAGCCGGCCTCGAGCGCCGGGAAGTCCCGCCGGTCCTGACCCTGCGAAGACAGGAGCTGCACCGCGACGCCCGCGTCGCGGCGCACGGCGTTGGCAAGCGGCATCGCCCAGGTCCACCGGTCGCCGGCGAACCTGTCGTCCAGGTGGATCTGCACCTGGCGCACCGCCGGGGGCCAGCCTTCGACGCCCCATCGTGCTGCTAGCTCGGCCGACCGGCGGGCGCCCGTCAACGTGTCGGTCAACGCTGCGACGCCGAAGGCGTCCAGGGGCGCGGTTGCCTCGAAGGCGGTGATCCGTTCCCGCCAGATGGTCAGCCCGAGTCGATCGATCGGTCCAACGGTGCCGAGCAGCACCCACTCCGGTGGCCGGAACCGGCTCCGCGACTCCCAGGCCAGCGCAACGCCGCCGTCTGCGGCGGCATCCACCCGCGCGCCCGGCTCCGGAGCAAGCACCCGCACCGCGCTGAGATCGCGCCGGCCGGTCCTGAGCGTGGCCTGTAGCAGGTTGACCCACGACATCAGCACGGCAGCCTGCGCGGGGTCATCCGGCACCGCGGTCATCAGCCTCAGCACCGGCCCACCGGGCAACGGCCATCCGTGCTCCGGGGCCCGGCGAAGTATCCGCTCGGCCACGTGCTGCGCGGGGAGGCGCGACGGCGCCCCGGAGGCGTCCAGCTCGAAGTGCAGGTACACCGAGGCGGCGTCCTGGGCATCGATGGCCGCGCGAAGCGCTGGCCGCAGTCCGTCGACCTCAGGGTTCGACCAGGCGAAGAGGTAGGGCTCGACGCTGACCATGGACCAGTTGCCCGACGCTGGCGGCACGAGCTGCCCGATCGGCGACGTCCGGTGGCTGGACGGCCCGCCGCTCACGTCGGCGCGGTAGAAGTTCATGAGCCACCGGCCGGTGTGGAGCAGCGTGACCGGCCGTCCAGTCGGCAGATCGAGGAGCCGGCTGCTCGCGCCGACGCCGGGCACGTACACCTGTCGTCCTGGCAGGTGGACCGCCACCTCCCGGGCCCAGTCGACCAGTGACTCGGTCGTCGCTACGTCTTCGAAACGCAGTACGACCGCCGACGTCGAAGGCACGCCGGCGAGCGCCTGACCCAGCGCGGCCGCCGTGTCGCGCGGCGGCAGCGCGACCGTGTGCGCCGGGTCGGCGAGGTTGAAGACCTCCGTGCTGGGCCGCCCTTCGATGACCCGCAGTGACAGGGTGACCAGGTCGTGCGGTGCGTAGCGGTCGATCCGGAGTGACGCCAGCCGCATACCGGCGATGGGCACCACGATGCGCGGCGGCGACACGGTGTGGACGACCTCGCCGTCCGTCTCGGCATCGCCGGCCACGCGACGCCGCACCGTGACCGGTAGCCCGCTCGCAGCGGCCAGGTGCGCCGCGAATCGGTCGCTCGACCCGGGCGCCAATTCCCAGACCGGCAGCGCGAGGACGAGCTCGGGGCGGTCCGGCCGCTGCGGCCAACCGATGCGCCCGGCGAGGTCGTCTCGCCGGACCGCGCCGCGATAGAGATCCCCCAGCACTCGCATCGTCGCGTGGTCGAAGGGCTCACGTCCCCGCGCGCGAAGCGGCCGGCCGGCGTCGAACCGGATCGGCAGCGACGAGGTGGGCTCGACCGTCCCCATCAGCACCCAGCGCGGCTCGTCAGGGCGTGGCTGCGGATTGAGCCACGCCAACCCCAGGACGCCCTCGTGTGCGGCCACTCGCGCGCCTGGCTCGGGGGCGAGTACGGGCGGCGCGACATGGCCGGTCGCGGTGATCGCCGCCTGCAGGTCGGCGATCCAGTAGTCGGCGCGCCGGGCCGCCGCCGGCGTGGGGACCGTGGTCAGCAGGCGCAACGCCTGGTCGTGCCAGGGCAGCGGCGACGTCGACGTCCGCAGCGCCCGGGCGGCGACCAGCTGCTCGGCCACGGCCGCCGCTGCCGGCAGTTCGGCCCCATCGAAGCGCACGCCGAGGAAGACGGAGCTCGTGCCGGTCTCCCGCGACGCCGCCAGCACCGCCTCCTGTATCGACGGGTCGCCGCCGAACTGGGCGGCGATCAGGCCCCACTGCGGGTAGCTCGGTGCGCGGCGAGCGGGCCGACCGGCCGCGTCGACGACCACGATGTCGTCGTCGTCGCCGACGACCGTGGGCTGCGGCGAGACCGAAGGCACCCGCGGGTCGCCTACCGGCCGCGGCGGTCCGAAGAGAACCGGACGGCCGGTAGCGCGGGCGAGCAGCACCGCGCCCCGACGGACGCCGTCGGCCTGGTGCGCGTCGAAGGTCACCTGCAGGGCGATGGCCACGACGTCCGTGGCGTCGCGGCCCAGCGGGCCGGTCGCCCAGCGCTCGAGCTCAGCCACGACCGCCGGAAGGTGGTCGGCCAACCGCTGCCTGCCGCCGCCGACGATCTCCAGCTCGAGCTCGCCGTCCGCACCGGGGGGCGGAAGTACCACGGCAACCGCGCTCGAGGCGGGGGCGGCGTTGTCGTTCGGCAGGAAGATCGGCGAGTTCCAGTCGGCCCGCAACCCCTCGCGCGTCTGGATCAGCGCCGGAGAACCCACCGGCAGCAGGCGGCCGGCCACCTCCGCGGCGTGGGTGCCCACCGCCTCGCCGCCCACCGCCTCGCCGCCCACCGCCTCGCCGCCCACCGCCTCGCCGGCCTCCGTCATGGCGGCCGAGAGCGGTTGCCAGTGACCTTGCCTGAGCACCGGCGGCCCACCCGGGCCGACCGAAGGGCCCGCGAGCGCGTCGGCGGCGTGGACGAAGACCCGCGCCGGCTCCCAATCCAGCTCCCGGGCCAGGTCGGCGAACCACCCGCGAAGGGCCGTGGCCTCGGACCGGGTGCGCTCGTCGTGCAGCAACTGGACGATCGAACCGTCGGCCATCGCGTGCGTGGCGAGCGGGCGGAGGCGCTGCGCGGCGACCGATGCGGGGACCGTGGCTGGCCACCAGGTCAGGTCGATCATCTGAATGGCGTAGTCGTGGACGCGCTCGAGATGAGGACTGTCGGTGATGGTCAACCAGCGCGCGTCGCGGTCCGGGGCATCGAGCAGATCGTCGTCGAACTCGATGACGATCTCGCCATCGGCGACGGCGAACCGGGCGCCCGGCTCGGGGACAGCGACGGCGATCGAGGCGCCGTCGAGCTGCGTATCGGCGAGCGCCACCACCTCGGCGGCGAAGTCCAGCAGCCCGTTCACGGCCTCGGGTTCCTGCGGCATCCGGGTCAGCAGCAGCAGCTCGCTGTGCCGCCCGACAGCGTCTTCGGCCAGGTTCTGCGCCAGTAGCTCGACCAGTAGCCCCGGGTCCACCCGTCGCGGGTTCTCCGGCGGGCCGTCGTGGGGCCGGCCGTCGGCCCCCAGCGGCAAGCAGAGCACCGGTTCCCCGTCGTACTCGGCAACCTGGCGATAGAGGTCGGCCGCGTCGTCGTAGATCGGGTGATCCGGCGGCGCCCAGACGACGACGGTGGGGCTGGCTTCGATCCGCTGGAACGCCGTCGGCCGGTCCATGAGTCGCCCGGTGAAGTCGGTGGCCCAGGTCGGTTGTTCGCCGGTGAGTTCGACGAAATGCCCGGGCAGTGGGACGAACTGCTCGAACCGCTGGTCCGGCCGGACGGCGTGCGCCCCGCGGCCGGGCGCGAACACGGTCTGCGCGCCGACGGCGCCGGCATACAGCTCGTGTCCGCGCAACCCGGTGGCGACCTCGCGGGCGAACTCATGCAGTTCGTCGGTGACCGGCAGCCCGCCGGGCAACGCAGGATCGTGGTTCGCGAAGTGCAGGACGAAGCTGCGTTCCGGGCGCCGTTGCAGGGCGTCCGCGAGCTCGGCCGGGTTCAGCGGGGCCAGCTCCGGCTCCCCGGCGCCCCGGAACCGCAACGCCGCGGGTCCGTGGGGCTCGTCGTGCACGCTGATCGTCACGTGCAACGCCTGCACGCGCGGATCACCGGCGGGCGCCTGCGGATCGAATGCGGCCGGCACGGCACCGAGCGAGTTCCCCGTGCCGACAACGACGATGGGCGGCCGGCGCACGGGGCCGAAGCCACCCACCCGGACCGCGAGACCGGTGGCCGCGGCGAGGTGGTCGGCGAGCCGGTCCCAACGCCCTCGATCCTGAGGCCGCAGGGCGGAGCGAACTCGCAGGGTGAGATGCGAGTCGTGGCCCGCGTCGACGTCGAACCCGCGGCCCGGTACGTCACCCGCCAGGACGCCCCGCACCCGGCCGGCCAGGTCGTCAACCTGCTGCGGCGTCGACCGGATGGTGAGCCGGCCCGCCGGCACCGCCGCGGTGAGCCGGAGGTTCACGACGTCGACGTCGAACTCCTCGACCTCCTCGGCCACCGCGGGGTGCGGCGCGAGCGTCACGCGGGGCACCCACTGGCCGCCGGCCCCGAGCGTCGGGAGCGGCTGTTGCCAGTCCGCGACCGACGCGTTCGCGCTGGGCAGCACGACCTGCTCGGGCATCCATCCCATGGTCCGGGACAGCTCGTCGATCCACCGGAGCAGCTCCGGCTCGTAACCGGGACCCCCTGCTGGCGTCGGAGGGGGCGTGAACGCGAGCCAGACCAAGCCGTTGCCCATGTTGCGCAGGTGGGCCAGGCTCTCGGCCACCGGCTCGACCGGAACGGCGTTGGCCAGCCCGTCGAACGCGACCACGAACCCGTGCCACTGTCCCACCTGGACGGGCCGGACCTCCGGTGGCCACGCCTCGAGCGACACCCAGCGCGGCCGCCAGGACCGGTCGTGGCCGGCGCGCCAGGCAAGTTCCGGGCGGCCCGCGGCGTCGACGTCGCCAGTCGGTTCGGCACCGTGCTCGATGAGTGCGGCCCGCAGGCCGGAGCGCAGGTACAGCGCGACCGTGTGGCGAAGAGAGTCCACCCAGCGCAGCAGTGTGCGGAACCGATCCGGTTCCCGGGGCATCTCCTCCAGCAACCACAGCTCGTTCGCGTTGCCGTCGCCGGGCACGGCACGAAGCAGAACGCCGGAGAGGTCGTCGAACCCGACGGTGGTCGCCGAACCGTCCGCCGTCGGGCCGTAAGGGCGGCCCGCGGCATCGAGCGGCCGCCCAACCACCATTCCTCGAAGCGCGCCGGCGTTCCGGAGGACCCGGAGCGCGCCGGGACGAAGCGGATGCTGCGCCGGGTACCAAGCGGTGAACCGCTCCTGCTGCAACGCCGTCGTGGCTGCGGTGGCGGGGACGAACCGGCCGGTCATATCCGTGGTCCAGTGCTCCTCCTCGACCCCGTCGAAGCGCACGAACCGGGCAGCGTTGCCCCCGCCGACGTTCTCGCCGAAGTAGACCCGCGCCGGCTCGAGGAACTCCGCGTCCTCCGTGTCCAGCAGCGGTGGCTCGCTGGAGGCCCCCACCTCCGCGACGTAGGTCACGTGGGCCGGCATCAGCTCGGCCAGCCGGTGCACGAAGTCGTGCAGCTCGGCCGTGACCGGGACGATCTGCCCGGTCGTGAGCAGGAAGTGGACGACGATCACCCGGGCGGACAGCTCCTGAGGTCGCAGCGCGGCCGCCAGCTCGGCCGCCGAGTACTGCGCCGGGCTCAGCTGCCCGGACGGATCCGCCTGCACCCGGACCGTGACGTGGACCGACCCGTGCCCGGGAATGGCGTCGTCGTGGACCAGGTCGTCGCCCAGCGGCGCCGCGGCGACGACCGGCGCCGCCACCCCGAGCGCCTGAGCACTGGTGCCCTCGCCGAGATCGCGGTCGAGGCCACCGTCCCAGCGATCGGCGCCGCCTAGGAGGCGTCCCTGCCGTTGCACCACCGCGACGAATTGCGCCAGGACCGCCGCGACCTCCTCGGCGGCTGCCTGCATCCGGGCGGCGGCCTCGGGTCCGGTGAAGGCCCCGGCCAGGGAGTCGGTGACGTCGTCGCGGATGCGCCGCAGCTCGCCCACGGCCGCGCGCAGCTCGGCCGATTCCTCCGCGACGAACGCGTTCCGGACGCGCCGCTGCGCCGCGGCGCGCAGGTACTCGCGGGGATCGTCCCACCAGTCCTGCGCGACGACGGCGTCGGCGATCGCCCGTTCGAGCCGGGCCCGAACCTCCGCCCGCGTCCCGTGCGCGGCGTCGACCCCGGCATCGCCGGCCACGAAGTCATCGATGACCGCGGCCGCCCGCGGCCCGACCAGCTCGCGCGCGACCAGCGCCGGCAGCCTGACGTGCACGCCGGGTTCGACGGCCAGGACCGTACCGGCCGTAGCGATCCGCCCGGCCTGCCGCCCGGTAGCCACGAGGCGCCACTCCACCGCGGCCTGCACGGTCGCCTGCATCGTCGCCTCGACGCTCGCCGGCTGCGCACCCGCCGGCGGGGCGAGGTCGCGCAGGGTCATCTCGGAGAGCACGGCCGCCAGGCGCAGCGTGACCGCGCCGCCGGAACCACCCGCACCGAATCGCGCCACCGTGACCTCGATGCCCGGCGCGGTGTTCCCGCCGGTGCCCGCCGTCCGGGCATCGCGGCGCACCGCATCCATGGCCAGCACGGGAAGCATCTCCGGCGCGAGGAGCCGGGGCAGCGTCTGCTCCACCGTTGCCGCCGGGATCTCCACGTGCAGGGTGTCGGCTACCGAAGCCAGCACCCCTCGCGCGGCGTCGAGCAGCTCCCGGGCACCCGCGACGTGATCGACAGCGGCGCCTTGCGGCAGCCCCGGCCCGGTGCCCCGCCACCAGGACGTCACGGCCGGCAACCCCAGCTGCTCCACGGGAACCCGGACACCGCGCACGGACGGCGCGATCGGCTGGGGGGCGGGGCGGGCCGCCGGCGGCGTCGCCGGGCGGTCCGGTGCCGTCGATACCTCCGCGCCGGCATCGGGATCGCCGGCAGCCGGACCGGTGATCCGCTCGATAACGTGCCGCTGGCCGTCGTGATCGAAGACCAGACCGTGGCCGCGGGGGGTCAGCCACCACGTGCCTTCCTCGCGGGACCGGCCCTTGCCCTTCGTCGACAACTGCCAGGGCTCGCCCACCGCACCCGGGGCCAGGCGCAGCCCACTGCCCTCGTGACCGAAGGCGCCGTCGGCGTACCACCAGCCCGTCGTCGGCAGCTCCACGAAGCGCCCGTCGACCTCGACCAGCTGCGTGGCCGGGGGCTCCTGGTACGCCGGGGCGTCACCGAGCGCCGCGTACGCCGGCGGGGCGGCCGCCGGCGGAGACCCGAGCAGGTCGGCGACCTGCTGGGCCAGCAGCTGCCCCTCCAGCTGGGACTTCAACAGCGCGTAGGCGACCCGGTCGACCACGTCGGGCGGGATCGGACCGGCCGCGGGGTCGAGCCCGGCGCTGATCGCACGCTGCGCGAATGCCTGCAGCCAGCTGCGGTCCTCGGCCGGAACGCCGGCCAGTATCTCGGCGATCGTGTGGCTGCTCACCCCGACGGGCCATTCCCGCGGGTCTTGCGGCCGCTCGCCACCGCGCAGGGCCTCAACCTGCTCGGCGCTCACCGGCAGCGCGTTCTCCTCCGGCTGCGCCAGCAACTCCTCGGCGACCTCGTAGAGCTTGCCGGTCAGGGCACCGACCAGCTGCCGGGTCGCCGGGTTGAGGGCACCCGCGCCGGCCCAGACCCACTCGTCGCGCGCCGCGCTCCGGCTGTCCCCCGCATCGAGCCCGGCCGGCACCCCGAAGCCGTCCGGCACCACGGCGACGATCTCGACCGGCAGCTGCGAGGCGAGCCCGTCGACCACCCCTTGGCGCCACTGCTCCACGGTGGCCCGGCCGCCGCGCACCGCGACGTCGATCGAGAGCCCGACGGAGTCGATCGGATGGGCTGCCCGCAGCTCGCCGAGTGCGAGGCCGAACTCGCGACCCGCGGCGTACACGGCCGCCGGTCGGAGCTCGTGACGGATGGTCGACCAGACGAAGCCGATCCGGTGCGGCGCTCCCCCGCCGGATTCCAGCCGCGCGCGAAGCTCGTCGGCGTTGGCCGCCGGCGGCGCCGGGTGAGGGTTGCGCACCGGCGCCGCTTCCCGGGCCGCCCGCGTCGACACCATGCTGCGGACCACCGCGCCGTCGATGATTTTGGCCACCATGATGCGCGGCTGGCCGAGCTCGCGGGCGAGGTCGGCGATGTAGTGCGGCTCGAGTTCGGGAGCGAGAAGGGTGACGTCCTGGCCGCTGCTCCAGCCGTGTGCCTCGAGCAGTTGCCGTACCGCCTCCGGCGCCAGGTTGACGTACTCCGGCCGCCAGCGCCGTGAGCGAGCCCGATCCATCAGCTCCTCGGCCAGCACCTCGGCCTCCGCCAGCCGGCTCCGCAGCCGCTCGAGGGGCGGGCCGCCCAGGTGGGTGCGGCCGGCGTGGCCGGCGAGCAGGCTACGCACCTGCCCCGCGCGCCAGCCGAGCGCCGAGCGCAACCGCTCGTCGGAGGCGTTGGCGACGAAGTCGGCGAAGTCCGCCGCCGGCCGCGGCCAGGGATCGGCCTCGCCCGGCGCGTCGGGGTCCGGATCCTTGAGGGTGCGGGACCGCACGCGGGCACTGATCCACCGGGTGCCCGCGGCCTCCACCCGGAAGCCGTCCGCCGCCTCGTCGCGCAGCTCGTCCGGCCGGTGTCTCGCCTGGGCGTCGGTCAGCAGCGAGACGCCCGCACCCGGCCCGGGCTCGACCTGGAGATCCGGCAACAAGCCGCTGGCCGCGAGGTCGCCGACCGGCAGCTCCCAGATGTTGCGCAGGGCGCCGTCCTCGTCGGTCGTGTAGCGCGAGTCAGAGCGCTGCTCTCGCGGCGTTCCGGCGTGCCACAGCTCGGTGCCGTGAGCGAGCCACCCGTCGGCCACGCCCGTCACCAGCCGGCCGGGGACCACGACGCGGGTAGGTGCGCCCGGCGGCGGGACGAACACCGGCACGTCCAGCAGCTGGCTCAGCTGCTGCGCCCAGGCGGTGAGGACGGGCGCCAGGGCGGCATCCGGCCCGGCGCGCAGCAGCTCCCTCCCGCCGCCGGGCCGCTCGACGCGTTGGTTCCAGTTCGCGTCGCGCCGCAGCCAGCTCCGTCCTGATTCCCGGGAGCCGACGAACCGGCCGGAGACCTGCGCCGCGACGAGGCCGTCACCGCGCAGGCCGATCCAGCGGGCAACGGTCGCAGGTGTCACCGGGCGCAGGCGCGGCGCGCTCGAGAAGAGCCCGAGCACCGACCCGTCGTCCTTGTCGAGCACCAGGTCGAGCACCAGCACCCCGGCCGGCATCTCGGGCTGGAAATCACGGCGACGTTCGGAGCCGACATGGTCACCGTCGAGGAGCTCCTCGTCGGACAGCAGCGGGTCCAGCACCCGCGCGCGCGCCACCTGCGGGTCGTGCCCGTCGACGTCGTAGGCGGAGAGCAACACCTGCCGGCCGGCGCCGCGCGTGACGAGCTGATCGGGGACCGTCGGGCGATACGGCTCCAGGGCCGCACCGACGCCGAGCTGCTTCCAGGTGCCGTCGACGGC
>Ga0068856_100000391_pt1 | contig 47954 bp, 31 predicted proteins | sample KBSCornC62_FD_66595 | JGI IMG/M metagenome (GOLD analysis project Ga0068856, IMG submission 66595) | Corn rhizosphere microbial communities from Kellogg Biological Station, Michigan, USA - KBS Corn C6-2 | ecosystem: Host-associated > Plants > Roots > Rhizosphere > Soil ...
CGCGTCGAAAGGCTTCAATCTGTTCGGGCAGGATCAGGATGATGTCGTGATCATCCCCTACACCAGCCACATGCGGCGCCTTTCCAAACGCACCTTCGTCAATTCCATCATGGTGCAGGCGGCGGATAAAAACTCCATCAACCTGGTGCAAGCGGACATCAGCTCCCTCCTCAGTGAACGACATAACAAGAGCGAGGAACCGGACTTCACCGTCCGCACCCAGTTGGAACTGATGGAAATGGCCACCTCGACGTCGCGCATCATGTCGGTGCTGCTGGCCGCCATCGCCAGCGTGTCGCTGCTGGTCGGCGGCATCGGCATCATGAACATCATGCTCGTGAGCGTCACGGAACGAACCCGCGAAATCGGCATCCGCATGGCCGTCGGCGCGCGCAGCCGCGACATCCTGATCCAGTTTTTGATCGAAGCCGTCACACTGAGCGCCGTCGGCGGGCTGATCGGCATTGCGCTGGGCATGACAGCCGCATGGATCACCTCGCATTTCACCGGCTGGCCGACGCTGACGCCGGTGTTGTGGGTGGGCATCGCGTGCGTCTCCAGCGCGGGCATCGGGATCGTCTCCGGCTTTTATCCCGCATGGAAAGCCTCGCGGCTCGACCCGATCGAGGCGTTGCGCTACGAATGAGGGGAATGAAGAAACATCGAACATCCAATTTTCCAGGGCGGGCGCGCGTGGAACGCATTGGATGCTGGATGTTTTCTGTTTCTCATTTCGCCAAATGAAAACGGAAGTTCTTTCCACGCACACCAAGGCGCTGTTTGAAGCGGCGGTGAAACGCGCTACCGAATTGCTGCGCGCGGGCGAGGTTGTGGCATTGCCGACGGAAACCGTCTACGGCCTCGCCGCGAATGCACTCGATGAAAAGGCCGTCGCCAACATTTTCCAGATCAAGGGCCGTCCCGCGCACAACCCCATCATTGTTCACGTCGCCAGCAACGAAATGGCGCGGCAGTGCGCGGCGCAATGGCCGGAGATCGCGGAGAATTTTTCCAGATCTTTCTGGCCCGGGCCGATCACGCTGGTGCTGCCACGCTCGGAAAAAATTCCCGACAACGTGACCGCCGGCGGCGCGACGGTGGGCGTGCGCTGGCCGAGTCACCCCTTCATGCAGGCGGTAATCCGCGAGTGCGGCTTTCCATTGGCGGCACCGAGCGCGAACTTGTCCAACCAGATCTCACCGACGAACGCGGAACACGTCCGCAGTCAATTGGACGGGAAAATCCCGCTCATCGTGGACGGCGGCCAGTCGCAGGTGGGCATCGAATCCACCGTGCTCGACTTGACGGTGATGCCGCCAAAAATTTTGCGACCGGGGATGATTCACGCGGAATCGCTCGCGGCGGTGGCAGGGAACATCCAACATCCAACATCCAACATCCAGCTTCCAAAGCTGAAAAGTCCGGGGCTGTTGGAGAAACATTATTCGCCGAAAGCAAAATTGGTCGTGCTGGATTGGCGTGATGAAGCGGAACTTCAATTCAAGATTCAAAATTCAAGATTCAAAATTGAAGACTGCCATATCCTCGCACACACGAAAATTCCGCTGGGATTTGCCGCGACCAACGTCAGCGTGATTCCGCACGATGCGGAGGCGTTTGCGCGGGCGCTCTACGCGGAGCTGCATCATTGCGACGCGGCGGGCGCCAAACTGATTGTCGTCGAGGCGCTGCCGGAAGGTCCCGAATGGTCAGGCATCGCAGACCGGTTGAAGCGCGCGGCGGCGTGATTTTACTCCTTTGGCCAGCGCTGCCGGTCGGTGAGGAACATGCCGGTGCTCAAAAATTTCGGGGCTTTTAGCGGGAAACCGTTGGGATATTGATTCATCATTCCGGCGTTGAGCATGAGCCGGCCCCAGCTGTCAGCCTCGCCGCGCGCCAGATTAGAAAGAAATTTGTCGTCCATGGTCAGGCTGCTGAAATAAATGCCTTTCACCGGTGCGAGATAATCATTGATGGCGTAAAAATCCGTCTGCGCATCCCGGGTGAGCCACAGGCACTGGCGCTGACCATACCAGGCCACGGCCCAAGGCATATCGCTCATCATGAGTTCGCCCGGCTTCAGCCAGCCTGACACCTGCTGGATTTCCGGGGGATAATACGGCGGATACGCCAGCGGACTGCTGCGGGTGAAAATATTGGCGGCCAGCGGTTGCCAGACCAGCACGACGAGCAGAGCGATGACGCCATAACGCGCGGCGAGCAACGAAAACTTCATTTGATCCAGCAGCGTCAAAAAAAAGACGGCACCAAAAATCACCACCAGCGGCGCGAGCAACACCAGCAGATTGTCCGCGTTGAATACGAGCGAAAGATTCGCCAAAACAGTTTTGCCAAACGCCTGGGTGAGGATCAAAATCGCAAGGCTGGCCATGGTAAAATAGCGCAAGCGTCGGGCGGCGACACTGCGCAGGCCCAACAGCAGTCCGGCAAAAAACAAAACTCCCATCGCGCCGATCCCCAATTGCTGCCACCCGTCCTGGAAAATGGAATTGAGGTTCGACAGGTAAGTGTGGAGGTAGGCGCGCAGGCCGGTCATGACGGCCAGATTTGGTTGGATGGACTGCATCAACTCCGAACCACGAAAGGTATCAGCGATGAATCCATACCCCGCCGTGCCAAATAACGTGCCGCTCACCGAGAGATTGCGGGCGAGCCACGGGGAGATCACCACACCGAAGACCGCCACCGCGACCAGCGGCAACCACTTCCGTTTGGCCCCACCGTAAAGCAGCAAAAAGACCGACGCCGGAACGAGCAACATGCCGAACGAATAACGTGTCAACATTCCCAAGCCCGTCAGCACGCCCGCCGCGACCGCCAGGCCGAACAGCGAGCCGGTTTTGGGCGCTTCTGCCCGGCCGAGCTCTTCGGCTTTCACCAGACATAGGATGAGACCGAGGAAAATGACCAGCAGCAACATGGTGGACAGGCCGGACACGCTGAATTTCCACAACTGATCCGCGCCCAGCAGCAGCAAAGCCGACAGCCATGCTGCCTGGCTGTCGAAAAGTTTCCTGGCCAGCAGGAACGTCAGGGCCACGGTCGCGAGCAGCAGAATTTGATTAAACACCGCGATGCTAAACTCCGGCTGGTAGCGCATGAAACGACCATTGTCGGACCAGAACGGCTTACGGGTTTCCGTCGTCCAGTCCGGCGACCTGATTTTCATCAAGCCCGCCAGGACCACGGGATACACCGGCGGATTAGCGAGGTCGGGATGAAGACCACGAATGCGCGCCGGGTCCAGATTGTTCGTGGACAATACGGACTCCGGATGCAGCGCCAGATGATGCTCTTGCACGAGGTAAAGGCTGAACGGCCGGATGAAATCCGTGGAAAAACCGTTGCCCTCTTCGAGGTTGCGCGCCACTTGAGCCGCATCCATCGCCTCCGGTGCGGCAAAGCCTTTGTAGGCCCGCAGGTCATAGATGAACATCAACCCCGCCACCAGCACGGCCAGCATGATGTATTGCAGCACCCGCGCGCCGCCGCCCACTTCCAGCTTGTGAATTAATTCCTGAATCCTCGGTGTCGGCATAAGTTAAAAACCTTCCAGATGATACTCGTGTAATTTTCGATGAAACGTCCGCCGGCTCATGCCGATTTTCTGCGCTGCCCGCGTGCGGTTGCCCTCGGTTTCTTTCAAGGCGCGGACGATCAATTGTTTCTCCGCATCTTTAATCGTCAAATCTTTTCCTTGTAACAATTTGGTGTCGCCCAACGAACCGCCGCCGCGCACCGAGGGCGGCAGGTCGCGCACCGTGATACGCTCGCCCCGGCACAAAACCACCGCGTGCTCAATGGCCGTGCGCAACTCGCGCACATTGCCCGGCCACGAAAAATGCATCAGCGCCTCGAGTGCATCCACCGTGAAATCATTCACGGCTTTTCCATTTTCCCTGGCAAACTCACGCAGAAAACTCTGCGCCATCAGCGGAATATCACCGCTCCGTTCGCGCAACGCGGGCAAATTTATCTCCACCACGCGCAGGCGAAAGAACAAATCCTCACGAAATTTTCCGGCCTTGACCAGTTCTTCCAAATTTTTATTCGTCGCCGCCACCAGCCGCACGTCCGCCGTCAAAGTTTTGTTGGAACCAACGCGCTCAAACGTCCGTTCACCAAGAAAGCGGAGCAGCTTCACCTGGATCGTCGCGTCAATCTCACCAATCTCGTCCAGAAACAGCGTGCCGCCCTGCGCCTGCTCGAAGCGACCGATGCGCCGCTCGTGCGCGCCGGTGAACGCGCCACGTTCGTGGCCGAACAACTCGCTCTCCAGCAGTGTCGGCGCGAGCGCCGCGCAATGCACCGTCACGAACGGCTGCTTCGCGCGCGGACTCAACTGATGCACCGCCTTGGCGATGAGTTCCTTCCCCGTGCCGCTTTCGCCGCCGATTAAAACCGTGGCCCGCGTCGGCGCGACTTGCTGGACGACCTCAAAAATCTCCTTCATCACCGGCGATTCGCCGACGATGTTTTCCAGGCCGAATTTGGAATCCAGCTGCTTGCGGAGGGAAATATTTTCCACCTCCAGGTTCTGCTGTTTCAACGCGCGGGCGATGCGCATCTCCAGTTCATCAATCTGCAAACGTCCCTTGGCGATGTAATCATCCGCGCCCTGCTTCATGGCGTTCACCGCCAGCTCCTCGGATCCGTAAGCCGTCATCAGAATACACACCGGCGGCTTGGGCAGCGACTTGGCGCGGGCGATGAGTTTCATGCCGTCTTCATTCGGCAGGCGGAAATCCGTCAGCATCACGTCGAAATTTTCCGATTCCAACAGATTCATCGCCGCCTTCGCGTCCTCGGCGATATAGACGTCATAACGTTCCTCAAGCGCCGCGCGTAGGCCTTCCCGAGTCGTTTTCTCGTCATCTACAATGAGCAAGGTTGGTTTCATAGTTTTAACCACGGATGGACACGGATGAACACGGAGCCAACGCGTCAGCGTCTTGGAGTGCGCCAGCCCTCTGGCGCTTTGGCAACAACCGATACGCGTGAACAGCGGCAGAGGACTGCCGCACTCCAAAAACTTGCGGCAATTTGTTAAACCATCTGTGTTTATCTGTGTTCATCCGTGGTTCAATGTGTCTTTTCCTCCAGCAAGCGCGGCTTGCGTTCGTGCAACGGCAGCCAGATCCGGAACGTCGTGCCTTTGCCCACGTTGCTTTCCAGCTCGATGCGGCCGCCATGGGCGCGAACGATGCGTTGCACAATCATCAAGCCGAGACCGCTACCTTTTTTCTTAGTCGTGTAAAACGGCTCGAAGATGCGGTTGAGTTGTTCCTGTGGAATCCCGCCGCCGGTATCAGACACACTCACCCAAACGCTGTCGCTGTTCTCGCCGGTTTGCAGCGTCAAAGTCCCGCCGGTCGTCATGGCCTGCGACGCGTTTTTCACGAGGTTCACCAGCACCTGTTGCAACTGTGTCGCGTCCACCGGCGTGGCCGTCAATTGCCGCGCCAGTTTCGTCTTCATCGTGATGCCGCGGTTTTCCACCTCCGGGCGCAGCAGGTCCAGAGTTTTCTCCACGACGTCGTTCAGCGACGCGAGCTTCATTTGCAATGGCGCGGGTCGGATCGCGCCAAGGAACTGCGTGACGATGTAATCCAGCCGGTTGATCTCGCCTTTGGCCACGTCGAGATATTGTTCCAACTTCTTCCCAACTTCTGCGGTGTCGGCGGACGAGTGATGCGTGACGCGTGAACTGGATTTCTTGTCACTCGTCACCCGCCATTCGTCTCGTCTCAACTTTTTCACCTCGCGCTCCATGAGTTGCAGATGAATGTGCAGCGCGTTCAGCGGATTGCCGATCTCGTGCGCCACGCTCGCGGCCAGCAGGGTCAGCGCCTGGACGCGTTCGCTCTCGATGGCTTCAAAGGTTTTCTGCCGCGCCTCGGTCGCGTCGTGCAGGATCAGCGCCACACCAGAACTGCCCGTGGCTTCACCATCGAGCGGAGCGGCGTAGAGCCGGAGAAAACGCGGACGCGGATAAAACACCTCGAATTCATGCCGCGTGACCTGTCCGCCACCGGTGTGATCGGCATGGGAAATTTTCTGCCAGTCCACCTCCGGCAAAAACTTGGTGATGGGTTGTTCCTCCTCGCCCGCCTGCAAGCCGATGAGCCGCGTGACGGCCTGATTGAAGTAAATCACCCGCCCCTGCTCATCCACCACCAGCACACCGTCCTCGATGGTATTGAACAGCGTTTCGAGAAAGCTCCGTTCCCGCGCGAGCCGTTGGACGACGGTTTGCAACCCTTCCGTGTCCAGCCGTCCGATGCGGCCAAGCACTTTGTCGAGAAAACTGGATTTAGGCGTCGCCATTGAACAAAATCAATTTAACGAGTGGCAAAATGGCACAACAACCAAATTCGTCAACTCCAATTAAAGCGCGTGATGGCACAAGTGTTGTTTGGCGGGAAAAGTCTTTGGCTGGCCGGTTAAGAAAAACGGTTTAAGTCCGAACTTTTGCGTGAGTTTCGGAAGGCGACTTGATTTATCGGACTTTTGCCCTACTTTGTGCGACTCGATTTATGCAACTGAACAACGAAGAGATACGTCGCTACTCCCGGCATTTGATTTTGCCGGAAGTCGGCCTGGCCGGGCAAAAGAAGATCAAAGCCACGAGCGTCCTGTGCATCGGCGCAGGCGGCCTGGGCTCGCCCATCGCGATGTATCTCGCCGCCGCCGGCATCGGCAAAATCGGCATCGTGGATTTCGACACCGTGGATTATTCCAATCTGCAACGCCAGATTCTCCACACCGACGCGGACGTGGGCCGTTCCAAAGCCGAGTCGGCCAAGGAAACGATTCATGGCATCAATCCGAACGTCGAGGTCGTCATCCACAATACCCGCATCTCGTCTGAAAACGCGCTCGACCTGATCCGCCCCTACGACATTGTCGTGGACGGCACGGATAATTTCCCGACGCGCTATCTTACGAACGACGCCTGCGTGTTGCTCAAGAAACCGAATGTCTATGGCTCGATTTTCCGCTTCGAGGGCCAGGCCAGCGTGTTCGCGCCGCATCTGGGCGGACCGTGCTATCGCTGCCTGTATCCCGAGCCGCCGCCGCCGGGAATGGTTCCGAGCTGCGCGGAAGGTGGCGTGCTGGGCGTATTGCCCGGCATCATCGGCTGCATCCAGACCACGGAAATCCTCAAGCTCGCACTCGGCAAAGGCACACCGCTCACGGGCCGCCTCGTGCTGTTTAACGCGCTCGACATGAAGTTCCGCGAATTGAAATTGCGTCGCGATCCGGCCTGCCCGATCTGCGGCGATCATCCGACGATCAAGGAATTGATTGATTACGAAACATTCTGCGGCATTGTCCCGGAGCCGGAAAATCAGGGCAATCCCGACGAAGTCACCGTGCAGGACATGAAGAAGGCGCTCGATAATCCGAGCCTCAACATCAAGGTCGTGGACGTGCGCGAAGAAGATGAATACGAGATCGCCAAGGTCGCGGGCGTGCCGTTGCTGCCGTTGAGCCAGCTCAATGAACGCTTCACGGAACTCGACCCGAACCAGCAATACTATCTGCATTGCAAGGCCGGCGTGCGCTCGCTCAAGGCGCTGAACTTCCTGCGCCAGCAGGGATTCAAGTATGTGAAGAGCGTCAAAGGTGGCATCACCGCGTGGTCGGATGAGATTGACCGCAACGTGCCGCGCTACTGATCACCGAAAAGTTTAAGACATCAAAGGCGAACAGAAGTTTCTGTTCGCCTTTTCTATTTCAGATTTTCTCCACGGCTTTCACCAATGCCGCCACGCGTTTGGCGTCCACGGGATTGGAAAGTTTGCCATCGCGCTTCAGCGACGAGCCGACGATGACGCCGTCGGCGATTTGCAGGAAAGATTTCACGTTCTCCAGATTTACGCCGCTGCCGAGGAGAATTTTCGCGTGCGGACACGCGGCGCGGACGCGTTTCACGTCATTCAGATCGGCAGCTCTACCCGTGCCGACGCCGGAAACGATGAGCGCGTCGGCCAGGCCGCGTTCCAGCGTGTCATTCGCAGCGTCCTCCAGCGACCAGTCGCCGAGCGGCACCGCGTGCTTCACATGGACATCGGCAAAAATCTGCGCGTCGGGCACCAACCGCGCCTTCTCGCGAAGCGTGTGATACGCGTCGCCCTCGATGAGTCCCTGATCCGTAAGCATCGCACCGCTGTGGACGTTGACGCGGATGTAATCGCCACCGCACGCCGCACAGAGCGCGAGCGCGGAGCGGGCGTCATTGCGCAGCACGTTGAAGCCGACGGGCAGTTTCACCGCCGCGCGCACCGCACAGCCGGCGGCCGTCATGGCGGCCAAAGTCTCCGGCGCGACACTGGATTTCGTGAACGGCACATCGCCGAAATTCTCGATGAAAACACCATGCGCCCCGCCGCGTTCGTAAGCCACGGCATCGGCGACAGCCGCCTTGATGATCTCCGACATGGTCGCCCGATGGCGCGGTGCGCCGGGCAACGGCAGGAGATGCACGACGCCAATAAAGACTTTGCGATGGGCTTGGAAAATATTTTTCATGCTTTGGGTTCTGAAGTTTCCCGCAGTTTTTTCAAGGCCGCCACCGCCGCGTCGCTCTCGGCGACCTTTTTGCTTTTGCCGGAGCCGCGCGCCAGTTCGTTGCCATCGTGCAACACGGCGCAGATGAAATCCCGATCATGATCCGGCCCTTCGGTGGAGATCAATTGATACACCGGTGCGGTCGGTGACTTGGATTGCAAGAACTCCTGTAATTCGCCCTTGGGATTTTCGATGCCAGTCGGCAAGGCTAGTTCAGCAAAATCAGCGGCGAATTCGCGCAAAACAAATCCGCGCGCGACTTCGAAGCCGCCATCGAGAAACACCGCGCCCACCAACGCCTCGAACGCGTCCGCCAGCGCCGAGGCACGTTCGCGTCCGCCGGTGTTCTCCTCGCCCCGGCTCAACACCAGATGCGCGCCGAGGCCGAGCGCACGGCCATGCGCAGCCAGTGCGGTGGCATTTACTAGCTTGGCGCGCGACTTGGTGAGCAGACCTTCATCGGCACCGGGAAATTTTTCGTAGAGTTCGCGGGAAAGAACGATGCCGATCACCGAGTCGCCCAGAAATTCCAACCGCTGGTTGTGCGGCAGCGGATTGTTTTGCTCATGTGCGACGGATGGATGCGTGAGCGCGAGGCGAAGCAGGCTTTCGTCGCGGAACTGATGGCCGAGACGGGCTTGGAGTTCGGCGAGGGCGGACACGGGAAATTAGTTGGTCGGAGCCGGTTCCCCGGCGGGTTGCGGGGGCGTTTCGTTTTCTGCGACCGGTGTTTCAGCCGCTGCTTCCGCCACGACTGCCGGAGATTCAGCCACCGCTGCCGGCGGATTCAAGCCATGTTCGAGCAAATGCGCCACGTCTTGCTGGACCTGTTCCAGTTGGTTGAGATGCAAATCCGGATCGGCAATCGTGAAGATGTCACCCGTCTTCGGCTGCTCGTAGATAAAAATTCGTTTGCCGTCGCGCTTGAACTGCTCCTTCACCTTGAGGATGCGTTTGCGTTCGAGCATCACGGCGAGGATATAGGCGGCGGGCGCATAGCGCGGATCATTTTGCTCGATGAGCTTGCGCAAAATGGTTTCGGCGGTTTCCTCCTGGATCGCTTCAACCGGATGCGCCGGCGGCGCTTCGTAGGTGCTGTTCCAGTGCGAGATGTAACCTTTGCGAGTGCGCGCGTCGCCGGCCTTTTCCGCGCACGGTTCGCAAATGTCCGAGCGCAGTAATTCCTTGCCGTCCTCAAACAGCACCGTGCGAAAAGGCTGTTTATCGGCAAAGGGCTGATTGCACACCCCGCAGGCGTGCGCACGGGACTGGATGTTCCACTCGTTCATGGGCGCGGGAATTTTTACACGAATTCCCCGGATGAACACGAAGAAAATCATCCGCTGACGGCCGCACATCACCCCTAACCCGTCGCCGGAAATCTTGTGTCCGTCATTTACAATGGCCGCCCCGCCCCGCACGATGGCCCTCCCTCCGGAGAAACTGACATGCCGCAGGCCAACCAACCGCAGCAAAAATAAAACGTTATGGGCGATAAATCCCCGAAGTCCAACCAGAAGAAATCCTCACAGAAACAGGCCAAGACCAGCAGCGCCAACCAGAAGAAAAGCGCCGCCGTCGCCGCCAAGCAGGCCAACACCGGCAAGAAAAAGTAAGCGTCACGTGATTCCTGTCTCTCCTGACGGCAACGTCAGGAGAGACAGATTTTCTTCCCGAAATCAGCCGATTCCGATTCATCCGGCGAAATCGAAATCCGAGCAGCTCATGAAATAATGGCAGCGTGGACAGCGCAGCTTGCATTTTTCATTGATCAACTCCTGCCCGCATTGCAGGCAATAGCGCCAGTGTTCGCCGGAGATGTTTGGGGAAGAAGCCGGACAGGCATCATTTCCTGCATCGTTAGACTGAGGCTCGGGCTGGTTCATTGGATACGGCCAAACTTTTTCTCCAACTCGCGATAATTCATTTCGATCAGCGTCGGGCGCCCGTGCGGACAGGTGTAGGGCATTGCGCAGCGGCGCAAATCTTCGACCAGATTTTCCAGCTCGGGTCCGCCGAGCGGGTCGTTGGCCTTCACCGCGTGACGGCAGACGGTCTTGGCCACGGTATGTTCGCCCAGCCGCGCGAGATTCACCTCGCGGCCGGCGGCGCGCAGCTCGTCCACCAGATCGAATACAAACCGCCGCGCATCAGGCACCTTCACGAACGGTGGCAGCGCATCGAGCAGAAACGTCCGCTCGCCAAATTCATTCAGGCCCACGCCAAGCCGCGTGAGCACGGCGAGCTGTTCGCGCAAAAACTGAGCGTCGCGCGGCGGCAACTCGACCGTTTCTGGCAGCAACAATTTCTGCGACGGCGCGGCGGCATTCGATTCGATGCGGGTCATCATCTGCTCGAATAAAATCCGCTCGTGCGCCGCGTGTTGGTCCAGCAGCACGAGTCCGCGATCCGATTCCAGCACGACGTAAAGCTTGCCGATGACGCCGACCATGCGCATGGGCACGTCGAGCAACGGCACGGCGCCGGTGGCCGGCGAGGATGGCGGATGGAAGGTGGCGGATGGCCGTGGCGGCGGCGGAGCTGGATTCGAAACCAAGGCGGGCGCGCTGGCCGGCGGCGCGAAGCCCATTTTCAAAGGCGTTTGCTGCGCGGGAACTTTTGGTGGCTCGGCGACCGGCTTTAGTTTTTCGGGAAATTGCGGCAGTGCGGGCGTGGCCAGTTCGGCGGCCAATTGAATGGCACTCGGGGTGCTTGGCGTCTTGGCGAGAGTGGCCTGCGGCTCGGTATGAAACGCCAGCAGCGCGTCGCGCACGGCTTGCGCGGTGTATTTGCGGATATCAAATTCGCGATGAAATTTCACCTCGCGCTTGGACGGATGGATGTTCACGTCCACGGCGGCGGGATCCATTTCGAGGAACAGGCAACAGACCGGGTAGCGGCCCTTCATCAGTGAATTGTGGTAGCCCTCGATGAGCGCGTAGTTGATGCCGCGATTTTCCACCGGACGACGATTGACGAAGACGAACTGGCTTTCCCGCGTCGCCCGCGAGACACCAGGCGAACCGATCAGGCCCCAGATGCGGAGTTGGGATTTGCCATCGGTTGTCGCGGGCTTTTCCGTCGACGCGGTCTCAAAAATATCTGCTTCGTCGGGAATGGCATCCGGCGTATCGAGCGCCACGGAGAAATTCACCGGCAACAATTTCTCGCCGCCGAGCATGGCGCGGAGACGCTCGCGCAAGGCTTCAATGCGACTGGAAATGGCGCGTTCGCTTTTGACGGTGGGCAGTTGCCAGATGTTGCGGCCATCCTTGACGAAGGTGAATGCCACTTCGGGAAACGCCAGCGCGGCGAGCGTGAGGTAATGCTGGATGTGCGCGGCTTCGGTTTCCTCGGTGCGGAGAAATTTCCGGCGCGCGGGGAGATTGAAGAACAGCTGCCGCACTTCGATGCTCGTGCCGGCGGCGCTGCCGGCGGCCTTGACCTCGGCAATCGTGCCGCCGTTGATGACGATTTGCGTAGCCTCGGGTGAATCGTTGTCGCGCTCACGCGTCGTCAAAATGAACCGGCTGACACTGGCGATGCTGGGCAGGGCCTCGCCGCGAAAGCCCATCGTGGCGATGGACGCGAGGTCCTCGGCCTTCTGGATTTTGCTGGTGGCGTGGCGCTCTAGCGAGAGCAAGGCGTCGTCGCGATTCATGCCGATGCCGTCGTCGGTGATGCGGATGAGGCTGCGTCCACCCGCGCCGATCTCGACGGTGATCTTTTTGGCCTCGGCGTCGAGGGAATTTTCCACCAACTCCTTCACAACACTGGCCGGACGCTCGACCACTTCGCCGGCGGCGATCTGGTTGGCGACCTGTTCGGAAAGGAGGCGGATACGGTTCACGCAGGAAATTTTGAAGTTCGCTCGGGGAATGTCGAATTGAATCTCGTGCGCCGGCGAATTTATTTCGCCAGCGGCAGGGTGAAGCCAAAAATGGCCCCGCGTCCAGGCTCGCTCCGCACGGAAATTTTTCCGCCGTGATCTTCGATGATCTTCTTGCAGATGGACAAGCCGAGGCCGGTGCCATGTTTCTTGCCGTGCGTAGCGAAGGGCTGGAACAGTTGATCGGCGATTTCCGGTGAAACGCCGGGGCCGGTGTCCTCGATTTCCACAAGGATTTCGCCAGCGGTTGGCTTGAATCGCAGATAAATCTTCCCGCCGTCGCCGAGAAAATCAGCGGCGTTCTGAACCAGATTATGGAACACACGGCTTAGACGGTGAGCGTCAAAGGGAATCAGCCCGGGGGGCGGTTCGTTTTCGAGGATCAACCCGATGGATTTGGTGGAAATATCCAACCGCAGTTCCTTGACCAGTTCCAGAACAAAGGCCCGAAAATCACCGGGCTTCAGGTTCGCGATGCGGCGGCCCTCGGTGAATGCGAGGATATCTTCCACGAGGTTGTTGATCCGCATGACCTGCCGGTTGATGCGGGATTGGACTTGGGCGCGTGATTCGGGAGAAAGGCTGGCATTCGAGAAAACGTCCACGGACAGGCCGATGATGCACAGCGGATTTTTCAGGTCGTGGATGATACTGCGGGCGAAATTACCGACTACAGCGAGACGTTCGGCTTCAACAATCTCGCGCAAATGGTGCTGATTGAACTCACGCAAGCGCTGGCTGATCTGTTGAAGCAGGGCAAAAGCGAGGGCGGGGGAATGAGCGATGAATTCCAGCATTTCCACCCGGGGAAGAAATAACACCTCGGTTTCCTGTGCGGCGAGAGCGGTCGCAGAGCGCGGCTGCTGATCAATCACAGCCATTTCGCCAAAAATTTCTCCGGGACCAAGGCGTGAGAACACCCGCCGAGCGCCGGTGCCCGAACCAATTTCAACCAAGCCAGCCTTGACAAAATAGACGCCGTCGCCGGGCGCCCCCTCACTAAAAATCTCCTGCCCTGCAGAAAAGCGCCGTTCCTGGGCGATCTTTTGCAGCGTCTGAAGCTCGTCCCGGCTCAAATGCCGGAAGAGTGGAATGGATTCGAGCGTCACCACGAGGCAAATTTAGGAGAAAAAACTCCCGCGTAAAGGCTTGAGATTTGACGTTTTTGAGCCAGTTGACAAATTATTGCGCAGATGTAACATTTGCCTCATTCGGGTAGCAGCACGTTTCTTCAGCGGGGTTCCCCACCCCCACCTCCTTGGCGTCTGCTGCCCGGATTTTTTAACTGATAAGTTTCCCGCTCATTCAATGATGCGTCCCCTTTCGAAGCCGTTCGTAAAAATCCAAACCAAAACTTGACGTCGGGCGAAGTATTTTTTAATGTCTCGTCCCCCTTCGCGGGGGTGTAGCTCAATTGGTTAGAGCGCTGCCCTGTCACGGCAGAGGTTACGGGTTCGAGCCCCGCCACTCCCGCCATTATTTTCAAGCCGTTTTGCGGTTGATTCTAAGCCGCAAAAACTACGGATGCCAGCGTAGCTCAGTGGTAGAGCAACGGTTTCGTAAACCGTAGGTCGGTGGTTCAATCCCACTCGCTGGCTCCACTCTTTCACTGGAATTCCCCCTAAATCCTGACTCAAAGCTTTGCCCATAATCTGGCCGGGGCAGGTTGTGAAATTGAATCTATTACCTCCGGGTGGACCTCTCAGGCGTCAAGGTTGACCCGCGTGAACATAAAAAAGTGCGGCTGAACCTTTGTTAGTTCAGCCGCGCTGGGGAAGCAAACTACGGGTTCAACTCATTTGATTTGCTGGGGAACGAAGCCCGGCAATTCGCTGTCATCAAACGCGAACACATAGATCTGGTTCGGATTGAGGACCAATCCGCGCGTCGCATCACCCGGGAGGTTGAGCGGATCGGCGATGGTGGCGAGGAAGTCGTTGTCGTTGGCAACATACAAGGTATGCTTGGTGATGCCGTTGACGACCACATCCTGACCAAAGGTTACACCTTCCAGCTTGGACGGGATGAAGTAGCTGTTGAAGCCGGCATCATTCAGCCTGGCAACCACGTCCAGGAACAGCGTCTTGGAGACAGCATAGACGGAAAGATCGCCGCTGATGTCCGTCACATCCTGCGCGCCGGCGAGATCAATCAAGAACAGCTTCTTCACCACCGCTGCGGAGGCGGTGTCGGTGAGCAACGGCGTATCGGCCATGCCGGTGCCATCGCGTTCATCCACCAGGAACTGGTGATTGTTGACGGCCACGATTTCGCTCACGCCGGAGCCATCGGTGAGTTTGTAGGCATACTCGTGGGTTTCGCCGCCGCTGAGGTCAATCGTGACGATGCGCAGGCTTTTCTTTTTATCCTGTTCTAGATTGGCCTGCATCATGCCGACCAGCATCTTGCCATCCGGTGTGATGGCGAGACCTTCCATGCCTTTGTTGGTGACGCGGCCCACGGGATTGCCGGCGATTTCCACATCCTTCTGCGAACTGAGCGTGGTGATGGCGAGATTGGCCGGCAGTTTGAAGGCTTTCACCCGTTTGCCTGTCTGGCGGTCAAACTGGTAAACATATGGACCGTATTCATCGGAGACGAACACGCTCTGGCCGTTGTTGGAAACGCGGATGCCTTCCGGGTCGAGGCGGGCGTTGTTCGGATTGGTCGAGGGTTGTGACGGATCAAAGTTGTCCGAACGGCCCGTGAAATAATGCGTGTGATTCACCGCATTCAAGGCCGGCTCGCCGGAACCCAGGTTCAGGCCGTTACCACTGCCATAAACCAGCGGTTTCGGACTGGATAACAGCGTCGTGTCCACCAGCATGGGCGTCAGTGTGAACGGCAGTCCCGTGGCGGTATCGGCGTTGGGTGCCAGGTTCAAGTTCAGCGTGTGAAAGCGGGCGATATAGGACACCGTATCGTCCACCAGTGGATTGTAAACATTGGCGTTGGGGCCGCGATCCGGCAGGGCGAGAAAGGTCGTGCCGCCCGCATAGGCCAGACCGGAGCCGATGCCGCCGAGGAGATTGCCGGGGATTCCGTTTTCGAGCGGGCCGGCGGTTTGGCTGGCAAAATCTTCATAGGTGCCGCTGATGGTTCTCATGGCGATGAGGTCAACCGCCCGCGCCGACGGTGCGAGGACAGATGAAGCGAGAATCAAGGTTACGACTGTTTGTTTTTTTAGCATTGGAATTTCCTCTGAGCAGTTGGTTGTTATTACCAACCAGACCCTGCCAATGCTCCGTGTCAGGCGCTTGTCAGCCCCGTAACAATTTCGCAACAACTCGATGCCCCCTTATGCGACCCGCTGTGCCCAGCGTAGTTTGGCCGGGGCGGAACGCGGATTGGCATTCCTCTCCTCCGGCGTCGGCCGGATGACTTCGTCGGAAATTTCCGAGTAAAGGCCGGCTTGGTGGCCGCCCGCAAAAGCTTTCTTCACGCGCCGGTCTTCGCCGGAATGAAACGTCAAAATCGCCACGCGCCCGCCGGGATTCAAACACGACGGCAGGTTCCTTAAAAAAGATTCCAACGCGGAAAACTCATCGTTCACCGCGATGCGCAGGGTTTGAAACACTCGTCGCACGGTCAAATCGGCATCTTCCTTGCCCAGTCGCGGCAACACGGCGCGGATGGCGGTGGCCAATTGCATCGTCGTCGTGAATGATTTTTCCGCGAGAGCCGGGGCCAGCATCGCGGCGTTCGGCTCGTCCGAAAAATCAACCAGCATTTCCGCCAGCGCGGCGGGTTTGATCTTTTGAAGCAGGGCGGAAGCCGGCTGGCTGCGCTGCGGATTCATCCGCATGTCGAGCGGGCCGTCAAACTTCACGGAAAAGCCGCGCGCCGGATCGTCAATCTGCATGGAGGAAACGCCTAGGTCGGCTAGAATCAAATCCACACCAGAAGGGCCGTTCGCGGCGAGCACCTGCGGCAAGCCGGCAAAATTGCTGCGGTGAGCGGTGAAAACGTCCGGACCAAAACCCAGTTCGCGCAAGCGCGCCTCGGTCTTCGGCAGTTCAATCGGGTCTTGATCGAGGCCCAGCAGTTTGCCGGCGGGCAACAGCTTTGCCAAAATTTCCTGCGCATGACCGCCGTAACCCAGGGTGCAGTCAGCAGCGATTTCGCCCGGCTTGGGCGCGAGGACTTCGAGGATTTCCGAGACCATGATGGGCCGGTGTGTGCCCGCCGGCGTTTTGCCCGCTGCGAGAACCTTGGCGATGGTGGCGTCATCGCTGCCGTGTTCCTTGTATTTTTCCTCGAACCGGCGCGGGTTTTTCCCGCTGTAACGCTGGCGGCGTTTGTGCGGCGTGGCGGGTGATGGGTTGGAAATAAAATCGTCGGTCACACCAAAATGTTGCCTCAACCGGCCACTCACTGCGAGCCTCGAAAAATCATCGGGCTGGCGACGCGCCGAAGAATGGTGGAGTCATCAATCCAATCGTGATTTCAGATAACGGTTCATCGCGTCCAAAATCTCCGGCACGAGCGTGACCTTATGGCCGCGCGGCTCGCGGTCCATCATGAAAATTTCGTCGCTGCCCAGTTCGGCGAGCCGTTTGCGCAGAGCGGTCATCTGCAATTGCGCATCCGGACCTTCGGAACAATTGATCGTCAGAAACAGCGGGAGCGTGGCGGCGTTCAAGTAGTCCATCGCGCCGTGCTTGCGCCACACCTCAAGATTGTTCGTGCGCGCGCCCCAAACCTTTTCGTAGCGCGGGATCATGTGATCATTCGGCTGCAAATCCAGATAGGTGAACCGGCCCGACATGACGACTGCGCCCTGCACCGCGCTGCTGACGCCGGGATTTTCGCCGCGGCCTTCAAATTCCTTCATGCCCTCCGTCGTGACGAGCATCAGCGCCATGCCGCTGCCGCGCGAGAAACCGACCGGCGCAATTTTTCCGTTCAGGCCGAGCTTTTCCCCTTCGGCGCGCAAGGTGCGGACGGCGGCTTTTATTTTCAGAGCGCAATCCGGCATCGCATCCAAACCTTTGTAAGGCGGCGCAACCGGATGATCCGCCATGGCGACAGCAAAACCTTCCGTGGCCTCGGCATCGAGAATCGTGTCGCTGCAAATGGAAAGCGAGACATCGCCCATGCGATTCAAGTTGTCGCAGGAAAATTCAATGATCATGCCGACCGACTGCTTCGGCCGCGACGGATAAATGATGTCGAGTGAAAGCGGGCGGTTGGTATCGGCATAATAAAGCACGTCCCGCTTCAAGCGGCAGCCTTCCGGCACGATGAAGATGTGTGCGTCATCCACTTTGTATTGGGTGAGAATCTTTTTGCCACGGAAATCATCGCGCAGTTTTCCCAGGTCGCGATTGATGAACGGCACGCGGGCGTTGGTTGCATGAGCGTAATCCAGCGTGACCACGAGGTTCCCGTCAGCGCGCAGATCGCGGATGATGGGTTCATCGCTTTCCGTGCCAATGCGCGTGGCGGCCAGATTTTTCAGATAAACGATCACCGGCAACGGCTGGTTGCTGCTTTGCGTTGCCGGTTCGAGAATCGTCAAATCCAGGGAACGGCCGGTGACGACACTTTGCCATTGTTCCGTTGCAGAACTTGCCATCTGCGCGGTAGCGAGCAAAGCCAGGCAGACGCACCAAACCCGCCGCAGAAAAGCTCCAGAGGGCTGGAGCACTCCAAGACGCTTCGCGAACTTCGGCAGCGTTCGTGCCGCGCGCAGCGTCTTGGACTGCGGTGGTCCTCCACCGCTTTTCCCGATGTCACGACCAACCACGCTCAAGTTAATTGCAACGGCCATAAGATGATTTTAATACGGGATCGTTACCAGTTGCATTTTCCCGTCGAACGCAACGCATCCGCCCGGTTTCATTTTCAACCGGGTTTCATGCGCGCCGTAACGGACTACGCATGGATTACCCAGTTTCGAGTGGACCACGGCTTTCGTCAGCGCGCCGGCGGCCCAAGTCAGATCCACTTCAAATCCACCACGCGCACACAAGCCTTTTACGGAACCTGCCGGCCAGGCCTTGGGCAACGCCGGCAACAAATCCAAAATTCTGACCTCAGACTTTTGGCCGCTGTTTTCTGTTTGCTGGCTTTGCAGCAGCATCTCCGCGATTCCCGCGCAGCCGCCGAAATTGCCATCAATCTGGAACGGCCCGCACAAGTCGAACAGATTCGGCAAGGTGCGCTTTTGCAAGAGGCCGTTCAACTGGCGGAAGGCAAAATCGCCATCGCCCACGCGCGCCCAGAGTGGGATGCGCCACGCATAACTCCAGCCGGTGCTGCCATCGCCGCGCCATTTCAAGAGAACTTTGGCCGCGGCAAACAAGTTGGTTTTTGCAGGCGTGATTTCCGCGCCGGGATAGAGCGCGAACAGCGGCGACATGTGCCGATGATTATTATTCGGCACGTCCACGTCTTGAAGCCATTCCTGAAGTTGGCCGTATCTGCCGATTTGATCCGGCGCGACCAGTTTACGAACGGCAGCAAGTTGCGCGGCGAACTCATCATCGTTTTTCAAAATGGCGGCGCTGGCTAGGGTCGCGTCCATCAGAGCGCGGATGATCTGATGATCCATCGTCGGGCCGATGCAAAGCGTGCCTTGCTCCGGTGAAAACGACGGTGACGTCACGAGCCAGCCCGTCTTCGGATCCTCCACCATATAATCCATGAAGAACACCGAGGCTTGTTTCATCACCGGATAGGCGCGGGCGAGAAATTTTTTGTCGCCGGTGAACAAATAGTGCTCCCACAGATGATAGCAGAGCCAGGCGCCGCCCGTCGGCCAGATGCCGTCAATATTATTGATCGGCGCCGTGCCGCGCCAAAGGTCGGTGTTGTGATGAGCCACCCAGCCGTTGCATTTGTATTGCTCCTTGGCCGTGCGCGCGCCGCTGATGGCGAGATCATCAATCATGTCAAACAATGGCCCAGTGCATTCACTCAAGTTGCACAGCTCGGCGGGCCAGTAGTTCATCTCGCAGTTGATGTTCAGCGTCCACTTGCTTTCCCACGGCGGATTCAATTCCTCGTTCCAGACGCCTTGCAGATTTGCCGGCTGACCGCCGGGCCGACTGCTGGCAATGAGCAGATAACGGCCATATTGAAAATACAACGCGGCCAATGCCGGGTCAGTCTCCAGCCCCGCAGTGCGAACTTTTTTCAAGCGCTGATCCGTCGGTAAATCCGCCGCCGCGTTGGATCCAAGGTTTATGGAAACGCGCCGGAACAGTTTTTGGTAATCGCCCAGATGAACGGCGAGCAGGTTGGTGAAATTCTGCTTGCTGACCTTGGCTAAATCTTCGGCGCAAAGCTTGGCCGGATCGGCGGTGATGTCCTGGAAATTTTTAAAACTGGTCGCCGCGACTAAAACCAGCGTAGCAGAGTTGGCGTTTGCGACCACGATGGAGTTTCCATTCGTAGTCATGGTTCCGCCGTTGCAGGCCATGCGCACGCGCGATTCAAATTTCAACCCGCCGTCTTCGACTTGTCCGGTCAGCGCCAGCGTATTCGTCTTGATGGCGAACGTCTGCGAATTCGTGTGCGGGCTGTCCAGCTTGAGCGTAAAGCTGATTTGCCCCGGCTGGTCAGCCGTGAGCCGCATCACGATGGCCCGGTCTGGATAGCTGGCAAAGATCTCGCGCTTGAACGTCACGCCGCCCAAGCGATAACTCACGCGAGCGACAGCGGAATCCAGATCCAATTCACGGCGATAACCGGTCACTGTTCCGGTTCCGAAAAAATGGAGTCGCAAATCGCCGAATGGCTGGTAGGCCTTTTGCCGCACGGGATCGCTCAAAAAATTGGTTTTGGCCAGCCCCACTGCCTCCTGGGTTTTGCCTTCGGCCAGTAATTGGCGGATCGGGGCCAGTTGTTCGCCCGCACCGGCGCGGACATAATCATGCGGCTTTCCGCGCCACAGCGTGTCTTCATTGAACTGAATGCGCTCGTCGAAAACACCGCCGAAGACCATCCCGCCCATCCGCCCGTTGCCGATGGGTAGGGCGTCCGTCCATTTCTCCGCCGGCTGCGCATACCACAAAGTGGTTGCCAGGCTCGCCGCGTCTTGCGCCCGAATGGCTGCATCGAACAGCAGGAACGGCAGAATGAACAGCGATAAAATCAGACGCTTCATGGCTATGAATCATCATTGCCGCCGGTCCGGCAACAATGCAAGCGCATCCTCGCTCATGGCGTGGAAAAAATGTCATTTCATTTGTGAAAACCGACAAGGCGGCCCGACCGGCTCTGATTTGAAAAAAGAACCCGTGGTTCCGCTCGCCAAAAACCAGCGGTACAACGTATCCTGCCGCCGTGTTGCCCAGAAAAATCATCGTGGTCGGCGGCGGTGCGGCCGGTTTCTTTGCCGCCATCGCGGCGGCGGAAGCCGGCGCGGACGTGACCATCCTCGAAAAGTCCGCTCGCGTGCTCGACAAGGTGCGTATCTCCGGCGGCGGACGCTGCAACGTCACGCACGCCTGTTTCGAGCCGCGCGAATTTGTCACCCGCTACCCGCGCGGCGGACGCGCGCTGCTTGGCCCGTTCACCAAATTTTCCGCGCGCGACACGGTGACATGGTTCGAGGAGCGCGGCGTGAAACTGAAGACGGAGTCCGATGGCCGGATGTTTCCCGTCACCGATTCCTCGCAGACTATCGTGGACTGCCTGATGAACGCCGCACAGCAAGCCGGCGTGAAACTACGGCTAAATTACGGCGTAGAATCCGTTGCCAAAAACATGGATGGAAAATTTGAATTGATGGTTGGCGGGACGAGCGCCCCCGTGAGCCGCGAAAAACTGGTCTGCGACAGGCTGCTGCTCGCCACCGGCGGTTGCCGCGCCGCCGCCGCAGGCCAACTGGCCGCGTCGCTCGGCCACACGATTGAGTCGCCCGTGCCATCGCTGTTCACCTTTCAGATTGAATCACCCTGGCTGCGCTCGCTTGCGGGCGTTTCGCTGGAGCAGGCGGAAGTTTCCGTTCCCGCCGCCAAATTGCGCGAACGCGGGCCGCTGCTGGTGACGCACTGGGGCTTAAGCGGACCGGCGGTCTTGAAAATCTCGGCGTGGGGCGCGCGGGCGCTTCACGATTTGAATTATCAGTTTTCGCTCTTTGTGAACTGGCTCCCGGAATCCAACGGTGAAAAAATCACCCAGGAGTTTCAAGCCCGTCGCGAATCCGCCGGTGCAAAATTGCTCGTGAACGTGCCGCTGTTTCCGCTCACCGCGCGACTTTGGGAGCAACTCGTCCTCGCGGCCGGCATCCCGCGCGAAACGCGCTGGTCCGCGCTCACGCGGGCGCAAGCGCAAGCGCTGACTCAGCAAATCTTGCGCACGGAATTTGCGGTGACCGGCAAAAGCCTGAACAAGGACGAGTTTGTGACCTGCGGCGGAGTGAAGCTGGGCGAAATCAATTTTCAGACAATGGAGAGCAAGGTCTGCCCCGGTCTGTTCTTCGCGGGCGAACTGCTGGATATTGATGGCGTGACCGGTGGCTTCAATTTTCAAGCGGCGTGGACGACGGGTTTCATCGCCGGCCGCGCGTTGGCCGCTTGAACGTCAGGAACGAGCGGTGCGCGGCGGCCGCGTTGCCGGTTTCTTGGATGGGTAAGGACTTTGCGCTTTGAAGCCGTGCGCGGGCCGCGTATAAATTGCGCGTGCCGCAGTCCAATTTAACCCCCATCAACGCCGCCACGCGCCTGTGCGCGGTGCTGGGGTCGCCCATCCAGCATTCCGCCTCGCCGGCGATGCACAATGCGGCGTTCGCAGCGCTCGGTCTGAACTGGCGCTATCTCGCGTTTGAAGTGGACCCGAAAAATCTCCGCGCCGCCATCGAGGGCGCGCGGGCGATGAACTTCGCCGGCCTCAACCTCACCGTGCCGCACAAGCTGCTCGCGGTGGACATGGTGGATGAACTGGATGCCTCGGCGAAAACGTGGGGCGCGGTGAACACCATCAAATTTGAAAGCGGCCGGGCGATCGGCTTCAACACGGATGCAGAGGCGATCGCCACGTCGCTGCGCGAGGATCTGAAAGTGGAATTGCGCGGTGCCAAAGTTTTGCTGCTTGGCGCTGGCGGCGCCGGCCGCACAGCGGCGTTGAAGCTCGCGGCGGAAAATGTCGCGGAACTGTTTCTCGTGAATCGCACCGCCAGCAAGGCGGTGGAGATCGCCGCCGAGATCAAAAAGCAATTTCCGTCCATCAAAGTTTCCGTCGGCTATCCGAAATCGGATGTGGATTTGCTGCTGAACGCCACGTCGCTTGGCTTGAAGCCGGAAGACGCCGCACCACTCGATGAAAAACTCTATTCACTGAAACAAACCCGCGCTGTTTACGACATGATTTACAAACCCGCCGAAACAAAGTTGCTCGTCGCCGCCCAAGCCGCCGGCTGCCGGACAGCCAATGGCATCGGCATGTTGGTGCATCAAGGCGCGAAAGCGTTCGAGATCTGGACCGGCCAGCCCGCGCCGGTGGCCGTGATGCGCCGCGCCGTGGAAGGAAGTGTGTATGGTGTTTGAAAACGTTTTCAACCCGCACTATTGGGCGGTCGTGCCGTTTCATTTCTGGTCGCTGGTGTTCTTCACGTTCGGCTGCATGATCGGCAGTTTCCTGAACGTCTGCATCTACCGGATGCCGCTGGATTTGAGCGTCGTCACGCCGCCGTCGCATTGTCCGCATTGCAAATACGCGATTCCGTTTTACCTGAACATCCCGTTGCTGACATGGCTTTCCCTGCGTGGCAAATGCAAAAATTGCGGCGCCCCGATCTCGCCGCGCTACTTCGCGGTGGAATTGCTGACCGGACTGGCGTTCCTCGCGTGCTGGCTGGTGTTCGGTCAGCAATCGCCGTGGATCGCGGCGGTATATTGCCTGTTTCTCGCCGGCTTGATCACGGCGACGTTCATTGATTTCGAACATTTCATCATTCCCGATGAGATCACCCTCGGCGGTGCCGTGGTGGGTTTCGTGATCTCTTTCCTGTTACCGCAACTGCACGGCGCAGCCACGGCGGGCCAGGGAATGATGCGCGGCGCCATCGGCATCGCGGTCGGCGGAGGCATGGTCTATGCGGTGCTGCGCCTGGGCAAACTGCTGTTCGGCCGGCAAAAAATAAAATTGCCGGGCGCAACCAAGGTCATCTTCACCGAGACGACGCTGTGTTTGCCCGGTGAAGAAATTCCCTACGAAGAGATTTTTTACCGCAAGTCCGACACCATCGTGCTGGACGCGCAGCGCGTGGAGCTGATTGACCGCAGCTATGGCGCGTCGAAATTGCGCCTGTCGCCGGCGGCCCTGCGGATTGGCGATGAAAAAATGGATCCGGAAACCGTGCCGCACATCGAGGTGATTTGCACGGAGGTCGTGCTGCCGCGCGAGGCGATGGGCCTGGGCGACGTGAAATTCATGGCGGCCATCGGCGCATTCATCGGCTGGCAGGGCGCGGTCTTTTCGCTGATGGCGAGTTCGCTCATCGGCTCGGTGGTGGGCATCGCGCTTATCGCGGCGCACAAGCGCGCATGGTCGTCGCGGATGCCTTACGGACCCTACATTGCGCTGGCGGCGGTCATTTGGATTTTTGGCGGGAGCAAATGGTTCCAAGCACTGTTTCCCTGAATGGCAAGGTCCCCTGCCCTGCCCGGCTTCGCTTTACTGTGACTCGGTGGCCGGCCGGCGCATTAAAAATATGAGTCAATTTCCGGTCAGCATGGAAAAGGAAAGCCAGCTTGCGCAACGCATGGCGGCGTTGGGCGTGCGCGAGGCGGACATTGATGAGACGTTTGTCCGCTCGGGCGGGCACGGCGGCCAGAACGTCAACAAGACTTCGACCTGCGTAATGTTGCTGCACAAGCCCACGGAGTTGCGCGTGAAATGTCAGACCACGCGTCAGCAAGGCATGAACCGTTTTCTCGCCCGCCGAATGTTGCTCGACAAGATCGAGGCCTTGCAGAAGGGCCACGTGGCCGCGCAGCGCGATGAGGCGGAAAAGATTCGTCGCCAGAAACGTCGTCGCAGCCGCCGCTCGAAACAGCGGATGCTCGCGGACAAATCCCATCAGGCCGCCAAGAAGGAAAACCGCAGGCGGGTGGAATGATAGCACGGAACGAAATGGCTGGGCAGTTTCAAAACCAGTGTAGCCGGTAAGTTAGCCTGGGATGGCGAATCGCGCGCCAGCGTCTTGGACTGCGGCAGCCCTCTGCCGCTTTGTGTCACCATGCCTGCGGTGAAAAAGCGGCAGAGGGCTGCCGCAGTCCAAAACCTCGCGGAAATTCTCGGTCAACCTTCCAGCCGTGGCTACGGCTTATTGAAACTGCTCAACTCAGCATTTCCGGCGGCCCTTTCCAGATGAGGCGCAACGAATCGAGCCGCAGGCGGGATTGTTGCAGAGCGGTCGCCAATTCCGTTTGCTGGGCTTGGGCCAGTTCAATTTCTTCCGGACGGATGTGGTCGTTCACCTGCTGGAGCATTTGGAGGCGCTGCAATTCATGGCCGAGCAGACAGTTCATTTCGTCCAGCGCGGACTGTCGCAGCGTGGCCGCCTGGGTTTCGGCGAGCTGGGTGGCGGTCGCAATCATCGCCGGCAGCCGCTTTTGAGCGATGTCCGCATTTTCCAGCAGCTTGTAAGGCGAACCTTTCTGAAGTTTCGTTTCCCAAGCGGTATCGCGAAAAGTTTCGGTGACATCCACAAGTTTGTGGCTGATCACGCGGCGAACCGGCGTGGGTGGCAGAAAGCGATCAGCGTGCAGGTGCGGCGCGGCAATGGTTTCCAACACGAAAACAAATTCCAGCAGCATGGTCCGGTCGTTCGGCGTCGGCAGCACGGCGAAGGCGCAGTTGCCGGTCTCGGCGCCGAGCAGCAATTCCATCGCGCCGGTCACCATCGGATGATCCCACGTCAGAAAGCCCACGTCCTCGCGGCTCAACGCGCGGCGGCGGTCGCACGTGGCGATCATCCCTTCGGCGGGCATGGAGGGAAACGAATCGGTAATGATGCCGACGGGATTCAATTGCCATGTTTGTGGCGCGAGTTCCTCGATGTGAACGCCGAAATGGTCGAAGACATCGAGCAGATAATCCTCCAAATCCGGCTGCGCATCTTGTTCGCGAATCTGGGCGATGACTTTCTGCGCTGCGGCGGGGCGGAAGGAATTTAATTCCAACAAACGATCACGGCCTTGTTCGAGGCGTTTGCGAATTTCCAGCCGCGCGACTTGAGTCGCCTTAAGCAGCCCGGCCAGTTCCTGGTCAGCGGCAGCGGGATCGGCCACAGGAAATTCCAACGCGAGGTCGTGGACGGGGCGGCCGAACTGGCGCAGGAGTTCGTTGCCGCCTTCGAGGTTGCTTTCGAACGCGTTCAAACCCTTGTGATACCAGCGGGCCAGCACCTCCTGCGGACTGCGCGCGAGATAGGGCACATGGATCTGGATGTCCTCGCTCTGCCCGATGCGATCCAGCCGTCCGATGCGTTGCTCGAGCAGTTCGGGATTCAGCGGCAGGTCGAACAGGACGAGGTGATGTGCGAATTGAAAATTGCGGCCTTCGCTGCCGATCTCGGAACAGATCAGGAGCCGCGCGCCGTCCGGCTCGGCGAACCACGCGGCGTTGCGATCGCGTTGCAGCAGCGTGAGACCTTCGTGAAAAACGCCGGTCTTGATTGTGAGATGTCGGCGTAGTGCCTCATCTAGCGCCTCGGCTTTTTCCAGCGTGCGGCTGATCAACAAAACTTTTTGCGGCTCGAGTTGTTGCAGCAGTTTCACCAGCCAGAGCACGCGCGGATCTTTGGCGAGATCAATCGAGGTTTGCAACCCGGTGTCGCCGGCATCCTCGGCAAACTCCGTGGAGACGCAATCCAACCAGTGCTCCGCTTCCGAACCGGCTTCCAGTTTGGCCAGCCGCACGGTTCGTTTGGGAAAACCTTTCATGCCTGCGCGCGTGTTGCGAAACAGCACGCGGCCGGGACCGTGCAAATCCAACAAACTTTCGAGCAAGGTCTGTCGCGCTTCGGCACTGCCTTGATTCATGGCGGTGAGACGCGGTTCCAATTCGGCATCATGCGCCAGCAGGCGACGAAGCGTGGCGATGTCTTTCGGATGAAGTTCGCTTTCGGTATTTAATTTTTCAGCGACCTCGGCCGTGGCTTTGTAATCCTTGGCCTCGGCCTGAAAGGTTGCCAAGTCACGATAGCGGTCGGGATCGAGCAAGCGCAGCCGGGCGAAATGGCTTTCCACACCCAACTGTTCCGGTGTGGCTGTCAGCAATAAAAGTCCTTCCGATTGGCGGCTGAGTTCCTCGACCACTTGATACTCGCGGCTGGGCGCGGCTGCGGACCAGGCAAGATGGTGCGCTTCATCCACGACGAGCACATCCCAGCCGGCGGCGACCGCTTGCTCGGCTCGCTTCGCATCAAGTGCCAGAAAATCAATGCTGGTCAGCACAAGTTGATCGTCGAGAAACGGGTTTGCGCCCGGTTCGCCGGCTTCGATGGATGCGCAGCGTTCCGCATCGAAAATATGCAGCCAGACGTTGAAGCGCCGGAGCATTTCCACGAACCACTGATGCACGAGCGATTCCGGCACCAGGACCAGGATGCGATTGGCGCGTCCGCTCAAGAGCAGGCGATGCAGGATGAGGCAAGCCTCGATGGTTTTGCCCAAGCCCACTTCGTCCGACAGCATCACGCGCGGCGCGTGCCGGTGGGCGACCTCCTGTGCGATGTAGAGCTGATGCGGAATCAGATCAATGCGGCCGCCCACAAATCCGCGCACGGGCGACTGCCGCATCCGGTGAAGGAATTCCAGTGTGCGCCTTCGCAGCGCAAACGCCGCCGAGGTGTCAAAGCGTCCGGCGAATAAACGCTCTTGCGGTCCTTGCAAGCTAACACGGTCGCTCAACTCGGCTTCGGACAGTTGTTGTTTTTCGCCGACGTAAATGAGCAGGCCCGCTTGCTCGAGAACTTTGGTGACGACAAATTCTTTGTCCGCTTGCGTGCGGATTTTGTCGCCGGTGCGAAAGCGCACGCGTTTCAACGGCGCGTGGTCGGTGGTGTAGAGGCGCGTTTCACCGGCTGACTTGAACTCGACCTGCACACGGCCGTTTTCAACTTGCACGATGGTGCCCAGCCCGAGCTCCGGCTCGGACTCGCTGATCCACCGCTGACCTGGAATAAACAAACTCATGAATTGGCGGCGGCGAAGGTAAACCTCCAAGCTCCAACATCCAAGCTCCGGATAAATACCAAATCCCAAGCCGCAAGCCGGTGACGCGCCCCGCCTTGATTATTGAAGCTTGGTATTTCTCTGGATGTTGGAGCTTGGTGTTTGGATGTTTTCTCCTTGGACCGCATTCATCTTCCTTCTCACGCGCTTTGATACCGGGTAGAGTTCGCGGCCTGTGGCTGCGACGCTTTACGATTTGATTCCGCGCGATGAGAAAATCAGCGACGATGTGTTGCTGGGACGGTTTCTCGATTATGTGTCAGGCCGGCGACTGGAACTGTATCCCGCGCAGGAGTCGGCCATTCTTGAATTGTTCGAGGAGAAAAATGTCATTCTCAACACGCCCACCGGCTCCGGCAAATCGCTCGTCGCGACCGCGCTGCATTTTCAGGCCATCGCCAAAGGCAAACGCTCCATCTACACGTGCCCAATCAAGGCGCTGGTGAATGAGAAATTCATGGCGTTGTGCCGCGAGTTCGGCCCGGACAACGTGGGCTTGAGCACGGGCGACGCCTCGGTGAATCGCGATGCGCCGATCCTTTGCTGCACGGCGGAGATTCTCGCGAACATCGCGTTGCGCGAAGGCACGGCGGCCAATATGCAGGATGTGGTGATAGACGAGTTTCATTATTACGCCGACCGCGAACGTGGCGTGGCATGGCAGGTGCCGCTGTTGACGTTGCCGCAGACGCGTTTCCTCCTGATGTCCGCGACACTTGGCGACACGACGTTCTTCGAGGCGGAACTCACGAAACTTACCGGTCGTCCGACGGTGGCGGTGACTTCGACAGATCGGCCCGTGCCACTGGCGCATGAGTATTCCGAACTACCGCTGGCCAAGACACTCGAAAGCCTTGTCGCCTCCGGACGGACGCCGGTGTATGTCGTCCATTTCACGCAGCTCGAAGCGGCCCAGAGCGCGCAGGATTTCACGAGCATCAATGTTTGCACGCGCGAAGAGAAAGCCGCTATTGCCAATACGCTTGAAAGCTTCAAGTTCACCAGTCCCTACGGCCCGGAAATCAAGAAGTGGCTGCGGCACGGCATCGGCTTGCATCACGCCGGGCTGTTGCCGAAGTATCGCGTGCTGATCGAGCAACTCGCGCAAAAGGGTTTGCTCAAGGTCATTTGCGGCACGGACACGCTCGGCGTCGGCATCAACGTGCCGATCCGCACGGTGCTGTTCACGCGGCTCTGCAAGTTCGACGGCCAGAAAACCGGCATCTTGAGCGCGCGGGATTTTCATCAGATCAGCGGTCGTGCGGGACGAAAAGGTTTCGACGACAAAGGCTGGGTGGTGGCACAGGCACCGGAACATGTCATCGAGAATCTTAAACTTGCGGAAAAATCAGCGCGTGATGGCAAAAAGACGGTGAAGCGTCAGCCGCCGGAAAAGAATTTCGTCAACTGGGACAAAAACACCTACGTGCGCCTGATTGCCGCGGCACCGGAGAAACTCACGTCTCGTTTTCAAATCACGCACGGGATGTTGTTGAATGTGCTCAGCCGTAAAGGCGATGGTTGCGCCGCGATGCGACAGCTCATCCGCGATTGCCACGAAACGCCGCGGCAGAAGCAGGCGCACCTCAAGCGTGCGTGGCAGTTGTTCCGTTCGCTGGTGGAACGAAAAATTGTGGAGTTTATTCCCAAAACCGAGAATGGCGTTTATCTCCGCGTCAACGTCGAGTTGCAGGATGATTTCTCGATGGACCAGGTGTTGTCGCTCTATCTGCTTGAGACCATTCCGCTGATGGACCCGCAATCGCCGGATTACGCGCTCGTGCTGCTCACGCTCGTCGAGTCCATCCTCGAAGACCCGGACATCATCCTCCGCAAGCAGCTCGACAAGGTGAAGGACCAGAAGATGGCCGAGATGAAGATGCAAGGCATCGAATATGACAAACGCATCGAAGAACTGGAAAAGTGCGAGCACCCGAAGCCGAATCGTGAGTTTGTGTATTCCACGTTCAACGCCTTCGCCGCGCGACATCCGTGGGTGGGCGAGGAAAACATCCACCCGAAATCCATCGTGCGCGAGATGTTTGAGGAATTTCGTTCGTTTGCCGATTACATCAAGCTCTACGAACTCCATCGCGCCGAGGGCGTGCTGCTGCGACATCTGAACAGCGTGTTCAAAGTCCTCGCGCAAACCGTCCCCGATTCCGCCAAGAACGATCAGGTGCGCGAAATGGAACTCTATCTCGGCACGATGATCCGGCAGGTGGATTCCAGCCTGCTCGACGAGTGGGAGAAGATGCGCGACCCGAATTATCGTCCCGCTGAAGCGACCGAAATCCGTCCGCCCGGCGCCGAGGAAGCCGCCGCCGACATCACGCGTGATACGAAAGCCTTCACCGCCGCGATTCGCAACCGGATTTTTATTTTTCTGCGCGGACTGGTGGTCGCGGATTACGAAACGGCCATCGCGAATCTGGATTCGCCGCTGGATGCCGAGGGTGCCGCATGGACGCCGGACCGCTTGGATAAAATCGTGGAGACCTACGAAGCCGGTCATGCACGGCTTTGCCTCGATCCGAACGCCCGCAATGCGCGGCACACCTACGTCACACCGGCTGAAGACAAAAAATCCTGGCGCGTGCAGCAAATGCTGGTGGATCCGGCGGAGGACAACGACTGGGTGGCGGAATTTGAGGTGGATTTGGCCGGGTCCCGAAAGTTGGTCAAACCAGTCTTGCGGTTACGTCGGATTGGCAGCCTGACTTGACTGGGAAATGGTGGTGCGGCGAAGTGAATCCTCAGGTTTTTGGCGGTGACGGGTGCCGGCTCCGGATTTGCGACCCGTCAGGTTCTGGCCACGAAATGGACGGCGACGAGCTAAAATTATTGGCTGTTGACTTTGAGTCACAAGCATAATTTAATACGGTGCGTTTGGGCTAAAAAATCATTTCTCAAGGAATCTTAATACTACTGAATCAAGCATGAAAACAATCACTCGCAAATTAACCGTTGCCGGCGCAGGGATGTTTCTGGCCGCCGCTCTGGCCGCCCACGCTGACACGGTCTATGACAATTCCAGCTACGACTCCGGCTACAGTTTGAGCTTTGCCAATGGCCGGACGAATGGCAATGAAATCGTTCTCGGCGGCGGCATGACTTCCGCTACCATTACGAATTTTTCCTTTGAGCTTTATAGTTCTCTGACCACGGTTTTTTCGGGATCGGTCCAGATGCGAGTCTTCCTGTATGCCAATGATGGGGGGTTGGTAAGCGGTTACAAATCTCCGGGCACCGTCCTGTTTGATAGCGGTTTATTTTCACTGCAGCCACCGTCTCAATTTCCGGCGAATGGAAGCAGTTTGGTGGGCACGGTGAACTTTAATTTGCTCAATGACTATTCGCCCGTGAGCATTACCACCAGCAATTTCACATTTGCCGCCGTGGTCACCGGACTGGTTGGTGGAGACAATTTGGGTTTTGAATTATTTACCAATGCCTCGGTGGGTCTCAATTACGGAGATTATTGGAGCAACGACGGCACCGGCTGGCAGTTGCTGACCACCGGCCAACCCAACAGCATTGGCGCCAAATTCGAAGCGACGCCTGAGCCATCCACCCTGTGTCTCGCAGCCGTGGGCGGATCATTTTTGATCGGTTCCGCTTGGCGCCGTCGCCAGGCCAATAAATAGTAATCCGCTTTTCAATCGTGCTCGGCACGGAAATCGGTGGTTTCGGGCAACCGGAACCACCGATTTAATTTTTCAGGGATCTTCACGCGGTTTCTGCATCGCCAATCTATTCCAAGCCCGTGTCCACCCGTCGTCGGGTTTAAGGATTTCAAAGGCTATTCAGGCGATAGAAGCAGGCGGGGTTGGTTGCGGGCAGCCCCAACAGATAATTGCCATTGGTCACGAAAGGCGTGTCCACCACGTTTATCCAGATGGGTGAAGCAAGGTTGGTGGCCTGTTGCAGGCTGAAATTATTCCCGCTATTGGTGCTCCAGAACAGCGCCAGTTGCCCGGGCAGCGCGTTGGTCTGGGCGATCTGCAAGGGCGGGACGGACCGGGTGGTAATCCAGTTGGAAAACTCCGAGGTATTGTTGGTGCTGTCCGTGGCTGTGGCCGTAATCACCCAGCCCGGGGGAACCGTGACGGGCAGCACCCAGCTGAAATTCGTCGGACTGATCCCGCCTACGCTGATGTTGGTCCGCCCCAGAAACAGCTGGCCTTCGCCGTTACCGGTGGCATCCCCGGTCGGGCTGGCAAAGAATTCCAAAGCGTAGGTTTTGTTCAGGGCACCATCGAACCGGCCTTGGACGCGGGTGGCTGTGCCGCTGACCGCGTTCGTCAGCACTGGATAATTTTGCAGCCGGTTGGCATCAGTGCCCGCGACACCCGCCTGCAGATGAATGATGGGATTCGTGCCGTAAGTTCCCAGATCAATGCCTAATCCGTTATTATTGAATATGGCATTCCCGCTGATCAAATTGTTGAAGGCCCCGGTGCGCACGCGCACTCCGCAATAACCGGAGCCTGCGTAAGTTTGAGCGTAGGCGAGCACATTCCCGGCACCGGGCGCAGTTCCGCCAACGATGTTGTTAGAGGATCCAACATCAATATCCACGCCGTGCAAAAGATTCCCCAACGGGCTGACACCATCCAACTTGGTGCCGATCAAATTGCCTTGAATCACGTTCGCGGCCGAAGACCCCAGATAGATCGCATCTTTGTAATTGGCCGATATAAGATTGCCCGCTCCGGGCATGGCTCCCCCGATCTGGGTGCCATTGGCGGTGGTTAGAGATATGCCCGGCCCGTAATTTCTGACATCAGTCGTTCCCGTGACGTCCGTGCCGATATAATTGCCTTGGATGAGATTGTTGGTGGCCCCGGGACCCACTATAAAAAGCCCTTCTTGGGTGTTGCCTGAAAGCAAATTTCGCGCACCGGCCTGCACGCCCCCAACTTGGTTGGCGGCCGCACCGGAAATGGCCACGCCGGCATCGCCGTTAGCCAAGGCACCGGTGCCGGAGGCATTCAGCCCGACGCGGTTCCCCATAATGAGATTCCCCCTCACATTGCCATTATTGCCCGAAATGTAGATACCCTGCAGTCCATTGCCTGAAATCAGGTTGCCGCTGCCCGCCGCCAACCCTCCCACCGTATTCGAACCGCCCTGAATCAGCACACCGGCCAGCAGGTTGGGGATCGCCTTGGTGCCGCTGACATCCGTGCCAAGGTAATTTCCAGCAACCACGTTGGCCGTATCATTGGTCAACAGAATCCCGATGCCATTGAATTTATTGCCGGAGATCACGTTCCGTGCGGCCGGCACCGCGCCCCCAATAAGGTTGGAAACCCCGCCGAACAGGTGAATGCCGTTCAGCGCGTTGGCCACGGCGTTCGTGCCGGCGGCGGAAAGCCCGATGAAATTGCCTTGAATAATGTTTCCGGTTGCACCGCCAAACAGATAAATCCCATCTCCTTTGTTGCCGGCGATCACATTACCAGCCCCGGCATTGGTGCCGCCCAGCAAGTTTCCGTTGCCCGCCTTGACATCCACGCCTGCATTGGTGCTTCCATTGCCAATCGCGATTTTACCGGTCCCATCTAGGCCAATCCAATTTCCCCAAAGCGAGTTGCCGGTGGCACCCGCATCCTTCAGATAAATGCCCGCCAGCCCGTTCCCGGAAATCACATTGCTCACAATGGTGTTTCCCGGCACGCCATCCAGCGTGATGCCATCAAACGCATTGCTGATGACGCCGCTACCGGAGACATTTAAACCGATGTAGTTGCCCTGAATCCAGTTGTTCGTGGCGGCGCTGCCGTTGAGATAAATACCGCTGCTGCCGCTGCCGGAGATGACATTGCGCAGCGCGGCTCCGGCCCCGCCAATCACATTGCCCGGACCTTTGATCCAAATGCCAGCATCCGCATTGGTGCGCGCCAGGGTGCCCGTGAGATCCGTCCCGAAATAGCAACCTTGCACCGTGTTGGACGCGCCGTTCAGCACGAGGCCTTGAGCAGAAAACCGGTTGATCACAAGCCCGCGCACGACACAACCCGAGGCCAGTTGCAGTCCCGGCGCACTGGCGCCCGCCGAGGAGCCGTTTAGTTCGATCACCGGTGTCCCGGAAAAACCACTTTGCGTGGTGCCATCAATCAGGGTGGGAAACACCACGGACGGCAACACGGTCAATGGTGTAATGGTGAACGGCGCCGTGCCGCTGATTTGAAAACTGATGGTGTGTGAACCCGAACTGGTATCGGCATCCAGAATGGCCTGGCGCAATGAACCCGCCCCGCTGTCGGCGGTCGTGGTGACGACGAAGGTTCCTCCCCGGCTCAAGCCGCTGCCCAGCCCGGCGCACAATAATAAAAGTGCAAAGCCCTTGCGATTGAATGATGGCCAGATGGGTTTCACCGCTTCCGTGAGGCTAAGTTGAGCGATGGTCTGGCAACTTGCAAGCATACATTTTGGCCTTGGAAAATCATGGTGTTTGAATCCGATAAAACCGCGTCACGGGTCCATTCGTGGTGGTAAAGCGATAGGCGCTGCCCGGCACATTGGTCGTCAACACGGCCCCGCTGTTCGTGGTCCACACCTGGCCCAATTGATTCACACTGAGCAGCCGGAACGTGGCCACCGGTCCGCCAGACACAGTGAAATCAAGTTGCACCTGGCTGCCGATAATGATGGGCGTGGCCAGCAAGATGGTGGGTGGATTCGTCACCGCCGACACCGTTTTGAGCGGCCCCCAGTCCAGGGTAAATTGATCAAAAATCAATGCCCGTGCCTGCAAATTGTAGTTGGTCGCCTGCGTGGGAAAGAAATTGAAATTTGTCGAGGTCGTGGCGTTGGTCACCAGATTGAACAGAGCCGAGGTGTTTGTGACGGCGAGGTTGTCGAAAAACCAGCCGACGGGCGGACTGGTCAGAACTTGATTAAAAATTGCGCCATCGCCGTTGGGACTGAAAACATATTTGAAACGGATCTGCACCGGCATGCCTGCGTAATTGGAAAGTGAAAGCGACTTGGCGGTGAACGAGGTTTCGCCGGAACCGCCGGAGCCAATCTGGCTGTAAAGATCCTTCCAATCTGTCCCGGTATTGGTTGTGACCTGCACCTTGATGATCTGGTTGGCGGTCGCATAGCCAAGTTGACTTTTGAATTGAACGGTCGTGTTCGTCGCTGGCAGGAAAACCCGATTCAATTGCAGGGTTTGATCGACAGTGTCCGGCATTGCCATATAAAAACAATGGCTCCCCGTCTGCCCGGTGAGATTCGTGATTACGGAATAGCCAGCCGAGGCCGTCACCGTAAAGTTCGTCAGGGTGCCCTCGGCCCCGTCAAAAAAATTTCCGTTGGTCGTTTGCGAAACCAGCCATTCGTAGCCCGTCACGTTGGAATCGGGCACCGGCCGGCAGGTGTAGGCGTTGTTCGCGTTTACCGTCGGTTTGTTCGTGCCGCTGATCACCGGCGGGAAGAAATCCGCACCCGGCACCGTCGGATCAAACACCGTCACAATGTAGCTGTAATTTCGCAAGCCCTCGCCGGTGATGACGTTGCTGACGATGACGGAATAAACCGTGTCTGTGCCGCTGAACGGAAATAGCGTAGTGGCATTCGTTGGATCTAAACCGGTCGGATGCCAAACGAGGGTGTTTTCGCCGATGCCACCGAAGGGATAACCGCTCACCAGCGGCTCAATCGCCACCGCCACATTCACTCCATTGCTTTTGAGGTTCACCGTCGCCGCGCTAAAATCCACATTCGTCAGCGAGAACGACCAGCGCGGATAGACGACCGGAGCCGGCACATACCCTGCCGGCGGCCACGCCACGAAATCCGTGCGGGTGGCCGGACGGGGTCCGGCGTAATTAGCATCCAAAATCCAAGTGGCATTGGCCGCGAAGTAATTATTTTGCGCCGGCACATCGCCGGTGGCCATCACTTGGGTTTGCGGATAAAGAATCCAGCGGCGATGGCCGGCGGCGGCATTGTTCCCGCCAAAATCCCAGATATAGCCGGTGACCGCGTCCGGCCCGTTGTATCCCAGCGCGAGGTTTGAGTTGGCGGCGGCATTGGTGCCCGTGAAACTAAAACAATGCCACGTCGGCGGAATGCCCGTGTGCTGCAGGTTGGTATTTGCCGACATCATCAAGGCGGCCGCCTGACACTGGACATTTTCACTCGCACTGAAGGTAACTGCCGCCGGCAGCCCTGCCATCGCGCGAAACCAGTTGATGCGCCGCAGCACGGCATCCTGAAAAACCGGCGAATTGGTTCCTGGCGTGCAAGTGGCGATGTCTGCCGTCGAGCCGATGCCCACCCCGTCCGACGCGCGATATACGGCATTGTAAAACGAGCGCACCTGCTCGCGCGATGATGTATCCACATTGAAGCCGCCGGTGGCGGTTAACAACTTGATCGGGCGGGCGGGCAACGCCGAAGCCGAAGTCGGCGCCGTCGGGGCGTCGCCCAACCACGCTTCTGCACGCAGCGAGCCAGTTAAGCCCAGGGCCAGGGCCAGAAAAATCAGAACACGAAATTGCTTTATCATCAATATCATTGGGATCGACGGACGGGAATCGGCAGTCACCCTGTCCGGTCGGGCCACAACGTGCAGCGTAAGTCGGCTTTCGTCCAGCTTCCCGGAGCAAATAAAAAACCCATCTTCAGCAGCTGAAGATGGGTTGCTGGAAAAATCCGGCCTCAAGGCGAGGCATAATCACGGCCACCGGTCGGCACATTGGTGCCGGTGCCCGGATCAATGTTCACATTGCCACCAGGCAGCGGCTGATAAGGCGGACCAAAGGTGGGCGGGGACACCGTCGCCGAATCGGATGTGATCGGCGTCGGTGTGGTGGCCACATCCAAACTGGGCACCACTTGACTCAACACGGTTTCCACCGAGGGATTATTGTTGGCGGAACCGGAGATCACTTTGGCGAGCGGAATCTGGAGCGCCGGGATGGCGGTGGACAGCGCAGTCAAAATCTCCTTGCTCTGGCCCGGCGCCACTTCGGCCACGGCTTTGGCTACTTCTTTGTATTGCTTGGGGAGCAGCTTGCAAACTGCGGCCACAATTTCACCGGCCTTGGTCGGAGCTGCCGCAGCGGCCACGCGGGCGATTTCCTTGGCTTGATCCGGCAAAAGGCTTACCGCTGTGGCGGCGGCAGTCGCCGCCATGTCCGGGGAGGTTTGCGCAATGGTTCCGACAATCGCCGTGGCGGCCGCCGGGTTCAGGCCGATGGCAGCCTTCACAATGTCCTTGGTCGCCTGCGTCCGGCCCTTGGCTTCGGACTGGCTGACCAGCGCCGCGGCCTTGGCCGGCAATTCCGCCGAGGTGACGGCGCTCAACGCGCCCAGAAACGGACTCGAAGCGGTTTTGTCAGCCGCTCCCGCATTCAATGCGGACGCCATGGCAATCATCGCCACGAAACATCTGGTCTGGTTAAAAATTTTCATGTTGTTAGTGCCTGATTATGGATGGTTCCCTTGCCCAACGCGGTAATCATCTCGCATCACCCCCCGCTGTCAATAAAAAACATAATGGCGAATTAACCGACCTTGCCGGCAACGCCGGGTGGCGAGTTACGTGGCACCGGGGGCGCTGGTTGCCGCCTTGAGTTTTCTCTCGCGCCACGTGGTAAAACCGGAAATGGCCAGCAAACCAACTGCCGACGCTGCACCCCACGCGGCGGGTTCGGGGATGGGGGTTACGCTTAAACTAATATCATCAACGCGCCAATTACCGCCAGAAGCACTTGTTCCTCCAGATGCATAAATCCTAAATATAACGTCCGAGTCAACCAAACCAGTGAGCGAGTTACCATTGAAAGATAATAGGCTAGACCAACTACCGCCTGTTGTGACAGATGCCGACCCAATTGCTGATGCGTAATTATTAATGCTTGAGTAGATTGAAATCAATGTTGGCCCAGTGCTCGTGCTTCTTGAATACAAAGAAATCGTATCAAGTTGAATTGCATAGCTCGAAGCAGGAGTTAGGACTATTTGAAAATATGTGCTGTCACTGATTGACAGGGCACCACTGACAGCAGCGGCTACAAAATAACTATCACCCGAACCTGGCGAGGCGGGAGAATTGGACCCTGTAAGGGCACCCGAAGCATGCATACGTGTTACATCTCCTATCGTGGAAATGCGAGAATCTGATCCCGAATTAACCGCTGCTGTCGTGCCATCCCAATAATATGTTACCGATGCACTGCACACGTTCGCGCCAGCTATAATTAGGCTCGCGACCAGAAAGGCCATTTTGAAAAAGGTGTTTTTTAAAAACTGTTTAATTAAAATTGTTTTCATAATTTTGTTCCTTTTTGCAGTTCCAAGCTTTTCTCCTCTTTGTATTTCTACCGCCGCCAGACTACACCCCTGGCACAGGTGGAAATTTCTGCTGTGGGTTACAAACCCTCCTTATTGCCGCCGACCTTAAATCTGTTGCGTAATTGCGTCAATGGTTTTTCCGCAATTCGGCACAAAAACGCAATATATAAGCTGTGTCTGAAAAAGATCGCTCAATTAAAGCTTCATTCATCACCGCGCACATGCGCAAGGCCCACAACCTCTGATTTCCGTCCTCTGACCTCTGGAATTATTCAGTAGGCGTTTTCCTGGCGCATCAAGGTGCGCGCCATGATGCGGAAATCGAGGAAGAGGTTCCAGTTCTCCACATACCAGATGTCGGCGCGGATGCGGCCTTCCAGGCTCGTGTTGCCGCGCCAGCCGTGGATCTGAGCCCAGCCGGTCATGCCCGGCCGGCAACTGTGCCGGGTCTGGTAATGCGGCACGGTGAACTTGAAATGCTCGATCAGTTCCGGCCGTTCCGGGCGCGGCCCGACGAGGCTCATGTCGCCGATGAGCACGTTCCAAAACTGCGGCACCTCGTCAATGTTCCACCGGCGCATGAAGGCGCCAACCTTGAGCCGGCGCGGGTCATTCTCCTTGGCCCATTGCGCCTTGCCCTCGCTTTCGGCATCCATCCTCATGCTGCGAATCTTGAACATGCCAAACAACCGGCCGTTGCGGCCCGACCGAGTCTGCCGGTAGAAAATTGGTCCGGGTGATTCCTGGTAAACCAGCACGCCAAAAATCAGGATCAAGGGTGCCGCAAGCAGCAGGCCGACACTCGCGCCGATGATGTCAATCGTCCGCTTGAGAATGCGGTTTTCATACGCGTTCAACGGCAGGGAATCCACGCCGAGCACCGCCACGCCGCCCACCACGCTGGGGCGCAGGCCGGAGACGAGCACCTCGAAGAAATGCGGCACCATCTTGAACTGAACGTGTTCTCGTTCGCAGACTTTGGCGACGTGCGAGACGCCTTCGCGTTGCAGGGTTTCGGATTCCGTCAGCACGGCCACATCCACCGCATAACGGTGCAGGATATCGCCCAGTTCATGCAGCGAGCCGAGCTCGTAGGCATCCAGTTCCTTGGCCCGGTTGGGCTTGTTGCCTTGCACCCAGCCGACGAATTCCATCTCCGAGCTGTCGCGCATTTGATTTTTGATCTGGAGGGTTTCCGGCCCGGCGCCGACCACGACCAGGCGTTGACGCAACCGTCGCACCAAAGCGGGATGCCGCAGGATGCGGCTCAACAACCAGCGCCAGCTGTAAACACCAGACAAAATAAAAAACCAGGAAAACAAAACAAATATCCGGGAAATGGGCGGAGTGGTTTTGACGGCCAGGCTGGTGCCGATGAACGCAAACAGACACAGGCTCAAGATGAGAACGAACCGGTTGAAAATATTGATCGGGGTGAGCAGGTCTTTATACCGATACAAGCCTTTGCTCAACAACCCGGCAAACACCGCCCCGGCGCCAAAGGCGATCAGCTTCCAATAATCCGGCAGCAGCGGCATATTTTCACCCACGGGAAAAATCAAACCGCTTTGTTCGCGCAGCCAGAAGCCGAGGACGAAACCCCAGAGGATCATCATCAGATCGCCACCCGCCGCCGTCAGGGCGCAGATGCCTTCCCAACGGGTGCGGTTGTGACGGATGGACTCCAGCGCGCGCCGCGCCGGTTGCCGCACCTGTTCCCGCAGCGTCGGCAAGACCACCGGCACATTCGCGGGGACGGTTTTAATGGGCGGGAAATCTGGCATCAAAACGCAGGGGTGTTTTTTCGCATGCCGATCGTGAATTTCCGGAACAGGACGCAGCCGGCCCACGCCGCCAGCAGTCCCGCCCAGCCGCACGCAATGTCCCCGGGATCGCAAGTGCGCCGGGGGAGGTAGAGTTGCACCAGTTCAAAGGCCACGATGAGCAGCGCCAGCGCAATCACCACCGTCGCCTGCTGCCGGAGGCTGGAAGCGATCAGTAAAAATGGGACCGCCAGCAGGCCATACGCGGGAAAATTGCAAAACCGGCCATGGGTATCCGCCCAGCGCGCAATGGTCCCCGGCATCCAATGGACGGTGGCGAGCGCCGGGGAGGAACGCAGCGAGAGAAAGGTAACGAGGCCGAGGCCCACCAAACCCATGCACAATAAACCCGGTCGCTTAATGGCATGGACAACCAGCAGCCGCAGGCCCGATTCAAATTTAAAACGCTTAAGACGCAAGCCCTTCATGGGTTTCCCAAAAACAAATCTGATCACTGATTACAGGCTCCTACGACCTGTTTTGCGAGGTTGATTCAAACAATCTCCCCGACAGGTGTCAAGGTTTTCAACAATTTTATAGCCGAGCCGCGCGCAGGCGATATTTATCAGGCAATTTCCGCCGGCGTTCATTGGCTCACGGGGTATTCGCGGTGAGTTTGATCCGGGTGCCTTGGGCGGTGTCGCTGCTGATTTCGAGTTGGGCTTTCATCTCGGCGGCGCGGCGGCGGATATTTTTTAGCCCATTCCCCGACTGGCGATCGGAGCCGACGAACCCGCGGCCGTTGTCCTGAACGATGAATTCGAAAACCCCTTTGGTGCGACACACGCTGATCTCAACCTTGGTGGCGCCCGCGTGTTTGATGATGTTGTGCAGCGTCTCCTTGAAGATGGGCATGATGTTGCGGCGGAAATCGAGCGGCAGTCGGGCGGAGGCGAAATCGCCGGTTTGGTTGAAGGTATAGGGAATGTCCACGAGCATGGCTTTCGCCGTTTCGGCCATGCGGGCCACCAGGTCGCTGAGATGTTCGTGCTGGGGATCAATGAACCAGACAATGTCGCGCAGCGTGTCCACGGTCTGGCCGACAATGCTGCGAATCTGGTGGGCGTCTTCTGTCGAGGGATGCTTTTCCATGACCTGGGCCAGGAGCGAGATGCTGCCCAGATTGGAGCCGACGTCATCGTGCAGATCACGGGCGATGCGCAAGCGCAGCCGTTCCAATCCACGAAGGTGGGCGATGCGGATGGAATACAGGATAAAAAGCAGAATGCCGGCGGCGAGCGCCAGCAGGGTCAAGAACCACCATGTTTGCCAGAAATAGGGTTTCACGTAAAATTTCAGGCGCGCACCGTGTTCGTTCCAGACGCCGTCATTGTTGCAGGCTTGAACGAAAAATTCATAGTTGCCGGGCGGCAGATAGCTGTAGCTCACGCTGCGGTCGGTGCCGCCGTCCACCCATTCCCGGTCGGCACCGCGCAACCGCCATTTGAACTGCACCTTGTCCGGCGACATAAAGCTCAACGCGGTAAATTTGAATTCGAAATAATGCCGGCCGGCCGAGATTGGCAGCGGAGTGGAAGCGAGCCGGCGTGGCTGGCGGGCAGGCCCGGAAACTTCCCGTCGCGGCTGCGGGCCGGGATCCGATTCGCAAACCAGTTGTTTGTCCACCCAGAATTCCTCGATCCGCACCGGCGGCGGGAGAGGATTGAACGGCAGTTTTTTGGGGTTGATCCACGTGGCGCCCTTGATGGTGGTGAACCAGAGCCGGCCATCGGCACCGGCCCAGCAATCAGGCTGGTAGCCGCCGGAACATTCGATGCTGGGCAGGCCGTCGAATTTGCCGTAAGTGACGCACGGCACCGACACGGCTTCGCCTTGGGCAAATTTTTCGAGATCCGCCCGTTCCACGCACGCTATGCCCCCGCGGGTGCCGAGCCAGAATCGCGCCCGCGTATCTTCGAGAATCTGGCTGACATTGTCATTGGGCAATCCGTCCTGCGTGGTGTAGCGTGTGAACTTGCCATCCTGGAACCGCAGCAGGCCGCCGCTCAGTGTGCCGATCCACAAGACCCCGTGGTGATCAGGATAGATGGACCAGAAACGTTCTCCGCCTACCAGGCTGCCGCTCGCCATCGTCCCGGCTTTTTCGGGGGTGGCCGCCACCCGGTTGGAACTGATAACAAAGCCATCGGTGGGGCGGTAGGAGGTGAATTTCCCATCCTTGTAGGAGCGGAGTTCCCCGGCGGCGGTGCCCAGCCAAAGCGTTCCTGCCTCATCCTCCGCGAGCGCGAGGACGTGAGCACTGGCGAAACCATCGCGGGCGGTGAAGGTCTTCAATTGCTCCTTTTCCCAGCAATAGAGACCAAACTCATTGCCGATCCACATCCGGCCGGCGTGATCCTGATAAAAAGCCCGGACCACGGTGCCCACCGACGCAGAAGGAAATGGCCGGCGCAGCGTGTTGGTTTCAAAAATCCAGACGCCGTTTTGCACCGTGCCTACCCAGAGGCGATTCTGCTGGTCCGGGTAAACCGTCGTGTCCACGCCCGAAATCTTATCCGGTGGCGGTGACCATTTGTCAAAACGGCCGTCAGCCCAGCGCAAAAAGTTGTCACCGGAGGTGCCAAACCATTGTTGGCCGCTGGCATCTTCACACACCGAGACGGCGCCGCGGGCGACCGCTGGATCGTCCGGCCAAACTACGTGGAACGTGCGCTTGCGGACACAGGCAAGGCCGCTGCCGTTCAGGCCCAGCCAGACATTGCCTTCCCGATCTTGAAACCAGCATTCGATCAGGTTGGAGGGCAGTCCTTGTCTGGTGCCAATTTCAGCGATCGTGCCATCGGCATCAATATGCCACAGGCCGGAACCATATTTAAACAGCCAGACCCCGCCGTGAATATCCGGATGCATTTCCAACGGGCGTTGCGTGCCGAAGAGGTTAAGCCCGGAGATATCCACGCTGGTTTGCCGTTGCGGATCGCGCCATTTGATCATCTTATTGCCGGCCCAGACCCACAGGCCGCCATCCGGTGCGGCGGCAATTTGCCTGACGTTTTGCCAGGTTTGGCTGTTGGTCAACGGCTGGCTGACAAAGTTGGTGCCATCCCAACAGGCCAGTTCTTTGGGCGTGCCCACCCAAATCTGACCCGCAATGTCCTTGGCGAGCGCGAGGATTCGTTGATCCTGCAGGCCAGGAGCGGGGTTTAACAATTCAGCCGTCTGCCCCCGAATCCGGCCCAGGCGCAAATTCTTCCGGCGATACCAGATCACCCCATCGCGATCTTCGACGGGAGAGGAGCCTTGGTCGTCGGCTTGCGGCGGCTTCACCGTCAGCCAATGGTTGGTGCCGTTCTCGGCCTGACCGTAAAAAAGCCACCCGAAAATGGAAGATAGAATCACCTCGTTGGTCCGGCTGGCGACCACTTCTCCCATCAAGCTATAGGGGGTTTGCGGATCCTGGCGCTCCAAGCGGAAGCGGCCGTTGCTTCGCGTAATGAAGGCACCTTCCACCACCCCGATCCAGAGCGTGCCTTGAGCATCCACGAGCAACCGTTGAATCTCAATGGACGGGAGATTCGGGCTGTTGGCCGGATCAAAGGTGACAAACCGAACCCCGTCGAATCGGGCCAAGCCGCCGAGCAACGTGCCGATCCATAAGTAACCATCCGGCGTCTGGGCAATGCTCTTAACCGTGCTGTGCGGCAGTCCTCGATCAGTGTCCCAAACATCCACGAGGTAATCCTCGTTGGGATTATTATTGAGGAAGTTTGTGCTGGGCCCGCCCGATGCTGAATTAATCCACATCAATCCCGCCAGGACGAGACTGATCTGCCGCCATGTAAGAGAAACTTTCAAAAGCGATGCCGATTGATCTTTGGGCTTCGGCAAAACCCTATCATGCCCTGCTCCAAAATGACAACCCATGCCTCCCGGCGGGCAAGGCTCAAATTGGATGACCGGCGTTAACTTACGCAAAATTGCCAGGCCCGACCAGCCCCGCATTTGCGTGATAGATAATTCTATCGGAACGCTTGTAAACTTTGCCTCATGAATTTTTCCCCGCGCTATGTTTTCGTCGTGGCCGCATTTGCCTGTTCGCTGCTGGGCCATGCGGCCGGGCTGGAACCCGAGGCGCTGCGTTGTGAATATCGAGTAAACCCCCAGGGCTTGGATGAACTGCACCCGCGATTGACTTGGCAGGTCGGCTCCGACCAGCGGGGATCCAAGCAGACGGCGTATCAAATTCTTGTGGCCTCCAGCGCCGAACGGCTCGCCCAAAACTCTGGTGATCTCTGGGACAGCGGCCAGGTCGCCAGTGACCGGACGGCGAACATTGCCTATTCAGGGAAGCCGCTGCTCTCGCGCCAGCAATGCTTCTGGAAAGTCCGCGTTTGGAATGGCGCCGGAACGGCTCGCTGGAGCGAAGCCGCTTCGTGGACGATGGGCCTGTTGCAACCGGCGGACTGGCAGGCGGATTACATTTCATTTCGCGACACGTCGCCGGTATGGACGAACAGGGAAAAACTATTCCTTCCGCCCGCGCATCAATATCGCAAGGAATTTTCGGCCGATAAAAAAGTCAAACGCGCCACGATTTACGCGACGGCGCTCGGCATCTATGAACTTCACCTCAACGGTCAGCGCGTTGGCGACGCGTGGTTCGCGCCCAGTTGGACCGATTATCATCAACGCGCCTATTACTACACCTACGACGTGACGCCGCTGGTCAAACGCGGCGACAACGCCCTCGGCGCGTGGGTGGCGGACGGCTGGTATTCCGGCTACATCGGTTTTGGCCTGCTCGTCGGCATCGGAACGGAACAATCCGGTCGTGACACCTATGGCAAGACGCCCGCGTTGATGGCTCAGTTGGAAATTGAATACACCGACGGCTCGCGAAAAATTGTCCCGACGGACAAATCGTGGAAAGAAACCGGCGACGGCCCGATCCGCGAAGGCGATTTTCTGATGGGCGAATCTTATGACGCGCGCAAGGAAACGGCGGGTTGGACGAAACCCGGCTTTGACGACACGAAATGGCAGCCCGCCATCCTCGCCGCCGAAAATGGCAGTGCGCCTGCGATGTTTTACGAACCAGGCGAAAAGTTGGCAGTCAAAGGCCACCCCGTTGACCTCGGTTTCAAACGCCCGGCGAAACTGGAAGCGTTTCCGGGCGTGCCGGTGCGGGCCGTGCAGGAACTGAAACCCGTGGCGATCACGTCGCCGACCAACGGCGTTTACATTTTCAATTTAGGTCAAAACTTTGCCGGTGTCGTGCGGCTGAAGGTCAAAGGCCCGGCTGGCGCAACCATTCAGTTGCGCTACGGCGAAATGCTGCATGCGGACGGCAGCCTGATGACCGAAAATCTGCGCAAGGCCCGGGCGACGGACTTCTATGTTCTGCGCGGCGACGCGAAGGGTGAAAGCTTCGAACCGCGCTTCACCTATCACGGCTTTCAATATGTGGAGGTCACGGGTTTTCCCGGAAAGCCAGATCTGGATTCGCTCACCGGCATTGTCCTGCAAAGCGACACGCCGATGACGAGCGGTTTCGAGTGCAGCGATCCGATGGCCAACCAACTGTTTAAAAACATCGTCTGGACGCAGCGCGCCAACTTCATTGACCTGCCGACGGATTGTCCGCAACGCGACGAGCGCTTTGGCTGGACGGGCGACGCGCAGATTTATGTTCACACCGCCACCTTGAACGCCGACGTGTCGGCATTTTATACCAAGTGGCTGCAAGAGTTGATGGAAAGCCAGCGACCGAATGGAATGTTTCCGGGCTACGCGCCCTATCCATATCAACACGGCTGGGGCTTTGGCGCGGCGTGGTGCGACGCGGGCGTGATTTGTCCGTGGACCATCTGGCAGGCGTATGACGACACACGCATCATCGAACGCTGCTGGCCGTTCATGGTGAAATTCATGGACTGGCGCCGGGCCAACAGCCCGAATTACCTCGGCACCGTTTATGGCAACGACTGGGGCGACTGGTTGTCGTTCGGCAAAAAAACGCCGCTCGATTATGTGGACACCGTTTACTTTGCCTATTCGGCGAAGTTGATGTCAGAAATGGCCGCCGCCATCGGCAAACCAGATCAGGCGGCGGAATATGGTGAGTTGTTCAATCGCATCAAGAGGGCTTTCAACCAAAAATACGTGCAGCCGGACGGCTCGCTCGCGGTGGACACCGAAACTGCTTACGCGCTGGCGCTCTATGCGGATTTGATTCCCGCCGATCTGCGCCTGAAGTCGGGAAAAATTCTGGCGGACAAATTGCGTAACAGCGAAACCGCCGACAATTCTGGCATGACCACAGGCTTTCTTGGCACGCGGCCATTGCTGCCGGTATTGACGAGCGTGGGCGAAAACGATCTGGCTGTGAAACATTTCCAGAGCCGCAAATTTCCGTCCTGGGGCTATGAGGTGGAACAGGGAGCGACGACGATTTGGGAACATTGGGACAGCTACACGAAAGCCCACGGCTTCGGCGGCATGAACGGCAAACAAAACGCCTCGATGAATTCCTTCGCCCACTATTCCTTCGGCGCGGTGGGTGAATGGATGATCAACGAACTCGCCGGCATCAACGCCGGCGGACCGGGCTACGATAAAATCATCATCCATCCGCACCCGCCCGCGCCGGACAGCAACCTCGAACACCCGCCCATCCACTGGGCGAAAGCGCATTATGATTCGATCCATGGTCGCATCGCGAGCAGTTGGCGTTTGAAGGCAGGTCACTTTGAACTGGAGACCACGATTCCGCCCAACACCACTGCCACTGTCTATCTGCCGACAACCGAGCCTGACACCATTACCGAGTCCGGCCGGTCATTCACGAAGACCAAAGACATCCGCCTGCTGCGGGTGGAAAATAATTGCACAGTGCTGGCCGTTGGTTCAGGCACGTATCGTTTTGCCACCGACGCATTCAAGGAAGCCAACCCCAGTGCCATGGCCACGGCAATCCCGGGAGCCATCCGATAAGCGTTCCCAAATGATTTTTGTCCGGCCTGGTCAGTTGGCAGCCATAAAAATAGAATGCAGATAATGGAACGCATCTACCGGTCTATGAATGAACACCCCGCCCCTGTGAACCCCGCGCCCGCCGCCGTGCGCAAATACCTGAATCCGCGGGATGAAATCATGCGGATGATGGAACGCATCTATCGCTACCGGATGACGACGACCTCCGGCGGGAATCTTTCGATTCGCGAACCCAACGGCGACATTTGGATCACGCCCGCCCGCGTGGACAAGGGCAGTCTACGGCGCGAGGACATCGTCTGCGTCCGTGCGGACGGACGGCGCGAAGGGTTGCATCCACCATCGAGCGAATTGCCCTTTCATCAGGCCATTTACCAGCGTCGGCCCGATCTTGGCGGCATCGTGCACGCGCATGCGGTTGCGCTGGTGGCTTTCAGCGTCTGCCGTCAAGTGCCCGACACCCGGCTGTTTCCGCAGGCGCGCCATGTCTGCGGCGAGGCGGGATTTGCGCCCTACGCCTTGCCAGGCAGCGCCGCGTTGGGGGAAAATATCGCCCAAACCTTTGCGCAAGGATTCAATTGCGTGGTGCTGGAAAATCACGGCGTAGTCTGCGCGGGCGAAAATCTTCAGCACGCCTTCGAGCGGTTTGAGACCCTGGAGTTCACGGCGAAAACCATCATCAAAGCCAGCCAGTTGGGCGAGGTGCGCTACCTCAGTGAAGCGCAGGTGGCCAAGCGGCGTGAGATCGCGCTGCCCCAGTTCACGCCCGCCGCCGCCAGCGAGGAGGAAAACGAAGTGCGTCGTCAGTTGGCCGGCTTCCTGCAACGCGGCTACCGGCAGCGATTGCTCATCAGCACCGAAGGCAGCTTTTCCGCGCGACTCACTGATGGCTCGATGCTCATCACTCCGTCGCGCGCGGATCGCGGGTTAATAGACATCGCCGACCTGGTGTTGGTGCGCGACGGTGCGGCGGAGGCGGGCCGGTTGCCGAGCCGGGCCGCGCGTTTGCACGCCGCCGTTTACGCCCGACATCCGAAGGTGCGGGCCATTATTAACGCCCTGCCCGTGAACGCGACCGCCTTCAGCGTCACCGATTTTTATCTGGACAGCCGCACGATTCCCGAGAGTTATCTCTTCCTCAAGGATGTGGCGCGCGTGCCCTTTGGCGAGCAATACCAAGACGGTCTG
>Ga0068856_100000396_pt1 | contig 47717 bp, 62 predicted proteins | sample KBSCornC62_FD_66595 | JGI IMG/M metagenome (GOLD analysis project Ga0068856, IMG submission 66595) | Corn rhizosphere microbial communities from Kellogg Biological Station, Michigan, USA - KBS Corn C6-2 | ecosystem: Host-associated > Plants > Roots > Rhizosphere > Soil ...
AAAACCGGGAGAAGGACGACTTCTATCCGACTTGGCCCGGCGCGACGCACGCGTTGCTGGCCGTCGAGAAGTTTGATGGCCCGATCTGGGAATGCGCGGCGGGCGAAGGCGACATGTCGCGCGTGCTGATCGATGCCGGGTACGAGGTCATCAGCACCGATCTTGTCGACCGCGGCTTCTGCGAATCCAAGGTCGACTTCCTGATGGAATGGACGCCGCGCGCGCCCAACATCGTCACCAACCCGCCGTTCGGGATGGCCCGGGAGTTCGTCGACAAGGCGCTCGAGTTGACCACGGGCAAGGTCGCCATGTTCCTGCGCCTCGCATTTTTAGAGACGCTCGACCGCGGGCCCTGGTTTCCGACCACGCCATTGGCGCGCGTCTACATCATGTCGCGGCGCGTCCCGATGCAGCGCGGAAGGTTGTCCGAGGCCGGTGACGGCCATGGCGTAATCGCCTTCGCCTGGTTCGTCTGGGAGCATGGACATGTTGGCGCGCCGGCGCTGCACTGGCTCGACTGGCTCGATCATGCCGCAGACCCGCGTAAGGCTGACGCCGAGCCTATGCCCGCGCCTCTTTTGGAGGCGATCGCGGCATGACCAGCCTCCAGCGCCCCCATTGCCAAAACCCCGGCGCCTGCGCCGCTGCCAAGCCGACGACGCACTGCCGGCGCTGCTCGATCATGCGCGTCCAGTCGGATCCTGAAATGGAAGCGCGGCGCCGGGCTGGGATTGCCACCCTGTTCAGCGACCCAGCCTATGTCGAGGAGCATCGCGAACGACTGCGCAAGACCATGACCGCGAAACTGGAAGACCCAGCCTTCGTCGAACGCAAACGCGAGCATGGACGCCGACAGTTCCGTGACCACCTCAGTCGTCCCGAAATCCAAGCCAAGGCGCACGGGCCGGAAGCCAGGAGCAAGGCAGGCCGCAAAACGTCGGAAACGCGGCTGGCATGGTGCCCGCCCGAGATGCGCGACGAATACCGGCGTCTGGTCCGGTCGAAGCTGATCCCCGCCGCCGAAGCGCGCAAGATCGTCGAAGCCGAAATTGCCGGCACGGTGGAGCACGGCAAGCGCGAGGTCGCGAGTAATGCGCTGCAGATGCAGCTCAAGCATGAGCGCGATCTCAGGGAGGCGTATTGATGCGCCGCCGTCCCGACCCCGCGGCCGCCCAGCGCCTCAAAGACAAGCTGACCGGTATGCCGAGCGATCGACTGTTCGCCATGACGGTCAACGCCATCATGGCATTCCGGCCCGGCGTGGAGCGCCGAGAGGCTGAAACGCTCCTGGTCGCCGCGCAGGCCAACCGCCGTCGCTCGGAAGGAGGCCAGGCATGACCGAGCTTCGCCCCTACCAGCAGACGATCGTCGACGGCGCGCGCAACGCATTCCGGTCCGGCCTGCGCACCGCGCTTATTCAGCTGCCCACCGGCGGCGGCAAGACCGTCCTCGGAAGCTTCATGGTGCAAGGGTCGTCGAACCGCGGCCTTTGCTGCTGGTGGCTCGTGCATCGGCGCGAACTTCTCAACCAAGCGAGCAAGACATTCCACGAGATCGGGATCGAACATGGATTCATCTCGGGCGGCCGGTCGTCGGATCCGCGCCAGCGCGTCCAGATAGGCTCAGTCCAAACCGTCGCGCGCCGCCTCGACCGGCTCCCGCCTCCAGACCTGATCGTCTTCGACGAAGCACACCATCTCGGCGCCGCCCAATGGCAGGCGATCTTCGACGCCTATCCTGATGCAAAGGTTGTCGGCCTCACCGCGACACCATGGCGCCTCGACGGCAAGGGCCTCGGCAACTGGTTCGAGACAATGATCCAAGGTCCAGCCGTCGCCGAGCTGATGGAGCAGGGTTCGCTGAGCCGCTACCGCCTGTTCGCACCATCGACGCCCGACACATCGTCGGTCGCTACCCAGATGGGCGACTTCAAGGCCCGCGACCTTTCGACCGTCATGGACAAGCCGTCGATTACCGGTGACGCGGTCCAGCATTATCGATCGCTTGCCCACGGCCGGCGCGCGGTCGCCTTTGCCTGCTCAATCGAGCACAGCCAGCACGTCGTCGACCAGTTCAACCAGTCCGGCATTACTGCCGAACATGTCGACGGCCAGATGGACCACGGCCAGCGCGATGCGATCATCGCGCGGTTCGTCGCCGGGCAGACGCTGGTCCTTTCCAACGCCGACCTGCTCGGCGAGGGCTTCGACGTCCCCGCAATCGAGGCCGCGATCCTGCTGCGCCCGACACAGTCTCTTTCCCTGCACCTCCAGCAGGTTGGTCGCGCACTTCGGCCATCGCCTGGCAAATCAGAGGCGATTCTGCTCGATCACGCCGGGAACAGCCTGCGCCATGGCCTGCCCGACGACGACCGCGAGTGGACGCTCGCCGATCGGGAAAAGCGCAAGAAGAAGGCCGGCGACGAGAATGAAATTTCCGTGCGCCAATGCACGAAATGCTTCCGGGTCTATCGGCCGGCCCCGGCCTGCCCTGGCTGCGGCTATGCGCCGCCCACTGCGGGCCGCGGCGTCGAGGAAAAGGAAGGTGTCCTCGCCGAGGTCGATCCCGCGGTCATTCGCGCCGCGCGCAAACGTGAGGAGCGGCAGGCCGGGTCTATCGAGGAACTGATCCAGATCGGGATCAAGCGCGGTTACAAGAACCCCGCCGGGTGGGCCCGAAACTATTTTGGTGCCCGCGAAGGTGCGCGATCGCGCTTTGGATACGGGGCGCGGGCATGACCTGGTCGCCTCAACAGGAGCAGGCAATCGCCGCTGTACGTGCATGGCTTGGCGATCGCTCGGCGAAGCAGGTTTTCCGGCTGTTCGGTTATGCGGGCACCGGCAAGACAACCCTCGCCAAGGAACTGGCCAAGTTGGTCAAGGGCCGAGTCCTCTACGCGACGTTCACCGGCAAGGCGTCGCTCGTGCTGCGCAAGAAGGGGTGCGAGGACGCGTCGACGATTCACAGCCTGATCTACAAGGTAGATGTAAACGAGCGGACCGGCGAGGCCAGCTTCATCCTCAATCCGGATAGCGACCTCGTCGACGCTGCGCTGCTCATCGTCGACGAGGTATCTATGGTCGGCGAAGATTTGGCCCGCGATCTACTCAGTTTCGGCAAGCGCATTCTGGTTTTAGGAGACCCAGCGCAGCTCCCGCCGGTCAAGGATGAAGGTTTCTTCATCAACTGCGCGCCTGACATCATGTTGACCGAGGTTCACCGCCAAGCGCGGGACAACCCGATCATTCGCATGAGCATGGAAATCCGTGAAGGCGGCAGACTTCAGCGGGGCACCTACGGCGACAGTAAGGTCGTCGGGTGCAGCGACATCGGGCAAGACGAACTGCGCGATCTCGTGCTCGGCGCCGATCAATTGCTCTGCGGCCTTAATCGCACGCGCACAGCATACAATCGGCGAATCCGCGCGCTCAAGGGCCTCATCGGTCAGGCCGAGCCGTGGCACCCTACGACTGGCGACCGCCTGATCTGCCTCAAAAACAAGCGCGACAAGCAACTGTTCAATGGCGCGATGTGGGAGGCTAACAAGGTGGGCGACAAATTCCGTTGTTTCGCGATCGAGGCCAATTCGCTGGACGAAACACGCGACCCGCTGACGCTGGAAGTTGCGGAGGAATTTTTCAACGGCAGTGAGCACACTCTCGATTGGCGCGAGCGCCGCCGTTACGACGAATTCACCTTTGGATGGGCGATCACCTGCCACAAATCGCAGGGCTCACAATGGGATGACGTGATCGTTTTCGACGAAAGCGGCGCATTTCGAGAATCGCGCAGCAACTGGCTCTATACGGCGGTAACGCGCGCAGCCGAGCGCGTGACGGTGGTCGTATGACGCACTCCGACCTCGTCCGCGCGATCCTGCTTGAGATCAGCCCGCTCGGCCTCGCCTGGGAAAACCGTACCGGTCAGGGCTGGAGCGGGAAGCTCGTCGGCAAGATGCCGAACGGGAATATCGTGCTCCACAATGCTCGGCCGATCCGGTTCGGGCTGCCCGGCAGCACCGATATTCTGAGCATCATCAAATCGCGCGCTGTCGTCGTCGAGGCCAAGACCGGCACTGGGCGGCTCCAGCAGAACCAGAAAGACTTCGCCACCGCAGCGGTAACGGCCGGCGCACTGCATATTGAAGCGCGCTCGGTCGATGACGTGCTGAACGCCCTTCGCCTGGAGGGCCTCGCATGACGGTCCACGCCCCAGTCGACATCGACTTGTCCGCCTATGCCCGCGACTGGCTGGCGCATCCCGCGCGCGCATGGTCGGCAACCCCCTATGCGCGCGGCCGCGCATCGATCTGGCGCGCACTCAAAATCGAGCCATCCGACCGCTTTGCCGGCTACGCGACATCCGCCTTTCGCATCCTCAACACCGCAGAGGATGAAACCTGGATCGCCGGCGTCATCGGTGCCCCGCCGTGCTTCGACGTCAAGCGCCTGCTCGCATGGGATCACACCCAAATCCGCGATGTCGTCCTATGGAATCCCAGGACCGGCGCGCTACGCATGCTCGGCCAGCCCAGCCTCGCGCCCGACCTGATCGCTCCCGACGACTCGACCGCGCGCATCATGGTCTATGGCGAGGGTTTCGCCTTCTTCCGCGCATGGGCCGACAAGCGCGCGACGACCGCTGAGGCCATCACGGCCGCGCGCCTCAATCGCCATATCGTCCCGGTCGAACCCGCGGACAGCGACATTCCCGGCGCGCTCGCGATCGGCGACATCAACAAGCTCGACTGGCTTGGCCTTCAGGCGACGGTCATCGTCGCAGGGCCCGGCATCGATCCCCAGAAACTCAATCGCGCGATCTTTCGCTCTGCGCGCTTGCCCCGCGTGGAGGCGGCATAAGTGGCAGAAGCAGCAATTCCCCTGAACGCCTGGAAGCACCAGCTCCAGAAGGGCGACAACGGCCAGGTCAAGCGCAACCTGACCAATCTGATTTTCCATCTGCGCAACCTGCCCTGTCTCGGCAAGGAATTGCGCTTCAACGAGTTAAGCTATCAGCCCGAATGGCGCGGAAAGCCGATCGAGGACGTGGACCTGGTCGATATCCGGCTACTGCTCGAGCGCGAGGGATTCCCGCCGCCGGACAAGGACGTGGCCGCCGCGGTCAACAGGGTCGCGCGCGAGAACGCGTATAATCCGATCGGCGACTATCTGACGCGCCTTGAATGGGACGGCACGCCCAGGATTGAGCGCTGGATGATCCGGCTGCTCGGCGCTCCCGACACGCCTTTCGTCCGCAGCGTCAGCCCCAAGGTCATGATCAGCGCCGTCGCGCGCGCACTGGATCCGGGCTGCAAGGTTGACACCGTCCTCGTCATAGAAGGCGAGCAGGGCATCAAGAAATCGTCGGCTATCGCTGCGCTGTTCGGCGAGGAATACACCGCTGAATCGGTCAGCCTGTTCGACCAGCACAACAAGATGGTCATGGCCATGATGGGCGCATGGGTCGTCGAGCTCGCCGAGTTCGTCGCTATCGCCCGCAGCCATCATGCCAGCGTCAAAGGCCTCATCAGCATGCGCAAGGACAAGGTCGTCCTTCCCTATGCCAAGATGGCCAGCACGCACCCCAGGCGCTGCGTCTTCTTCGGTACCGTCAACCCCGAGGCGACCGGATACCTGACCGACAGCACCGGCAACCGCCGCTACTGGCCCGTCACCGTCACCACGATCGACATGGACGGTATCCGCCTGCACCGTGACCAGCTCTGGGCCGAGGCCGTCCACCGCTACCGCGCCGGCGAACGCTGGTGGCTGGAGCCAGAAGAAGAGGATGCGGCGCGCACCGCGCAGACCGAGCGCGAGGAAGAGGATGCGTGGGCTGAGCCGCTCCGAAAGAAGATCGTCGTCGAATCCGACAGCGGCCGGAACATGTCAGAACTCACCACTGACGAGGCGCTGAGCCTGCTCGGGATCCCCCACGAGCGGAAAGACAAGCGGGCGCAGATGCGTGCCGCCGCCGCTCTGAAGGCCATCGGCTTCGAGCGCGTCGAGGTCCGCGTCGGCGACCGGACCCGTAAAATCTGGAGGCGCAAATGATGTTTCCACCTGCCTGTTTCCACCCCGTTTCCACCTCAAATGTTTCCACCTCCAGGTGGCAACACCGAGCCGAAAATCGTCGAAATCGTGTTTCCACCTCTCGTGTTTCCACCTTGTTTCCACCTAAAATGGAGGTGGAAACAGAGGTGGAAACGGAAACAGGATCAATCACTTACGTCCAATGTTTCCACCTTTTATCCTATATAGATAGAAAGAGTAAAAAAGGGGCCCAGCAGAAAGAATACGTGCGGGCGCGAGGAGGTGGAAACACACCCCATCCGTCACCCACGCGACCCACGCGCGCCCGGGGCCTGATCTGTGGGAATGTGCAGGTGGGGTCGTGAGCGGCTGGGCGAAGGGCGACTTGGCGCTTTGCGTCTCGTCCAGCTTCAAGGCGCTGTTCGGGGCGGATCCGTTAAAGGCACCCCGGCGCGGCGGCGTATACCTGGTCACCGGTACCGAACTTTGGAACGGAGACGCTTACCTGTTCCTTGGCGAGGTACCGCATCCTGCGCTCGCGGCATTCTTCCGCAAGATCAACCCGCTCACCGACGCCGAACGCCGCCAAGCGCTGGCCGATCTGGGCGAGCGGGTTGGGGAGCAGGTGTTGTGAGTAAGGAATACGATACCCGCGACGGGAGCATCCTCATTGGCGGCAAGTGGGTCTGCGAAGGCTGCGGCCATGATCCGTGCCGCTGCCATTGGGACGATTACGATCCGCAGGGTGAGGACGAAGAGGCGGATACTGACGTCTGCCAAAATTGCGGCGGCTTTTTCGCATGGACAGCCGATCTGGCTGAAACATGGCGGAGGCTTTGGCGCCCGACCGAGGGGCAACGGCAGCCGCAGCGTTGTCGCCGCTGTTTGGTCGATGAGTGCTGGATTGAGGACCGGGAGCCATGATCCGCTCCCAACTAGCCTCGCTACCGGTCCATCGCGAGCCCGACCCGGAAGACGCACGCCGGCACGCAAAGGCCGCCTGGCACACGCATGGGATCGTGCTGATCAACCCGGCGTGGCTTCGCACTGAACTCGACCGCGAACTCCTGATCACGCTGGCGGTGGCGGTGCATGGGGAGCGCGGGCATGGTTGACGTTGTTGTGGGAGCCTTGGTCGTGTTCGCGGGGCTGGCCTTCGTCACGCTGCCCTTCTGGTGGCGGTCGGCTGAGGCGTTCGTCTATGCTCTGCAGTCGCAATCCGCCCCTGAGGCAGCCGTCTGCCGCATGGTGCTGCAGCTGCTCGAGCATGATGGCTGGCAGTCGGACATGTGCCGCGTCTGGCATTCTACCGGCGTGTCGATCTGGATATCGAACGGTCAAGGAAATCTCGGCCTGCGCGTCGACGGCGAGCAATCCTGGCCGAACTCTGCCAATGGCGGCATTCCGCTCAGTCCTTATTGGAAGCGGCAAATCTGGCGCGCGATCCAGAAAAGCGAGGTCACGCGCAACTCTGACAAGCTTGAGGCGCAACAGGCCAAGTTCGCCCAGGCGGCACTGGAATTCGCCCAGGCCAAGATCAGCCGCCCATGACCCTAACCCGCCGCCAGTCCCAATGCCTGAGCGCGATCCGCACGCACTTCCGCGAGACCGGCTGTCCACCGTCGCTGCGTGACCTGGCGCGGCGGCTGAAGTGCGCGGCCAAGAATGTGTGCCCGTTGCTGTGTGCGTTGGAAACCGCGGGCCTCGTCACCCGCCGCAAGGGCGAGGCGCACTCGATCCGGCTGGTGGAGGCAATGGGCAATTTCAGCGACGACGACCTGCTCAATCAATGGGCGCAGGTGCAGCACGAACTCGCGAGCCGGGGGATACCGGTCGAACAGACCGCCACCGCGTTGGCGCTGCAAACCGCCTATGGGGTAACGCATTTAGAACTCCCCGAGCCCGATTTTGGGGTGGATATTCTTGCCCAGTTGGAGGGCGGGGATGGGCAAGAAGACGGCACAGAAACAGCAGGCGCCACAGGACGTGGTTTCGGTGCTGGCGGCGAAAATGCCCAAGGGCACGGTGCTGCCGACCAAGGAATGGCTCGAGCGGTTCAATCACGACGCGACCAGCCCGACGAACGCCTCTGGCCAGAAGGTCGGGCGCGCCACGCTGCGTGAGCCGTGGTTCGAAAGCCTGGTCAAGCGCGACTGGAAAGACGCCCACGCGGAGAAGCGGCCGCCGGTTTTCACGGTCGAAAACCTTCAGGCGCTGCGAATCTACCGGAATCAGTTCGAGGCCGCGAACCGGTCTGAGATGCGCTCATGCCTGAACGTCAGCAACGGCGGCCGATCATCAGGCGGTGGACGCGCTGAGCCGACGCTGAGCGTGATGGCTGCCAAGCGGTGGTTGGGCATGGTCGAGCCTGCGGTCGGCGCGATCATCGACACGCTGCGGGCCGTGGCGATCGACGACAAGGCCTACCAGGTCGTGGCCATGGAGCGGTTCGGATCGCGCGCAGCGGACTTTTTCGACAAGGACACGGGCAGCTTCACGGTTCGGTTCGTGCCGAAGTCCGGCCGTCACCCGATGCGGATCAAGGACGAGTTCGTTGATGCGGTGCGGCGCCTGACCGGTGCTGTGACGGGACAGCGCGCGCCGGCCAATTCGAACGGGGCCGCACCCGAAGAACTGCCCGTCGAAGGCGTCAAGGTCAGCGATCAGCTCGCGGCCAAGCTTTCCGAGCGCCGCGATGCAGCCTGCCCGGTCACGTCGATCGTGATGGCCGCGCCGACGTGGGCCGCGATCTGCCGGGAGCTTGGGACCGATCCGGACGGCTTCGAAACAGCCGCCATCAACGGCGTGCCCGTGTCGATCCACGAGGAATGGAAATGGGGATGGGTGCTGAATGGGGAGGTGGGCGAATGAAGTCCTTTCTCAGTGGCGCGTTGCTGATGCTGGCCGTGATGGCACTCACACCGGCGGCGAGCATCGCGGTCCAGTTCGCTGCCTTCTTCGCGCTAGCGATCGGCATCAAGCTTGAGATCGAGGCGTCGAAATGACCCGCCTCCTCGCCGACCTCGAAGCGATAGCGGCGCAACACCCGCACCGCAGCGCCGACGAAAGCGTGACGGTGCCGATCGGTGCCATCCGTGCCGCTATCACCATGCTTGCTCGGTACGAAGGCTGGCAGATGGCCGATCGCTACGTCATGCCTGACTGGCTCGCGTATCAGTCCGCGCAGAAGCTGCCGGGTGCGGGGAACCTCAACCTGGCGTTGGCGCGGCGGGAAATGGCGCGGTGACCCGCCACATCACCGCCGCCCGCCGCTGGCAGAACTCGACGTTCATCACGCTGAGCTGCGGGCACAAGCGCGGATTGGGCGGCCACATGCTCAACGGGCGGTACGTTGCCGATCCGCGCGACATCGTGGGGCGCGAGTACGATTGTCAGGATGGGTCTTGCTATCGCGAGGGAGGGCAGAGGGCGTGAGCGGACATGAAGCTGCAGTGGCGCGCACAGTGCGCGTCGGCATCGACGAGCGTGAGACGGAACTTTTGCTCGAATGCATCCCTGTTCGAGACCTCGATCCAGTCGAAATCGCCAAGCGATGCTCGAATGTCACCGACATCGCGACGGCCAAGCGCCTGAATTACGCGATCGTGCAGGAACGCGGTCAGGCGATCGAATCCTGCGTCTACGTGATAGGCGCCGACAATTCGCCAGTCCGCAAGATCGGGCACAGTCATCGGATCGACACTCGCATCTCGAACCTGAAGCGGGAAAAGATGCCCGACATCCTCGAGCCCGGCAGCGAACTCAAGCTGCGCTCGGTGTTTTGGATGACGAAGGGCCACGCTTCGATGCTTGAGAACATGTGTTTGCGTGTCGCGCGCGAGCATGGGCTGATCGAAGAACGGGAATGGTTGCGCGCGACAACCTTCCAAGCTGCCGTGCTGATCGCGACCTGCGCCAAGGAGCTTGACCTCAAGATTGCCGACAGCGCCATGTGGATGCGCAACCGCCGGAAGACCGTTGCGGCCGCGAATGCCCTGCGTGATGCCGACAACGAAAATCGAGCGCTGAACAACCGCGACTGGCGCTCGACGCCATCGCCGAGGGCTACCAGCATGATTACGCTGCCCCTGCCCAGGATCAGTTGACACGGGGTAGTTCTCTGGGTATCCCATGCCACGATCTATTCAATGCGCCCGGAGCCGATCAATCGGTGGCCGGGCGTTGTTGTATCTGGCGACCCCAAGCGCCAGACGCTGGCCGTCCGGGGGGATTGGCCAGCCGCCGACGACCGGGAATTAAGCCTCCACGGGCGTCGGCCTTATTCACGCCGATCCAAGCATTGTGGTGATGCACCCGATTTGTAATCGGGAGAGTGGGGTTCGAATCCCCGGTGAGGCACCAATCGCCGCGGCATAGAGCAACGGTAGCTCGTCTGGCTCATAACCAGAAGGTTCCCGGTTCAAATCCGGGTGTCGCAACCATTCATGCCCTGGTAGCTCAGCGGTAGAGCAGCCGCCTCGTAAGCGGCAGGTCGCGGGTTCAATTCCCGCCCTCGGCTCCAACATCACCGATCGCCGCAGGGAGCCTCTATGTCAGCGCTCCCGCGCATCCTGTTCCTGCTCAAGAAGCGGGAATTCGCAGCCACGTTCGATGAAGGCACCTACGCTTATTCGCGCTCGTCCGGCCTGCTGAATTCCGTCCGCTTCGTGGTCGATATGCTGCAAGGCCAGGGCTTCGATGCCCAGCTGGCCGAATGCAACGACAACAACGACATCGACCGGCTACTGACGAAGCATCGCCCGACGCATGTGATCCTCGAAGCGCTTTGGGTCGTGCCGGACAAGCTCGACATCCTCAAGCGCCTGCATCCGACTGTCCGCTGGATTGTCCGCCTGCATAGCGAAGTGCCGTTCATCGCGAACGAGGGCATCGCGTGCGAATGGCTCTACGGCTATCGGGCGCGCGGTGTCCGGGTCAGCGCCAACAGCCCGCGCATGGTCCACGCCGCCCGCGTCATGCTTGGCACGCCGGTCAGCTACAGCCCGAACTATTACCCGGTCGCGGCGCATGGTCGCTGGCGCTATCGCAACGGCGATACGCTCGACATCGGCTGCTTCGGCGCCGTCCGCCCGCTCAAGAACCACCTGATCCAGGCGCATGCCGCAATCGCCTATGCCGACCGCGTGGGCAAGAAACTGCGCTTCCACATCAATTCGGCGCGGACCGAGGGCAATGGCGGCCCGGTCCTCAAGAACCTGCGCTCGCTGTTCGACGGCTCGATCCACGAACTGGTCGAGCATGACTGGCTCTGCCACGACGCCTTCCTGACGCTCTGCTCGCGGATGGATCTGGTCTTGCAGGTCAGCTTCACCGAGACGTTCAACATCGTGATCGCCGACGCCATTTCCGAGGGCGTGCCGGTCGTGACGTCGAACGAAATCAAGTTCGTCGCCTGCCCGTTCACCGCGCCGTGTGGCGAGATCGACCAGATCATCGCCGCGATCGGCCGGGCTCGTTTCGCATCGCGCTTCGGACTGCACGAGGTCAACCGGACGCTGCTGCGGCGCAATGCCGCGCGGGCCGTGGTCTCCTGGCGCAAGCTGATCCGCGAACTCTAATCCGCCGCCGCTCACCTCTCAACCGAAGCACATTCTGTAGCTGATCGGGTCGAAGCGTGCGGCGGGTGACTTTTCGGGGGACGTGATGGACCAGCCCGAGCCCACGCCTGGCAAAGACCCGGAGACGGGTCAGTTTCTGCCGGGGCATAAGGTGACGACGGCGTTCAAGCCGCAGTTCGTCGAGCAAGCCAAGATGCTGTGCGAGCGCTTCGGTGCGATCGACCGCGATCTGGCCGACTTCTTCGGGGTCTGCGTCCGCACGATCCACCGCTGGAAGCATGACTTCCCGGAATTCAACGAGGCGCTGATCCTGGGTAAGGAAGCCGCCGACGAGCGTGTCGTGCGCAGCCTTTACCACCGCGCGATCGGCTACAGCTTCGACAGCGAGAAGGTCTTTTGCGACAAGGGCCACATTGTACGGACGCCGACCGTCGAGCATGTTCCGCCGTCAGATCAGGCCGCGATCTTCTGGCTCAAGAACCGTCGCAAGGACGAGTGGCGCGATAGCTCTCAGATCGATCACAGCAGCAGCGACGGTTCGATGTCCCCGCAGGCGCCGGTCTACAACATCACCGAAAAGTGACCCAAGAGGTCCTCGACATTTTCCCGGCCTATCGGGATTACCTTCAGCCGGCGCGCTTCAAAGTGGCCTATGGCGGCCGCGGCAGCGCCAAGACCCGCACCTTCTGCACGGTTCTGACGAGCAACGTTCTCTATCACGGTTGGCGGCTGGTCTGCTTCCGCGAGATCATGGAGAGCATCGCCGACAGCGTCTATCAGGAGTTCGTTGCGGAGATAGAACGCCGCGACCTGGGGCAATATTTCGACATCCTGAAGACCGAGATCAACTGCCCATCCTCCGGCGGTTGCATCAAGTTTTCGGGCATCCGGGCCAACACGAAGAAACTCAACACGCAGAAGCTCAAGGGCTTCTCGAACTTCGACGCGGCCTGGCTGGAAGAGGCGAATCCGGTTTCAGCCGAAAGCTGGAACGCTCTGATCCCGACGATGCGCAAAGACGGGTCGGAAATTTGGGTATCGTTCAACCCGGAAAACCCGCTCGAAGAGACCTATCAGCGCTTCGTCTCTAACCCAAAATATCCGGTTGAGAAGGACGGGCGACCCTACTGCATCGTCCGCAAGATCAATTACACCGACAACCCGCGGTTCCCGAAAGAGCTACGTGACGACGCCGAGCTGATGCAGCTGGCGGATCCGGAGCTTTACCGGCACGTCTATTGCGGCGAGCCAGTCGCCGACAACGCCCTCTCGATCATCAAGCCGATCTGGATACAGGCGGCGCTCGACGCACATCTGCACATTCCCGACTTCCCGTTAGGGGGCGGCAAAATCGCGGGCATGGACGTGTCCGGCGGCGTCGAAGGCGATGTCGCGGCGGCAAAGGCCAACGATCCAAACGCGCTGGCATGGCGTTATGGCTGCGTCCTTTCCGGCCTCGAAGAGTGGCAAGACGACAACCCGAATTCTGCGGCGGCAACCGCCTACGCGAGCGTCTGCCGCGAGGGCATCGATACCGTCCACATCGACGACATTGGCGTCGGCGCATCGGTGCCGGGCGAGTTCAAGCGGCTTCACAAGCAGGCCGCCACCGGCCGGACAATCTCGTTCATAGGGTGGACCGCGTCGGAATCTCCCAACCTGCCGCATGTCCAATACCAGCCGGGCAAGACGCACGGCGACATGTTCGCCAATCTGAAAGCGCAAGGCTGGGGACTTCTCGCCGACCGCTTCCGCAACACCTGGCAGGCTCGCAATGGCCTGCCTCACGATCGCGACCTGTTGATCGCCATCCCGAGCGGGCTTCCCTTGCGGGACAAGCTCGAAGCGGAACTGGCTCAACCCCGGCGCGAGAGCGTGAACGGTCGCATGAAGGTCGAGGGCAAGAAGTCGCTCAAGGCCCGCGGCGTGCCGTCGCACAATCTCGCTGACGCCGTGGTGATGGCGTTCGCGCCGGCAAACACCGGCTTCGAAGGCCTGCTCGCCTGGGCGGCAGAAAAGACAGCGCCGCAAGCGGCCTGACGCTCGAAAGGGAGGGCGCATGGCCGACGGTTCTCGCGACTATCCCGGCGTCCTTGCGCGCACGATCGCCATGGTGCGCTACGCCGCGACGGGCAAGCAGCCGGACTGGTTCGGGCCGCTCACCCCGCTGCAACCGATGGCGCCGGCCGAGGTTTCTGGCCGGCAGTTCGATTATCCGGTCGGCTTCAACATCAACTTCACGCCGCGCGGCACCGAGCCGGTCGGGTTCAAGAAGCTCAAGGCCCTGGCGCAGAACAGCAACCTGTTGCGCATGGTCATGGAAGGCCAGAAGGACAAGGCCGAGGCGCTGGAATGGCAGATCAAGCCGAAGCAAAAGCCCGGTAAGAAGACGGGATCGATCGACCAGTCGGTCGTCGACATCCAGACCAAGCTGGAGATGCCCGACGGCATCCACGATTGGCCGCAGTGGCTGCGCATGATGCTCGAGCAGCAGTTCGTGCTGGACGCCGTCTCGATCTATCGCCGCAAGACGATCGCGGGCGCGCCCTATTCGTTCGAAATCCTCGACGGCGCGACGATCAAGCCGCTGATTGACCAATCGGGCCGCCGTCCGATGTTTCCGGATGCCGCATATCAGCAGGTCCTCAAGGGCTTGCCGGCCGTCGATTACACGACGAAGGAACTGCTCTACTACCCGCAGAACCCGCGCGCCGACCACGTCTATGGCTACAGTCGCGTCGAGTTCATCGTCGAGACCGTCGAGACCGCTATCGAGCGCATGAAGGGCCAGAAGGCCTTTTTCACGCACGGCAACCTGGCCGACGGCTTCTTCTCCGCCCCCGATGGCGTGCAGCCCGATCAGGTCCGCCAGGTCGAGCAGATGTGGAACAACCTGGTCACGGCCGGCGTCGAAAACCGCCGCATTGCCCAGTTCTTGCCCGCCGGGTTCGCATGGAATCCGATCGGCGCACCGCCGCTGCAAGACACGTTCGACGAGTGGTTGATCCGCCTGATCTGCTTCGTCTTCTCGACGAGTCCCACGCCGTTCCTGAAACAGCAGGGTCTGGGCCACGGATCCGCGCAGACCGACCACGCCGCAGCGGAGGCCGCGGGTCTCGCCAACATCATGCAGTTCGTGCGCCGGCTGATGAACCGGCTCCTTGCCGAAGACTTCGGCCGCCCGGATCTGGAATTCAGCTGGGTCGAGGATCGCGAGTTCGATCCGGAGAAAAAGGCTCAGATCGAGGATAAGCGCCTCCGCAATGGCTCGCTGACGCTCGACGAGGTGCGCGACCGCAATGGCGAGGATCCGCTGCCTGATGGCCTCGGCTCCAAACCGCTGATCTACACAGCTGCTGGCGCGCAACTGCTCGATACGATCGTCAATCCGCCCGAGCCGGAGCCTGTGCCCGCCGCGACCGATCCGACCGAGCCCAAGCCCGACGCATCAACCGTCCCGATGGCCAAGGCCGCTCCTGCGCTCGAGCGCAAGCTGCTCAGCGTGATCTCGACGTTCTTGTCGGCCAAGGGCGAAGAAATCGCCAAGCAATTGGGCGACGCACTCGGTCTGGAAAAAGCCGCGCCGCCGATGGACGAGGGCTATCAGAGCCGGATCGACGACGCTTTCGACGAAGTCGATTGGGATTGGTCGCCGCTGGTAAAGGCGACGCAGCCGATCCTGACCGGCCTGGCTGTCGGTGCCGGCAAGGAAGCTGCCAAGGACGTCGGCCTGTTCGATCCCAAGGTCACGAAGGCGCTGACAGTCGACGCGACAGCCTATGCGCAGAACCGCGCTGCGGAACTCGTCGGCCGCCGCATCAACGATGATGGCGAGCTTGAGGACAATCCCGGCTGGTCGATCCAGTCAGCCACGCGCGACATGTTGCGTTCGGTCATCACGCAGGGCGCCGAGGAAGGACTGAGCAACGACGCGCTCGCCAAGGCCATCCGCGACAGCGACGCCTTCTCGAATTCGCGCGCGACCACGATAGCACGTACCGAGAGCGCCAAGGCGCGAACTGCGGGCAATATCGCGGGCTGGAAAGCGACCGGCGTTGTCGCCGGCCTTCAATGGGTCGCGGCTCCGGATTGCTGCGACGAATGCCAGGAACTGGACGGCACCATCGTCGCGATCGGGGAAGGATTCCCCGAGGGCGATCCGCCGCTGCACCCGAACTGCCGCTGCAATGTCGATCCCGTCCTGACCGACGAAATGCCCGACACCGAAGACGACGACAACTGATCCCAGGAGACGCTTATCATGTTCATCCCGCTGATGAAGGCGGACGCGGCTCAGCGTCTCGTCTATGGCTCTGTCGACGAGACCCCCGACCGCGCGAAGGAGGTCATGGATTACGCGACCGCCAAGGCCGCGTTCCAGGATTGGTCGAGCGAGATGCAGAAGGCCAGCGACGGCAAGTCGTTCGGCAACATCCGCGGCCAGCATTCCAACATCGCCGCCGGCAAGCTCGCGCAGGAAATCGTCTTCAACGACGATGACAAGCGCATCGAGTTTTGCGCCCACATCGTGGACGACAACGAGTGGCGCAAGGTCGAGGAAGGTGTCTACACCGGCTTCAGCCCGGGCGGGAAGTACGCCAAGCGCTGGCAGGACGGCGAGAACAAGCGCTACACGCCCGTGGTCCGCGAACTGTCCATCGTCGACATTCCCTGCATCCCCAGCGCCACCTTCACGATGGTGAAGGCCGACGGCGCCGAGGAGCAGGTCGAGTTCGCGATCGACAAGGCATACGAGCCAGGCAACGAAGCCACGCTCGCCCGCGCCGAGGAATTGGCCAAGGCCGCCGGCACGCCGAAGCTGCGCAAGGACTATGTCGGTAAGGCGCGCGCTGACCTGATCGCCGAGGAAGCGGATCGCGTGCTGGCCAAGATGGACGATGCCCCTGAACAGGCTCCCGGTGGCGCGATCGATGGCAGCGACGACCCCGTCGCCAAGATCGAAGCCGCGCTCGCCAAGGCCGATGCGGTCAAGATCCCCACGACCGAGGCCGATGCGCCCGACGTGCCGGAGCAGTTCAGCGACCTCGCCAAGGCGGCGGCCGCGCTCAAGCTGCTCAAGAATGACGCGCCGCTTGCGAAGGGCCTCTACACCATCGGCTGGATCGCTCGGCTCATGGAGGAATTCGCAAGCCTGCAGGGGTCGCTGGCGCTGGAAGCCGGCCTCGAAGGCGACGGAAGCGCCGCCCCCGCCAAGAGCATCGCGATCGTAAAGGCTATCGGTGAGCTGCTGGTCAGTGTCGCGCAGGAAGAGGTTGCCGAAGCCCTCTCGTCGCTCACGGGCGGCGATGTCGAAGTGGTGCCGCTCGATGACGGCGACGACGTCATGGCGCTCGCCAGCAGCATCGTCGACCTCGTCAAGGCCGACACCGATCTCATGGAGAAGGCCGGCAAGCGCAACAGCGCCAAGGACCAGGCCATGCTCCAGAGCATGCACGACAACTCGGTCAGCCTGGGCGCAACCTGCGACGCCGACGCCAACAAGGACGCGCTGGCCGCACTTGAGGCCGACCGCGACCGTATGGCGAAGGCACTCGATAGCTCGGTGCCCAAGATCGAAGCCCTGACCGAGAAGGTCGAGGGCGCGCTCGGCGAACTGGCGAAGGCGAACGCGCGTATCGCCGAACTCGAATCCCGGCCGGAAATGGCCAAGGGCGCCGTGTTCGCGGTCGACAAGGAACAAGACGGCAGGCCCATTACCGAGGCCCAGCCCGAGAAGGCTCTGAGCCTCGTCGGCCAAGCGCTCCAGATCGCCGCCAAGCGATAACCCCAATCGCCCGGGCGAACCGGGCGCGCCTTAACGCTGCCTAGGCACCAGCACCACCAGCCGACCGGCCGTCCTTTGGGCGGCCTTTTTTGTATCCGGAAGGACTGCCTCATGACCATGATCATTTCGGCGGCCGCGTTCGAGCTGGCAAAGCTCGCGAACGGCGCCAACCCCGACGTCAATCATCCCTATTACATGTCGCTGGAGAAGGCGCAGGGGATCCTGGACCTCACCAAGACCGCGATGAAGGAGCCGATCGCCACCGACCAGCTCTCCGACGAACTGAAGAAGTCCGTTACGCTGTCGACCGGCGTCAATTACTACGATCTGCGCGCGCCCTCGCTGCTGTTCCAGCCGACGATCACGCCGATCCGTAACAGCCTGAAGCGCACCAAGCGCCCCCATCCGGGCGACGCCGCGCGCTGGCGCACGATCACCGGCCTGACCTCGAGCCCGAACCTTATGGGTTGGGTGCCCGAAGGCCGTCGCGCCGGCTCGATCAGCTATTCGGCCACCCCGGGCAGCCAGCCCTATGCGACGATCGGCACCGAGGACTCGCTGACTGACGAAGCGAAGCTCGCTACCGAGGGCTTTGAGGACGAAGAGGCGCTGATCCAGCTCCGCTCGCTCTACAAGATGATGCAGCTCGAAGAGAATTCGCTGCTGCACGGCAATGCCTCGGTCGCGCTCGGCACCCCGACCGCTCCGTCGCTTTCGGTTGCAGGCTCGGGCGCCACGCTGCCGGCGGCGACCTACAGCGTCATCGTCGTCGCGCTCACCCACACCGGCTATCAGCAGGCTTCGCTTGCCAACGGAGTCGTGACCTCGGTTTCGGTCGCGTCGAACGATGGCCAGGGCAGCTTCACCATCAACGGCGGCGCCTCCAACAAGTCGGCGAACACGACCCAGGCAGTGACCCTCGGCCAGACTCTGACTGCGACCACGCCGATCGTGAACGGTGCGGCTGCATATGCTTGGTACGTCGGCACGGCCGGCTCCGAGACGCTGCAGGCGATCACCACAGTCAACAAGGCGACCTTCTCCGCCCCGCTGGCGGGCAGCCGCCAGGCCGCGACGGTTGTGACGGCCGATTATTCGACCAACACCACCGCCTTCGATGGCATCGTGACGCAGGGCTACAAGAACAGCGGCCAGTGCTACATCAACGCCCTGACCGCCGGCGCGACGCTGACCTCGAACGGCAACGGCGAAGTCACCGAAATCAGCGCGATGTGCCGCTCGATGTGGGATCAGTACCGCGTCGGTGTCACCAAGATCTACGTGTCGAGCCAGGAACTGGATTCGATCACCAAGATCGTGCTGAACGGCTCGGTTGCTCCGCTGCTGCGCTTCAACAACAGCGCGACCGCGGATGGCTCTTCGCCCTCCAAGATCACGGCGGGCGCGGTTGTCGGCTACTACTTCAACAAGTGGACGGCTGACGGCGGTCAGAGCATCCCGATCATCCTGCACCCCAACATGACCCCGGGCACGATCTTCGGCTATTGCGAGCAGCTTCCTGCCTCGTACATGTCGAACGAGACCCCGACGGTGGCTGAGGTGCTGATCCGTCAGGACTATTATGTCGAGAAGTGGCCGCGCACCGCGCGTGCCCAGTTCTACGGCACGTATGCCCAGGAAGCCGTAGCGGTTTATGCACCGTTTTGCTTAGGAATTATAACCAATATTACTCCCAACTAATAATATAGTTGGAAGTTACGCCTAAATATGAGATGGTGGCGAGGCTGATTAGTGTACCACCACTAACCAGCCTCTAACCACCATCGCATATGAGGTGCGACAATGGCTGAAGCCAGCATACCGCCTTCGGGCATATACTGCATCCGCAATCTGATCAGCGGTCGGGTCTATGTTGGATCCTCGATCAAGCTGCGCCGCCGTTTGCAGGAACATCGCCGCCAACTTAGGGCGGGTGTGCACATCGCAAAGGCGATGCAGCGCTCATGGAATAAACACGGCGAAGCTTCTTTTGAGTTCTCAGTCATTGAGGCCGTCGAGGCCGAGAGATTGATTGAGCGCGAGCAGTTTTGGATTGACCGCCTCAACGCGGCCAGCCGGACAAAGGGTTTCAATTCAGCGCCGACCGCAGGGAATTGCCTCGGCGTGCGACACTCCGCTGAGACACGGGCAAAGCAATCTGCGGCTCGAAAGGGCGTCCCAAAGTCACCGGAACATCGCAAAGCGATCGGAGATGCGCAGGTCGGGAAGATAATATCGGACGCACAGCGGGCAGTAGCAGCCGCAAACACGCGTAAGTTCTTCGATGCGCACCCCGAAGCCCGCGAGCGAATGCGCGAGGTGGGGCGCCGAAACGGCCTAGCTAGACGCGGAAGCACGATAAAACAGGAAGTTCGCGAAAAGATCAGTCGGACCTGCAAGGCGTCTCCCGCCTTTATGGATTCTGCCCGTGATAAATTAGCAAACCTCACGCACGAACAGAGGCTTGAGGGTTGGAAAAAGGCGGCGTTGTCCCGGGTCGGGCAGCCGAGACGCGACAAGCGAACGCTCACATTTGAGGAAGCAGAGCAGGTGCGGCGCGATAAATCTGCCGGCGCAACCTACCGTGATCTGGCGCATCAGTGGGGACTGAGCGCGCCGACATTATTCCAGATCGTCAAACGCAAGACTTATCGGAACCCATAACGCCCACCTCTCCCAGGGCATCCTAGCGGCCTCGATCTAACCATCGGGGCCGTTTTCTTTTGGAGAACACCATGGAAAATCCCGATCAGGCGCCGGAAACGGTCGCCGAAGAGCCCGCCGTCGAGGCCGTCGAAGAGGCTGCCCCGGAGGTTGTGGCTGAAGCCGACGAGCAAGCTGAAGAGCCTGCGCCCGCGGTCGAGCAGCCTGTCGCCGAGCCGGTGGTCGAAGAGCATTCCGAGCCCGCCGAAGAGCATGTCGTGGACGGCCTGATCGATGGCGATGCGATCGTCACGATGACGCATCCCGATGGCGGCGCTTCCGACGCCTACAAGACGAACGACAAGGGCGAGATGCTCGTCCCGGCGACCGATGTCGCCGTGATGGTGTCGCACGGCTTCGTCGTCGCCGCGGGTGCCGAATAATGGCCCGGTTCAAGGCGCCGGCCCACACCAGCGAAGTCTTCCTGCCGTCGGGCCCTGCGCGCGTCGGTGACGATGGCTTTGCCGTGGTCGACCAGCCGACCGATGGCGACCTGCGCGCGCTTGCCGCCGCTGGGTTCACCGCTGAGCCGGAGAAGCCCGCTCCGGCGTCCAAGACTGTCGAGAAGGAATAAGCGATGGCGCTCGCCGATCTTACCACGGTCGCGAGCGTCAAAGCCTATGCTGGGATCGCGTCGTCTGCAGATGACGCGATGCTCGCCAGCATGGTCACAGCCTATTCGGCATGGGTTCGGTCGTTCCTGAATCGCGACCTGACCACGAACAGCTACGACATTCGGCGCAGCGGTCGCGGCACGCTCGCGATGCAGTTGCCGCAATATCCGGTGACTGCGGTGGCGCTGCTTGAGGTCGACGGTCAGCCGATCGCCGCGCAATCGGCATGGGGCGCGCCTGGCTATCGGTTCGACGACACGCAGATCGTCCTCGACGGCTATTGCTTCACCCTCGGCATTTCGAACGTCCACATCCAGTTTACCGCGGGCTATGCGTCCCCGCCGGCCGACATTGCGCAGGCGCTGAACGAACTGATCACGCTGCGCTACAAGCTGCGCGACAAGCTCGAATGGTCGTCCAAGTCGCTCGCGGGCGAGACCGTCAGCCTGGTTCAGCGCGACATGCCCGCCTCGGTCGCGACGTTGCTCAACAATTGGCGCTGCGTGGCCCCGCTATGATCAAGCTCGGGTTGGTCGGCGATTCCGAGATCGTCGCCAAGCTGGATAAGCTGCCGACCCGCCTGCACGAAGAGTTGAAGGTCGGGCTCGGTCGCCTTGCCCTGATGTGCGCCCGACTGGCGCGCGCGAAGGTCAATGGGCCCGTGCTCAAGATCAAGACTGGCGCGCTCTACGGCTCGATCAACGGCACGGTTCTGGACGAGGGCGACAAAATCGCTGGTGTGACCTCGGTCGCCGGAGACGCGATGTCCAAGGGCCATAAGGTCATCGATTATGCCCGGGCCCACGAATATGGTTTCCACGGCACGGTCTCGGTTCGCGAGCATATGCGCGAGATCAAGCAGGCATTTGGCCGCTCGATCACGCCGCGCCAGGTGACGGTCCGCGCGCACGACATGCGCATGAACGTCCCCGAAAAGTCGTTCCTCCGCTCGGCACTCGCTGATTTGCAGGCCAGCGGCGAGATCGACACCGAAATGCATAACGCGATCGCCCGGAGCCTCGCATGAACCGCGAAGCGATCTTTTCCGCGCTGTTCGCGCTCGTATCATCGCCGGCCGCCCTGCAGACCAAGTCGCGCAAGCTGTTGCACTGGAATGACGTGCCCGCCAGCCAGCGCCCGGCGCTGTTTCAGGCGCAGGGGCGGCAGACGGTCGCACAGCCAGCTGCAAACGGGCTTCCGACCAAATGGTATCTGGAAGCCTCGCTCTATCTCTACGTCTCGACCGAAGGCGCAGCATCGCCGGGCGAAGTTCTAAACCCTATCCTGGACGCCATCACGGCCACGCTTGAGCCCAACGCGATCGGGACGCCGCAGACCCTTGGCGGCCTCGTCCAATGGGCCCGCATCGAAGGCACGATCGAGACCAGCGAAGGCACGCTCGGCGACACCGAGGTCGCCATCATCCCGATCCGCATCCTTACCACCTGAAATTCACCCGTCCGCCCGCGCGCGGCTTCTTCGTAAAAGGAAATGATCCATGGCTCAGTATGGCTTTGGCGCCGGAGCAGTTTGGGGCACGCCCCTGACCGACGCTTTCGGCAACGCAATTGCGAACCCTTCGCCGATCCTGTTCGGCGTGCTGCAGAATGTCAGCGTCGATATCTCGGCTGATGTCAAAGAGTTGACCGGTCAAAATCAGTTTCCGGTCGCGATCGGCCGTGGCAAGGCAAAGATCACCGGCAAGGCTGCGTTCGCTCAGCTTAACGGCGCGATCTTCAACTCTCTGTTCTTCGGTCAGACCATGTCCTCGGGCATACTGTCAGACGTGTATGACACGATCGGCGCTGCCATCCCGACCACGCCGTATACGATCACGCCGACCGTTCCCGGCTCGGGCACCTGGTCGCAGGATTTGGGCGTGCGCGACAGCAACGGCCTGCCGATGACCCGCGTGGCCTCTGCCCCAACGACCGGCCAGTATAGCGTCTCGGCGGGTGTCTATACCTTCGCCGCAGCCGACACCGGCAAGACGGTCTTCATCAGCTACCAGTACACTGCGACGTCGACGACGGCGAAGACCTCTCTGGTCAGCAACGTGGCGATGGGCAATGCGCCGCAGTTCCGCTGCGACCTCACGAACGCCTACCAGGGCAAGAGCCTGACGCTGACCCTTTACGGCTGCGTCGCTACCAAGATGACGCTCGCCACGAAGCTGGACGACTTCATGATGCCGGACTTCGAATTCAGCGCTTTCGCCGACAGCGCGGGCCGAGTCCTCTCCTGGGGCACGTCGGAGTAATCTGGATGGTGACGATCAACATCGGTGGGCGCGAGTGGGAACTCGCGCCCTACAAGCTAGGCGCCATGATCGACGCCGCGCCCTTCATCGACGCTCAAAAAGAGCGCCAGGCGCTGCTCGAGCTGCGGGCCGGCGTCGCGATCATGCCTGGCGACGAGGGTGAAACCCTTGCCGAGAAGATCGCGAAGCTGGTTGCCGCTTCGACGGTGGCCGAAAACATGCAGAACCTCGCGGACGCGGTCCGCATCCTGCACGTCGGCATCGTGAAGCTCGACCCGTCTGTCACCGCCAAAGCGTTGATCGATGACGTCGATGCGACCCCCGAGGCGATGGCCGAGCTGATGGCCGCGGTGAATTCCGTGCTCAACAAGAGCGGTATGCGGCCGGGGGAAGACAAGGCTCCCCCCAAAAAGTAGCTGCGGGAGGGAGCCTTGCCGACACGCTATGGTCCATCGTTATGGAGCTTGTCGCTGCCCTGATAGAGGGCGGATCCAAGCAAAAAATCCTAGACGACTGGGATTTGAACGATGTCGAGCGCATTCGCGCGCACTGGGCCCAATTTGGGCCACCGACCCACATCGCCGTCTCGCTGTTCGCGTCCGCATGGGGCGTGAAACTGACGCGCGAACCTGACGCGCCTTCGCGCGAAATCCCCACAGCCGGCGTCGTCGGCCCTTCGATCGCCGAACTGGCGAGCCTCATGACGGTCCAGCCCGGCTGCGACCCGATTGAGGCATCCAAGCTCATCACGCAACGCGTGCTGGGCGCTCCTGAATAGGAGGCGCGCATGTCCGACGATCAACTCGGCGTAAAGATCGTCGCGGATGCGACCGGGGTTAAGCCCGGCGTCCAACAAACGAAAAACGATATCGCGTCAATCGCACCCGCGCTCGCCGAGTTGAGCGCTTCGATGGCGCAGATGGCCGACGCCATGAAGGCCGGGTTCCAGGAACTGGCTTCCAGCGCGGCCGGTGCAAAAACGCAGGTCCGCGAACTCCACGAAGAGGCGAGCACCGGCTTCAGCGGGATGATCGCGAAGATCCACGAGGGCGCGGAATCGATCCGCACTTTCCAAGCCCGCGCGCGCGAATTTGCCGAAGTCTACGTCTCGATGTTTGCCGTCGAGCGCGTCAAGGAATGGGCCGACGGCATGGCCGAGGCGGGCGAGAAAGTCGAGCATCTTGCCCGCACCTTCGGCATGAGCGTCGAGCAGGTTCAGCAGCTCAAGGCGGTTTCGCTTTCGACCGGCGTGTCGCTCGAAACCATCACACGCGGGATGCAAATCCTCGACAAAAATGCAGCGACCGCGAGCGGAAGCACAAACGCCACCGGCAAGGCGCTCCGCGCGCTCGGCATCTCGGCCAACGATGGCTTGACACAAATGCAGCGCTTGTTTGTGGTCGCCGATCGCTTCAAGGGCATGGAAGACGGCCCAGCAAAGACTGCACTGGCGATGGCGGCGCTTGGCAGGTCTGGTGCGCAGCTTATCCCGATTCTTGACCTCGGGTCCGAGGGCCTGAAGGAGATTCTCGGAAAGGCCGCCGATTTTGGTGTCGTCAACAAGGATGCCGCTGAAAAGCAGGCGGCGCTCGCCGAAACCGTCAACGAGTCCAAGATCGCATGGCTCGGCCTCCAGACCACGATTGCCGATGCCGTCGCGCCCGCGATGGCTCAGTTCACGACTGGTCTGAACGACCTAATCAAGTCGTTCGTCACGTCCTACGAACAAGGCGGCGCGGTCCATCAGATGTTCGATGGTCTCAAGACGGCCGGGACCGAACTGTGGAGCGTGTTGAGCGGATTGGGCCCCCTCTTCACGACGCTGGCCAACAATGCCCATGCCGTGACGGTGGCGCTCGAAGCGCTCATCGGGGTCATGACCGCGCGATATGCGGCTGGCGTCGCCAGCGCTGTGGCCAGCTCTAAGGCGGTCACGACGATCCTGTTCGCCATCGAAGCCGCCGCTGGCGGAGCCGCGACCGCCATGGAGGCGCTCGCCCTGGTCGCGACCACGGCTGGACGGGCGCTTCTTGCCGCCTTTGGCGGCCCGGTCGGCATCGCGCTGATCGCCATCACGGCCGGCATGTACGAACTGTACACGGTGACCGATCAGGCGACGCAGGCAACCGCTCGATTCAAGGAACTGCAGGACGGCGCTGGTGAATCAGCGAAGCAGACGAAGGCCGCGATCGACGACCTCGCGACCGCCCATGGCAAGGCGCGTGAGGAGGCCGAGAAAGAAGCGCAATCGCACCTTGATAATGCCCGCGCAAAGCTGAAGGACGCCCAAGCATCCGCCGCGCTCGCCCGGGCAGAATTGACCAGAGCCAACGCGACCTATCAAGCGGAATCGAGCGCCGCCCATGCTGCGCCGGTGCCCGGTATGGGAATGGCAGGGATCGGCGCGACCTCCAGCCCGTCTGCTTCGATCGCCTCGCAAGCGGTGACACAAGCCAAGGCCAACCTCAGCGCGGCTACCGCTGCTGTGACCTCCCTCCAGGACCAGATCGCCAAGCTCCAGACCGCGCTGGCAACCCCGCCGCCCAAGGCCGCCCCAGGCGTCGACCTGTCGAATGGCGGCAAAGAAAAGTCCGAGATGGGCAATTGGGAGGAAGAACTCGCAGAGCAGAAAGCGGCGTTCGAAAAAGCGCAGGACGCGGCGGGCACTTTTCACAAGTGGGGCGAAGCTGAAAACGAGCGCTTTTGGGGCGCCATTCTCGCCGGCCATATCGCTTCCGCCAAGGACCGCACCGAGGTCGAAACAAAATATTATGAGGCCAAGGCCGCTCTAGACGAAAAGGGCTTCCAAGGGCACATCGCCGGCCTGCAGAAGGCTCTAGACGCAGCCAAGGGCGATGGCGACGAGCAGATCGCGATCGCCGAGCGGATCGCCAAGGAAATCGCGACGGCCTATGGCGCAGAAAGCCGCGAGGCGGCCGCGGCGCAGGACCAGGTTATCAAGGTGCGGCGCCAGGCCGCGCACGACGCCGAGGCGCTTGCCGCAGAAACGGCCGATGCGGCGATGAAGGCAGCCAAGGCCGAGCTCGACGCTGCGGAGAGCACCGCCAAGTTCCGTCAAAAGATGGGATTTATCACCGAAGACCAGCTGCTCGCGATCGAGCGTGACCTTGAAGAGCGACGCTATAACCTGGAAAAGGAGGCGCTCGAAAAGCGCCTGACCGCAATGCGCGCCGACCCGAACCGGAACGCTGTCGAATATCAGAAACTTTGCGACCAGATCGCGGCGCTCGACAAGGCGTTCCACAATAAGTTGACGGCCAATGCCCAGGCTGGCGCGCTCCAGAGCAAGCAAATCGCCAAGCAGATGTTCGAGCCCTTCTCCCAAGAGATTGGACGAATGCTGGTTGCCCAAGAGTCGTTTTCAGCCGGCTTCGCTCATATGTGGCAAAGCCTCGGAAATGTCGCCGCGCAGGCGATCAGTCGAATGGTGGAAGCCTTCCTTGAAGGCCTGATCGTCCAAGACGTCGCGAGCGGTGCGCTTCACGCGAAGGAGATGCTGCGGCACGCCGAAGAGGCGGCGGCCGGCGCGTGGAAGGCGGTCGTGGGCATCCCGATCATCGGGCCGGTCCTTGCACCGATCGCAGCCGCTACCGCGTTTGCCGGCGTCATGGCTTTCTCTGCCGCTGGCGGCATGGGCGACGTTCCCTTTGATAATGCTCCGTTTCTTCTGCATCGCCAAGAAATGGTGCTCCCAGCAAGCCTGGCGGTGCCGCTGCGATCGATGCTGCAAGGCGGAGTGGCGCAGTCCTCTCCAAGCGCGCCGTCCCCGGCCGGCGGTGGGGTCACCCTTAACTATCACGACCACACTGGCACGCTCACGCGCGCACAAATCATGGCCAACCGGTCGCATGTTGCCGATGCCCTTAAGCAAGCTCACCGGGAAGGCGCCTTTTCCGGAACGTCTATCCGGTTCTAGAGAGGGGTTCGCTGGCCTTCGGTCGCCTTTTCTCGCGCCTCTCTCAGGGCCTTTGCCTTGGCCGTGTCGATCGTCACCTCGCCGCTGTCTATCCGGTCGGCTACGCCTCGGTAGCGCACTTCAGCGCCGGCAATTGTCCACCGTGCATCAATTGCATTAAACGTTGCGCCCAGCGCGTTTCCGACCGTGGAAGTCGTTTCGCTGGATGGGGGGCCAAATTTCTTGCGGAGTTCGGCCATCACAAGCGATTGGGCACCGGCGCCGGGTGTAAGGAACATGATGCTCTCCACCTTGCCGTCAATCGGCAGCGCATAGATACGCGCGTTCTTGACGATCAGCGGGGCGCTGGCAGCGGGAAAATCGATGGGCGTGGATGGAAGGACATCCCCAGAGAGCACGATGGGCGATTCCCAGCACGGGGCGGTTTGGTCTACTGCGTACGCTTTGATCGACAGGCCGGGAACGATCTTACACTCGGGCAGGCTGATCGGCGCGCCCAACTGAAGCCCAAAGACGGACGGTAAGGCCGCTGCTGCAATCAACCAAAACGCCATCCGCCCATCCCCGACTTTGACGGGAAGCTACTCCGGGTCCTCGGCGATCGCAACATAGCCGCAACAGCAGCACGGCAGCCGTTCGCAACCGGGCCATGGCAGCGGCGGCAGGGCGTCGATGGTAAAGCGTTCGCCCGCATGCGCCTCGGCCACAGGGCATGGCCATGGTGGTCCGGGCGGCGGGATCTCCACCGTGATCCTCAACCCGCAGGATTCGGCTTCGCGCCAACCGGCGACGTTACGATCCAGCATTTCCTGAGCGCCCGGCGGCAGCTTGCCGCGATATTCCCCGCGCCAGGGGTCGGTCATTTCTTCTTGGTCGAACCCGACTTCTTCGCCTGCGCGAGGTCAGACCCTGCGACCGATTTCACGGCTGAGGATTTGCTGGTCTTCAGAAGCTTACCGGCCTTCGACGCATCGCTCTTGCTGGTCACCATGTCGCCACTCCCCGAGTCGTTTCGGTCGCAGAGTATGCTAGCGGCTGGAAGAGCCGATCCCCCTTCCCATCGGGTAGCTGCTCTGTCATAACAGGGCATTCTCACAAATTGCGCCTACCGCCTGATCCCTCAGGCAGCACGATCGCGCGTCCGGGAGGTGGCATTGACCCAATCCTCCCTACCGAGCCGCTGGATCATCACGTCGCCGAATTTCGCGAACGATCCCGACATCTTCCCGCTGCTGCCCGGATTCAGCTTCATCACGTCCAAGGAGCCGACCTGGCAGACGGGCGTGCAGCAGGCTTCGTCCGGCCGCGAACGCCGCCGGATGCAATGGTCCTATCCGGTGTGGTCGTTCAACGTCGGCTACGAGGTGCTGCGCGACGCGCCCTCGCTGGCCGAGCAGCAAAAGCTGCTGGCGTTCTTCAACTCGAAGGCCGGGCGGTATCAGGAATTCTTCTTTTTCGATCCGTCGGATAACAGCGTCTTCCAGACCTTCGGAACCGGCGACGGGACGACGACCACATTCCAATTGACCCGCACGGTCGGTGGTGGCGCCTATTATTTCGTCGAGCCGATCCGATGCGTGATGGGCACGCCAACGGTGCGTGTGAACGGCGTGATGGTCGGGGCTCCGATCGGCAAGAATTTAGCGCGCTGGTCTGAGGATTTCTCGAACGCAGTATGGGCCAAGGATACGGGCATCACGGTCGGGGCGAACACCGATACGGCCCCTGACGGCACGACCACCGCCGACACGGTGACCGATACGAGCACCAGCGTGGTCGGCAGCATTTATCAGAACATCACCGTCGCCAATGACGGCACTGCGTACGTGGGGTCCGTCTACGTGCAGAAAGCCACTTCGGCCGTCAACCAGATGGTCCTGGCGATCGGGCTCTACGGCGGATCTCCGAATCCAAGTGCCGTGCTCTATTTCGATCCATACTTTGGGACGATCCAGAGCGCCGCGCCCAGTGGGAAATATGGAATTGAAGACCATGGGGCATTCTGGCGCGTCTGGGTCAGCGCCACGAATAACAACGCCGGCAACACTTCCCTCCAACTCGCTTTCTACCCCGCTTACGGGCCCTATAACGTCCTCGGTAGCAGCGCAGCGGCCAACACTGGCTCCGCGCGACTATGGGGGGCGCAAGCGGAGGTCGGCACAAGTCCAAGCGCCTACGTCCCGACCACCTCAACGGCCGGCGATTATTCCATCGGCCCGCTCGGCCAGATTACCTTCTTCGCCGCGCCCGCATCCGGCGCTGCCCTCACCTTCCTTGGAAACTTCGCTTTCCTCGTCCGCTTCGCCGACGACAAGCTGACCGCCAAGCAGTTGATGAACGGTCTTTGGAGTGCCGACGGGATCAACCTGATCGGGGTGAAGGCATGAAATCCGCATCGTCCGCACTCATCACCCTTCTGGACAGCGGTACCGATTTCCAGCGCGCCGACCTCTGGACCTTCACGCTATCCGGCGGGACGGTCATCCGCTGGTCGGGCGCCGATATTCCGCTGTCCGCGAATGGCCACCCCTATGCGCTGGGACCCGGGATCGATCACGGCAAGATATCGACCAAGCGCGGGCTCGAAAACGCCACCATGGCGGTCACGATCACCGCCGACGACAACGACACGATCAACGGCGTGCCGCTGCTCCAGTTCGCGGTGGGCCATGGCTTCGACCTTGCCAACGTGTCGCTGGACTATGGTTACACGCCGGATTGGGCATCGGCGATCATCGGCACGTTGAACGGCTTTACCGGCCGCGTAACATCGGTGGACGCGATCGAGGGCAATCAGATCCAGATGACGGTGACCGCGTGGACCGTCCTGCTCGATGCCCAGATGCCGACCAACCTCTATCAAGTCGGCTGCATCCACACCGTTTACGATAGCGGTTGCGGGTTGAGCGCCGCCACATTCTCGTCTGCTGGGACGGTCTCGGGCACGCCGACCTACACGACGTTCGGGTCGGGCCTGACCGGTAATGCCGGCCGCTGGTCGCAGGGGCGGATCGTGTTCACCTCCGGTGCCAACAATGGCCTCTCCGCCACGGTCAAGTCGAACGACGCCTCGGGCAACTTCACGCTGATCGCGCCGCTCCCGACACCGCCATCGGCCGGCGACACCTTCACCGCCTATGCGGGCTGCGACCAGACATCGGCGACGTGCGTCGCGCGGTTCAACAACCTGATCAAATTCCGGGGCTTCGAATTCATTCCGGTGCCTGAAACAGCCTACTGATGACCGAGCAGGAAGCGCGCGAGGCCATCGTTGCCGAAGCGCTTTCCTGGGAGGGCACGCCTTACCATTCGCACGCCCGCATCAAGGGCGTCGGCGTCGATTGCGCCCAACTTCCGGCTGCCGTCTACGAGGCAGTCGGCCTGGTTCCGCATCTGGCGCCTGACTATGCCGACCAGTGGTTTTTGCACCGCGACGAAGAGACCTATCTTTCCTGGGTCCGCCCGCACGCCCGCCAGATCGACCGCGCAGACCTCCTGCCCGGCGACTTCGTAATCTGGCGCTACGGCCGCACCTTCAGCCACGGCGCTATCGTCATTGCGCCGCCGATCGTGATTCACGCATCCGGCCCGGCGGTGGCCGTCGTTCGCGCCGACATGGACCGCGAAGAAGAGATGCTTCGCCGGCCGCACCTCTGCTTCACCCTGTTCTGACGGAGGCGGCATGTTCGGTCACTCCGCGTCCGCTGGGCTGGTGCGCTATAACGGCATCAAAGTCCAATCCTCGATCGCGGGCGCCGCCATCACGCTCGGCTGGGGCCGGGCGCGCATCAAGTGCAACCTGATCTGGTATGGCGACTTCAACTCGGTCGCCCAGAAGCAGGCAGGCGGCAAGGGCGGCGGCAGCATATCGAGCTACAGCTATTACGCGACCTTCATCGCGGCGCTGTGCGAAGGCCCGATCACCGGCGTCCGGACCGTCTATCTGAATTCGTCGGTCTATACCGGCAACGACGACTTTACCGCGCTCCAGCAAGCGAAGCTGAGCGTGATGCTCGGCGCCGCCGGCCAAGCCCCTTGGGGCTATATGACGAGCAAGCACGCGTCACAGGCCCGCGGCTATAGTTCGACCGCCTACGTCTATGCCAGCAACTATGGCCTCGGGACCTCGCCGACGCTGCCGAACTTCACCTTCGAGGTGGATTTCGCGCTCCAACACAGCAGCAGCGTGCCGGACGCGAACCCGAAGGATATCGTCACCGACTATCTGACCAACGCCCAATATGGTCTGCCCGGCTGGTCCTCATCCTTCAACGGCGATTGGTCGGCATGGTCCAACTACGGCCTGGCGGCCGGCCTGCTGCTTTCGCCGGTGGAGGAGACCCAGCGCACCGCGCGCGATTTCGTGAGCGAAATGCTGCTTGCCAGCAATTCGGACGCGACCTGGTCGGAGGGCGTCCTCAAGGTCGTTCCCTATGGCGACACGGCGCTGACTGGCAATGGCGCGACGTACACGCCCAATCTGACGCCGATTTACGACCTCACCGAGGATGACCTGATCCCGGTCAACGGCGTCCCGGTCTCGCTGAACATCATCGATCAAAGCCAAGCGTTCAATTTCGTTCAGATCGAATATCTCAACCGCGCGACCCAATATAACACCGAGATTTCGCAGGCCCAGGACGCCGCCAACATCAACCGTTACGGCCGACGCTCGAACGGTCCGACCTCGATCCACTCGATCTGCGATGCGCAGGTCGCCCAGCAGGTCGCGCAACTCCTGCTCCAGCGATCGATCCAGCGCCGGGACGTCTATTCCTTCAAGGGCACCTGGAATCTCGACCTGCTTGAGCCGCTTGATTACGTCACGCTCACCACGACGACGGATGGCCTCAAGCTCAATCGCCAGCTCGTCCAGATCACCGAAATCGAAGATGATGAGGATGGCACCCGCTCCTTCAAGGGCGAAGGCGTCTTCGTCGGCACTGCTCACGCCGCGCTCTACAGCACGCACAGCGGCAGCGGATTTTCCCCCAACTTCGACGTTGCGCCAGGCTCTGTCTCGACCCCGGTCCTGATCAACGCCCCGACATCACTCACCGGCGGCGCGGCGGAAGTCTGGATCGCGGCCGCCTCGACCAACGCCAATTGGGGCGGCTGCGAGGTCTGGGTCAGCGCCGACGATATTCAATATCAGCGCGTCGGCTCGATCACGGCGGCGGCTCGGCTCGGCGTCTCGACGGCAACGCTGGCCAGCCATGCCGATCCTGACACCACGAACACGCTTTCGGTCGATCTCACCGCGTCGAACGGCGCGCTCGCGAGTTCGAACAGCGCCAACGCGAATATCGGCTCGACGCTCTGCCTGATCGGCACCGAGATCGTCTCCTACCAGACGGCGACACTGACCTCCGCGAACCATTACGGGCTGACGAACCTGCGCCGCGGCCTCTACGGCACGACCATCGCGAGCCACGCATCGGGCCAGACCTTCGCCCGGCTCGACGAGGCGCTGTTCAAATACGATTACGGCAGCCTCGCACTCGGCACGACGATGTACGTCAAGCTGCAGTCGTTCAACACCTTTGGCCGCGCGATCGAGGACATCTCGACCGTCACCGCCTACACGGTCCAGCTATCGCCCTTCGTCGCGGTTGGGTCCGGCTCGCTGCAATCGTTCACGCTGGTCAACCGCGAGAATTGCTACATCGACGGGCGCACCGTCACCAAGATCACCGGCTCCAATGCCTGGGGCGATGCGTCCGTCGTATCGTCGGAGAGCTTCATCGGCGGCTGCATGTGCGGTTTCCAGCCGCTGCAGGTCAACAAGGCCTACATGATCGGCCTCAACTCCGATCCGGCGACCGATGACACCTATACCAGCCTCGATTTCGCTTGGTTTATCAACAATAACGGCATTTGCCAGGCCTACGAAAGCGGCACCGCTGTCGGTTCCTCGTTCAGCTATGTGGCCGGAGACGTTTTCCAGATCATCTATCAGGGCACGACGGTCACCTACCTGCAAAACGGGGTGACGCGGCGCACCAATTCCGCCGTCTCCGCCAATCTCCAGCTTTGGCTCGACAGCGCTTTCAATGATGTCGGCGGAAAGGCGACCAACGTCACCTTTGCGGGCACGGGTGCGGGCGCGGACGGCTATTCGACCAATGTCGTGACGCTGTGGCAGCGCGCAGCTTCGTCGCCGACGCTGCCGAGCAACGACATCACCTACACCTTCGCCACACAGGGCATGTCGCCCTCGCCGAACAATGGCTGGCAGACCACGCCACCCGCCGCGAATGGCAATCCGCTCTGGGTCACGCAGGCGACGGCCTTCTCGAACACGACCACCGCAACGATCCTCCACACGGCATGGACGACACCGGTCCAGTTCACCACCGACGGCCTCAACACCGCGACGGTGGTCATGTATCAGCGCGCGGCATCGGCTCCGACGGGTAGCGCTGCCGCACCTAGCGCGACGCTGACCTACACCTTCTCGACCGGCATTCTCACCCCTTCCGGCAGTTTCAACGGCTGGAGCCAGTCACCGCCGGCCGGATCGAACCCTTGCTATCAGATCCAGGCGACAGCCTCAGCGGTGGCGACATCGGCGACGGATACGATCCTGACCACGGAATGGTCGGCGCCGGTGCTGTTCGTGCAGAACGGGGCCAATGGGACGAACGGTGCGAGCACCTTCACGCTCATCAACCGCAGCAGCATGACGATCAGCGGCAGCACTGTCACCAAGACAGGCGGGACCAGCGCTTGGGGCAATGGCTCGGTCACGTCGGCGGAAGCCTTCACTAACGGCGCATCCTGCGGCTTTAAGTCGGTCGATGGCACTCATCAGGTGATGATCGCCCTCAACTCCGATCCGAACACGGACGATAGCTACACGAGCCTTGATTATGCTTGGTATATCAATACCAGCGGCAATGCGCAGATTTGGGAAAGCAATAGCTATACCGGGCATCAGGTAACTCACACTCCAGGCGACGTCTTCCAGATTGTCTATTCAGGCACGACGGTCACCTATTTGCAAAATGGAACGTCAGTCTGGGCGCACACGGGGGTCTCGGCCAATCAGACCTTGTATCTCGATAGCGCGTTTTGCGAGATCGGCGGATCGGTCACGAACCTGACGTTCGCAAAGGCGGGCGCCGATGGCGCTTCAGGCGCTGGCGGAGGCACAACCTCTCCGATCACCCAGACGAACACCGGCGGCACGACGGTATCGACCACGACTATCGTCGGCAACTCGTTCGTCACCGGCGGGACAGTGACGCTCATTTGGGACGGGCAAATCTACTATAACAGCGGCGGCTCCGGCACCGCAAACATCACCTGCTATCTGGAATATACGACCGATCCGCAGCGCGCGTCCGGTTGGACGACCGTCGCGACCAACGGCCCGATTTCATTCAACAGCGTCCTAAGCCCGGTCGATAACAGCTTTTCCGGGACGTTCACGCCGGTTGGCGGGACCGCCTATTATTATCGGATGCGCTCTTCCTCGACCGGCGCCGCACTGAACGTGAACATCATCGGCGGCCTGACCGCGCATCAGTAGGAGCGAACGATGTCGTGGGCTCGCTACGCGCTTATCAACACCGCCGATGATAGCTGGAACTCCGGCCCTTTCGAAGACGCGCCCGACCCAATCCCGGATGGGACCTGGCTCTATGACGGCGTGCCGCCCGACTATCTGGACAGCTTCGACGGCTGGGACCCGGCCCACAAGGGATTCAAGGACAAGCCGATGGCCGCACCATTGATTTCCGTTGGCCGCTTCAAGCTGCTTCTGACCCGGGAGGAGCGCGAGGCGATCCGCGCAGCCGCATCCAGCAACGCCGACGTCGAGGACTTCCTCGACCTGCTGAACGGCTTCACCGACGGCGTTTCGCTGTCCGATCCCGTGTTGGCCACCGCACTCAATGAGATGCAGGCGGCCGGTCTGCTCACCGCCGATCGGGTAACGGCGATCCTGGCGGGCGAAGCGCCGTGACCCGATTCCGGGCCTGGTTTCGCGCGCTGCTGATCGCGCTCGACCAGCTTTCGTATGTGATCCTCGCCGCGCCCAAGTTCCTGATCGTCGGCGGCCCATGCCCGTCTCCGGTCGAGACCATCAGCTCCAAATGCGGGCGCATGGCGGCTGCGGGACATCGCTGGGCCCGTATCGCTGCGGCGATCATCGACTTCGGCGCGCGCTGTCTCGGCTCGCCTCCTGGCCACTGCCAACGCGCGATCGTCCGCGCGGACATGCTCACCTTCTACTGAATCCCTCGAAAGGACTGACCCATGAAGAAGCTGCTTTGCGGCTTGATGGCGTTCGCCTGCGCGACGCTGCTTGCCTCGCCGTCTATGGCGTCCACGCCAAATTGCGAAAGCAAGGACCTGGCGGGCAACTGCATCCCCGGCGCGGTCCTCATGGATCCGACGACGGGCCTGCCATATTCGGCATCCGGTGGCGGCGGCGGTTCGCTCTCGGCCAAGGCCAACGCTTCTCCCCAGACCTCGACGGAGGGCGCGACGACCGATCCTTTGTCGATGGACCTGTCGCGCAACCTGCGCGTGCTTGATGCGACCGTTGCCGCCAAGCTCGACGCGCTGATCGCAGCATCGTCCGACACCTCCTCTTCGGCGGTGAAGATCGACCAGACCACGCCGGGCACTACGAACGGCGTGCAGGTCAACTCTTCTGCACTGCCGACCGGCGCGGCAACTTCGGCGGCTCAGGCAACGCTGAATGGGTGTCTCGGCACGGTTGGCAGCACCGCTCCAACCTGTGGCATGAACGTTACGGGAACCGGCCCGTCGGGTAACGCGCGAAGCCTGCAGACCTCCACCAGCGGCGGTCTGCTGCCGGGACAGGCATCGCCAACCAGCACGCGCACGGCGGTCACCGCCAGCACAGCGACCCAAGTTGACAGCGCGCGGTCGACGCGCTTGCTCGCGACGGTCCAGCTTGACGGCTCACCCACTGCGGCGGTCTATATCTGCTTCACCCAAACCACGTCGTGCAGCGCTACGGTCTACGACATCAAGGTCGCGAGCGGCGCGGTTGACGCGACGATCTATACCGCGCCCTTCGGCAGCACGTCGGCAATCTACGTATACACGACCGCAAGTGGCGTGACTGTCAACGTCTCCAGCTGGCTGCCGCTGTAATGCGTCGGCTCGCTACCGTCGCGGCGCTCGTCGGGCTTCTCGGCTCGACGGCGCTTGATGCCCAGGCATTCCGCGGCGCGCCTCGCCCGCATCGCTCGGGCATCAGCTTCGCGCTGGGGCCGGCGGCCTCGTGCGGGTATGATGTCGCGACCTGCAATTATTTTGCCGCGATGACGGTTCAGCCTGATGCCACCCGCAAGGGGCTGCTATCGACCCTGGTGACGTGTGTCGAAGGCGCCGGGCTCTTCACGAAGCTCGATGCTCTCACGATCCGCGCGATGCACGACAGTCAGGCTGGCCTGGTCAATATGATCAGCCCCTCGAGCAATTCGACAAACTCCGGCATGACCTTCACCGTTGATCGTGGCTATGCCGGCAACGGCACGAACGCCCGAATTCTCTATACGGCATTGGTCAGCTCGGCGGCACACTACGCTGCCGCGGGGGCGACGATGGGGGTCTGGTATAATGCCAACCCCAGCGGAGCCACAGGTCTTGTCGGCGTGGCCAGCAACACCAATTCCTCGATCGTCTGGGCGAGCGGCACCAGCATCGCGGTCCGCATAAACGGCACCACCGCTGTTAGCCCGACCACGACTGGCGGCCACCACTATGCAGGTGTCCGCACTGACGCCTCGACCATCCGCACCTTCCAGAACGGGTCATTTCTGACGAGTGGCACGAGCGCTGACGATTCGACGTCGCTGACGAGTCAATTCGCGGTCGGTTTCGGTCGAGGCACCTACACCAGCGGGCAGATCGCCGCAGATTATTACGGCGGAATCCTGACGGATACCGACGAGAGCAATCTCCACAGCTGCCTCAATACCTACCTCAGCGCGATCGGGGCTCAGTAAATGGGCCGGTTTCGCCTACCATGGTTCCGTCGCGGGCGCGGCGCTGCTGGCGGGGCCACCAAGAAGCTGATCCAGGGTGTCGTGCCTTCGGGCATGAACAATTACACCGGCCAGATCTTCGCCTATGACGAGGCCAAGCGCTCGTTCTGGACGACGCAGGACGGATCGGTCATTTGTCCTCTCGATCACCCTTACGTCTGGCCGCTCGGCACCGGAGGCGGTGTGCAGACCGGTTGGAACACGACGATCGACGGCTCCGACCTTGCCGATGTTCAGAATAGCGGTCCGGCGCGACACACCATCAAGATGGACCTCGATGGGACGATTGATGTGGCCTCGCTGGTGGCAACAACCGGCACAACCTCGCTGACGCTCGTTCTCCCCAGCGTCTATGACCCAGACCGCGCGTCCGAAATCTTCCAGATGCAGTTCGTGGATCCGGTGCCAGGCGTGACGCTCGGAAGCGGATCAAAGGGCATCAGCCTGGCCAATGACGACGGAGGCGTTGGCCGCCTGTGGAAGGTGACCATCACTGGTGTTGCTGGCGGCTTGGCGCCGTCGATCAGCGTTCCGGTCAGTTCCATGACCTCCGGCAAGATCAGACGTCCGCGCGTGGTGCCGCATCCGACGCTTGGCGTCACCCGCGCTTTTCCGGAGCCCGTAGGTTTTCCGGCGGAAGTCGCCCGGCTCAAGAAAGTCGGGATGATCTTCCGGACGCTAGACATGGGTCGCTATAATGCGCGTGTCCTCAATGGCGACACACTGACCACGATGCGGCTCCGGACTGCCGAAGCCACCGATTACCTGTTTTCGTCGAATGGCGTGGGAGAACCGCGCCTGTCGCTGCCCGAACTGATCACGATCGCCAATGAAGCCGGCGTCGGGATGCAGGTGATCTTCAGCCACCGCGACCATCCGAGCCTACTCGCCTGGCAGGCGCAGCAGCTGACGGCGCTCAAGAGCCCTTATCTCTTCGTCGAGTTCAGCAACGAGGTATGGAATAGCCGGTTCATCCAGAACACCGAAATCTCGGTGATGGGCCTGCGCGCCGGATATGCAGTGTCCAATAACAGCGCGGGCGCGGTCCCAGTCGCTTATCAATATCCCTACGTGCACACAACTTCGGTATCGATCATCGACCACGTGACCGGCGACCAGGTGATCATCAACAGCCCCAGCGCTGGGGTCGGCGTCTGGCAGGCGCTGGCTAATAATCCCAAGGGCACCGCCTTCCCGAAAATTCACAGCAAGACGGTGGCGTGGAATACAGGCGATGTCGTCTTTGCCAGTTCCGAGCAGACGATATGGGTCGCGATCCAGCCTGTGCCGGGCAACAATACAATCGATCGCACGAACACCGCTTATTGGCGGGTGCTGAGTTCGACGAACCCGAGCGACATCGCGATCTGCCCTTGGGCGCATATTCTCTACGAGGTGCAGGGCCGTTGGGCGATGTATCGGTATCGCGCTTACATGACCAACCTGATCAAGGGACTGGTGGACACGGCGCGCACGGGCGCCGGAAAAACTACCTCGCAGCATATCTGGAACATCCAGAACACCACGACGTACCGCGGCGAGGCGGATGCCGCTTCGGCAACCGAGCCCGGCATCATGTTGGAGTTCGACAATAGCTGGCAGACCAACCCGATCGTCATGAAGTCGGTCTATCTCGGCATCACGGCAATGGGTGGAACCGAGTTGCTTTGGCAGTACACCAACGATGGCCCCAACTATGGCGTCTTGGCGACGGACAAGCAGGCGCTCTATCGGACGGACATCGACGGCATAACGGCGGTGAACAATCTGGCGGACAAGATGCTGTCCGACACCGCGCGCGCCTACTATACGAGCAAGGTCTCGGCCTCGATCCCGACCGCAATCACAACCGGGCCGTTCCCGATGCAGGGATTCGTCAACGCCAAGCTTGCCGCCTGGAATGCTGCCAATCCCGGCAATCCGATCGCGCCTATCACGGTGCGCATCGGCTGGTATGAAACAGGCTTTCAGGGCGCGACCGAGAGCGTTGGTTGGCCGGACGAGGCCAAGGCCTGGAACTCGGCTACGACTTATGCCGCCGGCTATGCGCAGGCGAACTTCGCCACCTATTCAGGCAATCTCTATCGCTGCAAGGGCACGGCGACGGTGGGCTTGAGCCCGGCCGACGACATCACCGCCAACGGTTCGGTCAATTGGGAAGTGATCCCGCCCGCAGTCGACTTCGACGGTCAATCGCGCGTCCGCATAGGTGCGCTCGCCAACGCGGTCTGGCATCATCCCAACATGGAGAAGATGATCAAGGAACTGTCGGCCGTCGCGCAAGCCTGGGCGGTCAACCAGGGCGGCTTTTTCTTGAGCAACGTCTATACGACCGTGCGCCCAATGATGAGTGCTGCTGGCGAGGCATTCGGCTACCGCTTCTACGACGATGAAACCCTGCTCGGGTCGCCGGCATGGTATGCGGCGACCGAGAACTTCACGACGTGGAGCGCACTTCCCTAACGGCTAAGCTGCGGCGGACAAGTCGTCGCCCTGCTCAAGCGATGCGACAAGGTTCTGCACCACCTCGGACAAGACGTCCTCGCGGGTGAAGTCGCCCCATTCGACCAGAACCGACCGAGAGACCTTGTTTCCCGTCATCGGATTATCGTGGCTGAAGGCGACCTCAATACCGAGGACCAGCACATTAAGGTTAACCTGAGTATAGTTCTCCTGCGATGCGCGCACTGCTTCAGCCGCACCTGCGATCAATGCCTTCTTGAACATTTTACCCCCAAGCTTTGATGTATGAGATCACCGTCGGAACGACGACGATGGCAAGTCCAAGCCACCCCACAAAAACCGCGAATGCCTCCCCAGAGGTAAGTCTCGGCTCCATATGCTCCTCTTCGACGGCCCGATGGCAACGGGCTCTATGGCGTCCCGCATAGCATCTTTGCGATGGACTGCACCAATAAACCTCAACCGATCCGGGGGGATTGATCCATGTTTAATAGCAACACCTCCGGTCGGCGACTCGCCCAATGACCGCGCCGGCGAAACCGCGCTGGCTCGACTGGCTGCCGCTCATCGGCATGCTGATCACTATCGTCGGCCTGATCTGGTCGGGCGCAACCTATGTCAGCCAGATCAACGACAACACGCGCCGGATCGCCGCGATCGAGCAGGACGCTCAGAAGCGCAGCGACACGCTCAACACGGTCGATCAGCGCACGGCACGGATCGAGGGCATCCTCGAAGCCATGCGGGACACCAAGAAGTGATCATGCCCGGGATCGCCCTCGCGCTCCTCGGCGCCGGTATCATGGTGATAACGCCGTTGCAGCGGGTCACGACATACCGGTCTGCGTGCCGCGGACATTACGGGCCGCCCTTGGGGAAATCCAATCCCCCGCCAGCCGACGACCATCTTCGTAACCAGTAGCGTTCGCGTACCCCGGCTCAACAGCGGCGGGAGGCCGTATTGCCCCAATTGGATGAAGGCCTCCTCGCCTATGCGACGGAGACGGAAGCCCGCTTCTTGAAGGCGGTCAATGAGCATGGCGGCATGCGCGCCGCCGCAACCGCACTCGACATCAACCACACCAACATCGTCGGCGCGATCGGTCGGCTGCGTGCCAGGGCGGCCCGAGAGGGGTTCGCGCCCGGCCATTTCGAGCACGGCGTGGCGGCCGGATTCCGCATGGGCAAGGTCACCGTCCAACGTGGAGCGAGCGGCGAGATCGAACGGACGTGGGAACGGCAATCGCCGGATTCCGTCCGCGAAGAAGAGATCATTGCCGCGCTCGGCCATCGGGTCGAGTTGATCCAGCCGCTTCAACCAGTTGCGCTGCCCGCGTCACTTGGTGCGACGAACATGCTCAATCAGGTCACGATCGCGGACGGCCACGTCGGCGCGATGGCTTGGCATCCCGAAACCGGATCGGGCAACTGGGATCTCAGCATCGCGCGCGAGATGCTGCTAGCCGGCGCTTGCTGGCTGATGGATGCCTTGCCTCCCGCGCAAGACCTGCTGCTAGTCGTTCTCGGCGACTTCCTCGATTCCGATGGTTACGCGCCGCTCACGCCCGCGTCCAAGCACCTGCTCGACGTCGATGGCCGATTTCCCAAGATCGCGGATGTCGGCATGGACGTGATCGAAGCCGCCGTCCTCCACGGCCTCAAGCGCTACCGCACCGTGCGGCTGGTCATAAAACCGGGCAATCACGATCCGCTGTCGGCGTGGTGGATGCGAAAACTCTTCATGCGCGTGTTCCAGAACGAACCGCGCGTGATCGTCGATCCGTCGATCCGCCCTTATTGGGCGATGCTGTTCGGCAAGACGATGATCACCACCCATCATGGCGACAAGGCATCGTTGAACGAGCTTCCCGGCATCTTCGCCGCAGATTTTGCGGAGCAATGGGGCCAAGCGACCTATCGGGTCTGCCATACGGGCCACCTCCACCATAAGCACTTCATCATCCACAGCGGAAAAGAGCTGCGCGGGATGATGGTGATGCAGCACCCTACGCTTTCGGCCCGGAATGCGTGGGCGGCGGACAAGGGCTTGGCTGCGGCGCGTGAGCTGCTCGGTCACACCTATCACTCTGCCGGCGCGATGGTGACGACGCTGCATTACACGCCGGAACTGGCGGCGGCGGGCGAAGCGGCGTGAAAGACGCGATCAACCCCTCGCATTACAAGAGCCACCCGTCGGGCGTTCAGTGCATCGATGTCACCGAGCACATGAATTTCTGCCTCGGCAATGCCATGAAATATATCTGGCGCGCGGGCCTAAAGGGCGACGCAATCGAGGATCTGCAAAAGGCGCGCTGGTACCTCGACCGCGAAATCGAGCGGTTGACCAAAGCCGAATAAGCAAACGCCCCGCCAGCGCGAAGCCTGACGGGGCGGTAACCTGAGTGCCGGAGCGGGGGGAGTCTACGGCCTCGCCTCCAAAACCACCCTAAATCGACGAGGTTCCTATGACGACGCAGATCCCTGCGGCGGTGATTGCGTGCGCGCAAGCCGGGCAGAAGACCTGGCACATCCCCGCCTCGGTCAGCATTGCGCAATGGGCGCTGGAAAGCGGCTGGGGCGCACATGAGAGCGGCAAGTGGAACTATGGCGGCATCACCGCGAAGGTGACCGGCGCCGTCTTCCCGTATCAGCCGGGCAAGCCGCTCGAGCCCGCCACGCTTTGCTGGACGCACGAGGAGGTCAACGGCCAGGTCGTCAAGTGCCAGCGGTGGTTCAAGGACTATACCGGGCCCGAAGCCTTCTTCGACGCGCACGCAAAGCTGCTGGCGACGGGCGTGGATTATGCGGCTGCCCGCGCCGCGCTGCCCGATGTCGCGAAGTTCATCGACCTCATGGCGGTGCACTACGCGACGGCGTCGGGATACGCCGATCTGCTGCACTCGATCATCCGAGCGCACAATCTGACCCAGTACGATCTGGTGACGGCGTGAGACTGCTCGATCTCGATCCGCGCTGGCTCGTCAAGGATGGCAAGCGCGTCGGCTTCATCTTCCTCTCGCCGAAGTCTTCGCCCGGGGCCGTCCATTGGCGCCAAACTTGCTCCTTCGAGCCGACGCCGTTCCGTGACCAATGCAAGCTCGTGTGGGCGGCGATGGCCGATCAGGCTGGCGAGGATCATGAGTTTGACAGTTGGCAGCCATGCAGACGTGATTTCGCGTGGTCGCATCAAGGGGATCTTGATTTCGCGGCCCTGACCGTCACGCCATCGCTCGACGGGTCAGCTGGCGGCCTCTGGCACGGCTTCATCACGAACGGCGAAATCGTCGGCGGGATATGAAGCACAAACCCACCGAGGAACGCCATCTCACCGCTGCTCCTCACGACCGCCCGCGCCACATCGATGATCCGGATGACGAGCCGGACCAACCCGACATCTGCGACCTTCCCCTCGACGAAATGATCCGCCGGCTCGGCTGGCGCTGAATGGAGGCACCTATGCACCTCTTTATCCTCGCGCTAGCCTCGGTGTTCGCGATCTTCACCGGAGGCCTGCTCTATCTGGCCGAGATGATGAAGGACACGACCGCCGACACGCGCAACATTGTCGCTGGCATCGTCCTCTTCGCGGCGGGTGCTTGCGGCATCGTCATCAGCTTCTGCTGGGGCTGCAAGCTGATCGTGGAGGCGTTGTGATGGTCGCGCCCGTCATTCTCCCCGCCAGCGATGCGGTTCTGACCGAAGAGCAGGCCCACCGCCGCGACAATCGCATGCTGCTGGCGCTGTCCGCCCTGATCGGACTCACGCTGGTCTGCATCGCGTTCGCCTGGCGGCTGGCCACGCTGACCGCGGAAAAGTCACTGAGCCCGTGGCCAGTGGCGTATGGCCTCTATGGCTGCCTCGGGCTGATCTTCGTGGGCCTGACCTCGCTTGGCTATGTGCTGGGCAAGCGGTCGTGGTCCTTCAAGGCTGGTCCGACCGGCTTTGAAGGCAACAGCGCGGGCGGTGATGGCGACCCGCCGCCGCCAGCCGAAGGGCAGTGACATGAGCCTCATCGCGTTCGGCGCCGATGCACTGTTCCCAGGCTCCGGCATGCTGCTGCGCATCTGGGAAGCCTTCACCGGATTCCTGAAGCGCATCCCATGGCAGGTTTGGCTGGCGATCGGTGTCGCGGCCGCGATCCTGATTGGCATCCACGTCATCGACCGCAAGATCAGCGATGCACGCAAGGAAGGCTACGCGGCGGGCGTGGCGGCCGAAAAGTCCGCTGTTGCGGCCGCTCAAGCGCGCGCCGACGCGACCCAGCGCGCGAAGAACCAGGCGCACGCCACCGCCAGCGCCAAGATCGACACAGGAGAAACCAATGCGCTTTTCGACGCGAACGACAATATTGACCGCCGGGCTGGTGCTATCCGCATGCAGCACGACGCAGCCCTCGCTTCAGGTCCGGGCATCGTCCGCCCTCTGCCCGCGACGATCATCCCTCCCGGCGGCCTTGCGCCACCGGCCACCTGCGACGGACTTTCTTGGGATGCTCAACTCGCCGTCCTCACCGACGCCGCAAAGCTCCAGGCCCAGCTGAACGCGGTCCTCGACTGGGAAGACCAGCAGGACGCGCTGGCGGCGAAAGATGGGACGGATGGTGGGGAGCCGACCGAAGCCGAGAAGGTTGCGGGCGGCCCGTAATCTCCCACGTCAGTCATGGAAATCGCGCGCCGTGGCCTTCGGGCTGCGGCGCCTTTTTTCGTCAGGGGTGCTTCCACTCGACCGGCCGCACCGTCGCGCCACGCTCGCCACAGCCGCCGCGTTCCTTGAGGCACCGCATCTGCCGGCCGAGGTCGCGCAAATCGGATTGCACCCGCGGTCCCCGCGCTATCTCGCTGATCGGGCCGGACGGGAAGATGGCAGTGCGACCGCAATGATTGCAGGTCACCTCGACATAAGCGCCCTCCCGCGCGAGCGAGAAGATCGAGATAGGCTCCGGAATTTCGGGAGCTTCTTCGACTGCGACGGAAAGATACCAGGGCCGGAAAATGTCATCCGGCATGTCCCTGCCGCTCAACAGCTCCCCAACATAGTAATCAACCCGAGCCCCCGCATTGCCGCGCTGGATGATATCGATTGTCGTTCCGGTCAGCGTGATCCGGAACTTCTCCGGCGCTTTCACTCCCCGGCGTACATCCGCTCGATCGCGGCGTGATACTCGTCGCCTTCGCAGACCAGAACAGGCAGCGCACCGGGGTCGAGCGTCTTCCAGCTGCCGCGAACCTTGATTCCGTGGATATGCGCGATCTCTCCGCTCAGCACACCCTCGTCCTCGGCGCGCTTGCAAAGCGGGTTGAGCATTTCGACGCGCACCAGCCATTCGCCCGGCTTTCCACCTGCCGCCAGACGGCCAGCGGTTTGTTGCGACGCGGCTGGTGAACAAGCCGGTCGCAGGGTCATATTCGACCAGCTCTCGAAGACGGCCGTAGGTCAGCCGCGGGAGCTTGAATTTCTCCGCCATCCCTTCGTCTCCTCATCCCTCTACAATCTGGGGGTTGGGGTTAGGCGGGGTCAGAGCGGCACCTGATCCTCGATCGTCTTGCCGTCCGAGATCGGCGTCCACCACAAATGGCGCTCGTCCTCCTCGCTGAATGGCCAGCCTCCGACGAGCATGTTGAAGGTGCGCTCGGCGGGCTCTGTCTGGCGATAGGTTGAGGTAAGCTCAGTCGTCACCTGCACCGGAAAGCCGCAGCACAGCGGGCTGCCGAGATAAGGCCCTTCGACGACGGGGATTCGCCACCAAAGCACATCGCCGTAATCCTCGATCCAGTCACAAAACGGACGCGCGCGTTCATAGTCTTTCATCATCACCTACGCCCCTCCTCAGGCGCGAGAAGGGGTGGGGTGGGCTTCAATCATTGCCTTGTAGATGATGGCGCAGCGCGTGCCTTTGCTCGGCACATGGTCGAGCGCCCGCATCTCGGGTTCATCGCGGAGCCATTGCGGGATTTCCGTCCCGCTCATTTCGAGGTGCCGGAACAGGCTGCGCGGCGTGCGCTTATCTCCGAAGTCCAGCCACATCATGATCTGGCGCGCTAAACCGCCCCACATCGCTTCAGTCGGCTGCCACGGAACCTCCCGTATTCCCATGCTATCGTCGGATACGGCAACATCGAGATTTGCGATGCGTGATCTGATTTCGCTGGCGGCCGATGCCCTACCTCTGTGGAACGCCATGTCGGCTGGCTCCTTCGCGGAAAATCGGGCGTCGTCCGCCGAATTGCCATACAGTTCGCAGACTTTTTCCGCGCGAAAGTAAGCCAACCTTTCGATTGTCGCATTGTCCTGTACCATCAAATCTTCCTTTAGCCCGGATCGAAACCGATAGGCCGAAACCCGAAGGGGTTCGGTGCGAAGCATGAGAGCCGGATAAGGTCCTGAAAACATGTCCCAAAGGCTCGGAGGGGGAGGTTTTAGACGGGCGGGTCATGCTGCGGGCCGTTTGCGCGCGCACTCGTTCTGGCAATCCGCGATCACCATCGCCAGACCCGGCATATCGTCTGTGGTCACGGTCAGCAGCGTCGTGTCGTGGGTCAGCGCGCCACCGTCCTCATATTCGTATCCCGCGTTGGCGAGGCGCTTGCGGAAGATCGGCAGCTTCCAGTTATCGACCGCGATCCCGGCCTTCATGACGACTGCTCCGTCGAGCGGGTGCCGACATACTGGTCGGTGCCAGCCCATTTGAACTCACCGCCGAAATCGGGTTCACCGACAGGGAAATGCGTCCCACAGCCGCAGCAAAACGTGCCGCTGTAGAAGAACGGGTCGCGCGCGTAGGTCTCCGCAAGCGCCTGCCCCATCGTGGTCGTGACGCCGCACTTGAGATGCACGTAGGACCGGCGGACCGGCTCGACAAAGCCCTTCGCGCGCTCAGCCGACGAAAGCACCACATAGCCCTTCTGCATACCCGTGGCGGGGTTGATCTCGCGATGGTCGGCCGTGACCGGCGAGCCATCGGTCAGAGTTGTCTTGGTCATGCTATGCGGCCCTCCTCGACCGCGAGGAAAGTTTTCCATCCAGCATTGCCGCCCAAGGATAGACAGGGGCCGGTTTTCTCGCTGCGACCCCACCCGATCGCGGAAAAGCAAGCTTTCCGCTTAGACCTTTCTTTCATGCGGCGAGGCCGATCAGGAAGTTCGGCAGACCGTTATGTTCGGCGCCGTCGAGCATACGGCCCGCCGTTTTCTTGCCGACACGATAGACGAGATCCGTCGAGTGTCGCGTAAAGCTGTGGCCGCGCACGCGTCGAGCCCATGCGTCACCTTCGGCAATGACATAGCGGTTCATCCAGTCGGGAACATTGCCCCAGCGGTCGGTGATCGGGCGGTCAGCCGCAATCCCGGCCGCGTCCATTGGCGCCCACTCACCCCATTGCTTGAACAGGAACGCTACCCCCGCGACCTGGCACTGGTCGAGCAGAGCGCGCACCCAATTCGGGTTCATCGGGCGAGCGTCTTTTCCGCTTTCCCCGCCGACAATCACCCAATCGAGCGCGGCGAGCCATTCCTCGCGCAGGATGACTGCCCCGAGTAGCGGCTCCATGGAAAGCCCTATCCAGGGGATTCCCAGTTTCGCCTTGAGCGCGATTAGCCGCGGAATGTCGCGGTCGGCCTCCTCCTGATTGACGACAGAGATCATCAGGCCCGCGTGCTTTGGCCACGCGTCTTTGCCGATCGCGGCCAGCCGTTTCTCGACAACGGAGACCCGCTTCGTGACGATCTGGATCGCGAGCCGATTGCAGACCTCGATCCGGCCCCATGCTTCGTCGAACCATTCGAGCGGCACTTCGGTGTCGAACAGGTCCGACATCGACTGGATGAATACGCGGCGCGCGGGCGTGGCGTTGATCTGACCGATATGATGATCGGCAGCCCACCAGGAATAATCGTTGTCGAGGCGATGGATCAGCGCGGCCGCGCTCTTGATCTTCCGACGCGCCACGCCAACGCCCCAGAGATTGCCGCCCGTGCGCTTTGCCCACGTCTCGGCATAGCAACCGTCGCAGCCGGGCCCGACCTTCGTACAGCCCCACCAGAAATTGACCGTCGCATCGGTCCATTCAATCGCGCTGTGTTCGGCCATGGTTAGCGGCCCTCCCGCGCCGCGAGAGGGTTAGACACGGCACGGAAAGCGCCAATGTTCTCAATCAACCGAAATTGGAGCGCAGGATACCCAACTGATTGATTTAGCTCATTAGTGGAAGTCCGGCTCGGGCCTCCACCTACTTCATTTTTTGAAGCCTTTTCCAAGACATACGGCGGAGCTATGTCTAACGCATTTGCTAGGTTAGACATTTTCACCCTCCGAATCTGC